>LXOW01243901.1_pt1 | contig 10615 bp, 9 predicted proteins | sample 1368591 | NCBI WGS metagenome assembly LXOW01 (sample SAMN04884650, study PRJNA319009) | bovine gut metagenome | isolation source: Cow rumen | host: Bos taurus | place: Italy: Legnaro (PD) | collected 2014-07-09
ATCGCACGCGTGTGCTTCTTTCACAAAGACCATGTGTCATGAGTGGCGGCGAAACGGGGATCTTCGTTTCGGGTGCGCGTGTCGTGACGCCGGGAAAGGATCTCGGCGTCGTGCCGGTGCGCATCGCGGAGGGCCGGATTGCAGCTGTCGGCGCGGACGCGCAGCTGTCGGACGGTAACCGCACGATTGAGGCGGATGGTCTGACGTTGCTGCCTGGATTTGTCGATATCCATTCCCATGGACGCGGAGGATGCGACTTCTGCAATGCGACGGACGAAGCGTTCGATACTATCGGGCGCGGCAAGCTGGCGGATGGCGTCACGGGATTTCTCGCTACGGGCTTGACGCGTCCGGAAGAAGACCTTGTCGCAATGTGCCATGCCGCAGAGCGCTACAAGGAACGCGGAGGGGGCGCGACTTGCCTTGGGATCCATCTTGAAGGCCCGTTTTTCAGCGCCGAAATGGCTGGGGCTCAGAATCCCGCGTATCTCAGGAAACCTGATGCCGCAATGGTGAAGCGGCTTGATGCAATCTCGTCCGTCATGAAAGTGTCACTTGCACCAGAGCTCGAAGGGGCAGAGGACTGCATTCGCGAACTTGCGGAGATCGGAATCGTGACATCAGGCGGGCATTCTGCCGCCGACTACGAAACCTTTGAGCGCGCGCGCAAGGCGGGCATGACCCATCTCACCCACTTCTGCAACGCGATGATGCCGATACACCACCTTCGTCCGACGATGGTGACTGGCGGACTTCTCGCGGACGATGTGCTTGTCGAGATCATCACGGACGGCGTTCATCTTTCCGATCCGATGATTCGACTTGTCGCTAAGGCAAAAGGTCCGAATCGCGTTATGATCATCACTGACGCGATGTGCGCGGCGGGAGAGCCAGACGGGATGTACTCGCTCGGAGGGCTGCGCGTCAAGGTTGAGAAGGGCCGGGCAATTCTTGCCGATGTGCCCTACGATCCAAAGGCCATAGTCTCTAACGTTGCAGGTTCTGTTGCGCTTTTCCCTGACTGTTTCTGTCGCTGGGTTCGACTCTGCGGCTTCCCCTTGCATGAGGCTATAAAGGCGGCGGGCTACAACCAGTTGCGCTCGCTCGGTGTCGAGGATCGCGGCGAAATTGCCGTTGGGCAGATTGCCGACCTCATTCTCGTCGATGATTCGCTGACGCCGCGCATGACTATTGTTGGTGGCAGGGTTCTCATGCGTTCCTGACATTTTGCTTTCGCCAGGCGAGCGGATTGGAACCGATCGCGTTGCGGAAAGCGTCGCGGAAGTGAGCGACTGAAGTGTAGCCGNNCAGGGGAATTTGCCTGTTATATCCTTTGGCGAAAGATGCACGCCTCCCGGTTTCCAGATGCGCTCAAGCGCGTCTGCGACACATTCGTCCTTGCGCTTCGTGCGCCGTGTCGAGCCGCGCCTAACGATCCCAGATATGGTGAAGACGGTGGTCTGTGGAACCTTTCCTTTTCTGGTGAGCTTCCGGGCCAGGAGACGGGCGGCGAGACGGCCGCCTTGGCGGAAGTCCGGGTGGATGCTTGAAATCGTGGGGCTTGTGCTTTCGCATAGTTCCACATTGTCGTCGACCCCAACTATTGAGATGTCGTCTGGGACGGCGATGCCGCTCGAACGGCAGACCGATAGGACTGTCGCCGCGATGGCGTCGCTTGCGGCGAACAGCCCGCATGGTTTCGACAAACCGTCGAGCCATGTTTGAAGTCGCTTGTTGTCCTTGCCGACGGACTGGACGTCGAGTAGCGAGAGTACCTTGCCGTTCATGTGCAGCGCAGCCGCGAACGCATCTGCGCGGCGGCGGCTCCAGTCGCGTCCGCCCATGCCGACGAACGCGAAGTTCTCGAGCCCCAGAGCAATCAGCTCCTTCGCGGCGGTGGCGCCTGCTGCAGTCGCGTCGTGTATGACGCATGTGGCACCTGCCGGGGTCACAGGGGTGTCGCCGCCGATGTAGACAACTGGGATGGAGCCGAAAGCGCGCTTTGATATTGTTTCTTGAGAAACGCCGTCGCCCGTAGCTTCGACGATGCACCCAGCTGGTGACCAGAACTTTACCAGGTCGCGCACGGGGATGGGCGAGCCGTCGAAAGCGACATTCACTAGTTCCCAGTCCGTGCCTTGCGCAAATTCGCGCACTCCGGCCAATACTTCCGTTCGGACATTGTCCGTTGAAGTCAGCAAAACGAGAACTTCCTTCATGCGCCTTATATTACCATACTGTTCAAATGTTCGCAATAGGGTCTTTTATATTTTCGTCAACAGGTCTTTTTTATGCTATGCTTGTGTTATAATATTGCTGTAAGGCGTACACTGTGTGAACGACGGCATGTGGTATGGAGCTGTCCAATGAAACTTGAATCGGCAAAAGACTACGGTGCAATGAGCGCCATCGGAGCCTCGGTCATCTTCGACGAGGCGATGGAACGGCTTTCGCGCGGCGAGCGCTACAACCTCGGGCTTGCGACGGGAAACACGATGATCGAGCTTTACGACCAGCTTGCGACAAAGTTCAATACGGCGCGAACGGACCTTTCGCTTCTTTCGACATGGAATCTTGACGAATACTCTCTTGACGGCAAGCATGCCGTTCCGCACGGCCATCCGCTTTCCTACTGGAGGTACATGCATAAGATGCTCTTCTCGAAGTTCGACCCTGCGCTCGGCTTCCGCGAAGAAAACGCCCACTTCCCCGACCCAGCCGCGCCTGGAGCATACGATCCCGCGATCGCGGCGGCGGGCGGACTCGACCTTCAGCTTCTCGGCATCGGCTTCAACGGGCACATCGCGTTCAACGAGCCGATGCGCGAAGACGAGATTTCGGTTGATGATTTTGCCGCGCTGCCGACGCGTGTCTTGCCGCTGTCGAAGGAGACGATAGAGCAGAACACGCATGTTACGGCAGGTGGTGATTCGGCGCTCGTGCCGCGTTATGCGGTGACGATGGGCATGGCTCCGATTCTCGCCGCAAAGAAGTGCCTGCTACTAGCGTGCTTCAAGGAGCAGGCAGCGCCGCTTGTGTCCATCATCGCGAAAGGACGGCCTACGCCGTTCCTGCCTGCGTCATATCTCTGGCGTCATCGCGATTCTCGTCTCGTCTATACGGCAGATTTAATCAATCTCCCATTTGGGGTGTGCGCATGATGCACATCTAACGCCTAAATGAAAGGAATGGAAAGTGATGTCACTTAATGATAAGACTTCTCGGGGACTGAAAGCATATGTCGCGCTGTCCTTGACTTGGGTGTTGAGCATGTCATTGAATGCCATGGTGATGCCGAGGTGGGGGGCGATCGGAGACGACGCAAGTGCAAATGCGTGCGTCGTTCGCGGAGATGGACAGCCACCGGTCAGGTACGGCGACTTGATTCGCAAGGGCAGTGTTGAACTGCCTGTCGATGGGCCGAATGCCACCGTCCGGTGGGATTTCCTGCTGCCGTGCGATCTTTCAAATGCGAAAGGTGTTGAATTCGACATCAGGTGCGATGATGTCACGGGCCTTAAGGGCGCGATGTTCTATTTCAAGAGCGGCGATGGTTGGTATTCGCGGAATCTTGTCCTAGAGGAGGAGGGCAAGTGGTGCCATGTTCGAATGCTTCGGTCAGGATGCGGCATTGAGGGCGAGCCAGGCGGATGGGATGCAATTGAGTGCCTGCGTATCAATTTCTTCAGGAGCGAAGACCGCAAGACGGCAACTGTTGCCGTTGCGGATTTCTCGGTCATTCCTGTGGACGAGTCGACGGCCAATGCGGAGGTTGATCGGGCACGTGTCGACGCAGAGGTGCGCGAGTTTGTCAAGTCCGTGCCCGGGAAGAAAGGCGAGAGGCGCCTTGCCTGGTGTCACAGTGCCCGTGGCCTTGCTTCGCACGACTGGGATGGTTCGGTTCGCTTTCTTAAGGAGCACGGCTTCACCGATCTCATCGCCAACCTCACTTGGGCTGACCGCGCCTACTACGCATCGGGCGTCTTGCCAGTTGATCCGTCCGTCGTGACAAAGGGGGACGCGCTTGAACAATGCCTTGCGGCCTGCCGCAAGTGGGGAGTGAAGTGCCATGTATGGCGTGTCTGTTACAACATGGGCGGGTGCGTCGACAAAGACCGCGTGGCTCGTTTCGCCGCAGAAGGACGACTTGTGAAGATGTTCAATGCAAAGTCCAAGAGCCCATGGGGATGCACGTTCTGTCCGAGTCATCCCGAGAATGTGCGGCTTGAGGTGTCGGCCATGGAGGAACTTGCGGCAAAGGGCGTTGACGGCATCCATTTCGACTACATCCGCTACGCAGACCAGAACTTCTGCTTCTGCGACGGGTGCCGCAGGCGCTTTGAGCGGAGTTGCGGCGTTTCGGTCGCCAAATGGCCCGACGACGTGCGGTCGGACAAGGTGCTTGCAAAGAAGTGGGCGGACTGGCGCTGCTCGAACATCACGCGCGTCGTGCGGGAGGTGGCGGAGAGCGTTCGCGGGAACCACCCCGGCGTGGAGATTTCCGCGGCAGTTCGTTCTGGGATATCCGGTGCGTACACCTGCGATGGACAGGACTGGGTTGGTTGGGCGAAGAACGGCTGGGTCGACTTCCTGTGCCCGATGGACTATACCACGTCCACGGCATTCTTCCGCTCGACTTACCTCGATCAGGCGAAGGCGATAGCGGGCACGCGTGCGAAACTCTACCCTGGCATTGGTCTCAGCTGCTGGAAGGACGACGGTACAGATGCAATGAAAATGGCCAAGCACATCCAGGCGCTTCGCAAGGACGGGCTTGAGGGATTCACAGTCTTCAATTTTGATGCTCGCGCAGAACGGGCGTTCCCAATCCTTTCGACGGGACCGACGCGGGTTGAGTGATACTTCGGCATGCAGATTAACCGAGGCAACAGGAGGCACACATGAGCTCAAACATAAAAACCAAGAGTGTGGCGGCGATTCTTGTGGCTGTGACGGGCGTTTCGCTTTCGGCGGCGACCTACACTTGGATTGCTGGCTCTACAGACTGGCATAGCACGGCAAGCTACAGGGATGCAGCGGGTGTAACGCCGGTCGCCCAGCTCCCAGGCAGCGAAGATACCGTCGCCTTCGAAGGGGAGCAGACAGTAACAGTTGGCGACGACGACATAGTTTTCGTATCGTCGATAGGGTGCCTTCGCCCGCTGGCTAATTCGGTTACGTTTGAGTTCAACCTGGCCGAGGACGCCCGCTTGGAGGCTGACGTCGTGAACACAGGCGTTTCTGGCAATCTTGGCAAGCTCGTTAAGAAAGGGAATGGGGCTCTTCAGCTCGGCAATGCGGTTTTGGTGAATGGCACGGTTTCCAATTACAAGCTGAACGACGTGGTTGTCGATGGGGGTGTGCTGGTCAGCCCGACGAACATTCCTTCCTACAGCCATTTTGGCGGCGGCACCCTGACGGTTAGCGCGAACGGAACGTTCATTATCCCGACCCCCGGAAATTTCCGCTTCAACAAAGTCTTTGGTACGGGCACAATCTCCAACCTTGTCGGACGCTCGGGAGTGGCTCAGTTTCAGCCGATGGGATCGGGCTCTGTCTTTGGCGGCAATTTGTCCGGGACGTTCAACTATCTTTCCCGTGCGGGAATCAACCTTACGGGGACAGAAAGCACGATTAACAACGGGTTCACGATCTATGCGTTGAATGCACAGCGTACAATGGGCACGGTTGGAGTGATGAAGCTTGGCGCGTCAGGTACCCCTTCATCCGTCGGCAAGAATGCAGCCATCAGTCTTGGCAACGGTGATGGGTCTGCATGCCTACTGTATCTCGGTCAGGGTGAGTGGACGAACAGAAAGTTCTTGCTCGGTGCCACGAAAGGCGAGCCTATCACCTTCGATGCCGGAGCGCATGGCGGACTCTTTTTCGCAGGAGAAGGGATATCCATGAACTGGGCTGGTATGACGCCGTTGGTCTTGGATGGATCAAATACCGTTGACGCCTGCGTCATCTCCAACTCGATTGCGTGCAAGACCGTGAACGGAACGAATTACACCGTGCAGATCACGAAGAAGGGAACGGGCAAATGGCGTTTCACAAATTCGTCAAACGCGATGGCCGGGGCGATTGCCGTGGAAAACGGCACATTGCAGTTCGATTCGCTTGCCGAACGAGGAAAGGCGTGTTCGCTTGGAAAGGCGACAGAGCTCTACAAGCCGGTCTATGGATTGGCAAGAGACGAAAACAAGGTTGATTACGCCTATCTCATCGGTTCGGCAGGTGCACGGGGCGTTATGGAATACCTTGGTTCGTCAATGGCTCTTTGCACTAACCGTCTTGTGCGCCTTACGGGGGCGGGCGGAGGGTTCGCTGCCAATGGAGGTTCGATACGGATTAGTGGTTTTGCGTCTGCTGACGCGACTGGTTCGACATTGGTCCTCTCGGGCTCTAACGAAGTGGAGAACATTGCATTCGACGTGGCCGACGGGGAGGGGCCGCTGTCCGTTGTCAAGGAGGGAACTTGCACATGGGTGCTAGACAGGCGACAGGATTTTTCCGGTGCGCTGAATGTAAGCCAGGGCACCCTCATCGCCCGCAACAGCCACGGGAGGAAGTATTCGTGGTACCGCATTTGGTTCAAGGAGAAGGGCTGCACCTCTCCGCAGTATTCTGGCCTAGAGGACAGCTCGTGGGTTCAGGTGATGGAATTTGCCCTGAAGAATGCTTCGGGCGTTCAGCAGAATATTTGCACGGCGCAAAAGAGAGACTGGACTGCTCTAGAGCCTGGCGAATGTGCCCCAGGGGTTACCAGCGGTTATGTGGAGAACGATACGAGGAGACTCATAAACATGTTTGACGGGAGCACAAGCGCCTTCGCGCAATGTGGGAGTACAAGTAAAACATATCAGATAGGGGATCCAGAGACATGGTTCCCCGTCGTGCTTCGCCTGCCAGAAGGGGCAGACGATGTCGTCAAGTTTGACATGATGTATCAACAAAGCGGCATGGGCGGCAATACTTATGCGGGGCGCAATCCGACGGCATTCTCCATCGAGGCGAGCGTTGACGGTGTGTATTGGGAGGAAGTTGGCGGCTTGACGGACATCCCTATTACCTCGATAGGTGCAAGTGTTTGGATTTCGGGGACGACGCCTTACAATAATGCGTCGGAACTCTTCGCGTTGACGAGTTCTGTGCAGACATATGACGGTCTGCCTTTTGCAAATGTCGGACCGATCTCTGTCGCTCCGGGCGCCACGCTTCGTTTTGAAGGCGTTGAGGCGCAAGTTTCGAAGGTGAATCTCGCTGTCGCAGGAAATGGTGTGATTGAGAACGCCGTTTTTGCGTCTTCTGGCACGCTTACGGTTGATAGTAACGAAAGTGCCACGACTACGCCGATCCCGGTGACCTTCCGGAATTGCGTAAATCTTAAGAATCTCTCCAACTGGACCCTTTACCTTGGAGGGCAGGTGACATCTCGGCGTCACATTCGTGTCGGGTCTGATGGCACCATAAGCATTGTCCCCGATGGTTTTATCCTCATTGTCCGATAGGATGGCATCAGAGGTAAAGATGCCCAACTTATTTAATAAACTCTTTGTCGTTATATCATGAAAACCAGACTAATGTTCTTGCTTTGTGTATCTGTTTTTGTGGTGCATGGCGCCAATGGAGCCAGCGCTCCGCTTGAGGAGCAGGAGACCGCGTCAGAGAAAGTGACAGAGCGGATCGAGCTCCTGAAGGACGGCGATATTTCCAAGCACTGGTATGTCTGGCTGAAGGGAGAGGGACGCGACTCGGACCCTAAGAAGGTGTTTGCGGCGGAGGGGAATACGCTGAAGGTCTCCGGCGAGGGAATGGGGTGCGTGACTACGCGCAAGGCCTACCGCGACTACCGCCTCTCGCTCGAGTTCCGCTATGTCGACAACGAAGTGCAGCTCAACAAGACTGCCGCGCGCGACGGCGGAATTCTCTTTCATTCGACTGGCGAGGATGGTGTGTTCGGGCCTGGCATCTGGATGAGTTCGTTCGAGTACAACATCATCCAGGGCGCGACCGGTGATTTGATCGTTGTTGGAGATGACAAAGGCAAGCCGGGCGTCTACCGTTGCAAGGGGCGCGTGGATCCTGGGACGAAAGGCAAGGCGTGCCAGCGCTGGAAAGCGGACGGTGAAGTAATTAGCCTTGTCGACAGAGGGCGCATACGCCGTCCCGACGTTAGCCTCACGTGGAAGAACCTGAAGACCGAGCCGCTTTCGCCAAACGAGAAGCCGATAGGCGAGTGGAACAAGGCCGAAGTGGTCTGCACTGGAGACAAGGCCGAGTTTTACTTCAACGGCATGAAGACTGGCGAGTACTGGGATCTCAACCCCTCGTCCGGACGCATCCAGCTTCAGAGCGAGGGCTTCGGCATCGAGTACAGGAACATTGTGCTTGAGCCGGTGGAATAGAATGGAGTACTACTCAAATAAGGGGATTGAGTCATGAATGTTGCTGTCGTAGTCCTGGCCGCCGCGCTGACGGCCGACTTCTCGCAGGAGATATGCCCGGTGAGACCCGAAATACACTCGTCCGGCTTCGGGCCGACGATATGCTCGCAGACGGAGCAGGACCTTGCCGACTTGAAGTCGATGGGGTTCAAGTACGCCCGTACCCACGACTGGGCGCTCATAAACGCAAACCAGCGCGTCTGCGACTACTTCCACATCTTCCCGCTGATGCATCTCGACGCGAAGGATCCGAGAGACTACGTCTTCGGACCAACAGACTACCTGCTGAAGCGTACTCGCGAGGAGATGGGCGCGGAAGTGTTCTTCCGCCTCGGGACGTCGATCGAGCATTCCGGGCAGAAGGTACACTTCAACTCGCTTATACCGGAAGACTTCGACAAGGTCGCCGAAATCTTCGCCGCGACCGTCAGGCACTACAACCGCGGCTGGGCTGGCGGACACAACTGGAACATCAAGTACTGGGAAATCTGGAATGAGCCGGAGGGCATCATGAACATGTGGGCGCCGCCAGAGGGGGCGGCAGGCAAAGACGGCAATTGGACGTCTGACCAGCGCAGCGCTTGCCGCGCAAAGTTCGTGAAGTTCTTCGTGACAGTCCTGAAGCGGCTCAAGGACGAGTTCGGCGACGAGATCAAGGTCGGCGGTCCGGCGCTATGCGGCTACAATGCAGTCTGGCTCAACGACCTGCTCGGCGCATGCCGCGACGCGAATGTCGCGCCAGACTTCATTTCTTGGCACGGCTACGCCCGCGATCCGATGCAGTTCAACCGCGAGGCCGAGATGGCAAGGAAACTGTGCGACTCCTATGGATTCCCCAAGTGCGAGCTCATCCTGAACGAGTGGCACTATTTCGGCGAGAACTACACCTGGGGCGACATGCAGCTATGTTCGGATCCCGCGGTCAAGGCGAGAATATGGGATGGACCGGACAGCCACAACGGCATCAGGAGCGCGTGCTTCACGCTCGCCGCGCTTGCGAACCTCGAACGGTCGAAGATGACGCAAGCTTACTACTATGGTTGCCGCCATACGGGTTCGTGGGGGTTCAAGGATGAGCTCCAGAGGAAGTACAAGGTTTTCTATGCTCTCAAGCTGTTCGGGGACATCGTGGGGGACTACACGGCGGTGTGCGAGAGCTCGTCTGAGGGCTCTGTCACGCTTTTCCCAGTGAAGGACGCGTCAGGCCGCAAGGGCCTGCTCGTCGTTGACTATGGCGGGGCCTCGCGCCGGATATCAGTCAAGGTCGCAGGCGTTGCGGAGAACGCAAAGGCGAGCTGCGTTCTCCTCGACCATCTCCATGACCTTGTGCCGCACAAGGTGACGTTCAAGGATGGGGTGCTCGAGCTCGTCAAGCCCGACTTCCATTCGGCGGCTTTTTTCGTGACATTTGGAGAGTAGTACATCATGAAGTGTGCAACGGCGACGAAACGGGCCATTCTCAGATTCGCGGGCGTGGCCTCGCGGCACTTTCCCCGCGCCCATTTCGTTCAGAGAACTTGGCGCGGCAAATGCGCCGTTTCACATTAAAAAATTTCATGTCCCTGAAGGGCGCATTGACATGTGGTACGCAAAATGGTACTATGTCCAAGTCTTATCACCAGAAGGAGCGCTATGCCAGTATTGACAGTCACTGATGCTCGAAAGAACCTTTTTGGGCTTGTGGACGAAATCGCCAACGAACATCGTGGCTATTGCATCGTCGGCAAGCGCAACCAGGCCGTCCTAATTTCAATGGAGGACTGGAATGCCATCCAGGAATCGCTCTATCTCAACAGCTTTCCAGGGCTTGCGGATTCCATTGTGGAGGGGATGAAAACGCCTGTGTCAAAGTGCTCTACGGAGCTGAAGTGGTGAGCTGGACGCTCGTATACACGAAGCAGGCGCAGAAGGACGCAAAAAAGATTTCGTCGTCGGGGTTGCGCCCGAATGTCGAGCGGCTTCTTGGGATTCTCGCGTCAAACCCGTTTCAGACTCCTCCGCCATATGAAGTTCTCGTCGGGAACCTCAAAGGAGCGATTTCGCGGCGAATCAACATCCAGCACCGGTTGGTGTATCAGGTCCTGCCAGATATCCATGTTGTCAAGGTGCTTCGGATGTGGACGCATTACGAGTAAAAGTAAGTGCTATTTCGCCACAAATTGCCG
>LXOW01134935.1_pt1 | contig 10614 bp, 5 predicted proteins | sample 1368591 | NCBI WGS metagenome assembly LXOW01 (sample SAMN04884650, study PRJNA319009) | bovine gut metagenome | isolation source: Cow rumen | host: Bos taurus | place: Italy: Legnaro (PD) | collected 2014-07-09
GGCAAAGGACACCCCCCAGGCCGATGCCAGGGCCAGGCCGCCGGGCCGCTCCTGCAGGTCCTTGAGCGTAAGGAGGCGACGGGCTTTGGCCAGGATCTGGCCCTCCAGGCCGCGGCCTGCGCTCTTGGAAGGCACGAGATAGGCCTGGGCCTCTTTGGTGAAAGCGGCCAGGCGCTTCTTGTCGGTCTTGGAGACGGGCTTCCAGGCAAAGGGAACCTCACTATACATAGCGCGCACGCGCATGTATTGGGCATCCGACAGCCAGCCGCGCCAGGCGGGCAGCGTGGTGGAGAAATGCTGCCGGTCCAAATAGGTAACGGAAGCAGTAAGCTCCGGAACGGCGAAGCCACGGTCGCGCAGGCGGGCCATGCGCTCCAGCACCACGGCCGTCATAAGCGGCGACGAGTCCATCCCCTCGAACCAGCCAAAACCGCCGTCGGCGTTCCGGCAGGCGAGGATCTGCTCCAGCAGTTTCTCGTCGGACAGTTCAGACGCCACCGTGCAGCCCCCCAGCCGGGCGGCCAGCAGCCGCACGTACCAGGCCTCCGTCAACGAAAGGACATCCTTCCCGGCGGGCTCCACATGGTCCGGAATGGCGTCACGCACCATATCCAGCACGGTAATTTCCCTTAACAAAGCCTCCGCCCCGGGGATATTCACAAAACGGGCGCGGAGTTCCGCCAGCAGGGCCTCGCGGGACATTCCGGCGCGCAGCACGGCCGAATGCGCCTCCGTGAGCCGCTGACGGGCGGCATAGACCGGAACCTCCACGCGAACGGCGTCGGAGAAGGCATCGGCCTTGAACGTACCCGTCAGAACCAGCGTCCCGGGGGCCGATGCCTCCACGCGGAAGCTGCGCGAAACCACCTCTCCGGGATGCACCGTGACGGGGAAGGTCCCCAGCACGCCCGCCTCCGAGCGAAGGCTCAGGCTGCCGCTCACCGGCTCCTCGGAGATGCTGGACACCGTGAGGGCCAGCTCGCACACGTCGCCTTCATACAGGTAACGGGGTTCCTGCAGGGACACTTTCACCGGCAGCGACACCAGCATTTCTTTCTTCAAAAGCGCATTCCGCATGGCGGCGTCATGCGCGTAAACAGATACGTAATAAGTAGATAGCTTATCAGACGTGGAGAAAGTCACTTCCAGCGTACCATCAGAAGAAGGTCTGAGATGCGGCTGGAAAGTAAGGGCGCTGGAGAAGACGCTGCGAACAGGGACACTCTCGTCCGCGCCGGCAGCTGAAGCGCCGTCCATGGCCACCGCATCACTTTCCATCACCACTTCTTCCTCCACCATGGCGTTTTTCGACACCATCATGGGCGCGGCCATGCGGTCGGCCTTCGCGCCATGAACGGATAAGACGGGGGCTCCCAGATAGCCCTGATAAGGATAGTTTCCGCCCACTACGCCGCAGACCGGATGGACCGTAACCCCGGGCACGGAATAATCGGCCAGGGACACCAAGGGCCAATCGTTGGTGGCAACGGCGTCCAGGCTCTTGTCCCAGGCCGCCACCAGAACCTCGGCGGCGGGGTCGGTGCGGAAGCTGAAGCTATACTTCGTGGCGGGATAGGCCTTGTCCTGGAAACGGTCGCAGGTGAGCGGCAGGTCCACGCGCGTAACAGCGCGCCGGTACTGCCGGTCATAGCTCACGGCCTCCCCGTCCAGGAAATAGAACACTTGCAGGCGCACGGCATCCGGATAGGACGCCTTATACTCCAGGCCGATGTCCTCCACCCGGCCGGCCTTCAAGATAACCTGCCGGCTCAGCAGGACTTCCCTGTCATTGCCGAAAAGGGTGACCACGGCATAGGCGTCGGCGCGGGCCGACGAAAGCCGCGCTGCTATGCACTCCCCTTCCCCGATGGTCCGGGGACCGCCCGCAAACAGCCGCAGAACACCTTCCGGCAGCGTTTTTTCGGCCGGACGAAGCAGCAGGATCTCACAGTCCTCCCGGGCGCTGAGGATCTTATCCCCGCGTTTGACGGACGTCGTGGCCGTGAGGGTGTAAAGACCGGCGGGAAGTCCCTCCAGCGACAGTTCCAGCGGATCGCCGGAAAGGACGGATCCGCTGTGCACGGGTTCCGGATCCTGAGCCCGGCTCAAGGAATAGGTGAGCGGCAGGGGCACCGCCCGGCCCTGGGCATCCCGTGCCCGCAAGGTCACTTTCAGCACATCCTCCGTCACCAGGCACCTGTCCGGTCCCGCATAGCGCCAGCGGCGGGAGGGATCGCTGCTCACCAGGGCCAGGGTGGCGTCGGCCCTGTTTTTCACGGCCAGCGACACCTGGATCTCGCTGCCCACGTACAGGCCGGTGTGAAAAGAGCGCGTCTCACCGGTGGCGTCGGTGACCGTAGCTTCTATCTCGTGATAACCCGTCTGGGCGGGGAAAGCGGCGGCAAAGCGGTTGTCGCCCCCCACTTCCAGGTCCTGTTCCATCACCAGCGAGCCGTTACGGGTCACCTTCAGCGCCACCCAGGCCCCGGCCAGGGAATGGCCGGAATAGGCGGTCAGAAGGCCGCTCACGGGCACGTAGTCGCCCTCCAGGTAGAGTTTGTCATAAGGGTCGAAGGCCAGATCGAAACTGGGGAGGACGAACTCGTCCACGCGGAAATAATCCCAGGCCAGGGTTTCGGAGCCGGCCTCCACCCGCAGGCGGAAATGGCCGTTGCGAAGGTCCCGGGGCAGTACGAACGCCCCGGACACCGAGCCAAAGCCGTTGGTCTCCAAATGCAGCTCTTCCAAATCATTACCCTCTGAATCGGACAGCACCACCTTCAGTTTCCGGTCTTTACAAACGGAGAGTTTGCGCATGGGGTCCCCCTCATATACCACCGCCTTGAAGCGGAGCGTATCGCCGGGGTTGTAGGCGCCCCGGTCGCGGTAGATATGGCAGCGCAGGCCCTCATCCCCGCCCCGGTAGCTATACTCCCGGACGGTCGATTCCTGGGAGCGGCGGTCTCCGCTCTGGGCCCTGAGCATATAATACGTATCCTCTTTCAGGTACTTCTGCAGGCTCTTCGGGAGGACGGTGAAACCCTGCTGGGCCACCGTGGCCGATGCCACATCCTTCCCGTTTTTCGTAAGCACCAGCTTCACCCTATCCAGCGGCTTGCCGGTCTGGTAATCCGTCACATAGGCGCTCCAGCCGCGGGCATCCTGCCGCGTGGCGATGGAAAGGGTATACTGCTGGTAAGTAGCCTGGGCCGATTCCTTCCCCTGCACGGCCTCCACGAAATAAGAGCCGTCGGCCAGTTTGGGAAGCGCCACTTCCAGGGTATCGGTCACATAGAAAGAGCTCTTGGGGTTCTTCAGCGACCAGCTCTTGACGGCTTTTTTGTCTTTGTCAGTGTCGGAAATGCCTTTGTACAGGGTGAGCGTGGCGCCGGGCAGGTTCTGCAGCAGCACCCTTACGCTGCTTCCTTCAAAGCTCACGTACAGGTTCCTGGCGGTCAGGTTTTCCATCAGGCCTTTGACGCCCTCGCAGCCCTTGGCCACCAGGGCTTCGTCGCCCTTGAAGGCCTTGCGTTCCTTCTCAAAGGCCTGGGCATCGGCATAGAGCGTGCGGAATTCGCTTTCGCCGGCCTTGGCCTGGCGGAGTTCCTCCAGGCGGATGGACAGAAGGTCGGCCCGGGGGTAAAGCGCGGCGGCTTTGCCGGCATATTTGTTGGCCACTTCCTGCAGGTCCTGCTTCCGCCGGGCCTGCCTGTCCTGGGCATAATAGCGGGAACTCACCAGGTAATAGTCCAGCGCCGCGGCGGCTGGATAGCGGCCTTCCACCTCGCGGGAAAGGGCGGCGTAAACCGGGTCTTCTTCGGGTTTAGCCAGACGGCTTCCCTCCAGGATGCGCCACAGCACATACTCATAGTCATGCTGTACGAAATGGGGCATGGCGCCGCCCAGATAGCGGGAGATATCCGTATAAAACGCCTCCGTACGGCCCTGGAAGCCATCCTTGCGGGACTGGACGAAGGTCCATAGGGTCTCGGCCGAATCCCCGCGCCAGGAAGCCATCCAGCGGAAGGTGACGATGGGCTCGTCAAACGCTTTCACTTCCTTCTCCAGGGCCTCCGTGGCGGCGTCGCGCTGCTTCCAGTTGCGGCGGGACACCGTCTGGACATACTTGGTGGCGGCGTCGTAAAAGTCCACGGAAAGGTGCCGGCGCTGCGCCTCTTCCTTGATCTGGGAGAGGATATCGGCCTCCTTCTGCGGACGGTCGGCCTTGCGGGCGGCCTCGTACTGGGCCCAGAGCTGGGTGAGGATGTGGCCGTCTTCATTCATGGCAGGGGCAGCTATGGCCAGGCCGGCGGCACACAGTGTCAGCCAGCAGGAAAGCAGGATATGTCTCATGTCTGTCCAATTTTACGGAGAGAATATGTAACAATTTTTGTACCTTTGTTCCTGCAATGCTAACTGAATTCACCACGGCGCGCTACGAGGCGCTCCTCCAGGACATCTTCCAGCGCTTCCCCTCCGTACAGCGGGACGGCTTCACCGCCGGGGCCTACAAACCCGGGCTGGAGCGCATGCAGGCCTTCGACGAGGCGCTGGGATTCCCCTCCCGCCGTTTCAAGGCCGTGCATGTGGCCGGCACCAACGGCAAGGGCTCCGTCTGCAACTTGCTGGCATCGGCCCTTTCCTCCTGCGGGCTGTCAACCGGTCTTTTCACCTCGCCGCACATCCTGGATTTCCGGGAGCGGATGCGCATCGCCGGTCCGGGTCGGGAAACGACCCTGGTGCCCCGTGAATACGTCTTCGACTTCCTCACGCAGTGGATGCCCTGGATCGAGGAGCACGGCCTCTCCTTCTTCGAAATCACTACCGCCCTGGCATTCAAGTGGTTCGCCGACTCCGACGTGGACGTGGCCGTCATCGAGACGGGCCTCGGGGGCCGGCTGGATTCCACCAACATCCTGGAGCCGGAACTGAGCCTCGTCACCAATATCGGCCTGGACCACATGGCGCTCCTGGGCAATACGCTGCCGGAGATCGCAGCAGAGAAAGCGGGCATCTTCAAGGCCGGCATCCCGGCGCTGGTGGGAGAAAGCAATCCCGAGACGGATCCGGTGTTCACCGAAAAAGCCTGGATGTTCTGCCCCCTCAGCTTCGCCACGCAGATGCAGCCGTCGCTGTGGTTCCGGCACAAGAGCATCCTGAAAGCGATGGACCTGCAGGCCCAGGTGCAGGAAAAGAACCTGCGCACGGTGCTCTGCGCGGTGGACCTGCTGCGCAGCCGGCCGGGCTTCCTGGCCCTGCAAAACAGCGAGGCGGTGGTGGACGGCGTGGTGCACGCCGCCCGCAACATGGGCTTCCACGGCCGCTGGGAGCGCATTTCTTCCCAGCCTTATGTGCTGGCCGACATTGGCCACAACGCCCACGCCCTTCAGCACAACTTCGCCCAGCTCCAGGCCCTTGTCACGAGCGGACAATTCTCCTCCCTCATCATCGTATACGGCATCATGGCCGACAAAGACCTGGACGCCATCCTGCCCCTGATGCCCCGCGACGCCACCTACATCTTCACCGCCCCGGACACGCCCCGGGCCCTTCCGGCGTCTGAGATCCTCGCGCGCTTCCAGGCCTTCCGGGCGGCCGGTCCCGCACCCTCCTGCCCGTTACGCGCCTATGCCGCCGACAGCGTCCGCGACGCCGTACGCATGGCCGTTTCCCTGGCGCAGAACCTTTCCACCCAGCTCAGCCGCAGCGCCTCGGCCGAACACCCCGCCCCGCCCCTCGTGTACATCGGCGGCAGCACCTTCGTAGTCGCCGAAGCCCTGCCGCTCTTCGGTTAGCCCCCGACGGGGGGCGGGTCGGATGCAAGTTTGAAAAAAAATCATTACATTTGGGTGCTAATACCACATTATGGCAGAAAGAACGGACTTTCTATATTGCAATTTCATCATTGACGGCGTGGCCCAGCCCCTGACGCCCGCCCGGATGCTCAACGACTGCTCGGTGGAGCCTGTTCCGGAACCGGACGGAGACCCCGTCACCGTGGCCGACGAGCACCTGGACCCGGCGCCCGGCAGCCAGGTCTTCCGGGAGGACGCCGTGCAGGAGTATGCCGCCCTCTTCCCCTTCAAGCGCAGCCTGCCGCTGCCCTTCGCCGGACCGTTTTCGGCCGCCAAGGTGGCCCAGGCCCTGATTGACGCCATCTGGATGAGCGGGCATTTCCGCCTGGGAGACCTCACCCTCAAGGCCGAATGGCATTGGAACGAGAAGGCCATGGGCAACCTGGCCGCCTTCTATGCCTCGGTGGAAGCCGCCTGCGGCTACATTGATGCGCTGGGCGTGAAGATTTCCCGCTACGGCCTTTCCGGCGGCGCGCCTTCCGTGAGTTTCCGGGCCACCACCGTGGCCGAGGAAGACGCCCCCGCAGAGGAAGAGGAGAGCCTGTTCCGCGAACTGCCCTACCGCACGGCCAATCCGCGCATCTCGCGCCGGCGCCGCTGTCCCTCCACCCTCGTGCCGGACGCCGCCGACTGGATCATCTACATCCCCTTCGATTCCTGCGACTTCCGCCTGGGCGGATCGGCCCTGGCCGAAGCCCTGGGCGAGAGCGGCACCACCGCGCCCGACGTGGCCGACGCAGACTATTTCATCGACTGCTACGAAGTGGTGCGGGAAATGGTGGAAGACGGCGTGGTGAAAGCCGGCGCAACCGTCGGCGACGGCGGGCTCATGGCCGCGCTCAAAGCCCTGGCATCGGCCGGAACCGGGGCCGAAATCTGCATCCGGGACATCTGCAAGGCCTATGGCGGGGAATCTCCCGTGCGCGTCCTCTTCGGGGAAGTCCCCGGCGTGGTGGTCCAGATTGCCGACATAGACTACGACTATTTCGACGCCGAACTCATCCTCCAGGACGTGGTCTACTTCCCTATCGGCCACCCCGCCCCGGGCGGCAGCGACGTCACCATTTCCGAAAAGACAGACATCCCCGACATCCTGGAATCCATCTTGAACACTTTGGAAGGAGAAGACTGATATGCCCAAAATCTTTGTTCTGGACACCAACATCGTCCTGCACGACCACAACGCCGTTAAACAGTTCCAGGACAACGACATCGTGATTCCCATCGCGGTGATCGAGGAACTGGACAAGTTCAAGAAAGGGAACGACGCCCTGTCGTTCAACGCCCGCGCCTTCATGCGGGAGATCAACCGCATCACGGAGAACAAGAAGTTCGGCCCCCGGGGCGTCCCGCTGGGGAAGAAACTGGGATACATCAAGATCGAGCCCAACCATCCCTTCGCGCCCCAGTTCCAGGACATGTTCCGGGACGACATCCAGGACCACCGCATCCTGGCCACCGCCATGTGGGTGCGGGACAACAATCCCGGCCGTTTCGTGGCCCTGGTCACCAAAGACATCAACCTGCGCCTGAAGGCCAAGGCGGCCGGCATGGAAGCCCAGGACTACCTCCGCGACAGGGTGGACGACGAAGTGATGGACAGCCTGGAGCGCGAGGTGGTGGAGTCCGACCTGGCCCCCGAAATAGTCCAGAGCCTGGCCTACGGGCAGGACAACAGCCTCCCGTGGGAGATCGTGGCCGACAAAGAGCCCCGGCCCAACCAGCTCTACAAGTTCTCCCTGGGCGGGGATACCGTCTGCGGCCGATATGACAACCGCCGCAAGGTGGTGGCCCTGGTCCGCACGCGGGAAGCCTACGGCATCCGTCCCCGCAACGACGAGCAGAAGTTCGCCCTGGACGCCTGCCTGAACCCGGCCATCCCGCTGGTGTCGCTCACCGGCGGCGCCGGCACGGGCAAGACGCTCATCGCCCTGGCCGCGGCCCTGGAGCAGGCCGAGGACTACGACCAGATCATCCTGACGCGCCCCACCGTGGTGCTGGGCGGCCAGGATATCGGCTTCCTTCCGGGCGACCAGCGGAGCAAGATGAGCCCCTACATCCAGCCGCTCATGGACAACCTGGACGTCATCAAGCGCTGTTTCCGGCCCGGCTCCAAGCAGGCGCTCAAGATCGAGGCGATGCTCAAGGAGGAGAAACTGCTCATCTCTCCCCTCGCCTACATCCGCGGCCGCTCCCTGGGCAAGGTGTATTTCATCGTGGACGAGGCGCAGAACCTCACCCCGCACGAGGTCAAGACCATCATCACCCGCGCCGGCGAAGGCACCAAGATGGTCTTCACCGGCGACATCTTCCAGATCGACCAGCCCTATCTGGACCAGTGGTCCAACGGCCTCACGCACCTGGGTGAGAAGATGGACGGACAGCCGCTTTTCGAACATGTTTTCCTTCGCAAAGGCGAGCGTTCGCAGCTTTCCGAGGTTGCCGCCAAATTGCTGTAAGGCCGTTTTTCGTCCCAAAAACCGCATTTTCATCCCATCGGGGGCGTTTTTGTCACAAACGCCCCGTAGCGGTGTCATTTATTGGTCCAGACCGTAAAGCCGGGGTAATTTTGCACTGTGAAACCAGAAAACAGTATGCAAATGATTCCGATTTTCTTTTCCGTGAACGATGCCTACGCGCCCTTCCTGGCAGTAGCCATCAACTCCATCCGCGAAAACGCATCCCCTGCCTATACCTATCGTATCCATATCCTGAGCGACGACCTCTCCCGCGAGAACAAGGAGCGCCTGGGCCGATTCTCCCGCGAGGGATTCGAGGTGGCTTTCTATCCGCTCAGCGGAAAACTCGCCGCCCTTTGCGGCAACCATCGCCCCGGCGGACACCGCTTCCAGGCCTTCGCCTCCCTCACCATCTATTTCCGGCTTTTCATCCCGGTCCTGTTCCCGCAGTATGACAAGGCCATCTACCTGGACTCCGACATCGTGGTGCCCGGGGATATCGCCAAGCTCTGGGAGGAGCCGCTGGGCAACCGCCTGGTGGGCGCCTGCGCCGACTACAGCATCCAGCACATTGCCCCCTTCATGCGCTACATTGACCGCTATGTGGGCGTGGACCACCGGAATTACGTGAATTCCGGCGTCCTGCTGCTGAATATGCGCCGGCTCCGGGAAGTGGACCTGGCCGGCCGGTTCCTGAGCTGGATGCAGCGCTACGCCTTCGAAACCGTGGCCCCCGACCAGGACTACCTGAACGCCCTGTGCTGGAACGCCATCCACTATCTGGATCCCGTGTGGGACGCCATGCCCAGCGACCGCATCCGCAGCCTGGAGAACCCGCAGATCATCCACTTCAACCTCGATTCCAAACCCTGGCTCAACGAGAGCGTCCCCTACGACGACGTGTTCTGGCACTACGCCGCCACATCCGGCTACGAGGAGGAGATCCGCGCCCGCCGGAGCGCGTTCCTCAGGCATCCGGAAGCTATGAGGAAATATCGGCAGGCCATCGATTCCCTGGTACACATGGCCGCCGAGCTGGCCCAGGCGCCGGTTTCGTTCCGTTCGGTCATCTCCCAGGGCAGGGAGCTCAGGCTATGCTCCTAGTCACACCCGGACGCGAGGCCGCCATCGGGAACATCCGCCAGGCGGCCGCCCAGGGCCGGTTCAACGACAAAACCGAGCCCTTCGATCCCCAGTGGGACCCCGAAGACCTGAAGGCCGACATCCTTCACTACGTAGATAAACTGCCCTCCGTGGGCTTTAAACTGAAAAACTTCACCGCCCGAGCCATTGTGGACAGCTGGATCCGGCGCTACAATGGCGGCAACGAAATCGAAGGGATGGAGCGCCTGGCCGCCGTGAAGGGCCCCGCCTTCATGACCGGCAACCACTTCAATCCCTTCGACAACGGGCTGCACCGCGTGCTCACGCGGCAGGCGGGCCGGGGGCGGCTCTGGGCCGTGAGCCAGGGCACCAATTTCGTGATGCCCGGCCTCAACGGATTCGTGCTCCGCAACATAGACGTCATCCCCCTCATCCCGGACCCGTCGTACATGGGCGGCCCTTTCCGCTCGCTCCTGCAGCAGCGGCTGGACCAGGGCCGGTTCATCCTGATCTATCCGGAGCAGGAGATGTGGTTCAACTACCGCAAACCCCGTCCGGGCAAACGGGGCGCCTTCCTCTTCGCCGCCCAGTACGGCGTCCCCGTCATCCCCACCTTCACCGAGATGCAGGCCCTCCCTGCCCTGGTGGCCCCGCATTTCCACGACGTAAGGATGGTCCTGCACGTGTTGGACCCCATCTGGCCCGACCCCGCCAAGACGGAGCGCCAGAACAGCCTGGACATGTGCCGGGCCGACTATGAGGCCAAGGTAGCGTGTTTCGAGCGCTGCTACGGCCGCCCGCTCTCCTATGATTTCAGCCCATGGGACATCGCCGGCTGGGAACCGTGATGTCTTATTACATTTTTTACTGATAATTCAGGGAATTATTGTATCTTTGCATGTTTACGAGCAAAACAATTACAAAATCTCAAATAGTATTATGGCAGAAATCAAGAAAAGAGTGTATCGCTTCGGCGGAAAGCAGGCCGAAGGCGACGGAAAGATGAGAGAGCTTCTGGGTGGCAAGGGCGCTAACCTTGCAGAGATGAACCTGCTGGGCATGCCCGTGCCCGCCGGCTTCACCATCACCACGGAATGCTGCACGGAATATTATCGTCTGGGCGGTGGTTATACCCCCGAACTCAAGGCGGATGTGGCTGCTGCCCTGGAAGCCACCGAAAAGATCATGGGCAAAAA
>LXOW01194590.1_pt1 | contig 10614 bp, 7 predicted proteins | sample 1368591 | NCBI WGS metagenome assembly LXOW01 (sample SAMN04884650, study PRJNA319009) | bovine gut metagenome | isolation source: Cow rumen | host: Bos taurus | place: Italy: Legnaro (PD) | collected 2014-07-09
GAGCGTGGCATCACCATCGCTTCAGCGGCCATCACCGCCCATTGGAACGACCATCAAATCAACTTAATCGATACTCCCGGCCACGTGGACTTTACTGTTGAGGTGGAGCGTTCGCTGCGCGTCATCGATGGCATGGTCGCCGTGTTTTGCGCCGTAGGCGGTGTGGAACCCCAGTCGGAAACCGTTTGGAATCAGGCAGACAAATACCGTGTGCCGCGTATCGCCTTTGTCAACAAGATGGACCGCACCGGTGCCGACTTCAACGAGGTGGTCAGCCAGATGCAGAAGTATTTGGGTGCCAATGCCGTGCCGTTACACCTGCCTATCGGATCAGAGTCGACGTTTGAAGGCATGGTCGACTTGGTGCAGATGAACTCGGTTCGATTCATCGACAAGGAACGCATTGTAGGTCCCATTCCGGAAAACCTCATGGAACAAGCCCAGGCGGCCCGTCACAACCTCATCGAAAAAGTCGCTGACTTGGATGACAACGTAGCTGAGCTTTACCTCGAAGACAAGGAAATTCCGACCGACATGCTCATGGCAGCCATCCGTCAAGCCACCATCAANNTATAAGAATAAAGGTATCCAGCTGTTGCTCGATGCCGTCGTCGATTATCTGCCTTCACCAAAGGATTTGGGTGCCGTCATCGCTCACGATCCTTACAACGAGGAGAAGACATGTCAGCGTAACCCCTCTGAAAACGAGCCTTTTGCCGCTTTGGCTTTCAAGCTCATCAACGATCCATACGTAGGTCAGCAGACCTTCATCCGTATCTTCAGCGGTAAGCTGGTGAACGGCATGAGCGTGTATAACACCAACAAGACCAAGAGCGAGCGCGTAGGCCGTATCTTCCGCATCAAGGCCAAGGAACGTGAAGAGATTGCTGAGGCTGGTCCAGGCGAAATCGTAGCTCTCGTGGGCATGAAATACACCCGTACAGGCGACACCCTTTGCGACGAGAAAGCTCCCGTTTTGCTGGAAAACATCCATATCCCTCCGGCGGTCATTGAGATGAAGGTGAACCTCGAGGACAAGAAGAACCGCAGCAAGTTGAGCGAGGCTCTGGCTAAGCTCTGCAACGAAGACCCCTCGTTCCGTGCCCATTTCGATGAGGAGACCGAGGAAACCATCATCGCCGGCATGGGCGAGTTGCACCTGGAGATCATCGTCGACCGTATCAACACCGAGTTCAAGGTGCCGGTTTCGGTGGGTGCCCCGTCAGTGTCGTTCCGTGAGACCATTACCGCCCCGTTCGAGTGCAACTACAAATTCTCGAAACAGACCGGTGGTAAGGGTCAGTACGCTCACACTGTCATCCGCTTTGAGCCGAATCCAGGCAAGGGCTTCGAGTTTGTCGACGTCACCAAAGGCGGCGTGATCCCGAAGGAATACATCCCTTCAGTGGAGAAGGGTCTGGCGGCAGCCATGAACAAAGGCCCGTTCGCCGGTTATCCTGTGGTGGATGTCAAGTGCGTCTTGGTGGATGGCAGTTCGCACCCCGTGGATTCAAGCGACATGGCTTTCCAACTCTGCGCCCAGATGTGTTTCAAGCAGGCTTTCATGAAAGCCAGCCCTGTGTTGCTTGAGCCTATGATGAAGGTGGAGATCAACACGCCTGACGATTACATCGGCAATGTGACTGGCGACGTCAACAAACGCCGTGGCCGCATCGAGAATATGCGTCGTTTCCGCAAGGGCTCACAAAAGTTGGATGCCTTCATCCCGCTCATGGAGATGTTTGGCTACGCCACAGCCTTGCGCAACCTCACCTCAGGCCGCGCTAACTACTCGATGGAGTTCTTCCAATACACGCCTACCCCGAAAGACAAGCAGGAAGAGATCGTTAAGGAACGGAATAGCAAGGAATAGTACGTCATTGCGAGCGTAGCGAAGCAATCCACTTATCGCCGTTTATGGATTGCTTCGGCCAAAGGCCTCGCAATGACGCAAAGCGACGATTAACTACCAGCCTTATTTAACCACTGGCAGAAATCTTTAGTCTTTTTAAACTCCTCTAACACCCATTCCACAAGGTTTGGGCTATAGAGGTGTTTGTCATCCACTTCTTTCATCAAGAGCCAATCGCGTTGCTTGAAATATTCAGCGTAGGGATGGTCCTTAGGATAGCCATTGGGCACACGTTTCATGTTGCGATAGGTGTCCAAGTTGAAGCCTTTGGCATTTTTGATGGCGGTCTCTAATGGTTGGCCGTTGTAGAGAATCTCTTCACGGATGTTCTTCAAGGTCTCAGGGAAAGGCATGTACATGCCCGTGCAGAGCATGTTGCCATTAAAATAATCTTCTGATTCTTTGGGCTGTACCTGAAAATAATACCCGCTGAGCATCGATTTCTTCCCGCCTTTGCAGACAAACACTCCGAAATGGGTTTTATAAGGCGTTTTGTCAGACGAAAAACGGGTATCGCGATAGAAACGATAGGTGCAGTCTTTCAGCGTCAACCCCTGCATGTCAGGGTCGAACTTCGCCACACCGTCAATAATCTGCTCAGCGATGGCGTTGAACTTCGCCAAAGCGCTTTGGTATTCCTGCTTGTGCTCATGAAACCATTCGCGGTTGTTGTTGTGGAGCACGTTGGTGAGAAAGGTGATGATTTCTTCCATCTTTATCCGTTTTTGACAGGACAAAGATAGTGGTTTTGTTTAAAATAACAATCACGAAGCCAACACGGCACAACGGTCGATAATGTCATTAGCGAGTTCAAAACCGGCATCGCAAACTTTTTTTCTAGAATTGCCATCGTAGTCCATGGAAAGGTGCATGGTGTTATAACTACTAGTTACCAAAGCCAATAACTTCTTATCCCTTTTTCGTATAGCCTCGTAATAATCATTGATATCAACCCTTGTGCGGCGGTCTTTTCTGACATCGAACACGGCGTCCAATGCCAATAGCACGGAATGCCAAAGATAATGCCCCGCGGCTCTCACATACTTGTCGTCTTCATACTGTTTTAACTCCGAGTTGTAACGAGCGTTTTCCCGCAAGGTTTGTTCAGCATTGTCTACATAACGCCTTGCCTCTTTGATCAAATCTTGTTTCATGAGAAATCATTTTTATTAATACGCTGCAAAAATAACAATATTTTTAAAAAAGTCAAGGGTTTCTGTGTTGAAATTTTGGATACAGAATGAATCTTGGCTAATAAAAAAATAAGGACAAATTATCTTGTTTAGAATTAATAAATCATTGATTATCAACAAGAAAAGTGATTGACGTTTGAGTAAAAACAAGGACATCTTTCACTGGTCCGGCCGAACCCCCTTGACAAATGTTTTTTCTGTCTAATTTTGCTTCAACAAAAGTTTGACAATGAAACTCCGTTTGTTGATATCAATCATTATTTGCCTTTTGTTGCAGGCATGCAATACCCAGACCAAACGGGTGGATCAGGCCAAGACCCTCTATATGGAAGGNNCCCCTTGACAAGAGTTTTTTCTGACTAATTTTGCATCAACAAAACTTTTGTCAGATGAAAAAACTTGTCTTACTCGCATCCTTTTTAGGATTGTTCAATCTAATCAACGCTCAGGTTTGGGAAACTGTCTATAGTCCAGATGTGGTTTCTGGTAAACTGCTTGGTGTGAACGCCAACGGCAACATGTATATGACCGGTGACGAGGGAATTTATTATTCCGAATCTGGAGGCGGTTGGCAATTCTTCTTGGAGTGTAATGCCCCTGAATTGTGTGGCTTGACAATAAGCCAACAAGGGAGGGTGTTTGTTTTGCCGAACGACCAAAACCATATTTTATATACGGATGACAACGGCCTGACATGGCATCAAAGCGTTGATTTCTTGGATAATCACCTCGAAAACGCCCCGATGTGCGCCGTTTCGAACGATACCTTATTGGTTTATGGCACAGGCTTGTTGCACTGGACGTTTGACGCCGGAACGACATGGAACCAAGTTCTCCTGCCTTTCATTGAAGAAGGTGTGGTTTTCGGCGATATGATCGTGGATGGCTACTACAACGTCTTCATTAGTACTTATAATTGGTTGACGCCTGTGCCGAACGAGATGGGCATTTTCAACGCTTCGTTGCAACACTTGGATCAATGGCACCTGTGGGAGTCTGTTGAAGGCGGCGTGAAAGACATGGATTTGGATCATGTGGAAAACGTCTATGGCACTACCAATGGATCTTACGAACATCCTAACTATCGACTCTATCTGATACCAGCCGACAGAATTGCCGTTTCAAACAACATCACCCTCTTTATCACCCAAAGAGTGGATGACGGGCATCAGGTGTTGGCCTATTCAACGAATCACGGTCAGAGCTTCACGCAATTTGGCGAGCTGTTGCCATCTACTTTGGTGGTTCCTGATACCGACATGGAGTTTTTCATGGGACAAGACCAACATCTTTACTGTTTCTGTGATGATCAGCCTTTCGGCAATTACAGGAGGAGCGTTCATATCGCCGACAATATTATTTCCGGACTGCTCGACCATACGTGGGATGAATTGGTGACTTCCTGCAACGAAGCGGCATACGTGGTGGATGAAGGCGGCAACGTTCAAATCTGGGCTGCCGAGGGTCTGGCTTGGCTAATCTCCACAGTCAACGGCTTGAACGGACAGGAGCCGGACGACTTTGCAGGAAGAAAGGTGACCATTAAAAACGATTTGGACATGTCGGGCGCTATATGGACAACGCTCGGTCAAGGAACCAACTACGGAACCCCGAACCCCGACCGATTGAAGTTTTGTGGCACTTTCGATGGCGGTGGCCACGAAATCAGCGGCTTATATTTCTATTCCCCCACCATGGAACCTTATTCCAGCTTCTTTGGCGACCTATGTGGCGCAAGGGTAGAAAATGTCAAAATTCGCCATGCATACGCTTCGGGAAGAAGTGAGCGAGACGGGCTGTTTTTCGCCAATGCCGACTCCCTAACGGTGATCAACAACTGTCGTTTCGAGGTGGATGAGGTCAACAAGAGCGACATGAGTTCCCAATACTCCATCTTTGGCTTCAACAACGAAGGCACCATCACCAACTGTATGACGCGCTGCCATAAAGTGAATTACCCGGGCAACGATCACACAAGCATGGATCAGTTCGTGTATTACAACAACGGCATCATCCAAAACTGCGCCTCTGTGGCCGATTCGCTGAAATGGCTCTATGCCTACAGCGGCATGGCCAACACCAACAACGGCTTGATCGAAAACTGTTATTCCTTCATTGGGGGCTTTTTCGGCGATTATCAAGTGTGGTGGCCGCCCGCGCCACGACAAGGTATGTGCTTTTACAATCATGGCACCATCAGAAATTGCTATTATAACAGTCTGGCGGAGTATGACATCACTGACGGTGCCGCTTCCTCCAACGTGGGAACCATCGAAAACACCTCTTCCTTTGTTTGGCAGGACGAATGGCTGTTAACTGATAACACGCCCCTTATTGAAGCCTTGAACAGGTGGATTGAAGCCCAGGAAAACAGCGATGATTATAACTATTGGTGCCCGAATGCCTATTTCTTGGGTCATCAACTGCCTGAGTTTGGCAATTACCCTCATTGGATAAACATATACGAGGCGCCTCGTGATTTCAGAGCCGACAAGATTTCTAACAACGACACCTGTCAGATTTTCTTTAATTGGTTACATCCACAGGAGGGTCGTTGGTTTAACTATGACGAACATCCCCACGAAGGTTCTTATCTATACTTGTATTGGGGTATTCGAATTCCTGCCGAAAATATCCAGTCTGGCGATGAGTTGACCCATGTAGCCTTCTTCAAAGGAGGATGTCAAGGTGACGAGATCTTTTGGATCTGTGTGAACAATGGCGATGAAACGCCTCCGGGAGATCCTGCAGGATGGTCGTGGACCTCGGTGGAAGTTCAGCCGGGACCCGATGAATGGATCAATGTGGAATTAAACAGCCCTCTTGTCTGTGAAGAGGGAAAGAGTGTATGGATCATGCTTCGCACTCCACATCACTTTTGTGACAGACCGGCATCCTATTGTCAGACCTCAGGTAACCCTGATGCGCGTTGGGCTTCCAATGATGGTTACAATTGGATCGATTGTTTGGCTGACGACGGTGTCTGCGGCGACTGGATGGTCAGGGGTTATTTCAACAACAGCAACGGCTATGGTGAGACCTTTGACCATTATAACCTCTATCGTGGCAGAACCTTGGCAACCATGGAGAAACTCGTTGAGGTGGACAAAGATTCAATAGGATACACCGAGACCCTGTATGCGCCTTACGGAGGTTATTTTTACCNNAATCAGATCCCGCCTTGACAACTCATCCCTTTGAAAACAACTATCTGTCAGTATATTTTGGAAACATTTCGCCCTTGGGCTCTGAATGGTATTATGAGATTGAAAATGAAGACGGCAGCATCACTTATCAGCAACTATCGTATGCCGCCGATACCACTATTAATGATGAGCCTGTAAAAATCATCGTGAAAATCAACACTTTATACGATAAAGGTAGGTTCAGCGAGGAGAGATCCCATGAATATATTTATGAAGACGGCAACAAGGTATATTGGTGGAACAAAACCTTGGGAGAATTTACCCTGTTGTATGATTTTTGTGTAGAACCTGGCGATTCGTGGGTGATCAACGTGGGAACGAACAGCTTGTTGATGCAGGTGAATCAGGTGGAACAAGTGATGTTCGACGGTATAAGTTACCGAGTGCTGCACGTGAGCGATCCAGACGGTTTGTTCAGCGGCAGCATCGTCAGCGGCATCGGCCACATGACCAGTTTCTTCCCAGAACGGCTGATGAAGCACGACAAGGACTATCGTGTGGACGGCATCCGCTGCTATTGGCACCAAGGCGACCTAGTGTTCAAGTATGGCGAGCGCGATTGCGATGAAGTCTATGAACAATTGCACCACGGGGTGGAAGAATCGCTTGCCAATGAAGGCTTTATAATCTATCCCAACCCCGTCCACACTCACCTTTTCGTAATTCCGAATAACGTAATAACCAATAACCCAACCTTAACCTACCGCATCACAAACCTTATGGGCCAAACCATGAAATCAGGTCAAATCACAGGTGACACCGAACAGATCGACCTTTCCGACCTGAGTTCAGGAATGTATTTCATCACTATTGGAAACAGCACGCAAAAACTCATCAAATGTCTCGCACGATAATAGTCATCGTTTGTTGCCTCGCATTGGCTTCTTGCAATACCCAGACCAAACGGGAGGATCAGGCTAAAGCCCTCTATATGGAAGGTGTGCGTCTGCGGGAGCAACGGCTCTCAGAGGAAGCTGCTGAACATTTCCTAAAAGGGTTGGAAATGCTACATGGCTGCGAAAGGACTGAAAAAGTGCTGCTGTTGGAAGGCCAGCTTTGCGACAACCTCGGCGCCATGTACCTCAAACACGGCCTGTTTGAAGATGCTTATGCCCAGCATCAGCAAGCGTTGATTTGCTTCCGCCAAATTGCCGACTCCACAGGCAAGATGAACGCCTACCGCAACAGCGGCCGTGCCGTCTGCGCCCAAGAGCAATACACCCAAGCCAAACAATATTACGACTCGGCTTTTCACATAGCTTCGTTGTTGAACGACGAAGCCATGTTGAGTGATCTCTACTTGGAGATGGGCCGCGACTACTACATGAGGACGGGCAATTGCACCCAAGGCATCGAGAACGTCAACAAGGCTCTGGATGGCGGTCTCAACGACAATGACACCGATATCGCTCATATGACTTTAGGCATCCTTCATTATTATAACAAGGACAACGAACAAGCCAAAATTCACTTGAACGAGGCCTTACGCAGTGACCGACCAGGACTGAAAATGTCGGTCTATCAAACACTTTTTGCCATTGCGTGTGTTGAAAAAGACTATCAACAGGCTATCCAATACCATAAATTATACGCTTCCAACATGTTGGAAGCCGAAGCGGAACACTCCAGCGAGACCATGCAACGCATCAAGGCGGAATATGAACTGAAGGCACAGAAAAATGAATTGGAAAGCCTGCACCGCAACCGCGATCTAAAACTGTATTTGATCATCGCCCTTTCGGTGATCGCATTGCTAATTATTATATTGATTGTCAGAAAGATCATCTTCAACCATAAATTGGAGACGGAGCGTTTTCGGAATCAGGTGGAGCGCAACCAGAACCGTATCCACGAGCTGGTGAGCGACATGGAGACCCTGATTCGAACCAACGACGAATTAAGACGCAATCAGCAGACTCTTTCGCAAAAAGAACTGATGATGACCCAAAAGATCATGGCCCGAAACAAAGTGATGGTCACGGCTCAGGCGCTCAGCGAGGAGATTAACAACGACACGCTCAACTTCGAGCTTGCTGATAGCGACTGGATCGACTTCATCAATCTTACAGATTTGCTCTTCGACGGCTTCTCGCAACGGCTTTTAGGCTTGTTCCCCAAACTCGGCAAATGGGATGTGCGTATCTGTTGCCTTTCTAAAAACGGCTTTTCCAATCAGGTGATTTCCATCCTGTTGGATACCCAAACCGATTCTTACTACAAACGCAAAACCCGCATCAAGCAACTCAAAATGAATCTTCCCGACGACAACCGTAGCTTCGAGGAAATCGTGAACGCAGTGTAAACAATTAAAAATCAATGATATGAAAAAGCTCTTTTTTACAACTCTTATCTTCTTGACCTTCGCCATCAGCGGCCTAGCGCAATCAACTTATTATCCTTTGGTTCATGAGGGTGATGATCAGCAATGGAATGTATTGTACATCGTAGAACCCTATCAATATACCTGGAATACTGATATTCAGTTTATTGAAGGCGATTCCATCATTGATGGTATAGCATATAAGCAAGCCTGGAGAAAAAGCTCGGGTGGTACAGGGCTTCGTTTAAAAGGTTTTGTGCGAGAAGAAAACAAGCGTGTTTATTCTCGGTTGCTGTCGTATTATAATGGGGAGTATGTATTGGGAGAAGAAGTCCTGCTTTATGACTTTAACCTTACGGAGGGCGACACGGTGACAGTTGGTGAAAATAACGAAACGCTAATGGTGATAGAAGAATCCGAAGTGGAAGTGGATGGCACCATGAGACGGCAATTGGGCCTTGGGTACGAACCTTGGCCTTTGGGTTCGGTTTATGAATACTGGATTGAAGGCGTGGGCAGCACATACGGATTCCTGAACAGCGGCTCTGAAAGCCTATGTGGCTCATCTTCCCATTTACTGTGCTACTACGAAAACAACGGTTTGATTTGGGACAACGAGGAGTTTGACGAGTGTGTGATGAACAACAACAACCCTTACTGTTGGGACGGCACTGTGGCAGAAGCATACTCCGGTGGCGATGGCACAGAAGAAAACCCTTACCAGATTATAACGGCAGAACAGCTTGCTTTGCTTGCTGAGCAGACAGATAACGGCACAGGTGGAGACGCTTACTATATTCTTACAAGGGATATATGTTTGGGTTCCATCTCACAGACGCCGTGGAAACCCATCGGAAGGTATTCTACAGGACAAACTAGCAGACCTTTTACTGGCGTTTTTGATGGAAATGGTCATAAGATTGAAAATATAATAATAAATGATACTTATGACGATGATGCTATGGGTCTTTTCGGCTACACCGATGGTGCTGAGATTGTTAATGTCAATTTGTCGGATTGTCGGCTTACTGGAGGGGAGTATGCAGGTGGTTTGGTAGGTTATGCTGGTTCGACGGATATTTTTAATTGTAGCGTCCAAAATTCACAAATTATTACCACAGGTGGAGTGGCTGGCGGCATCGTCGGCCATGCGGGAATGCCTTTCGGAATTCATGAAACAAATGAAAACGTCTCAAAAATAACGAATTGCGAGATTAATCGTGTAACCGTTGAAAGCGCTGTTGATGCTGGCGGCATTGTCGGAAAGGTTAACGATGACTTGTTTTATGCACGTTATCTTGTTTCGAATTGTGGTGCCCACAACGAACAATATTACCATGTAAAAGGCAGTGTTTCAGGTGGCATCGTAGGCGAGATGAGATACGGAATCGTTGAGGGATGCGCCAGTCAAACCATAGTTGTAGGTACAGGACAAGTGAGCAACGTGTGTGTAGGTGGCATCGCAGGTAGTATTCACGGTTCCAGTGTGATTGCCAATTCATATAACCGAGGCAATGTCGTCGCGGACTTTGAGTTTGCAGGGGGTATCGTCGGTTATTCGGCAGGCTCTCTATACAATGTTTACAATGCAGGCGAAATCTATATGCCAGATCCTAATAGTAGTGGCTACGGAACTATCGTTGGCATTGTTCAAGACGGTACTTATCTCAACTGCTATTGGCTTGAAAATGAGATTCCCGCTGCAGGTAATTATTACATGCCCGAAATGATTGGCTCGACATCGTTCCATCAAGGCGCAACGCCAAAGAGTTGGGTGCTCAANNCAACCAATCTGGTTTCCGGTTCCGAATGGTACTACGAAATCCTAAACGACGATGGCAGCATCACCTACCAGTATTTGCAGCACACAAATGACACCACCATTCAAGATGAGCCTGTACAAATCATCGTGAAGATCAACACGCTTTACGACAAAGGCAAACATGTAGAGAAGAGTCACGAATACATCTATGAAAGAGACGA
>LXOW01180075.1_pt1 | contig 10612 bp, 9 predicted proteins | sample 1368591 | NCBI WGS metagenome assembly LXOW01 (sample SAMN04884650, study PRJNA319009) | bovine gut metagenome | isolation source: Cow rumen | host: Bos taurus | place: Italy: Legnaro (PD) | collected 2014-07-09
GCCTTGATGGCACGCGAGAACTTCGAGTTGGGATACTTGATGAAGTCGAACTTCCAGTCGGCATTGTCCTTGCCGTTCAGCGTGTTGCCCGTCTTCACGTCCTTCAGCTTCACGGTGCAGCCGATGTCGCCGGCTCTCAGCTCGTCCACCTGGATGCGGTTGGCTCCGGCGCAGGCATACAGTGTTCCGATACGCTCCTTCGAGCCACGGTCGGCATTGCTGAGGTCGTCGCCGCTCTTCACCGTTCCGCTCATTACCTTGAAGTAGCTCACCTCACCAATGTGGGGCTCGATACCCGTCTTGAAGAAATAGAGAGAAGTAGGACCGGCAGCATCTGGGGTCACCTCTGCGCCTGCAGCATTGCTCACCTTCGGCATCTCGCTGACGAAGGGCACTACGTTGCCGAGGAACTCCATCAGGCGACGCACGCCCATGTCCTTTCCTGCACATACGCAGAAGACGGGGAAGATGGAACGAGTGACCAGCCCCTTACGGATGCCTTCGCGCATCTCGTCTTCACTAAGGTCTTCGGTCTCGAAGAACTTCTCCATGAGGGCATCGTCGCCGGCGGCAGCAGCCTCAACGAGTGCAGCCTTCATCTCCTGGGCCTTGTCCATCTGGTCGGCGGGAATGTCCTCGATGATGGGAGCGCCACCCTCGGGCTTCCATGAGTATTTCTTCATCAGCAGCACGTCGATGACGGCGTTGAAGCCGGCACCTGTGGCGATGGGATACTGCACGGGTACGCAGTTGGGGCCGTAGACCTCGCGCAGCTTGTTAAGAATCTGGTCGAAGTCGCAGTTGTCGCGGTCGAGCTGGTTCACCAGGAAGATGACAGGCTTCTGCAGCTTGTCGGTGTTGCGGAATGCATTCATGGTGCCCACCTCAGGGCCATACTGGCCGTTGACGAGGATGAGTGCCTGGTCGGTGACGTTGAGGGCGGTGATAGCGCCTCCTACGAAGTCGTCGCTGCCCGGGCAGTCAATAATGTTCAGCTTCTTGCCGTTCCACTCGGTGTGGAAAACGGTTGAAAAGACACTGTAGCCATACTCCTGCTCCACAGGGAAGTAGTCGCTCATGGTGTTCTTACCCTCCACGGTGCCACGGCGCTTGATAATGCCGGCTTCGTAGACCATTGCCTCGGCAAGAGTGGTCTTGCCGCTACCCGCACTGCCAATGAGTGCAATNNCAATGAGTGCAATGTTCTTAATCTCGTTTGTCTGATAAACTTTCATGTTGTTTAATATAGTTATTAGGATAAATATACACTGCTTTTGGGCACCTCTCGGTGCCTATTGCGCAAAATCGGCCCGAAATTACACATTTTTTGCCGAAAAGCCAAAAAAAACTTTCAAACTTTAAGCAAAATTAGTACTTTTGCACTTACTTATGGCAGGAATTTACATACATGTTCCCTTTTGTGCCAGCCGATGCGTTTATTGCGGCTTCTTCTCCACGACTAGTCTTTCAGAGCGTGGACGATATGTTGACGCGGTGTGTCGTGAGATGAAGTTAAGGCCTCTCCCCGGTCTTATGGTAGATACAGTCTACCTGGGGGGCGGCACTCCGTCGCAGCTTTCAGGCGGGCAGTTGAGCCGGCTGTTGGAGTCGCTATATAATATATATAATGTGTCGGCCAATGCAGAAGTGACGATGGAATGTAATCCCGATGACGTGACACCAGGTTTTGCCCAAATGCTTCGACAGCTGAAGGTGAATCGCGTGAGCATGGGGGCACAAGCTTTCAGCGACACGCGGTTGCGCTTTCTGCGTCGCAGGCACACGGCGGCACAGACGGGTGAGGCCTTGAACTGCCTCAGAGAGGCAGGCATCGACAACGTCAGCATCGACCTGATGTATGGTTTCCCAGGTGAGACGCTCGACGAATGGCACGCCGACATCGATGCGGCATTGTCGCTCAACGTGGAGCACCTCTCGGCTTATGCCCTCACCTACGAGGAGGGAACCCCTCTGCGCCTGATGCTGGAGCAGGGCAGGGTGGAGGAGACCGGCGAAGAACTGTCGAGGCAGATGTACTATGACCTGAAAGACCGCTTGGAGACTGCAGGCTTTGAGCACTACGAATTGTCGAACTTCGCCCGTCAAGGCCGACGCTCGCGCCACAACAGCGGCTACTGGAACCGCACGCCCTATCTGGGATTAGGAGCCGGCGCACATAGCTTCTGTTATCAGCGGCGGCAATGGAATCCCTCGGACCTTCAGTATTACATGGAGTCGATAGAGCGTGGTATTCTACCAGAAGAACATGAAGTTTTAACCCAAAAAGATGTCTATAATGAATTGGTAATGACATCGCTACGAACGATAGATGGACTATCGCTAGAACTCCTGTCCGACAGGGAACGCTGTTATTGTCTGAATCAGGCCGACAAATACATTGACTGTGGATGGCTTTCCCGACGTGCCGACCATCTGGTGCTTACCCGCGAGGGACTTTTTGTCTGCGACGCAGTCATGGCAGACCTCTTCATGGCGTAACTGTTTTCGGGCGGCTACTTTTGTTTTATTTTGTTAAGAGTTGGCTGTTATTTCCATTTTTTTCCCCCTTTCCTTCGTCTGTTCCCTTTTTTTTCGTAACTTTGCCGATAAATTGCGAAAACTATAAATGAAATGATGAAGAGACTTACAGTAATGCTTGTAGCGCTGATGATAGCAACACTGTTTAGCGACGTGTCGGCACGTGCGCGCAAGAAACGCCCTTCTCCCACACCTCCGGGCACCGTAGAAATCATCACGAAAGTCAATGACTATTGGCAGCGCAACCACTCTCCGAAGGTGCGCTCCTTCTGGGATGAAGCTGCCTATCACACGGGCAACATGGAGGCCTACCGCCTACTGGGATGTGCGCGTTGGCTGGCATATAGCGATGAATGGGCACGCCACAACAAGTGGATGGGTGCACAGGAGAAAGATCCCGCCAAGTGGAAATACAAGAATTACGGCGAGGGTCACGACTACGCCCTCTTCGGCGACTGGCAGATTTGCTTCCAGACCTATCTCGACATGTATGAAATGAATCCCGACCCCTACAAGATTCAGCGGGCCATCGAGGTGATGGACTATGAGGTGCGTCAGCCCGAAACTGACTTCTGGTGGTGGGCCGATGCGCTCTATATGGTCATGCCCGTCATGACAAAGCTCTACAAGGCAACGGGCGAGGTGAAGTATCTCGACAAGCTTTACGCCAACTACAAGTGGGCCGACGATTTGATGTACGACCAGGAAGTGCACCTCTACTTCCGCGACGCGAAATATATCTACCCCAAGGCCAAGACGCGCAACGGTGGCAAGGACTTTTGGGCGCGTGGCGACGGATGGGTGTTGGCCGGACTCGCCAAAGTACTGGCCGACATGCCCAAAGACTACAAGCACCGTCCTTTCTTCGAGCAGCGTTTCAAGGAGATGGCTGAGGCAGTCAGCAAGTGTCAGCAGCCGGAAGGCTACTGGACACGCTCCATGCTCGATAAAGACCATGCTGAAGGCCCCGAAACCAGCGGCACTGCCTTCTTCTGCTACGGTCTGCTCTGGGGTATAAACCACGGTTTGCTGCCAGCGGAACAATATGAGTCCACGATGCAGAAAGCATGGAAGTACCTGACGGAAACCGCCCTCCAGGAGAGCGGAGCAGTAGGCTATGTGCAACCTATCGGCGAGCGTGCCATCCCCGGCCAGCAGCTATCGGAAAAGAACGAGGCCAACTTCGGCGTTGGTGCCTTTCTCCTGGCCGCCTGCGAGCATCTGCGCTATGAAGACGGCTCCGTTGGCAGACGCGGCATGGCCAAGACAGTCAGCATTACGGTGAAAAACGAAAGCGACGAATTCCGCCAGCAGGTCATTGAAATAGATGCCGCAGACATCTTCGCAAGGCTAGGCATACACGGAGGCCGCCAGTTTATCGTGCGCGACCCTGCCGGGTTGGAACTGCCCTATCAGCTGAGCTATGACGAGAACATCTTAGTCGATGCCGGCGTCAGTCCTCACTCATCGCTGACGCTCACCTTGGAGAAAGGAACGCCGCAGGTGTATAAGACCGTATGCTACGGACGCATTTATCCTGAACGGAAAGACGACTACGCCTGGGAGAACGACCGGGGTGCCTATCGCGTTTACGGCCCCGCGTTGCAGCGTTCAGGCGAGAAGAGCTATGGCCTTGACGTGTGGTCGAAGAATACCCCCGAACTGGTTGTGGAGCAACGCTATTGGATTGAAGACGTGGTGATGATGCCACTCGTGGAGAAACTGCGTGCTGAAAACCGCCAGCGCGGAGACTCGCTCTATCGCATCAATTCCTATCACCACGACCATGGGCGCGGAATGGACCTTTACAAGGTGGGAGCCACGCTCGGTTGCGGCACTCCTGCGTTCATGGACGGCGACCGCCTCGTCTATCCCTATTGCTTCAAGGACTATGAGGTGCTTGACAACGGACCTCTACGCACTACCGTACTGCTGAACTACCACAAGACCCCGTGGCAGGGTGACAGCATCACTGAGCATCGTATCATCAGCCTTGACAAGGGCAGCAACTTCAACAAGATGACCGTTTGGTACTCCAACTTGAAGCAACCCGTCCGGCTGGCTTCGGGCGTGGTCTTGCACAGCGAGGACAAGGAGAGCGTGGTACTCGGCAATGACCATGTGGCTTACGCCGACCCAACCGACAACCCAAGGGTGAACAACTGCCAGGTTTTTGTGGCCACGCTATATCCGAAGGGAGGCATCAGCACACGCAAGGTGTTATTCGACAAGCCTTTCGGCGGCAACGAGGGGCATGCTCTTGGCATTCTCGACGGCTACAAAGGCGAGCGTTTCACCTACTATTTCGGTTCGGCATGGTCGAAGTACGACGTGCGTACCATGGCCGAATGGGAGCAGCGTATAGACTGGACTTTGCGCTCGCTGAGACATCCGCTGAAAGTGACAGTGGATGAGGTTAAGTAAAAATATGGGAAATTTTTCGCAAAAGCCTTTGGGCATTCAGAAAAAATTGCTATCTTTGCCAAATCTAAGCAATCACTAACAAATAAAACAATAAAATCTTAGCTTATGTCACAGATTATTGGACGCATCAGCCAGATTATTGGCCCCGTCATCGATGTCTTTTTCGATACGAAGGGGTTGGATGCTGAGAAGGTGCTGCCGAAGATTCATGAGGCACTGCGCATTGAACGTGGAGATGGCCGCGAACTCATTGTGGAGGTGCAACAGCACATCGGTGAGGACACCGTTCGTTGTGTGGCTATGGACAACACCGACGGCTTGCAACGAGGGCTGGAGGCAGTGCCGCTGGGCTCACCTATCCAGATGCCTTCGGGCGACCAAATCAAAGGTCGTATGCTTAACGTGATCGGTCAGCCTATTGACGGTATGAAACAACTTTCAATGAAGGGTGCCTATCCCATTCACCGCGAGGCTCCATCGTTTGAGGAGCTTTCAACGAAGAAAGAAATCCTTACCACGGGTATCAAGGTCATCGACTTGCTTGAGCCCTATATGAAGGGAGGAAAAATCGGACTCTTCGGAGGTGCCGGCGTGGGAAAGACGGTGCTCATCATGGAGCTTATCAACAATATCGCCAAGGGGCACGACGGATTCTCAGTCTTCGCCGGAGTGGGAGAGCGTACCCGCGAGGGTAACGACCTCATTCGCGAGATGATCGAGTCGGGCGTGATCCGCTATGGCGAGAAGTTCAAGAAAGCCATGGACGAAGGCAAGTGGGACTTGTCGCTCGTTGACGAAGATGAGCTTAAAAAGAGCCAGGCAACACTGGTCTACGGCCAAATGAACGAGCCGCCTGGCGCACGTGCTTCTGTTGCTTTGTCGGGTCTTACCGTGGCAGAGGGATTCCGCGACGGTGGCGGTAAGGACGGAGCTTCTAGCGACATCCTGTTCTTCATCGACAATATCTTCCGTTTTACACAGGCAGGATCCGAGGTATCGGCTCTGCTGGGACGTATGCCGTCTGCCGTGGGTTATCAGCCGACGCTGGCATCGGAAATGGGAGCCATGCAGGAGAGGATTACCTCTACCAAACGAGGGTCAATCACCTCTGTGCAAGCCGTCTATGTGCCTGCTGACGACTTGACCGACCCTGCTCCTGCCACGACGTTCACGCACCTTGATGCTACGACGGTGCTTGACCGTAAGATTGCCGGACTGGGTATCTTCCCAGCCGTCGACCCTCTGGGTTCCACCAGCCGTATTCTCGACCCGCTCATTGTGGGTAAGGAACACTATGATTGCGCCCAGCGCGTGAAGGAAATTCTGCAACGCTACAAGGAATTGCAGGACATCATCGCCATCTTGGGTATGGACGAACTCTCGGACGAAGACAAACTGACTGTGAACCGTGCACGTCGTGTGCAGCGCTTCCTTAGCCAGCCGTTCACCGTCGCTGAGCAGTTCACCGGTCTGCCTGGCGTGATGGTCACCGTGGAAGATACCATCAAGGGCTTCAACGCCATCCTCGATGGAGAGGTCGACGACCTGCCCGAACAGGCATTCCTCAACGTGGGTACCATTGACGATGCCAAGGCGAAGGCAAAGAAACTACTGGAGGCTGCGAAAGGATAATTCTAGTTCATCTAGTCATACTTGTCCTACTAGATATTAATACTGAATAGTATGCTAAAGCTGAAGATAGTTTCTCCTGAGAGGATAGAATTTACCGGTGAGGTGGAGAACGTGAAGCTGCCCGGAGCAATGGGAAGTTTCGAGGTGCTCACTAGCCACGCACCCATCATCTCGCTGCTGCAAAAGGGCATTGTGGAATACGGCGACAAGAAGCTGGAGATATTGGGAGGGTTCGTGTCTGTGCAGAAGAACGAAGTGTCCGTCTGTGTGGAGAAGGACGAGAACTGATGATTCTCGAAGCTGTTCTGTCTGCGCTTTTCTTCACCCTGTTGGGAGTGGCTTATGTGAAGGGCTACGACGCCGTGAAGCGCCATTCGCCTGAACATCTGGTACAATTCTACCTGATTATGGCAACGGTACGTATGCTGCTCATTGCCACCGTGGTGGCGCTCTACGTGCTCTTCGCCAAGAATAGAGAAGATGCCATCCCGTTTGCCGCAATGTTTATAATAATGTATGTGGTGATGATGATGGTAACATTGAAGCTAAGACACTGAAACGTTTGCTCGTGAAGCAATTATGAATTATATTGTATGAGTATTACATTGAAAAAACTGCTCTGCATGGCCGTGATGCTCCTAATGGCTGCACCGGCGATGAAGGCAGAGGATTTCTCGGCCAAGGAGGTGGTGCTTGAACATATCAAGGACTCCCACGACTGGCATATCACCGATTTGGGTGAAGGTAAGTCGCTGGTCATACCACTGCCTGTCATCGTAAAGAGTTCCACGGGATGGCATGTGTTCTGTTCTTCACAATTTGAGCATCATGCCGATGCCAGCGGTCTGCGCCGTGTGAAGACCGACGCACCAGCCGACCTGCAAGGGCTGGCCATTGCCACCGAGGGCGAGAATGCCGGCAAGATTTTGGAAAACGGTACTCCCGTGCTCGACCTTTCCATCACTAAGACGGTGGCGGTGATGTTTATCAACGTCATCCTGCTACTTTGCATCGTCTTGGGATGTGCACGATGGTACAAGAAACGTAAGGCCAGCGATGCCGCCCCAGGCGGTTTCGTGGGATTCATCGAGATGCTGGTCATGTATGTGGTGGATGAGATTATCAAGCCGGGCGTCGGCAAGGGCTATGAAAAATATACCCCTTACCTGCTCACCTGCTTCTTCTTTATCTTCACTTGTAATGTGATGGGATTGATACCATTCCCGCCGGGCAGTGGCAACGTGACTGGCAATATTGCGGTGACGTTCTTCCTCGCCCTCTGCACGTTTATCATCGTGCAGTTCTCTGGTAACAAGCACTACTGGAAAGACATCTTCTGGCCCGATGTGCCCACATGGCTGAAAGCGCCTGTTCCCATCATTCCCGTCATCGAGTTCGTGGGTATCTTCACGAAGCCTTTTGCGCTGATGATCCGACTTTTTGCCAATATGATGGCCGGGCACGCTATCGCAGTAGCCATAACGTGTATCATATTCCTCGTGGCATCGCAGGCAGTCGCCGTTCAGCTTTCCATGTCGGGATTGTCGGTTCTTATGAGCATCTTCATGATGTGCCTGGAGTGTCTGGTTTGTTTCATCCAGGCTATGGTGTTCACCATGTTGTCGGCCGTCTTTATCGGATTGGCACGCGTGGAGCCGGCACATGAGTAACGAGTCTAATTATCGAAATGTCGAAATAACGCAACAAAAATATTAACAACAAAAAAACATCAAACATTATGATTACAACATTGTTAGCCGTAGAAGGCGTTGCTAAGTTGGGTGCCGCTGTAGGCGCAGGTCTCGCAGCCATTGGTGCTGGTTTGGGTATTGGTAAGATTGGTGGTCAGGCTATGGATGCCATGGCTCGCCAGCCGGAGGTGATGAACAAGCTGTTCACGAACATGATTGTGGCTGCTGCTCTTATCGAGGGTGTTGCACTCTTCGCAGCCGTTATCGCATTCCTCTGCATCTAAGTATTGGACAATTAGACTCTTTCACCATTTGACAATTGGCTTGCGCCGACAATAGTGAAATTGTAAAATCGTAAAATAGTAAAATTCAGCTATGGATTTATTGATTCCGAGTACTGGCCTACTGTTTTGGATGTCGTTGACATTCTTGGTGGTGCTGTTCATCCTTTGGAAGTTTGGATTCCCCGTCATCACCGACATGGTGAAGGAGCGCAAGGCTTTCATCGATGACTCACTGCGCAAGGCTCATGAGGCAAACGAGCGGCTGGCCAATATACAGAAAGAAGGTGAATCCATCCTCCAGGAGGCACGCGAGAAGCAGGCTCAGATACTGAAAGAGGCTGCCGAAACCCGCGATGCCATCGTAGAGAAAGCCCAGGAGAAGGCCCGTGAGGAGGGTGCCCGCCTGCTCAGCGACGCCAAGGCCGAGATTGAGCAGGAGAAGAAGGCCGCCATTGCCGACATCCGCAAGCAAGTAGCTACCCTGAGTGTTGAAATTGCCGAGAAGGTGCTGAAACAGAACCTGCAGGGCGACAAGGCACAGATGGATCTCATCAACCGTATGCTGGATGATGTTGCCAAATCGTAACACCCTGACAATACTATGGATATAGGAATTATTTCGGTTCGTTATGCCAGGGCATTGCTGAAAAGCGCTCTCGACGCAAGGCTCGACCAGCAGGTGTATCAGGAGATGCAGCTGATGGCCAAGAGCTTTGTCGAGGTGCCGGAGCTGAGACATACGATAGACAATCCCATGCTCGCCAAGGAGAAGAAGGAAATGCTGCTCCTGACTACCGTGGGGGGCGACAAAGCCTCGGCGCTCTCCAAGGCGTTTGTGGCTCTGGTGCTGAAGGAGGACAGAGAGAACATGATTCTGTTCATGGCCAACTCCTACATCACCCTCTATCGTCAGCAGAAGAACATCATCCGTGGAAAACTGACCACTGCCGTGGCCGTCGCTGCCGACACCGAGCAGAAGATGCGCAAGATGGTGGAGAGTAAGACTAAGGGTACAGTGGAGTTCGAGANNGCGGTTTCATCCTCGAATACGATACCTACAGAATGGATGCCAGCGTGAAAGCAAAGCTCACCTCCATCCTTAATACACTAAAGAAATAGGAGTAAAAGAAAGAACAAATGTCAGATAAAATCAAACCAAGCGAAGTCAGTCAGGTGCTGCTCGACCAGTTGAAGGGCATTAGCAATGCCCAGCAGTTCGATGAGGTGGGTACCGTGCTTACCGTCAGCGATGGTGTCGCTCGCATCTATGGATTGCGCAATGCCGAGGCCAACGAGCTGCTTGAGTTCGAGAACGGCACGATGGCTATCGTGATGAACCTTGAGGAAGACAATGTGGGTTGCGTACTGCTTGGCACCACTTCAGGCATCAAGGAAGGCATGGTCGTGAAGCGCACTCGCCGTATTGCCAGCATTCGCGTGAACGACAACATGTTGGGGCGTGTCATCAATCCGCTCGGACAAGCTATTGACGGCAAGGGCGACATTGACCTTACGGGTGCTTTCGAGATGCCCCTCGACCGCAAGGCGCCTGGTGTTATCTATCGTCAGCCGGTGAAGGAGCCGCTGCAGACGGGCTTGAAGGCCGTCGACTCGATGATTCCCATCGGCCGAGGACAGCGTGAGCTCATCATCGGCGACCGCCAGACGGGTAAGACCGCCATCGCCGTCGATACCATCATCAACCAGAAGAGTTTCTACGAGGCAGGCAAGCCTGTGTATTGCATCTATGTGGCCATTGGCCAGAAGGCTTCCACGGTGGCTGCCTTGGTGCAGACCCTGAAGGAGCATGGCGCACTGCCATATACGATTATCGTAGCTGCTACTGCTGCCGACCCTGCCGCCATGCAATACTATGCTCCCTTTGCCGGAGCCGCCATAGGCGAGTACTTCCGCGACCGTGGCTATGCTGCCCTCGTTGTTTATGATGACTTGTCGAAGCAGGCCGTCGCCTATCGTGAGGTGTCGCTCATTCTGCGTCGTCCCTCTGGCCGTGAGGCTTATCCTGGCGATGTGTTCTATCTG
>LXOW01010729.1_pt1 | contig 10611 bp, 13 predicted proteins | sample 1368591 | NCBI WGS metagenome assembly LXOW01 (sample SAMN04884650, study PRJNA319009) | bovine gut metagenome | isolation source: Cow rumen | host: Bos taurus | place: Italy: Legnaro (PD) | collected 2014-07-09
GTCGTAGACCGTGGACAGGGTCCCGCCCCCGCCCTTATGCTTCTTAAAATAGACCCCCGCCACGATGATCACGGCCACAGCCAGCACCGCAACGATGGCGCTCAACGTCTTTTTCTGCACGATCTATCCTCCGATCCCTGAACAGGGATATATTTCCTCATATGCATGATAGCACAAAAGTCCGGCACATTGCAATCCATTGTCAAAAAGGGTTCACAATGTACAGGACTTCGACAGGATCATGCCCGTCCCCGTTTTGCGGGGTCTCTATATGGCGTAGGCAAAACAGCGAAACGCTTTATTTTCCCACGCAGAAGCGCTCGAAGATACGATCTATCACGTCCCCGTCCACGTCCCGGCCGGTGATGGCGCCCAGATGGTGAAGGGCCTCCCGCACGTCCGTGGCAGCGAGGGTGAGTTCCGTGGCGGATCGGGCGTGAGAAAGGGCGGCGGCGGCGTTCTCCAGGGCCTTGACGTGGCGCTCGTTGGTGATGGCCGCCCCCTCCCGGGCGCCGGACAGGGCCACGACGCGGCGCTTGAGCTCCTCAAGACCCTCGCCCGTTTTGGCGCTTATGGTCAACTCCCCGAAGTCGTCTGGCCCCTGAGTCAGATCCCCTTTGCTGCGAAGGATCAAGCGCTTCTTTCCCTCGGTGAGGGCCAGCAGCTGACGATCTTCCTCCGACAGGGCCTGGGTGCCGTCCAAAAGCAGCACGGCCACGTCCGCCCTCTCGAGAGCCGCTTTTGCCCGGTCGATGCCGATCCGCTCCACCAGATCCCCGCTCTTTCGGATGCCCGCCGTGTCCACCAGCCGCACGGGGACGCCGAAGAAACTGGTCTCTTCGTCCAGGGTGTCCCGGGTGGTGCCGGGCAGGTCCGTGACGATGGCCCTGTCCGCGCCGATAAGGGCGTTCAGCAGGGAGCTTTTACCCACGTTGGGCCGCCCCGCCAAAGCCACGTAGACCCCCTCCCGCAGGAAGCGCCCCTGGCGGCCTTCGGCGATGAGGACGTCCACCTCCCGTCGGGCCTTCGCAAGGCTTTCGGGCAGGGCCAAACTCACGTCCTCCTCCACCTCGTCAGGGTAGTCCACCGCCGCGTCGATAGAGGAGAGGCTGTCCAGCAGCAGCTCCTCGATGGCGCAGATGCGCTCCTTCAGCCGCCCGTGGAGCTGATCGAGGGCGGCCTTCAGGCTTTCCTCCGCCCGGGCCGAGACCACGTCCATGACCGCCTCGGCTTCGCTCAGGTCCATCTTGCCGTTGAGAAAGGCACGCTTGGTGAACTCCCCCGGCTCCGCAGGCCGGGCGCCGGTCTTGCTCAATCGCTCCAGCAGCCTCGCTGTCGTGCGGCTGCCTCCGTGGCAGGACAGCTCCAGCATGTCCTCGCCGGTGTAGGTGGCCTTTCCCGGCAGAAAGCAGGCCATGCCGTCGTCCAGCACCTTTTCCCCGTCCGTCATGCGGACGAAGCGCAGCATTCGGGGCGTTTTGGTCACGTCCCGATCCAGCATCTCCCGGGCGATCTTAGGACACAGGGGCCCCGATACGCGGATAAGGGCGATGGCCCCGCCGATGGCGGTGGAGGGAGCGTAGATGGTGTCAGCGGTCATAGAGGTATCTCCTTTGAAAAAACAGGGGCCTGCGGACGAGTTGTCGCTGCAAGCCCTGTTTTCGTACATACGATTCTTTTGCGATATACCGCTGCGCGGTTCGATATATGTTCGCTGCACTCACATTCGATATGCGTTCGCCGGGCGAACACGCGATATGATATAGATCCTGCTCGCCCGCAGGCATATCGCATCGAAGATATATCGCGTCCCCGAAGGGACATAGCGCAGATCCGTCGGGATCTATATCGATATCACTCCTCCGGAGTGATGATGACCCGGCGATTGGGCTCCTCGCCCTCGGAGTGGGTGGTGACGCCCCTGAAGCTCTGGAGCGCGGAATGGATGACCCGGCGCTCGTAGGGGTTCATGGGCTCCATGGCGAAGGAACGGCCGGACTTGGCCACCTTCAGGGCGTTGCGGCGAGCCAGGCGACGAAGGGTATCCTCCCGACGGGCCCGGTAGCCCTCGGTGTCGATGGAGACCCGGCGGTAGCCGTTCTCCTTCCGATCCTTGTTCTCATAGAGGGACACGATATACTGGAGGGCGTCCAGCGTCTCGCCCCGGCGGCCGATCAAAAGCCCGTCCGTATCGGAGTCGATCTTGAGCTTGATCCCTTCCTCGTTCTCAAAGGCGGACACGGTGCCGTTGACGCCCATCTTCGCAAGCAGTTCCTGCAGGAACTTCGCCGCGTCCAGCTCCTCGGCCAGCTCCCTGGAATAGGGGATCTCCTCCGCGGGAACGGCAGCCTCCCGCTCCTCACGGGGCTGCTCCCGGCGGCGTTCGGGCCGCTTGTCGCCCCGGCCGCGGCTGTCGCGCCGATCGTCCTTCCGATCGCTGCGGCGCTCCCGGCGCTCCTCCCGCTGCTCCCGACGCTCCTCGTTGATGGCGGTGAAATCGGGTACCACGGGGGTCTCCCGCTCCACCAGGCGCACGATGGCGTTGCGGGCGCCGAAGCCGAAGATGCCCTTGGTCTCGCTCTGCACGGTGATGATGTCCACCTGGTCGATGGTCACGCCCATCTCGTTCAGGCCGTGGAAGATGGCCTCGTCCACGGTCCTGCCGGAAAATTCCATACTTCTCATGGGTCAGTTGCTCTCCTTTATCAGCTTAGCTTCCCGCTTCTTCTTGTCTCGCTCGATGATGGCCGGAAGCTTTTTGTTCAAAATCACGTTGATGACGGTGGCGAAGACGTTGCTCAAGATCCAGTAGATGGAGAACGTGGCGTCATACTGCCAGCAGAAGAACACGGACATGGCGGGCATGATGTACATCATGCTCTTGCCCATGTTAGCCGCCTGCGCGTTGGGGTTGTTGGTATCGTCCTGCTTCTTCTTGCTGTTCTGCTGCTGCATGGAGACCCAGGAGAGCAGGAACGAGGTGCCGCCGGCCAGGATGGGCAAAATGGCGTAGCCGTTCACGTAGCCCTTGTACACGTCGATGCAGGGGCCCATGATGGTATCATAGGCGGCCAGGAAGGCGGTGTTGTCCTCGGCGACGGTCAGTACGCCGGCAGCGTCCTTCACGAAGAAGCCCATCCGAAGGAGCAGCTCGTCCAGGGCCGCCTGATGCTCGGTGTAGAAGATGAACTTGTCCACGAAGGTGTTCTTCGTGAGGGCGAAGGTGCGCCAGAACTGCTCGCCGGTCAGGACGGCGGAGCTGGTCAGATTATCGGGCCGCCAGATGTTGAGGATCCAGAAGAACTTATACTGGCTGAACAGCTCGATGCCCTTCTGGGGATCGGTGTCCATGGTGAGCAGCAAGGACAGCATCTGCTCGTTGGACCAGGCGCGGAAGGCGTTGATGAACATGAACAGCAGCGGCATCATGATGAGCAGGGGCAAACACCCGGACATGGTGCTCACGCCCTTCTCCTTCATGAGCTTGTTGCGCTCCTGGTTCATGCGCTTGGGGTCGTTCTGATACTTTTTCATCAGGCGGTCCAAATCCGGCTGGATCTCCTGCATCTGCATGGAGGATTTGCGGGACTTGATATCGCCGAAAACGGACAGGCAGCGAACGGCCAAAGTAAAGATGAAGATGGTGAGGATGATGGCGTAGGAGGCCTGCATCCCGGTGGAGGACATGATGGTCTCGTACAGCCACCGCATGCCTCCCAGCAGCCACTTGGTGAGGAAGAAGGATTTAGTCACTATGCGTCTCCTTTATAACCTGTGCCGAGATCAGGGAACGGGGTCGTAGCCGCCTTTGCAGAAGGGATTGCAGCGGAGTATCCGCCAAACGGCCAGGCCCGTGCCCTTCAGGGCACCGTATTTTGTGATCGCTTCCCAGGCATACTGGGAGCAGGTCGGGGTAAAGCGGCAGCGTGCGGGAAAGCAGGGAGAGATATGCTTCTGATAGAATCGGATCATGCCGAGCAGGATCTTTTTCATGACTGTCCGGCCTCTGAAGGGGCAGCTTCCTTATACACGCCCGCCCGCTTGAGGGCGCTCACCATGCTGCTCTGCATGGATAAAAAGGGCGCCGTCAGCGCACCGGGCCGGGCGATGAAGATCAGATTGTATCCCGGCTTGACCCCGGGCAGCAGCGGCGAAAAGCAGGCCTTCAATCGGCGCTTGGCCCGATTGCGCTTCACGCTGTTTCCGATCTTTTTGGATACGGAAAAACCGACCTGGACCTTATCCTTCCGGTTCCGGGCCGTCACCAACACGAAGCTTCCACCGCCGACCTGGCGGCCGGTCCGATAGGTAAATCGAAACTCCTTATGCCGTTTCAGGGAGTATGTCCGATCCAAAAGCAGATAAATACTTTCCCGTATATAGCAACGCACGGCAAGCAAGAGCCTGCCGCAGCGCTACAAAGTTTGCGGCGTATGCCGCGTCGCGGAAGCTACACCTCCGCACTCCGCCTGTGAATGGCGCCCAAAGCTCAGGCGCTCAGCTTCTTGCGGCCTTTGGCGCGCCTGCGCTTCAACACATTGCGGCCATCCGCAGTGGCCATGCGTTTACGAAAACCATGGACCATGCTCCGCTGCCGTTTCTTCGGCTGGTAAGTGCGTTTCATGCCATACACCTCACTTAGTTTAGGATATCTTCACGGAAAAAAGCGCGTGACGCGCTATCCTCCAAAATGAACCTTGCTTATTATACGGGAAAGGGTATTCTGTGTCAAGCAAAATTTCAAAAGAAAAAGCGGCGTTTCCGCCGCAACCTCTTTCCTCTGTCAGGCACCTCCTACAAGGGGCAGGAACTCATCCTCCCCCTTGCCGCTGGATGCGGAGAGCTCCGCCACCAGCACCTGCCGGGCGGTGAGATACATCTTGCGCTCCCCGGCGGAGAGGCCTCGCTCCTGGTCCCGCTTCATGAGGCACTTGACCACGTCCGCCACCACCAGGGCGTCCCCCTGCTTGAGCTTGTCCAGGTTCTCCCGATAGCGCTGGTTCCAGTTGTCGCTCTCTGCGGAGCAGTCGCCGAACTTCAGATATTCGACCACCTTGCCGCAGGTCCCTTCGTCGATCAGCGGACGCAAGCCCACGCTCTGGGCGTTTTTCACGGGCACCAGCGCCGTCATGCGGCCCATGAGAAAACGCAGCAGATAGTACTGATTGGTTTCACCCAGGATGTTCTGTTCCTGAATGGCTTCCACCGTGCCTACCCCATGCATGGGATAGCAAACCATATCGCCCACCTGAAACACGTGCAGCTTGCCTCCTTTCCCTGTAACTATATGAAGTATACCACAGAACATATGGCATGTCAAAGAAAATATTCATACAAAAATTTGATATTATAGTACAGCGCTTGTGCCCTGTCAAGCTTTTTTTCAGGAGCGATCGCGCCCCTTTCGGAGCAAAGCAAAAAACAGGACGGCATTGCGTCCTGTTTTCACTTGAATCTTTTCCCGGTTCGGTCACGGGGTGCCGCTGCCCGTTCCTTCGCTCGTCATGGGGCTGTTCGAGGGGCTGAGTGCGTCGGAAGCCATGGGCGTCTCGCTGGGCACAGGGGCGACCGTGGTGGATGCCGTGGCCGCGGGAGCCATCGTAGCCGTCCGCGTGGGCGCGGCTGACGCCATGGGCTTCACGCTGGCGCGGCAGGTGCAGCCGCCGAGCAGCGTGACGATAGTCAGCACCGTACCGAGAAAGATCCGGATCTTATTTCGTTTCAAGGGGCATACCTCCTTTTTTCAAGTGATGCCCCTATTGTTGCCTTGATGAAACGAAAACATTCAATCCAGGTTTTGCCAGTTTTTTGGCCTCCACCAGCACCACCTTCGCTCTTTTGCCCGGGGCGGCCAGCTCCATCCGCTTCGGCTCCAGCCGCTCTTTGCGAAGGAGGGTCAGAAGATCCACCAGTCCATCCGCCCGATAGGAGAGGCACAGCCGTCCCCCGTTGTCGAGCAAAGCGAAGGCCGCCGACAGAAAGTCGGCCAGCCTATCCCCGTGCCGCTGGCGGGNNTGTCCCGGCCGCCTCGCTCACGTCCATATGGTAGAAGGGGATGCGCTGCCCGTTTTTCTCGGCGGACAATCGAGCGAGACGCAGCTGTTCCTCGTCTATATCGAGCCCGGCGAAGGGACAGCCGTAGAGCGCGTTGGCGTAGAGCGGAATGATCCCGTTGCCCGTGCCCAGGTCTATGGCCCGCTCGCCGCTTTTGGCCTGCAAAAAATGGACGAGACGCACCGGGTCCTCCGTGAAGCGGCCCAGCGTCTCATCCTGATAGATGCCGTAGTGCTCAAATTGCAGGCTTTCCCAGCGCATGGCTCAGTATTGACCGATGACGCCGATAGAGACGCCGGTATAGTAATGCAGCAGAATGGTCCTGTAATCTGCCCCGTCGGCGGCCATGCCGTTGGCTCCGGCCTGGCTCATGCCCACCCCGTGGCCGAAGCCCTTGGTGTGGAAGATGACCTGATCGTCGGCGATCTCCACGGTGAACATGGCGCTGTCCAAGCCGAATATCTTCCGGGCGGTCTTGCCGGTGATCACGTCCTCATTGAGCCGGAGCTCCTCCACCCGGCCGCTGGGATAGAGGGAGAGGACCTTCATCTGTTCCTCCAGCTTTTCCGGGTCCACGTTGGCGTTGGGCCGGGCGCCGTTGACCCGCTGGGCAAACTCCGCCCGCGTGAAGGCGACCTGGCCGGTCTGACGGCTGCCGATCTCATGGGGGCTTTCCACGGACCTCAAATAGGGAATGGCGTTGCTGTATACGTTTTCACTGTTTTCGGTCCAGCCGCCGGAGGCCCCGTGATACATGGCGTCGATGACCTTGTTCTTATAGAGCATGACCTCCCCCGCTGTATCCATGACGGCCTTGGCGATGACGGAATGGTAGTAGGGATACTGATCGCCCCACTTGTCATGCATGCGCTTTTCCGAATTGTAGGTCTGGCAGCAGCTGCTGGAGGTGCAGATGTCCGCGCTGGGATTGGTCTTGCAGCCCCCGTGCTGGATGGAGTACAGGGTATAGGTCCGGGCGGCCACGGCCTGGGCCTTCACCGCTTCCAGCCCGTAGGACGCAGGCATCTCCCCGGAAACCACGCCCAGGATGTATTCCTCCAAAAGCATGTCCCGCACCTCGCCCTCGTCCTGGAAGAAGACCTTCACGTAGGTGCTGTGGACCTTCGCAAAGTCGATCTCCACCGGGATAGGGGACCGGGTGGGCGCGGCGATGATGGGCTCCGGGGTCTCCAACGCCGCCAGGGCGTCTCCCGTGGGCAGGGCGCAGGAGCGCACGATGCCCACCGCCAGCAGCACCAACGCCACCAGCAGAGCCGTGAGCCCCAGCAGCACGGGCCAATGGACGGTATACACCTTCTGTATTTTGCGGGAACGCTTTTTCTTGCTCATGGTATCATTATATGCACATATCTGCGCGGAATAAAGGGGAAATTGACGAACAAGCGGTAAACTTTCTTCTTTTTTCTGTCCCATTACCCGCCTTGAAAGTTGCGGCCGCCTATGCTATACTTTCTGCGTATGAACATCCATTTTTCACCCGAGGCCCAACGACGGGAACAGACCCCGGTGGACAACCTGTTTTTCAGCGAATTCATGCCCGACGCCGACGGCGAGAGCGTGAAGGTGTATCTCTACGGGCTCATGCAGTGCCGTTTCCCCTCCATGGGGGACGCATCCATATCCGAGGCGCTGAACCTGCCGGAGGGAGCGGTCCGGGCCGCCTTCGTCTACTGGCAGAGCAAGGGCCTGGTCCGCATATTGAAGGACGAGCCGTTGGAGGTGGAATACCTCACCGTGGAGCAGCCGGCCGTGACCACAGCGGTGCCGATGAAATACCAGGCTTTCGTCCGGGCGCTCAACGAGCTCACCGCCCCGCGCCGCTTCAACATGAACGAGCTGGGGCACGTCTACGACTGCATCGAGACCTTCCATCTGGAGGAAAAGACGGTGCTGGAGCTGGTCTCCCACTGCATGGAGGAGAAGGGCCGGAACGTACGCATCCAGTACATCGTCACCGTGGGCAAGAGCTGGGCGGACGCGGGCATCTGCACCTATGACCAGGCCAGGGCCTACATCGCCAACGCCATGGTCCGCAAGCACGGGGCCACGGCGGTGCTGCGCCGGTGGAACAAGCGCCGCTCCCCCACCCTGGACGAGATGGACATGTACGACCGCTGGGTGAAGGATTGGGGCTTCGACGACGAGGCCATCCTCGCCGCCTGCCCCCGGCTCACCAACACGTCCAGCCCCTCCTTTGAAGCGCTGGGGGATCGGCTTCGGGAGCTCTACGAGCAGAACAAGGTGAAAGCGGCGGACATAAAGGCCGACAGCGAGTCCATCAGCGACGAACGGGAGTTCGCCCGCATGGTCTTCGCCCGCATGGGCAAGGTGTCCACCCCCACCAAGGACGATATACGGCAGCTCGGAGCGTTTCTGGACGGGCCGGATGGCCTGCCTCGGGAGGTGGTGCTTCTGGCCGCCGAGGAGTGCGCCGACGCGGAACGGCCCTTTGGGAAGCTGAAGGCCATCCTGAAGGACTGGACCGAACGCAAGGTGCGCACCGTGGAGGAGGCCCAAAAGGCGCTGGCGGAGCGGCAGAGCCCCACGCGGCAGGCTGACGGCCGCAAATGGGCCAGCAAAAAGAACACCCTTTTGAACTATGCGGAGACGGATCCTTCCCGCGTGAAAGTGAAGGAGATCACTCTTGATCTGGATGAGCTATGAAGATGAACTTTGAGACGTATTACGCAGATCTGCGCCGCCGAGCCATGCGGCAGCTGGAAGCGCGGCAAGCCGAATGTGACGGGCTGGACCCGGCCTTTGCCGCCCTGCGGATCAGGCGCAGCCGTGTGTTCTCCATGCCCGCTCAGGGCGCGAAGCTCACGTTGTCCACCATACGCGCGGAGGAGGATGCGCTGCTGAAGCGGTACGGGCTGCCCAAGGACTACTTGCAGATCGTCTACACCTGCCCCCTGTGCAAAGACACGGGCCTGGTGGGGGACCCCATTCGCAAAAAATGCGCCTGCCGCCTGAAGCTGGAACAGCGAGACCGGACAGAGGCCGCCCGCATCAACACGCGGGAGACCTTTGAAAACTTTCGGGAGGATATCTATCTCGACCCCGCTTCCCAAAAGAACGGAAAAACGATCATGGCCTATTGCCAAAAGTATGCCGACTCTTTGCCCGCGCCCAAGATCCCTCAGGTGTTTATTTACGGGCTGGCGGGACGAGGCAAGAGCTTTATGGGCAACGCCATCGCCGCCCGGGCCATCGAGCATGGAATCGACAGCCTTCGTCTCACGGCCTATCGCATGATAGAGGAAGTCATGGAGGGCTTCTCCGCCAACGCCTCCCCCCTGTCCCGGTTCAGCCAGGTGCCCCTGCTGGTGCTGGACGATCTGGGCACAGAGGCCATGATCCCCAACGTGACGGCGGAGTCCCTGTTCGCCATCGCCGACCAGCGCAGCGCAGGGCGGCTCCCCACCGTGTATATCTCCAACCTGACCTCCGATGAGCTGGCGCAAAAATACGGGGAGCGGATCGCCTCCCGGATCACCGACAGCGCCATCACCAAGGTGATCGAATTCTCCGGCAACAGCCTGCGCGGCGGCAAGGACGGTCGCTGATGCTGTACCTCATCGCCACCCCCATCGGCAATCTGGGGGACATCACCTATCGGGCCGTGGAGACGCTGCAAAGCGCCGACGAGGTCTGGTGCGAGGACACCCGGCAGACGGCCAAGCTCCTCAACCATCTGGGCATAAAAAAGCCCCTGGTGAGCTGTCACGAATATACCCAGAAGGAGAAGGCCCCCCGGCTCCTGGAGAAGCTGCGCGGTGGGCTCGATATCGCCTATGTGTCTGACGCAGGCATGCCGGGCATCTCCGATCCGGGGGCCGTGCTGGCAGAGGCATGCATAGAGGCGGGTCTCCCCTACACCGTGCTGCCCGGCCCCTCGGCGGTGCTGAACGCGGCGGTGCTTTCGGGGCTGCCCCTCGATCGCTTCACCTTCTTCGGCTTCCTGCCACGGGAAGGGACGGACCGCAAAAAAGCCCTCGAGGACCTTTCCGCCTGCGGCTGTACGGCGATCCTCTATGAAAGCCCCCATCGGGTGAAGGACACATTGCAGGATGTCCTCGTCACAGCGGGCGACTGCTCCTGCGCTCTCGTGCGGGAGCTGACCAAGGTCCATGAAAGCTGTCAGCGGGGCAAGGTCTCTCAAGTACTTGCCGCCTTATCTGAGGAGGTCAAGGGGGAATGCGTGCTGCTGTTCCATATCCCGCCCCGGGCGGAGGCGGCCCCCTCCAAGGAGGAGCTCGATGGCCTGCTCTTGCGGCTCATGGGCCATATGAGTTTGAAGGACGCGGCCAGGGAGGCCAGCGAAGCCCTGAAGCTCCCCAAGAAGCAGGTGTACGCCCGGGCGCTGGAGTTGAAAAACGAATAAACGAAAGACCTGCCGGAATTGCCGACAGGCCTCAGGCTGTCGAAAAAGGCGGCAGACCATTTGCGGCATATAGGAATTGAAATATGCTTGTAGGTAGAAATGGCTCAAACGCCATTTCTTTTTTATTGAAATGCCGCAAATTAGCCGTTTTT
>LXOW01105960.1_pt1 | contig 10608 bp, 8 predicted proteins | sample 1368591 | NCBI WGS metagenome assembly LXOW01 (sample SAMN04884650, study PRJNA319009) | bovine gut metagenome | isolation source: Cow rumen | host: Bos taurus | place: Italy: Legnaro (PD) | collected 2014-07-09
GCCGGTGGCTTCGTCGACTTCCTTGCGGACGGTGACGCCGACGATGAAGTCGCGGAAGTCGACCTTGCCGGCGAATTCGCTAAGGATGGGGACGTTGTAGGGGTCCCACTTGGCGATGGATTCGCCTTTCTTGACGGTGCCGCCGTCGGGGGCGGAGAGGATGGAGCCGAGCTGGATGGCGTGGCGTTCGAGTTCGCGGCCGTCCTTGTCGTAGAGGCNNGGCGGTGCCGCCGATGTGGAAGGTCCGCATGGTCAGCTGGGTGCCGGGTTCGCCGATGGACTGGGCGGCGATGATGCCGGTGGATTCGCCGAGGACGGCGGGTTTGCCGTTGGCGAGGTTGCGGCCGTAGCACTTGGCGCAGATGCCGCGCTTGGATTCGCAGGTGAGGACGCTGCGGATCTTGACGGATTCGAGGCCCGCGCGGACGATCTTCTCGACGACGCGTTCGTCGATTTCGTTGCCGGCGGCGACGATCATGTCGCCGGTCTTGGGGTCGCGGATGTCGTCGAGGGCGGTGCGGCCGAGGATGCGCTGGGCGAGGGGGACGAGTTCGTCGTCGCCCTGCATGATGGCGTGGACTTCGATGCCGTTGAGGGTGCCGCAGTCTTCTTCGACGATGATGACGTCCTGGGAGACGTCGACGAGTTTGCGGGTCATGTAGCCGGANNAGGCCTTCGCGGAAGTTGGCGAGAATGGGGCGCTCGATGATTTCGCCGGAGGGCTTGGCCATGAGGCCGCGCATGCCGGCGAGCTGGCGGATCTGCTGTTTGTTGCCGCGGGCGCCGGAGTCGACCATCATGAAGAGGGGGTTGACGTCGTCGCGGGATTCGTTGAATTCCATGGCGCGGAACATCAAGCTGGCGATTTCGTCGGTGGCGTGGGTCCAGATGTCGATGATCTTGTTGTAGCGTTCGCCGTCGGTGATGATGCCCTTGCGGTACTGGCCTTCGGCCTCGTTGAGCTGCTTGCGGGCGGCTTCGATGGTCTTGGCCTTGGCCTCGGGGACGATCATGTCGACGATGCCGATGGAGATGCCGGCGCGGGTGGCGTTCTCGAAGCCGAGGTTCTTGACGCGGTCGAGGGTGTGGACGGTTTCTTCGTGGCCGGCGACCTGGTAGCAGTGGCGGATGAGCTCTTCGAGGCGCTTCTTGGGGACGGGGGCGTTGTAGAAGCCCATGCCGACGGGCCAGATTTCGTTGAAGAAGACGCGGCCGACGGTGGTGGTGATGACGGATTCGTCTTTCTTGCCGTACTTGGTCTCGGTCTGGTAGTCGGGGTTCTTGAAGCGGATGCGGGAGTGCATCTTGAGGGCGCCTTCGTCGAAGGCGGTGTGGACTTCGGCGGCGTCGTTGAAGAGGGGCAGGTGCTCGGGGACGGCGTCGGNNCCGGAGGAGGGGGAGAAGATGTTGTTGGGAGCCAGCATGATGAGCTTGGACTCCATCTGGGCCTCGACGGAAAGCGGGACGTGGACGGCCATCTGGTCGCCGTCGAAGTCGGCGTTGTAGGCGGTGCAGACGAGGGGGTGGATGCGGATGGCTTCGCCTTCGATGAGGACGGGCTCGAAGGACTGGATGGAGAGGCGGTGCAGCGTCGGGGCGCGGTTGAGCATGACGGTGTGGCCGCGGGTGACTTCTTCGAGGATGTCCCAGACCTGGTCTTCTTCGCGCTCGATCATCTTCTTGGCGGAGCGGACGGTGTGGACGACGCCCATGGCCTTGAGGCGGCGGATGATGAAGGGCTCGAAGAGGACGAGGGCCATCTTCTTGGGCAGGCCGCACTGGTTCATGTTGAGGGTGGGGCCGACGACGATGACGGAGCGGCCGGAGTAGTCGACGCGCTTGCCGAGGAGGTTCTGGCGGAAGCGGCCCTGTTTGCCCTTGAGCATGTCGGCGAGGGACTTGAGGGGGCGGTTGGCGGCGCCGGTGACGGCACGGCCGTGGCGGCCGTTGTCGAAGAGGGCGTCGACGGCTTCCTGGAGCATGCGCTTTTCGTTGCGGACGATGACGTCCGGGGTCTTGAGCTGGAGGAGGTTCTTGAGGCGGTTGTTGCGGTTGATGACGCGGCGGTAGAGGTCGTTGAGGTCGCTGGTGGCGAAGCGGCCGCCCTCCAACGGGACGAGCGGGCGGAGGTCCGGCGGGATGACGGGGAGGACGGTGAGGATCATCCACTCGGGGCGGGTGTGGGAGGTGCGGAAGGAGTCGATGATCTTCATCCGCTTGGTGAGTTTTTTGCGGGTCTGCTTGGAGCGGGTCTTTTCGAGCTCGGCTTCGAGGCGCTCGAGCTGCTCTTCGAGATCCATCTTGGCGAGGATGTCGCGGATGCCTTCGGCACCCATCTTGGCGACGAAGGATTCGCCGTATTTGTCGAGCATTTCGTGGTACTCTTCCTCGGAGAGGGTCTGGCCTTCGCGGAGGGAGGTGTCGCCGGGGTCGACGACGACGAATTTTTCGTAGTAGAGGACGCGCTCGAGTTCCTTGGTGGGCATGTCGAGGACGGCCGCCATGCGGCTGGGGGCGCACTTGAAGAACCAGAGGTGGGAAATCGGCACGGCCAGCTCGATGTGCCCCATGCGCTCGCGGCGGACGCGGGCCTGGGTGACTTCGACGCCGCAGCGGTCGCAGACGATGTTCTTGTTCTTGATGCGCTTGTACTTGCCGCAGGAGCATTCCCAGTCCTTGGTCGGGCCGAAGATGCGCTCGCAGAAGAGGCCGCCCTTTTCGGGCTTGAAGGTGCGGTAGTTGATGGTCTCGGGGTTCTTGACCTCGCCGTGGCTCCACTGCCGGATGGTCTCCGGGGCGGCCAGGGTGATGGTGACGGAATCGAAGCCGGGACGGGACTCGAAGCCGAAGGGGGCGACGGGAGCGACGGGAGCGACGGGCTGGACGTTGGTATCAGTTGTTTCCACCGGGATGCCTCACTTTCAGAATGCCATTCTCACTGCAAAACGGGTGCGGGGAGGGGGGACGGCGCGGCCGTCCCCTACTCCACCTCGGAGTGCTTCACGCGGATGTCCAGGGCGAGGCTCTGGATTTCCTTCATGAGCACGTTGAACGACTCGGGGATGCCGGCGTCGAGGGTGTTGGTGCCCTTGACGATGGACTCGTAGATGCGGGTGCGGCCGGTCACGTCGTCGCTCTTGACGGTCATCAGTTCCTGGAGGGCGTAGGCGGCGCCGTAGGCTTCCATGGCCCAGACTTCCATTTCGCCGAAGCGCTGGCCGCCGTACTGGGCCTTGCCGCCGAGGGGCTGCTGGGTGACGAGGCTGTAGGGGCCGACGGCGCGGGCGTGGATCTTGTCGCTGACCAGGTGGTGCAGCTTGAGCATGTACATGACGCCGACGACGACGCGCTGGTCGAAGGGTTCGCCGGTGCGGCCGTCGTAGAGGACGGTCTTGCCGTCTTCGGGCAGGCCGGCCTTCTTCATCATGGCCCAGATTTCGGACTCGGGGCAGCCGTCGAAGACGGGGGTGGCCGCGTGGACGCCGAGGATCTTGCAGGCGATGCCGAGGTGGGTCTCGAGGACCTGGCCGACGTTCATTCGGGAAGGCACGCCGAGGGGGTTCAACACGACGTCGACGGGCTGGCCGTTCGGCAGGAAGGGCATGTCCTCCTCGGGCAGGATGCGGGCGACGACGCCCTTGTTGCCGTGGCGGCCGGACATCTTGTCGCCGACGCTCAGCTTCTTCTTGCTGGCGATGTAGACCTTGACCTGCTTGATGATGCCGGCATCGGTCTCTTCGCCGCTTTCGAGGCGGAGTTCGAGGTTTTCGCGCTCTTCCTTGAGCTGTTCGAAGCGGCCGGTGTATTCGCCGATGATGCTGGTGATCTTCTGCTGGATGGGGCTGGGATCGATGGCGATGACGTCGTAGGCGGCGGCGAGCTTGCGCAGGAGGGTCTTGGTGATCTTGCGGTTGGCGGGGATGACGACTTCGCCGGTCTGGCCGTTGAGGACGTCCAGCGGGATCTTCTCGCCGAGCAGGATGTTGGAGAGGCCGTCGGTGAGCTGCTCGCGGAGGTCGGCCTCGCGCTTGGCGAGTTCGTCTTCCTTCTGCTTCTTCTGCTTGCGCAGGTCGGCGGAGGAGACGGTCTTGCCCTTGGGCTGGATGTCGCGGCTGGTGGCCTTGACGTCCATGACGATGCCGTAGGTGCCGGAGGGGACGGTCAGGGAGGTGTCGCGGACTTCGGCGGCCTTTTCGCCGAAGATGGCGCGCAGGAGCTTCTCCTCGGGGGCGAGTTCGGTCTCGCTCTTCGGGGTGATCTTGCCGACGAGGATGTCGCCGGGCTTGACTTCGGCGCCGATGCGGATGACGCCGTCGGCGCCGAGGTTCTTGAGGGCCTCTTCGCCGACGTTGGGGATGTCGCGGGTGATTTCCTCGGGGCCGAGCTTGGTGTCGCGGGCGCCGCATTCGAATTCCTCGATGTGGATGGAGGTGAACACGTCTTCGGCGACGACGCGCTCGTTGATGAGGATGGCGTCTTCGTAGTTGTAGCCGCACCAGGGCATGAAGGCGACGACGGCGTTGCGGCCCAGGGAGAGCTCGCCCTCGTGGGTCAGGGGGCCGTCGGCGAGGACGTCGCCCTTGGCGATCTTCTGGCCCTTGGCGACGATGGGGTGCTGGTTGATGCAGGTGCCGCCGTTGGAGCGGGTGAACTTGCGCAGCTTGTATTCCTGGTAGTCGGCCTGCGGGGTCTTCTTGGTCGGCATGGAGCCGTCCTTGGAGACGACGATGCGGCCGGCGTCGACGTAGGCGACCTTGCCGGCTTCGCGGGCGGTGACCATGACGCGGGAGTCGCGGGCGACGCGGCCTTCGATGCCGGTGGCGACGAAGGGGGCCTCGGACTTGAGGAGCGGGACGGCCTGGCGCTGCATGTTGGCGCCCATGAGGGCGCGGTTGGCGTCGTCGTGCTCCAGGAAGGGGATCAGCCCGGCGGCCACGGAGACGACCTGCTTGGGCGAGACGTCCATGTAGGTGACGCGGGAGGATTCGAGTTCGAGGAACTCGCCCTTGTAGCGGCCGGCGACGGTCTTGCGCTGGAAGGAGCCGTCCTCGTTGAGCGGGGCGTTGGCCTGCGCGATGACGTACTTTTCTTCCTGGTCGGCGGTGAGGTAGTCGACCTGGTCGGTGACCTTGCCGTCGACGACGCGGCGGTACGGGGTCTCGATGAAGCCGAACTCGTTGACGCGGGCGTACATCGAAAGCGAGGAAATGAGGCCGATGTTCGGACCTTCCGGCGTTTCGATCGGGCAGATGCGGCCGTAGTGCGAGGAATGCACGTCGCGGACTTCGAAGCCCGCGCGCTCGCGGCTGAGGCCGCCGGGGCCCAGGGCGCTCAGGCGGCGCTTGTGGGTCAGTTCGGCCAGCGGGTTGGTCTGGTCCATGAACTGGCTCAGCTGGCTGCGGCCGAAGAAGTCGCGGATGACCGCGGCGAGGGCCTTCGGGTTGATGAGCTTCTGGGGGGTGAGCTTTTCGGTGGTGGAGTCGAAGACCGTCATCTTCTCGCGGACCAGCCGCTCGGTGCGGCTGAGGCCGACGCGGCACTGGTTCTCGACGAGTTCGCCGACGGTGCGGATGCGGCGGCTGCCGAGGTGGTCGATGTCGTCCAGCGTGCCTTCGCCGTTGCGCAGGCCGATGAGGTAGCGGATGGCGGCGACGAAGTCCTCCTTCTCCAGCGTGCGCGTCTCGTTGTCGGCGGGGCGGCCGAGGGCCTGGAGGAGGGCGCCGAGCTTCTGCTGGATCTTGTAGCGGCCGACGCGGCCGAGGTCGTAGCGGCGGGAATCGAAGAAGAAGCGCTTGAGCATCTGCCGCGCGTTGGAGGTGGTGGCGGGGTCGCCGGGGCGCAGCTTGCGGTAGAGGTCCTTGAGCGCGTCGTCCATGCTCGCGGTGGGGTCCTTGCGGACGCTCTTGAGGAAGAGGCCGCCGTCCCATTCCACGTTCACGGCCGCCAGCGTCGAGATGCCGGCCGCCTTGAGCTGCTTGAGCAGGTCGGCCGTCACCGGCTCGAACCGCTTGACGAGCACCGTCTCGCTGTCGGCGTCCTTGACGTCGGCCTTGACGACGCGGTTCTCCAGCTGCTCGGGGCGGGGCCTGGAGACGTTGATTTCCTCGAAGGTGTAGAACAGCCCGAGCAGCTCCTCGTCGGTCCCGTATCCCAGCGCGCGCAGGAAGGTGGAGGCCAGGAATTTCCGGCGCCGCTTCTTGCGGTCGAGGTACACGTTGAGCAAATCGGAGGTGTCGAACTGCACTTCCACCCACGCGCCGCGGTCCGGGATGATCCGGAACGAGTGCAGGAGGGTGCCGTTGGCGTGGACGCTGCTTTCGAAGCAGATGCCGGGGCTGCGGTGCAGCTGGCTGACGATCACGCGTTCGGCGCCGTTGACGATGAAGGTGCCCTGCTCGGTGATGAGCGGGACTTCGCCCATGAACACGGTCTCCTCGCGGACTTCCGACTCGCTCTTGAGGCGGAACGTCACGTGGAGGGACGCGGTGTAGGATTCGCCTTCCTTCAGGCTGTCCACCCACGACACCTTCGGCGGCGTGATTTCGTACTTCACGAAGTCCAGCGAATAGTTCCCGTCGTAGCTCTCGATGGGGAACGTTTCCTTGAACACCGCCTGCAGGCCGATGTCGCGCCGCTTGTTCGCGGGCGTGTCCAGCTGCAGCAACTCCTCGTAGGACTTGGTCTGGATCTCGATGAGATCCGGCAAGCCCACCACATCCTTCAACGTGCCAAAATTGATCCGATCGACCATGCCGTGCACCTATCTTTCGTAACGGGACCCCAAAAAAACGAAACGACAGCCGAACCCCGGCGCGCCTTCCGGGCGGCCGGGGAACGACTCGATGACAACCGTTCGGGTGTTACTTGATGGTGACTTGGGCACCGGCAGCTTCCAGCTGCTTCTTGATCTTCTCGGCTTCGTCCTTCGCCACGTTTTCCTTGACGGCCTTCGGGGCGCCTTCGACCAGTTCCTTGGCTTCCTTGAGGCCCAGGCCCGTGATCGCGCGGACTTCCTTGATGACGGCGATCTTGTTGCCGCCGACGGCGGTCAGCTCGACCGTGAACTCGGTCTTCTCTTCGGCGGGGGCGGCGGCGCCGGCGGCCGGGGCGGCGGCCACGGCCACGGGGGCGGCGGCGGAAACGCCGAGGCGCTCTTCGAGGGCCTTCACCAGCTGGGAGAGCTCGAGGACGGAGATCGTCTCGATCCAATCCACGAATTCGGCCATCTTTCCTTCAAGTTTGATTTCTTCGCTCATGACGTTATGTCTCCTGTTTGTTTTTTAAACCGATTGTGTTTTCTTGTTCCGGCGCGGGGTCGGCCGCGCCGCGGGTTCAGGCCGCGCCTTCGCCCTTCTTGTCCGCCGCGGCCTTGAGCACGTAGACGAGGCTCGCGAGCTTCTGGCTGAACACGCCGACGAGGTTGCTCATCGGGGCGGCCAGCGTGGCCACGAACATGCCCTGCAGCGTCTTCTTCGACGGCAGCGTCGCCAGGTGTTCCACCTGCGCCGCGGTCAGCGCCTCGCCGTCCATCCAGCCCATCTTCACCGAAAGGATCTTCTGTTCCTTGATGAAGTCCTGGACGATCTTGGCGGTGGCGGCCGCGTCTTCCGCGCCGAACACCAGGGCGGTCGGGCCCTTGAGGGCGGCGTCGAGGCCGTCCATCCCCAGTTCGCCGGCGACCACCTTGAAGAGGCGGTTGGGGACGACCTGGAAGCGGGTCTTCTGCTCCGCGAGCTTGCGGCGCAGCGCGATCGTCTGCTCGGTGTTGATCCGGGAGAAGTCGACGAAGATGATGTACGTGGCTTCGGAAACCTGCTGCTTGATTTCCGCGACGATGGCTTGTTTCTCTGGTCTCATGGATTCCTTGCTCCGTTGGATTGTGGGAAGGGGGTGTTCCTCACGCCGTCACGCGCGGATCCAGCCGCAGGCCGGGGCCCATCGTGGAGCTGACGCTCGCGCGCTTGATGAAGAGGCCCTTGGCCGCCGCCGGGCGCGCCGCGTTCAGCGCGTCGATGACCGCCTTGCAGTTCGCGCAGAGCGCGTCGGCCGCGAAGGACATCTTGCCGAAGGGGACCATGACGTTGCCGTGGCGGTCCATGCGGAACTCCACGCGGCCGGCCTTGCAGGCCTTGACGGCGGTGGCCGTGTCGTCGCTGACGGTGCCGGTCTTGGGGTTCGGCATCAGGCCGCGGGGACCGAGGACCTTGCCGAGCTTGCGGACTTCCTTCATCGCGTCCGGCGTGGCGATGGCCACGTCGAAGCCGGTGAAGCCTTCCTTGACCTTGGCGAGCATGTCCTCGAAGCCCACGTATTCGGCGCCGGCCTCGCGGGCCGCGTCGGCGGCGGGGCCGTTGGCGAAGACGAGGACGGTGACCTTCTTGCCGGTCCCGTTGGGGAGGACGACGGTGCCGCGGACGGCCTGGTCGCTCTTGGTGGGGTCCACGCCGAGACGGAAGGCCACTTCGGCCGTCGCGTCGAACTTGGTCGTGGGGTTGTCCTTGAGGAACTGGATCGCCCCTTCGAGGGTGTACAGGGTCTCGCGGTCGACCTTTTCGGCGACCTTCGCGTATTTCTTTCCGTGACGTGCCATGTTGCTGTCCTCTATTCCACTTCGATGCCCATGCTGCGGGCCGTGCCGGCGACCATGCGGGCCGCGTGCTCCGGGTCGTCCGCGTTCAGGTCCTTCGCCTTGATCTTCGCGATTTCCAGCAGCTGGGCCTTGGTGACCTTGCCGACCTTGTCGCGGTTCGGGACGCCCGAGCCCTTGGCGATGCCGGCCGCCTTCTTGAGCAGGCTGGCCGCGGGGGGGCTCTTGGTGACGAAGGTGAAGCTCTTGTCCTGGTAGACCGTGATGACCACCGGGATGATCATGCCCGCGTCCTTCTGCGTGGCGGCGTTGAACGCCTTGCAGAACTGCATGATGTTCACGCCCTGCTGGCCGAGGGCCGGCCCCACCGGCGGCGCGGGATTCGCCTGCCCGGCCGGAATCTGCAGTTTTACGATGCCTGTGACTTTCTTTGCCATTTTTCCGTCCAATCCGGGCCTAGTCTTCGGCCCGTTCCACTTGCCAATATTCCAAATCCACCGGAACCTCGCGGTCGAAAATCAGCACCGACACCTTCAGGCGCCCGTGCTCCGGATCGACTTCTTCCACCACCCCGGACTGCCCCATGAACGCCCCGTCGGTCACCTTGACCTTCTCCCCGGGCTCGAAATTCACCTTCAGCTTGATGCCCCGGTCGCCCTGGTCCTGGATCTGGGCCATCATCTGGTCCACCTCGCTCTGGCGCATCGGCTGCGGGCGGTTGCGGTCGGAGCCGACGAACCCGATCAGGCCGGGCGTCGCCTGGATGTAGAGCCAGGGCTTTTCCATCAGCGCCCCGTCGTCGTCGTAGAGCGCGAGCTCGATGAAGACGTACCCGGGGTAGAGCTTGCGGACCACCGTGGTCTTCTTGTTGTTCTTGATCTCGGTGACCTTCTCCGTCGGCATGAGCACCTGGCCGACGTATTCCTGCATTTCTTCCTGCTGGATGCGCTTCTCCAGGTTTTCCCGCGCCTTCCCTTCCTGGCCGGAAAGCGCCTGCAGGACGTACCACTTCTTTTCCATGGCCGCTTCCCGCCTTTACCCGAGAATCCAGCGGACCAGCTGCCGCAGCACCACGTCGCACACCGCGACGAACCCGCCCAGCAGCGCCACCGAGATGATGACCACCACCGTCGAATCGAACAGCTCCGGCCGCGTCGGCCAGGCGCTCTTCTTCAGTTCCGCGTTCACCTCGCCGACGAAGCGGCGGATGCCGTTGATGCTCTCTGTCAGTTTGCTCATGGGACCACTGGGTGTTCGGTCGTGTTGCTTGCGCTTCGGTTCGGGAAAAATGGCAGGCCGGGAGGGACTTGAACCCCCAACAACTGGTTTTGGAGACCAGTGCTCTGCCGAATTGAGCTACCGGCCTGCGTGATCGTTCCTACTTCGTTTCGCGGTGCAGGGTGTGCTTGCGTTCCGTCGGACAATACTTCTTGAGCTCCAACCGTTCGGTCTTCGTCTTCTTGTTCCGGCTGTTCGTGTAGTTGCGGCGCTTGCACTCCGTGCAGGCCAACTGGATGATTTCCCTGGGCATTTCCGCGCTCTCCTGCGCTTCCCGGATCCGCCGGGCGGCCCGCGATCAGGCCGCCCGGCATCCCGGAAAACCGCTTGTCTTATTCGATGATCTCGTCGACCGTGCCGGCGCCGACCGTGCGGCCGCCTTCGCGGATGGCGAACTGCATCTTCTCTTCCATCGCGATGGGGGTCAACAGCTTGACTTCCATTTCGATGTTGTCGCCCGGCATGACCATTTCCACGCCTTCCGGCAGCGTGACGTCGCCCGTCACGTCCGTGGTGCGGAAGTAGAACTGCGGGCGGTAGCCCTTGAAGAACGGCGTGTGGCGGCCGCCTTCGTCCTTGCTCAGGACGTAGACCTGCGCCTTGAAGTGCTTGTGCGGGTGCACGCTGCCGGGCTTCGCCAGCACCTGGCCGCGTTCCACGTCTTCCTTCTTCGTGCCGCGCAGCAGCGTGCCGATGTTGTCGCCGGCCTGGCCCTGGTCGAGCAGCTTGCGGAACATTTCCAC
>LXOW01171329.1_pt1 | contig 10608 bp, 9 predicted proteins | sample 1368591 | NCBI WGS metagenome assembly LXOW01 (sample SAMN04884650, study PRJNA319009) | bovine gut metagenome | isolation source: Cow rumen | host: Bos taurus | place: Italy: Legnaro (PD) | collected 2014-07-09
TTGTAATACAAAGCTGCAGATTCCACGCCAGCCTCCTCGATCTGTCCGTACAGCGCCAACGCTTGTTCGTAGTTGCCTTCATCGTATGCAGCATTGCCCTCAACGAGCCAGTTTTCGTATGAGTCAGACTGAGCCTTGCAGATGCTAAACATCCCAAGGATCATTATAATTCCTAAAAATGCTATTCTTTTCATGTCGTTAAATTGCTTTTTCAACTTTCATTATCACATCCAAACCCTTTTCATAGAGGCCTTCCATCTTGGCTGCGGCATCGCCTGGAGCAAAACGAGCAAACTCACACGTATTCAGGGTGTCAACAAACTGATCGGAGAGTTCTTCTTCGATTCCTTTGCCCATCATGGCTTCTTTCACCGTATCCATCGAAAGCACCGAACGCTCGATGCCCAACTTGTCGGAAATATAACCCCACAAGGCTTGTGACATTTCTTCATAAAAATGAGTCTGGTCATTGTCTTTCATAAACTTAAAGGCACTCTTCAGTCTTCCTTTGGCCACCTTGGTGGCTTTCTTGTTACGCACAAGCGCCACATCCTGTTTGAACTGGCGTTGCTTCTTGAGTAACATCAACGCAATCACAAAGACGAGCAGTAAAGCTGCAATGATCGTAAAATAAAGGGGTGAAGCAAAGAAAACCGTGTTCGATGGTTTCAACTTCAAATCCGTGGTGTTGATATGACGAATATCACTGCCCAAATATTTGATGCCTTCCTGGTTTGAAGCATACAATCCGCCTCCTTCGCCCGACTCGTCACCCGAACCTTTGTGTATCTTGATATCCATCTCTGGCGAAGCAAGGGTCACATACTGATTCTTCGATGGGTTGAAGTACGAGAAGGTCACGGCCGGGATGTTGAAATCACCTGCTCGGCGTGGAATAATCAGATACTCAGCCTTTTTTGTACCATTGGTTCCTTGACTGTTAACATCAACGGAAGAGGTAATCTTAGGGTCGTAAACCTCGAAATCTGGTGGGAAGACCGGAACAGGGAGATTGAGCAACTCAATATTGCCGCTACCCGATACCGTCAAAGTCAGGTTTAGTGCCTCGTTTGTAGCGGCCTCCGTCCTATCAATAGAGGCGGAGAAATTATAGTTTCCGACAGCGCCGGTGAAGCCTGCTGGCTTTCCATCTTCAGGTAAGCTCTTCACATCAAGGGTAATGGTTGCTGTCTCAATGTTTTTCTGGACATTGGTATAATTTCTCGAGAAGAATGGGTCATTGAAAAAGATGTCGAACGGGTCGTTGCTCTGTTGATTGCTGCGCTGAGTAACAATTTGAGCAATACATTCGATACCCATGGGCTCAACAGAGAGCTTGCCCGACTTTTGCGGGATCAGCACCACTTTCTTGACCTCGGCAGTAGTGTACTCAACACCGTTGACCACCTCTGACGACTGACGTAAGGTGCCGTTATTATCACTTGCTTCTTTCATCCAAAAGCCGCCGTAGGAGGGCATCTTCGACACCGAGAGCTGTGACACTGGCACACGAGTGTAAAGCTTGTATGTCAACACCACGGGTTCTCCGATGTAAGCCGATTTCTTGGATGGAAACACCTTCAGGAACAAATCCTGACCACTGACCTTGGGATCTGTAGTGCCTTGCTGCGACTGGCTTGAGGCTTGACTTCCTCCTTGTGAAGCAACGCTTGCTGACGAGGCATCCTTGACAACGGAAATCTGATATGGCTCACTCTTGATGGTATTTCCATTCACAACTATCGAAGCGGATCCGATGGTGAAATCACCTTCCTTTTCGGCTCTAAGCACATAGGAATAGGTATTGTTCACTGTACGCGACATGGAACCGTTCACTATCTGAACGCTGGAGCTCGACGAGTTGAAAGGTCCTCCTACGACCGTGAAATGCTCAAAGCTCGGCGCCGTAAACTTCTTTCCATCAGCGTTCACCTCGAAGGCGATCTTGAACTGCTCGCCGACCGACACCTGGTGTTTCGCTGACACCTTGATGCTTGGATCCTGGGCGAACATCGCCAGAGGCAATAAAAGCATCATCAAAAATAAGCCTATCTTTTTCATATTCTAACTGCTATTCTTCTTTTACCAATCTTTATCTGTCTTTCGTTTCGGTTGGGTCCTTATCCTTTGTTCGTTGACCTTTTCCATGGTCTTCTTCTCTTGGTTCTCAAGGGCATCCAGCATGCGTTGGGCATCGTCTTTCGACATATCTTGCGAGCTCTGTTGTTGCTGCTGCTGTTGCTGCTGATCCTGTTGATTTTGTTGCTGGTCTTGCTGCTGCTGTTGCTCTTGCTGTTCCTGCTCGTCCTGCTGTTGGTCTTGTTGTTGCTGCTGTTGTTGCTGGTTTTCACCATCCTGTTTCTCAAACACAGCACTAACCATCACATCCATGCCGGGCATGGTGAAGAAGTTACCCAAAGGCTGCACATGGATCGAAGTATCGCCCAGCTGACAGATCTTGTATTCCTTAAACTGATAGCCTGGTTCAGGAGCATTCCTCAGCGAAACCGTCTCCCCTCGTGTGGCCTTGTCGACGTCGAGCAACACATGACCTCCTTCAACTGCGGTATCAGCCTCCACTTTATAGTACTCCTGTGCCTCCACAAACGAAGCATGCACCGTCACGTCAGCATCAAGCATCTGGAACAAGTTCATATCGTTAACTGGAGCCGTTGTTGAAGCATCCTTATCGCTGGTCACTCGGAGTTCGTCCAACTGGTAACCTTGGTCAGGCTTGACAATGATGCCTATGTTCTGCCCTGGCAATGCCAACGAGTCAGTCACTCCAATTGTTCCATGAGACGTTGTATCGATACTCACACGCAAGGCGGTACGGAACTTAGCTGTGACCGTAACATCGAAATCAGGCATCTTGAACACTGTGTCATTGACTGGAACAGTATCCTTGGGACTACCCGTCTTATACACCTTATAATGATCCACCATGTAGCTTGGATCAGGATTGGCATGCAGCACCACCTGCTGGCCTTCGATGGCTTTTGTCTTGTCAGCCGAGATAGTACCATGCTCAATCTTCTTGTCAATGGTGATTTTATGTGACTGTTTAAACTCTGCTGTCACGATCACGTCGAACTTAGGCATCTCAAAACGGTTGCCACTCACATTCACCGTCACCTGTTGGTCATCAGCCTTCACCACGATGTATTGCGACAAAGCATACTCGTCATCAGCCTTTGAGGTCAAGGCCACCATTTGTCCGTTGAAAGCTTCACTCTCGCTGGCTTCAACCATTCCGTGCGGAATCTGAGAATTCACCCAAATATGACTCTTAACGAGATGTGCCCTGCAATACTCCAAGTTGTAGAGGGCATCAGCATTGTCCGCATCGAGTTTTAACGACACCTTATAAATATTAAAAGCATCGTAATAGCGTCCTTGCTCCAACAGGCAGTTGCCCATGTTGAACACCGCCTTCGACTTTAACTTGGCATCGGGAGACAACTCTATCACCTTCTGGAAAGCATCAAAGGCATCATTGTAGTTCTCTTGTTTATAGAGAGCATCACCAAGGTTGAACTGGGCTTCGGCACTGTTGGGTTTGGCATCCAGCACCTTGCGGTATTGTGTCTCCGCCTCAGTATAGTTACCCTTGCGGTATTGACGGTTGCCTTTGCGAATCTGCTTCTCAACCGTCTGAGCCTGCAATGTCAAGGCTGAAAGCAGGCATATCACGATCATCAGTTTCTTACTCATCACCCACTCCTTTCCTTTCAAAAATATTGAACTTCGTCTCCCAAGCCTTCTTTCCTGTTGAAATGAAGATTTCAATCAGCAGAAGAATGATGGCGGCACCGACAAACCATTGGAACTGGTCTTCATAGTCGGTGAACACTTGGGTTTCTATCTCAGTCTTGTCGAGTTTTGAGATATCGTCGTAGATCTTTTCCAGACCCACATTGGAGTTGTTAGCACGCACATAGATGCCGTTGCCTGCATCAGCGATACGACGAAGCATGTCCTCATCAAGACGGGTCACAACGGTATTGCCTTGCTTGTCTTTCTTATAGCCCATCATACGGCCATATTGGTTGTATTCAGGGATAGGAGCGCCTTCAGGAAGGCCCATGCCGATAGTATAGATACGAATGCCTTTTTTGGCAGCGGCCCTGGCGGCCTCCATGGCGGCATCGTTCTCATGGTCCTCACCATCAGAGATGATGATGATGGCTTTACTCCGCTGATCTTCAGCAAAAGAATTGACAGCCAAGTTAATGGCCTCGCCAATAGCTGTACCCTGCGACGCCACGCTGCTCGTATTGACCGAAGCCAGAAACATCTTGGCGGCGGCATAGTCAGTGGTGACTGGCAACTGCACGAAAGCCTTGTCAGCAAAGACGATCACACCGAGGCGGTCACCTTGCATGTCGCTAATCAGCTTGTTGATGGCTTGTTTTGATCGGTCAAGACGGCTCGGCACAATATCTTGCGCATTCATGGAGTTCGACACGTCGACGGCGATGTAAAGGTCGATGCCCTCACGCTTCACCTCCTCCATCTTGGAGCCGCTCTGCAGGTTGGCTAAGCCTAATATCAAGCAGGCGATCATCAGCAGGAACACCACGAACTTAAAAACGCCGCGACGTCCAGAGTGCTGTGGTATCAGATACTCACGCATCTCGATGTTGGCGAAACGCTTGAAGGTCTTGTCCTGCCATAAACGAATCAGAATATAGATGATGATCAGTACGGGAATGACAATCAAACCGTACAGATACTCAGGATGTTCAAATCTCAATACATTTTCCATAGCCATTACTCCGAAATCGTTCTAAAAACAGTCTTACGCAAAATGAATTCCAAGAGCAGCAGAGCGATAGCCCATGCCACCAAAGGATAGAACTCCTCATGGAGATGACGGAACTCAGTGACTTCGATCTTGGAGCGTTCAAGCTTGTCGATCTCGTCATAAATCTCGCTAAGTCGCTGATTGGAGGTAGCACGGTAGTACTTGCCGCCCGACTTGACAGCAATGGTAGTCAGCAACCTCTCGTCAATCTCCACCTTCATCTGCTGGTATTGCACGCCAAACATGGTTTGTACCGGGAATGGTGCCGTACCATAAGAGCCCACACCGATCGTGTAGACGCGAATGCCAAAGATCTTGGCCATATCGGCAGCGGTGTATGGATCGACGGAACCTGAGTTGTTCAAGCCATCAGTAAGCAAGATGATGACCTTAGAGATAGCCTCGCTGTCCTTAAGGCGGTTGATGGCCGTAGCCAGACCGTCACCAATGGCGGTACCATCGTCAATCATACCAGTCTTAAGCTCCTTGAGCATATTCTGCATCACAGTATGGTCAGTGGTCAGCGGTACTTGGGTGAATGACTCACCGGCAAACACCACCAGACCCATGCGGTCGGTGGGACGTCCTTCTACAAATTCGGCAGCCACCTTCTTGGAAGCTTCCAAACGGTCAGGCTTGAGGTCACGGGCAAGCATACTGCCTGAGATATCCTGTGCCAAGATGATATCGATACCTTCGATGTTGGACGTCTGGCTTTGTGAAGTGCTCTGTGGGCGAGCCATGGCCACAATCAATAAAGCCAAGGCTGCCATCTTCAAGGCAAACAGCAAATGACGTGCATACACCTTCCAACTCTTGGGCAGGGTATCAAAGCCTGTCATATCAGAATAACGCACAGCAGCCTCTTGTTTCTTGTGGCGGAAGATGTACCATACGATAATCGCTGGAACGATCAACAATCCCCACAACAGTTTAGGATTCGCAAAAGTGATGTTCTCAAACATGTTGGCGAGCCTCCTCCTCTTCCTTGGCCTTCATGGCCTGATAATGAGCATAGCTGTCGTTCACGAAATCGGTCATATCACTCATGGCATTGTCGTTCTCCAAGGGAGAAGTGGTGTATTTGGCAAACTTCACCAAATCCGACAACTCCATCGTATCTTTCAACTTGCCATAGAGTTTCTCGTCGAAATGCAATTCCTGGACTTCCTGAAGGATGTCATCAGTGGTCATCTCCACGGCGTTGACCTTGAACTGACCCTCGATGTACTCACGGGCGATGTCCGTCAGGTTGGAATAGTATTCCTTCACCTTGCCTGCTTGCCACAGTTTTTGTTGCTTCAGGCTCTCAAGGTCGCCGATAGCCTTGTCGTAAGGCGGCGTCACAGGACCTTTCACAGGCTCACCGTTCTCATCCAACTTTGGCTTACGGTGCTTCACAAAGTACCAAATGACCAATCCGGCCAATACCAGCAACAGCACTCCCAGTATCCATGGGAAGACTTCTTTCATGGAGACAGGTTGCTCGATAGGCGGCACCATAGGGCGGAAAGCCTGAGTAGTATCAACAGTTATCGTATTGGAATACAGCAGTATCGGATCAGTGAACGCTTTCATGTGCATCTGATTCTCAGCTGACTTGGCGTATGTCAAGCCGACTGGGGGCACCTGCACATAACCTGTGTCGAAGGTCATCAGAGTCAGCTGCTGTTGCACCACCACATTGCTGTCAGCATCAGCGGTACGTTGTATTTCACCGCGTTTCAAAATGTCAAGTTGCGCTGACAATGTGTCAGTGGCAAACTCATTCCATTCCACGTAATAGCCGTAAGGCACCTTCATCGTCAAATCAAGCGAGAAAGGCTTGCCCACGGCGACATGGTCATCCTGAACCTTTGCGGAGACCTCGACTTGCTGTGCCGAAGCCATTCCCCAAAGGCCAAGCGTCAAACCGATCATCAAAATCCATCTTTTCATCGTCTCGACTCCCTCTTCTTGAAAAGTTGCATCAATGGTTTTACGTAGTCTTCATCTGTGTAAATCAACGTATTGTCGATACCCTGCATGGTAAAGAGCCTATTCAGGGCTAGCGACTCACGTTGGATCATCTGGAGGTAAGCGTCGTGCCAAGCACGGCTGGAAGTGTCAACCCACTTCTCGCGTCCCGTCTCGGCATCCTTGAACTTCACCAAACCCACCTTGGGGATCTCCATCTCGCGGCGGTCGGTGATGCGGAGCGCCACCAGGTCATGTTTGTTGGCGGCGATACGCAACTCCTGTTCGAAGTTCTTCGATGTCATAAAGTCGGAGATCAGGAAGGCAGTAGTGCGGCGTTTGATGGCCGATGTCAAGAAACGCAAGCCTTCGCCGATGTCGGTGCCATTCTCCTCTGGCTTGAAGTCGACGATCTCGCGGATGATGCGCAGGATATGGGTACTGCCTTTCTTGGGCGGGATGAACTTCTCGATCTTGCTGCTGAAGAAGATGACACCCACCTTGTCGTTGTTCTGGATGGCGGAGAAGGCCAACACAGCGGCAAGCTCAGCGGTAAGGTCGCGTTTCGACTGCTCGCGTGATCCGAAGTCGTTGGACCCCGACACGTCGATGAGCAGCATGACGGTCATCTCACGCTCTTCCTCGAAGATCTTGACGAAGGGATGGTTGAATCGGGCGGTGACGTTCCAATCGATGTTACGGATGTCGTCGCCGTACTCGTATTCACGCACCTCGCTGAAGGTCATACCACGCCCTTTGAAGGCGCTGTGGTACTGGCCGGAGAAGATGTGGTTCGACAGCCCTCGCGTCTTGATTTCGATCTTTTTTACTTTTTTGAATATATCGTTAGCTTCCATTACGGCACCTCGACAGTATTCAGAATCTCGTTGATGATTTCTTCGGTAGTGACATTCTCAGCCTCAGCTTCGTAGGTCAGGCCGATACGGTGGCGCAGCACATCGTGAGCGACGGCGCGGACGTCTTCGGGGATGACGTAGCCACGGCGCTTGATGAAGGCGTAAGCCTTGGAGGCCAGGGCCAGGTTGATGGTGGCACGGGGCGAGCCGCCGTAGCTGATCATGTTGGCATATTTCTTCAGCTTGTAGTCGCCTGGGAAACGTGAGGCAAACACGATGTCGGTGATATAGTTCTCAATCTTCTCGTCGAGATAGATCTCGCGGCACACCTCACGGGCACGAATGATGTCCTCAGGCTTGATGACGGCGTTGATCTTGGCAGCGGCGTTGCTGATATTCTGACGGAGGATGAGCTTCTCTTCTTCTTTCTTAGGATAGTTGATCACGACTTTGAGCATGAAACGGTCCACCTGAGCTTCTGGCAGCGGATAAGTACCTTCCTGCTCGATGGGGTTTTGGGTGGCCATCACGAGGAATGGATCCGGCAGCTTGAAGGTCTCATCGCCGATAGTCACCTGATGCTCCTGCATGGCTTCGAGCAGGGCGCTCTGCACTTTAGCGGGAGAACGGTTGATTTCATCCGCCAGGACGAAGTTGGCGAAGATAGGACCGCGACGGGTTACAAACTCCTCATTCTTTTGGCTGTAGATGAGGGTACCGATCAAGTCGGCTGGCAGCAGGTCAGGGGTAAACTGAATACGGCTGAAGTCGGCATCAATAGCCTGTGCCATCGATTTGATGGCAAGGGTCTTGGCCAGTCCAGGTACGCCTTCAAGAAGGATGTGTCCATTGGCCAACAGGCCGATCAGCAATCGTTCGGTCATCTGTTTCTGTCCGACGATGACCTTGTTCATCTCCAGGTTGATCAAGTCGACAAATTGGCTCTCACGCTGGATTTTCTCGTTCAATTCACGAATGTCAGTTTCAATCATTTTATCTTGAGTTGTTAATCTGTTTTTCTACTTAGGCGCTGTTTCGTCAAAAAGTATGCAAAAATACGCCTTTGTCAGATAAAAAACTCCTATTTAATAATTTTATTGTTGGGACTTTATTATTTTTGTACGTTCATCAAGCAGTAATGTCATGATCAGAAAAATATACAAATTCGGTGGTGCGTCGGTGAAAGATGCCGAGGCCGTCCGTAATCTTAAGAATATTGTAGCCCAGCATAAGGATGAGGACATCTTCCTTGTGGTGTCGGCCATGGGCAAGACCACCAACATGCTGGAAAAAGTTTTGAAAGACTTTCGTGAGCACAATGGCGAGCTTGGCATGGACGCCCTACATGAGGTCATATCCTACCACGATGGCATCATTGAGGGGCTTTTTGGCGATAAAGTCAATCCCGATTTCACCGAAAACATCGCCGGACTCTTCATTGAACTTTGGGAGAAGCTTCAGAAAACCGACCAACCTTACGATTACCAATATGACCAGACCGTGAGTTATGGCGAGTTGATTTCCACCACCATTATCCAGGAATACCTGAACCACTGCGACGTTCCCTGCCGCTGGTTGGATGCCAGAAAATACGTACTCACCGACGACCGCTTCCGTGCCGCTTCGCCCGATTGGGATGAGACCCGGCTACGCATCACCAAACTCAACGACGAGCACATCCACGGCATCGTGTGCATCACCCAAGGCTTCATCGGGGCTACCACCGACGGCAAGCACAGTGTCACCTTAGGCCGCGAAGGCTCCGACTATACCGCTGCCATCTTCGCCAACTGCCTCGATGCCAAAGAAGTCACCATCTGGAAAGATGTGGACGGATTGCTCAACGCTGACCCAAAGCGCTTCGACGAGACGGTCCAACTCCCCCACATCACTTATTCTGAAGCCATCGAGTTGGCTTTCTACGGTGCCTCCGTCATCCACCCCAAGACCATCAAGCCGCTACAGAACAAGAATATCACCCTTAAGGTGCAGTCGTTCCTAAACCCAGACCATCAGCCCTCCGTCATCGACGGCAATGCCGACCGGAACATTGAGAAAATCCCGTCGTACATTGTCAAGGACGACCAGACGCTGGTGTCCATCTCGCCCCGCGACTACTCGTTCATGAACGAGCATAACCTGCAGATGATCTTTGCCGCCTGCGACGAGCTCAACATCCACGCCAACGTCATCCAAACCTCCGCCTTGATGCTGTCATTCTGCTTCGACCACGACGAATTGAAATTGAAAGGGCTCCTGGGAGCGCTATGCGAGACTTTCCAAGTGAAATACAACAAAGGCCTGACGCTATTTACCATAAGGCATTACGACTATTCGTACACCATGGGCGACCGCTTCCTTGAAGGAAAGAAAGTGTATTTGAAACAGAGCAGCAGAAGTACTTTGCAGTTTGTAGTTGGGAGTTGATCAGTTAATCAGTTGGAAATCAAAGCCCCATGCGCATCATTGCGAAGATACACACTGAGTTCCCGACAAAGTTTGGGATTCCACGTCAGAGCGGCATCATTGAATCGCTCCAGGGAACCATTGTGTTTGAACCGGAATACCGCAATCCCGAGGCGGTGCGAGGATTAGAGGATTTCTCGCATCTCTGGCTGATCTGGGAGTTTTCCGAAGCCGTAAGAGACACTTGGTCACCCACGGTGCGTCCACCACGACTTGGAGGCAACACTCGCAAAGGCGTCTTCGCCACCCGGTCACCCTTCAGGCCCAACCCCATCGGGCTGTCATCGGTGAAACTGGAAAAGATCGAAATGGATCCGAAACTCGGCCCTATACTTCATGTTTCAGGGGCAGACCTGATGGATGNNCAGCGGATTTGCCTCAAAACCGGCAGAATACCTATTGGAAGTCTCCATTCCCGATGAGCTTCTTGACAAGATTCCCGAAACCCAGCGAGAAAGCATCATCTCCGTGTTGGCCCACGATCCGAGACCCCAGTACCAGGACGACCCCGAACGGATTTAC
>LXOW01193865.1_pt1 | contig 10608 bp, 7 predicted proteins | sample 1368591 | NCBI WGS metagenome assembly LXOW01 (sample SAMN04884650, study PRJNA319009) | bovine gut metagenome | isolation source: Cow rumen | host: Bos taurus | place: Italy: Legnaro (PD) | collected 2014-07-09
ATTTATTGATTTATTTTCAATAAGCTTTACAAGTATGCTTGGGCTGCCTGTCTCAAACCAGTAGTTGTTAAACCTGCCTTTGTTTTCAAGAAACTTTGCAAAAGAAACAGGGTTATACACGTTTTCTCCATCAATTGAAAACTTATACCCGTCATACCATCTTTTTATTTTCTGTAAAAAAGCCTCAAACCCAAAATCATACTGCTTTGAGGCTTCTTCTAGCCTTGAATGAAAATTCTCTTTAAGTTCTTTTTCAGTATAACCGCACATTTCTGCATAATCATCGCTCATGCTTATGTCAGTAAGGTTGTTTAAATCAGAGAAAATACTGACTTTCAGGAATTTTCCAACGCCAGTGATAAAAACGAAGCGTTCGTAAGGCTCGCAGGTCTTTAATACCGAATAAAAGCCTTTCATGACAGCTTGAAGTTTTTCTATGTTTTCGTTTTCTATGTTGTTCAAAATAGGCTTGTCGTATTCGTCTATGAGAATTACGACTTTGCCGTCTCGTTCATAGAGTTTTTTTATAAGCTCCTCAAATGCGGCATTTGCAAATTCTCTGGTTAATTCAATTTTATTTTCTTTTGCTATATCTTGAATCTTATATAAAAGACTTAGTTCTAGCTGTTCAACAGTATAAGAACTGTTTGAACCCATATCAATATGTATAACAGGGTATTCTTTCCAATCGTATGGCTGGTTTTCTATATAAAGCCCTTTAAACAGCTCTTTTTTCCCTTGGAAAATAGCCTTCAAGGTAGATAACGTCAGCGATTTCCCAAACCTGCGAGGGCGGGAAAAGAAAAACATGCTTTTAGGATGCTGAACCAATTTATACAAATACTGCGTTTTATCCACATAAAGGAATCCGCCTTCACGTAAATCCTTAAAGGTATATACAGATGAAGTTATAGGCTGTTCGTTCATTGTTTTGTTCCTCGCATAGCGTTTAACTCATTATACTATATTCTTTAAGTTTGTGGCAAAAATTTACTTGTATAAACTTTTGTTAATTTTGATTTGATTCGGCGCAGAGCATTTCTTTAACTCCAGCAATTTTTCTTTCTCGCCTTTTTGGGTCTAGGCTGATTTCAAACTTGTTTAACGCTAGGATCATTAAGTTTGATACGATATAATAAACTATCGCAGTAGCGATAAGAGGGAAAAATGCTTCCATGGTTCTTGCTCTTATTAGGTCAGAAGCTTTCGTCAGATCTATGCATGAAACATAGCCAACTATAGAAGTCATTTTTACCATAGCTATGAATTNNTGTGGAAAGAGAATTTTACAAAAAGTCTGGAAATTGCTGTAGCCGAGTGCTTTGGCAGCTTCTTCCTGCCCAATTGGAACGGCTTGAATGCCATTATTTATAAGTTCATAGCAACTTGAGCCAAAAGTTATTGTAAATGCAACAATAGAGACAAAAGTTGGCGATATATCGATAGAGCCAAATATAACATAATAAAGTATCATGAGAAAAACTACGGCAGGAATACCGCTAACGATAGAAATAGATGCGTTAATTAGCCATGAAAGAGCTCTATAGTTTTGTCTATTTAATAACATAATAAAAAAGCCAAAAATAAATCCAAAAATGCCTGAAGCGATAGAGATTAAAATGGTAACCCATAGTCCGCTAACTACCATTTTCCAACGATTTTCCACAACAAAAGTTTTGTTAAAGCTATCATTCAAATTCTGTATAAAAGTAGAATCGTCTTTGCTTGTTTCATCTCTAACAGCTACTGCAAGCGAACTGTCGTAATATGGAACCATATCCACTGATTTTAGGCGTTCTTCGGTAATGGTAAGACATGCCGCAACTATATCTGCTTTGCCTGACTGCAGGGCAGGGAGCATCCCATCATTATTAATGCATGTCATTTTAACTTTCATGTCTAATTCTTTTGCTATCAGATGAACTAAATGTACGTCGTAACCTATTATATTCTGGTTCTCGCTATAATAACAAAGCGGTTCGGCAAGACCTTCGCAATAGTATTTTAAGGTTCCGTTTTTGCCTTCCCAAGTTTGGTTTGGAATGGTTTTTATCGTTTTTTTGCTTTCGTCTTTGCCTGTCCAGATCTCTTTAAGCTCGTCAAGAATACCTTGTTCTCTGAACTTTTCTACAATTCTTGTAATTTTTTCTGTCAAAGGGTTGTTTTTTTTCAACGCAATGCCGTATTTAAATTTTGAAATAATTAATGGGGCAACTTTAATACCTTTATTTCTGCTTGCCAATAACCTTAAAATCGGCTCATCATCGACATAACAGTCTGCTTTTTTTGATTTTACGGCTTCTATTCCGTCAATATTTGAGGAATAATTACAAAAGTTCTTTGCGTTTGGGGCTTTTTGTAAAATCAGTTCTTTGCTTACCGTTGTTCCAATGACGGCAATTCGCATTTTTTCAAGTTGTTGAAAAGAATTAAGCTCAGATTCTGACTCCGTTTTAATCATGAATCCATTATATTCTTTGAAGTATGGAATAGAGAAGTTAATAGCTTTTTTACGTTCTTCAGTTTCCATAAGATGCGTAGCTATGCAATCTATCGCTCCTGCTTCCGCAGCTGAAACAATGCCGTTAAAATCGTAGATTTTATAAGTTATTTTTGCATTGTAATAATATGCAAAACGTTTTATAAGCTCTATATCTAGTCCTGTCAGAATATTATCGCTGTAAAATGAAAATGGCGGAAGCGTTCCTGTTGTTCCAACTATAAGTGTTCTTTCAGGATTAGTTGGTTCAGGCAGATCAGGCATTTTTGCGTAGGGTTCATTTAGCCATTTATCAATTATTTTTTGCAATATACCTTTTTCTTGTAAATTCTTTATAAAATTGTCTAATTCTTCTTTTAGGTCGTTCAATTTGCTTTTGGGGGATATGCCTATGCAAATATTTGAAGGTTCTCCTATGTTGCAATCGGCAACATATACGCTTTTTAACCCGCTTGTTATCGCATATTGCATTGTTGCGCGACTTTGAACAAATGCGTTTATTTTTGAGCTTATTAAAGCCGAGTGTGCTGTTGGAATACTTTCTAATGGAATTTTTTGAGCTTTGTCGAAATATTTTTCAACAAGATACATTCCGCTTGAGCCTACAGAATAACCAATTTTACATTCTGGCTTGTTATACTTTGATATTAAACCGCTAGCATCTGCGAATGCAAAATGGGTTGCGGTAAAAGTAACTAAGATAGTAAATACAATTTTTAACAGCTTATTCATAGCTTTAATCTCTTATAAATGACTTTTAAACTTAATTTTAAACGATATTATTTTAAAAATATAAAAATGTAAAGACTAATTTTAATAATTGCGGCATATAGTATCAAACAATTCTAAAAACTTCTATTTAGAAATACTATGAACACTGTTAATACGGCGATTGAAGNNGATAAGCGCAGAAAATTTTGATTGTTGACAACGTATCAGTGTTGATTTGCTTAATTTCCCCTTGATATATTTCTGATTTAATATAAATTTTCATTTTAGGTTATATTGGATAATTAGGGGAAATTTTTGCGGTGAGCATTGCGTATATAGATTTAGAGACTAGTCCTGTTAATGCACAGGTTATATATGACTATGGCGCTCAAATTGGCAACAGAATTATCCATACCAGTGATGTAAGCAAATTTTATGAAGCCATAAAAGATTGCCGTTTTGTCTGTGGGCATAATATTATCAGGCATGATTTGGTTGCATTATCCTATAAAATTGATGTTAGCAAATATGTGCCAATAGACACGCTTTTCCTTTCTTCTTTGCTTTATCCAGAAAAGGAAAGCCACGAGCTTGGAAAAGAAGAACAGCTTTTAGAAGAACAGAAAAATAATCCCCTTACAGACAGTATTAAAGCCAAAGATTTATTTCTAAAAGAAGTTGCAGATTATAAAAATTTGCCTGAAAACTTGAGGCTTATTTATTCCGCAATACTGTGTAAAACTGTTGAATTTAAAGGCTTTTTGGAATATATTGAAGCGGAATTTGTTGATTTCGATAAACTTATGAAGCTAATCAAAGAAGAATTTGGCAGACAGATTTGTTTAAACGCTGATTTTAATGCTTTGATGAACAACAATCCGATAGAATTGGCTTACTCTTTGGCTATTATAAAAAATAGCGATGAAAACATTAAAATTACGAATTGGATTGTGAATAATTTCGCAAGTATGATAGATGTTTTGGAAAAAATCAGAATGGTTCCCTGTGGAAAATGCCAGTATTGCACAACATATTTAAATATAAAATTTATGTTGAATAAAATATTTCATTATGAGAATTTCAGAAGCTATGGGGATAAACCGTTGCAGGAACAGGCGGCACAATCTGCTATTGATAGAGAATCATTATTGGCAATTTTCCCAACTGGCGGCGGTAAATCAATAACTTTTCAGCTTCCTGCTTTAATGCAGGGAATAGCTGTAAATGGGCTTACTGTCGTAATTTCTCCGTTGCAGTCTTTAATGAAAGACCAGATAGACGAATTGCGAAAGTTGAATATATTGAACGCAACTACGATAAACGGTTTATTAGACCCTATAGAAAGGTCAGCAAACTTTAACTTATTAGTTGATAAAAAAATTAATCTGATTTATATTGCCCCTGAGTCCTTGCGTTCAGACTCAATGCAAAAGGCGTTATTCGAGCAGAACATAATCAGGTTTGTTATAGATGAGGCACACTGTTTTTCTACTTGGGGGCAAGAATTCAGAGTTGATTACCAATATATAGGCGATTTTATAAACGAATACCAGAACGTTTCAAACAGAAAATTGCCTGTTTCATGCTTTACGGCAACCGCAAAACAACATGTAATAAAAGACATAACTGATTATTTTAAAGATAAACTTAATCTGGACTTAAAGATTTACGAAGCTGAATCCAAAAGAGAAAATCTTCATTACCATATTGAATATTGCAAGGATAACGAAGATAAATATAAAAAAATACGAGATATATTGGAGAAAAGCAAGGTTCCAACCATTATATATTGCGCAAGAACCAAAAAGACTTATGAAATCGCTAAAAGATTGTCTTCAGACGGTATTTCAGCTCTTCCTTTTAATGGAAAAATGCAATTGCAAGATAAAAAGGAAAATATGGAAGCCTTTATGCAGAATAAAGTTTGGGTTATGGTTGCTACTTCTGCTTTTGGAATGGGCGTTAATAAAAGCGACGTAAAATTTGTTATACATTATGATATTTCAGATTCTTTGGAAAACTATTTACAGGAGGCNNTATACAGGCTGACTGCCTTATTCTGTTTAACAAAGATGACGTAAATAAGCATTTTAATCTCTTGAATAAAACAAAATTATCTTTTAATGAAATTTATACATTGTGGAACGATATAAAAAAAACTGTTCCAGAAGAAGGAAAAACTGTAGATGACCCTCGTTTTGTTTCTTCACCTGTGCTTGCAAAAGAGGCAGGGTGGCAAAGAGAGGAAGATGATTTAGACACATCTATAAAAACCGCAATATCGCTTTTAGAGCAAAGGGATTATCTAAAAAGATGCAATAACAAGTATTCGGTAAAAGCTACCAGCATAAACGGCGATATAATTAATTTTACAGATGGTTTGAGGATACTTGAGGAATTTAAGAGTGATTTCAAAGATCATGAATTAGAATATGCAAAAAGAATTTTACATGAACTTGTTTCAGATAAATATAAGGAATTGGCAGGAGACACAAACGCAAAGGCAAATGCTGAATTGCTTGCTTTCAGGTTAGGTATTCCCGAAGATAAGGTCATAGTCTGCATAAATAAAATGAGAAGGCGTGGAATAATCGCTGACGCACAGGATATGACNNCAAGATTTTTCAGATACCGTTTTTACACTAAATATTAAAGAATTAAACGAAGAATTGATTGAACTGCTTAATACCCCAAAGAAAACATATATAAAGCCTATAAAACACATTTTACATTTCCTTATTGAGAAGAACTATATAAAACGAACTAGCGACAAATATGCAGATGATAGTTGGATTATCGAATTGCAAATTCCTTTGGAAGAATTAAAATCTTATTCTAAATACAGAATTAATATTTCAAAATTTANNAAAAAGCTATGATTATGTCGCAAAGCAAAGTTCCTGTGCATTTTTCTCATAACGAACTCCTAGAACATCATGTAAGATTAGACGATTTATTTACAGAAGAATTTAGCATAACTAATGATGCTTTAGACGAGGCTCTGCTTTATTTGGTGCGCTGCAATATTTTAAATATCAGCGGTAATTTTCTTGTTTTATATAACAGACTTGGAATCAAGCGATTGGTGTTGGATAACAAAAGAAAATTCACAAGAAAAGATTACGAATATTTAGAAACTTTTTATAAACAGAGAACCCACCAAATACATATTGCGAAAAAATACTGTGATATTATGCTTGAAAATCCTCAAAATGCGGAAATATTTTCCTTGGATTATTTTAAATTGCCAGAAAAACAATTTCTTAAAAAGTATTTTACAGAACAAGAACGTAAAGATATGGAAAGAACTATAACCGCAGAAAAATACAACGAAATATTTGGAACCTTGTCGGAAGAACAGTTAGCGGTCATAGACGATTCGGTTTCACAATTTATCGTTGTGGCGGCTGGCCCAGGAAGTGGAAAGACAAAATTGCTTGTGCATAAACTTGCTTCACTGCTAACGGTAGAAGAAACTCCAGCGGAGCAGTTGCTTATGCTTACTTTTTCCAGAGCTGCCGCAACAGAGTTTAAAATAAGATTAAAGTCATTAATTCCAAATCTTGCAAATATTGCTATTAAAACTTTTCACTCTTTNNATATAATTAAGCTTGCGACCGAATTGATAAAAGACAATCAGGTCGAGCCAAAAAGCGTTACTAAACAAGTTGTCGTTATAGACGAAGCCCAAGATATGGATCTGGATGAGTTTAATTTAATAAAATCTTTAATTGAAATAAACGATAATTTGCGAGTCATTGCGGTAGGTGACGATGATCAGAATATATACGAGTTTAGAAATTCCAGCAGTAAATTCATGAGTTCATTTTTGAGTTTAGAGAATTCTTCAAAATATGAGCTAACGACAAACTATAGAAGTGCGAAAGAAATTGTGGAATTTTCAAACCAGTTTGTAAAAAATCTTAGAGACCAGCGTTTAAAAGAAAATGAAATACAAGCTTTTAACAAAGAAATAACTGGGACTGTCAGAATAACTACGTATCTATCTGCTTTCCCTGAATCAGGCATTGTCGATGAAGTTGTAAAACTTAACAAAGAAAGTGGAACAAAATGTATCGCTGTAAGCACTAATTTAGAGGCTTTAAACATATTGAGCCTTTTGTTGGAAAAGGGATATAAAGCCAAATTAATTCAATCTAATGATGGCTTTAATTTATATAATTTGCTTGAAATCAGGGATTTTTTAAAGAAAATCAGTTTAGGAAACGATACTGCTCAGATTGCTAAAAATATTTGGAATGATGCGGTAGAATATATAAAAGATAAATATAAAAACAGTATATCGTTGGAAGTAATACTGAATATATTTGAAATATTTGACAAAGTTAATCCAGAATACAAATATAAAACAGACTTTGAAGAATTTATAAAAGAATCAAAGCTTGATGATTTTTATAAACCAGATGAAAAAACAATTTACGTTTCGACAATTCACCAGACAAAAGGGCGTGAATTCGACTATATGTTTATTTTGCTTAGGAATATCCATTTCCACAATAACGATGAGGAGATTAGAAAGCTTTATGTAGGCTTTACTAGGGCTAAAAAGTATTTAAGCATACATTGTTATAAATCAGAAAAATTAGTTTCAAAGCCACTTTCATTTATTCATTACGATAATAATAATCAAAGATATGAAGAACCTTCAAAGATAATATTAAACATGTCGTTAGAAGACGTATTTTTAGGCTATTTCAAAGAATATAAAAGCATAATAATGAAATTGCAAACTGGTTTAGAACTTAATTATGAACAAGATAATATTTTTTCTGTTTTGCACAATGGCAAAAAAATAAATATTCTTAAATTATCTAAAAAAGGATTTAATGAATTAAAAGAAAAATTAGAAAAAGGTTGGGCTATATCTAAGGCTTACATAAGGTTTATCGTAGCCTGGAAGCCTAAAGACGCCGCAAAAGACGAAAAAGAAACCGCAGTGATTCTGCCGACTATTGAGCTGGTAAAAAAATAAAAAAGGAGAATCTCATTCTATTGAGTAGTCACTAAGTATTTAATAATCTCGTCTACAATTTGTTTAGTTGTTTTAAAACCTGTATCGAAAGTTAAATCATAATTGTCTTTAGTATATAAATATTCAAGAGAAGCTTCGGCAGAGCCGATGCACCTATTGCCACGTTCCTTCTCGCGTTGTTTAAGAATAATTATTTTTATTCAATCTTCTATCTCTTTTGTCACCCAGTCACCCATCTTGCGTGTTTCAGAATTAAAATTAGCTCCTATCAGCATAATCTTTTTCCCAGAGTGTAAGTATGGCTCGTAGTATTCTTTATTATTTATCTGATCCAGAGCAATTTCTGCTGACTTGTCAAGTTTGAACTCGAAAATATATACATTTTTGTCGGTTTCTACAACTGCGTCTATTCTGCCGTTGCTGGTTCTTGCTTCGGCTTCTACGGCAAAACCTACTGATTTGAAAATGGAATAAAAAATACTCTGGTAGTATCNNACCAGAAAAGAATGCTTTTAAAAGTTTCATAGCTTCGGCAATATCGTTGTTTCTGAAAGCTCTACGTAAATTAGTAGGCAAAGTGCCGCATAAATCATGTATGTCATCCACATTAGCTATCAGACGGCGATAAAAAGATTCTTCTACTTCAAAATTCGGGAATCCGAGTTTATACTCTGTTATTCTGTTTGTCACAGACCAGCTTTTTATTGTTAAATATCCTGTTTGATACATTAGAGGTATAAAAGCTATCTTCGAAGGCATATAGGCGGTGAAATTATCTTCACTGTATGTGTTTTTGAGAACTTCTTCTATATTCACATCTTTTGTTTTTATCAGTTTTATAAGAATACTTGGACTGCCAGTCTCAAACCAGTAGTTGTTGAAATCTCCATGGTTTTCAAGAAATTTAGCAAAAGACACAGGATTATATACGTTTTCTCCTCGTTTGCTGAATTTATAGCCGTCATACCATTCTTTTACGCCTTGAATAAAGGATTTATAATCTTCATTATTTTGTTTTGCCAATTCTTTTAGCCTTGTTTGAAAATAGTCTAACAGTTCTTTTTCCGTATAACCGCACATTTCTGCATAGTCATCGCTCATGCTTATGTCGGTAAGGTTGTTTAAATCAGAGAAAATGCTGACTTTCAGGAATTTTCCAACGCCAGTTATAAAAACGAATCGTTCGTAAGGCTCGCAGGTCTTTAATACCGAATAAAAGCCTTTCATGACAGCCTGAAGTTTTTCAATATTTTCATTTTCTATGTTATTTAAAATAGGCTTATCATATTCGTCTATAAGAATTACGACTTTGCCGTTTCGTTCATAGAGTTTTTTGACTAGTTCTTCAAATTTTTTATTATAAAGTATTTCTGTTAATTCAACTTTTTGATCTCTGGCTACGCTGTTTATGTTGCTTATTAGCTCTTCTTTTAATTCTTCTGGGGTTGAAGAAACGTTTGAACCCATATCGATATGAATAACAGGGTATTCTTTCCAATCATAAGACTGGTTTTCAATATAAAGCCCTTTAAACAGCTCTTTTTTTCCTTGGAAGATAGCCTTCAAGGTCGATAGCGTCAGCGATTTCCCAAATCNNTATAAATACTTGGTTTTATCAACATAAAGAAACCCACCTTGGCGCAGGTTTTCAAAGGTATATACAGATGAAGTTATAGGCTGTTCGTTCATTATTGTGTTCCTCGCATGACGTTTCATTAATTATACAATAAACTTTATGCTTATTGCAAAACTTTGTACAAACCTCACAAACTATCAAAATTCGCAAGTATTCAACAATTACAAACAACGCAAAAACAAAATGATTTTTTACCAAGGTATTCTAGTATGCAAGAAGGGCTATTAAACGCAAGTAGAGGGCTTTAAAACGCTCTAATATATATACTAGACTTGATAAAATCGTTGACTTTATCAAGTCTAATATATATACTAGACTTGATAAAATCGTTGACTTTATCAAGTCATGTTAGTCTTAAATGCTTTAACGTTTTATGAGGTTTTTAAATGAACGTGTTTAAATGCAAAATGTGCGGAGCAAGCTTAGAAGTAGCTTTATATGATAAAACTGTAAAATGCGAGTATTGCAATACTGTGCAGACTTTGCCTAAATTGGGCAACGAAAAAATAGCCAATCTTTATGACAGGGCGGGGCATTTTCGCAGGAACAGCGAGTTTGATAAGGCCATGGGATTGTATGAGCAAATTTTAAATGAAGACACAACAGACGCAGAAGCTTATTGGTCTATAGTATTATGTCGTTATGGCATTGAATATGTAGAAGACTTAGCGTCAAAAAGACGGGTTCCCACAATAAACCGCACGCAAACTACTAGCATTTATGCAGACGAAAACTACAAATCAGCTTTAAAATACGCTGATGAAAGCC
>LXOW01197894.1_pt1 | contig 10607 bp, 4 predicted proteins | sample 1368591 | NCBI WGS metagenome assembly LXOW01 (sample SAMN04884650, study PRJNA319009) | bovine gut metagenome | isolation source: Cow rumen | host: Bos taurus | place: Italy: Legnaro (PD) | collected 2014-07-09
GACCATCAATAAGAAGCGTCTCGAGTTCGTAGAAGCGCATATAGGGCGTGGTAATGGCGGGAATGTCGCGATTGAGCATGACGCTCTGCATGATGTCGCGGCGCTCCTCCTCGTCAGCAAGTCCGTAGAGAATGGCGAACATGTTGGGAAACTTGGTTATCTGGCGGTTCAACGTTCCTTCCTCAATGGCGTGGAAGAAGGCCTTCAATTCGTCGCTCCAGAAAGTTTCCTTGATTTTCTTACGGAGCGCCTCGGCTTTGACGCGGTAACCCGACGCTTGCGCAGCCCCGACGAGTTCGGCGCAGAGGGCCATCGTCTCCATCGCCTTCATAAGCAGAATTTGCTCAAAAGCGAGCGTGCCGCGTTTGTGCATTGGGAAGTCTACCCAGTCGACGAAAATCCAGTCGTCAGGCTGTCCTTCGCCCATACCTTGACCGTTCAGCCGCCCCTCAACGTAATCCATTAGCGTCACCATGCGGGGCCACATCTCGCGGACGAAAGTGACGTCGCCAGTATACTCATAATAGTCATGGATGGACTTAAACCAATAGAAGGTGTAGTCCATGATGGTGTTGACGTGAGCGGTGACGGGGTCTTTCCCGCGGAGCTGGCGGATGGTGCGCTTGACGCATTCCGTGTCGAAGCGCAGGTAGTAGTTCATAAGGTACGATTGGATGGCATCGCCCGACCACGTCCAGCGATCGCGTTTAATACCGTCCATAAAGAACTCACGCGTGGTGAGGTCCATGGTGTAGGCGGCGACGTCCCAGATGCGGTTGATTTCGTCGTCAGAACAACGGAACGAACCGGAGCGCTGCGTGTCGAAAGGAGCGTATTCGTAGTCCATGAGGACGTCGGTATAGCTGGCGTCGTTTTCTTTTTCTATATAGACAAAGCGGAAGGCTTTGGAGTTAGCGACGGAAAAACCGTCGTCCACACGACAAGAGAGACCGTCGCTCGCAGAACAAGAGAGCACGTCGAGCGTTTCGCAATGGTCGCGGTCAAGCGCTTCCTCGCGGCTCTCGCCGTAATAGACGCGGACGGTGCCCTTGAGGCCGTTGACTTTCAGATAGCCGAAAGTCTCACGACCGAAGTCGTAGAGGACGCCCGCTGGAAAGCCGTCGGGAATGGTGGCAGAGACGGGACGTTGTTCTTTGCGCTCCAAATGGAACTGCGAGGGGGGGGTATCGATAGCATCGAAGTGCCACGAGGCAACGGGAACATAAATACCAGAGCCGTGGGCGACGCCGTTCTCGTCAATCCAAAGCTTGTCCTCGTAGGTGGCGAGCCAACTGGAATCAGTATGGATGGTATCGCCGTCGATGAAGAGGGCTGGCGGCGTGGCTTGGTTCCAAACCTTGACGTTGAGCTTGTGCTTGCCAGCGGGGATGGTGTATTCTTTAGCCGGAAACTGGAGTTTGCCGTCGATGGCGAAGTTGAACTGGCCTTCGACAGCAATGGTAATCGTCTCCCCGTGGTCGAGAGCGAAAGCCTTAGAGAACTCAACGGTGACGTAATGGCTATCCTGTTTCCAAAAAGGGGGAAACATGGCGCCGCGCTCGGTGCGGCGGTTATTGAAGATGTTGCCGAGCCAGATTTCGAAGTCGCCCGGATACCAGATCCAGGTGGGCTTTTGACTTTTGGCTATTAGCTTTTGGCTATTTGCTGATGCCTGCATTGCGTTTGATGTTTTCGTTTACGTTTGGCCCGTTGTTTTCCCACACGTTGCCAGGACCAGTGGCATTCTTGAGGAATTTTTCCTCAGGCGTCCAGTTGTCACGGATAGTAATGTTCGAAGAGCCCTCGTCAGTATAAAGATAGAACCAGTGGTTGGGGTCGTGGACATATGACGGTTTAGCGATGTCGCGGACGACATTCTCGCTGATGATGGTACCGGGCTGGTTACCGAGAGTATAGATGCCGGCGCAGTCGTACATGTGCTGCGCGTAATTATAGATAAGGTTGGCATGGACGCGGTTGTCGCGCATGCATACAGAGTCGCGGTTCCATCCCCAACCGAGCGAGATTCCTGTGTATGATACGTCATGGATGGTATTGTGGTCAATGGTTATGCCATTGACATATCCAGCCGCGATGGCGACACAGCCCCAGTCCTCGTTAGTGACGTCGTGGAAGTCGCAGTCGCTGACGGTTTGCCCCGTGCAAACCTCGCGGAAGTCAGTGGGTGCGTAGGGCAGATGGGTCTCAAGTCCTTCGGGCGAAAAACTGCCGCAGACGTAACCATTCATAGCGATATCGGTGAAGGTACAGTGTGTCGTCGTGCCACGACGACATGCAAAAACGTAATCGAGACCGGAACCGCCGAGGTGCTCGAAGCGACATCGGTCGAAGTTGACGTCCTCGGCGTATCGCAGTTCAACTGCGGCATCAGCCCTACCGAGCCAGCCCTGATTGTCTAACTTATGATTGTTGGGGCGATCAATTTGCGGACGGAGCTTGTATGCTTCGGTGAGATACATGCCTGCCTGCAAGGGGACATGGCCTTTTTCTGAAGGACGCATCCATGTGGTGTGGGCGAAAGTGACGCCTTTCATAGTGATATTACGAACAGGACGTTCGGCACTGCCAATTACGTCGACCAGCGTTTCCAATACGGGTACAATGGCCTCGCGGATGGTTTCACCCTGACGAGGCATATAGTAGAGCTTGTGGGCACGGATGTCGTGATACCATTCGCCGGATTCATCCAATAGCTCTTTGGCATTGGTTAAGTAGAACGGCGAGGGATGGCCGGTGTCGGGCGTCATTGGTGACGGCCAGGGGTGCTCGAACTGAATCTTCGCCTCGGGATTGTGGAAACACACGGCGGCAGAGTCACCCTGAATATCAATGCTTTTGATGCGAAGATTGCTGGTGCACCACATCTCGTGCAACACCATCTCTGCGTAAGGCGCATTCAATATTTTCGCTACAGCAGTCTTGGGGACCCAAAGGATGTGGTTCTTCTTGTCGTAGGTGCGAATGCGGGGCATCTGTTCAAATGGGTCGCTTCCGTCGGCAAGACCGACGGACACACTACGGGCACGGACGGCTTTGCTACCATTAATCCACAACTGGCGAAAGTCGATGGGGCGACCGTTGAAATCGGGAACGTCGGCAACCATCAGTTTCCCCTGCTTTTTCCAATTCATAATCTTTAGGCCACCGCTGATAACCGCATTGTTGCCAACAATGGTGAGGCCGCTGTCCTCGGGGCGGAGGCGAAGGGGTTCGTAGAGGAAATAGGTACCGGGGGCAAGATGGATGGTGACACCAGTGGCTTGACCCAAACGACGCATCTCACGGGCCTTTCGAACGGCGTCGGCGAGGGAGGAGTCGGGCGTAATATGGATGTCAGCAGCGTGAATGTTCAGACCACAGACGAAGAAAATGATAATAATGACTTTTCTCATGATGTTAACGTGCTAAAGGGAGCCATAGGCTCATATCGTCAATGCCGCGGTTGTCCCATGCGTAATAGGGAATGAGGCGAATCTTTACTTTCTGCTTGCTGACAGGACGGAGTTCGCGGTAGAGAGTGTTGTTGTCCCAAGCATCCTTACCTGTGAGAAGAGCATCGGTTTCAAGGGCGAGTATCTTGGTACCAGCAATGGTAACAGGAACTTCCGTGAAGTGAGCATCAGCAGGGATGGCGATATCGTTGATGCGTACGCCATTGGCTATATCCTGACCTTCAAGGCAGTAGACAATGGGGCCGCGCATGACGGCAACTTGATTCTTGGCTTCCTCAACCAGCGGGTTGGCCTCGATAAGTCGGACGAGCATGGGCAGGTCAAGTTCGATGACGTCACCTTTCTTCCAGTGACGGGGCTGGCGTAGGTCTTCCACGAGGATGGGCTCGCCATTCAACTTCAACGACAGGTCGGTACTCCAACTAGGGATGTGCATACGGATGCTCTTGAGGTTCTTGGCCTTCTTGATGGTAAGGCGGATGTGACCGTCCCAGGGATAATTGGTCTGCTGCTCTATCTCAAGGTCCTTGGTCTTAAGGACATTCTGGCCGTAGAGATTCACCCAGAGGGTGTCCTTGTTGATGCTGTAGGCGTACTCCTGAGCCTGACAGAGCGTGCGGAGAGTGTTGGGCGGACAGCAGAAGCAGGAAATGTAACGCTGGCGGTGCTTGGGCCAACGCATGACGTAAGGGAACTCCTTGGTGCGGCGCAAGGCCTCGGTATAGAAGAAGTCCTTGCCGTCGAGGCTGACGCCTGAGAGGATGCCGTTGTAGAGCTCGTTTTCGATGTTGTCGATGTACTTGGGATTAACTGTGGTCTGGAACAAGCGCCATGAGAAGAGCATCATGCCAATCTGGGCACATATCTCGTTGTGGGCAGCCTCTTGCGGCAGCTGGAACTGGCGACCGTAGGCCTGATGAATCTGCTGGATGCTAGGCTGGTCATACGTCGTGCCGTCGGGCGAGACTCCGTCGTAGAGGGCTCCACAGCCGCCCATGATGTAAATTTTGTGATTGACGATATCGTCCCAAATGGCGGTGAGGTTCTTCAGCAATTGGGCCTCGCCTGTCTCGGCGTATAGGTCGGCGACGCCGGCATAGAGATAGTTGGCGCGAACGGCGTGACCCATAGCCTCATATTGGTCGCGGAACTTATGACGGTCTTGATTATGATCCTCACCGTTAGTGACACTATCGCGGATGGCTATCAAGCCCTTTGCCAACTCTAGATACTTGGGGTCACCGGTCTCGCGGTACATCTCTGCAGCACCCATGTAGTGGCTGGGGCAGATGGCGTTGCGCGAGAGCTCGGCAGCGTCGTTGGTCAGGAAGTTATACAAGAAGTCGGCAGCCTTCCGCCCACAATCGAAGAGATTGGTCTTGCCCGTGGCGCGCTTGTGGACAATACCAGCGGTCATGAGGTGGCCGAGGTTGTAGGTCTCGAAATTCAGACGTGAAGCGAAGGCGTGAGCCTGGTCCTTGCCGATGGTGATGCCTGCAGCGTTCTCCGTACCTGCATGGCTGTCGATACCCTGGTTGCGCTCGCTGATAACGACAGGGGTATGTATGTATCCGTCGGCGCGTTGAGCCAGAGCGACCTGTTCGATGAAACGGTCCATAAGGACGTCGAGCTCCGCGTCCTTGGTTACAGCATAGACGGCGGCGCAGGCCTCCAACCATTTATACATGTCACCATCGTGGAAGGGAGGGCCGTGATGTTTGCCTTTAACAGTGCCGGCTGCGACCTCGAAGTTGCGGAATCCGTGTGAGCCATGCTTGCCGTCGGAATCAAGCGTTTCCCACGGTGTGTTCCATGTGTTCCACATCTCCCACACACCGGTGCCATGCATGGTATCGAAGACGTCTCCCCAGAAACCACCCGTCCAGTGCACGGCGCCCATGGGGAGATTGTACATCTGAGCTTGCTGACTGCGGCTCATGTCGGTGAGGCCTTGGGCGGGGAGAGTTGCTGTGACACAGCAACAAACGAAACATATTAAGAGGTATCTTTTCATATCTTTGGGTTAGTTAAAGTAGACATAAAGGGAAATCATCACTACGGCTAGAGCTATCCAAAGACTTATAGCTAGTTTCGACCAGCCTTCGTGGATAGGTTCGGGGATAGTATATTGCGTCTTGTCGCTATCGGTCAACGAGATGATAACCATCGAGATGACGAGAATAACGAAGAGTTCGAATGACAGAAGCATAAAGTGAGGCCAGGGGAATTGGAGCCACTCGGGTGGCCATAGATAGAGCACACCAACGATAAGGCAGAAAGCCGTACCTATAGTCAGCGCAAAATTAGCAGCACGTGTTGTAGCCCGTTTCCAGAAGATACCGAGTACGAAAACGGCGGCCATCGGCGGTGCAATGAAGCCAAGCACCGACTGGAAAACGTTAAACAGGTTGAGGCCCTTGATGGCATCGATGGCCACAGTCATCGCAATGGCAATGACGGCACCAATGACAGTAACTAGTCGGCCCACGTAGTTGATGCGGCGCTGTGAGGCGTTTGGACAGAAACGCTTGACATAGATGTCCATTGTAAAGACAGTACTTAGGGCATTGAGTGCTGAGCCAATGGTCGATACCAAACAGGCGGTGAGTACGGCGAAAACGAGGCCAACCATACCTACAGGGAACAGATTTTCAACCATTGTAAGATAGGCTTCGTCTGGATTCTCAAGAGTAGGAAACAGGGCGAAACAAAGAATGCCCGGCACAATGTACAACGCTACGTCGAGTATCTTCAACCAACCGGTGAAGTTTGTACCGAGTTGTCCTTCTCGCAAGTCTTTGGCGGCCAGCACAGGCTGAACCATCGACTGGTCAGTACACCAGAACCACACGCCCATCACAGGATAGCCGAGAACGATAGGTAGCCACGGGAAGGCTTCGTCGCTATTGGGCTTGAACATCACCCAGTAGTCTGCCGGAACTTTGTCAACCAATGCCTGTATGCCACCGACGCGGTCGAGTCCGACAATTACCAACACCAGCGACACGACAATGAGCAGTATCATCTGATAGACGTTGGTATATGCAACGGCCTTCAGTCCGCCGAGCATAGTGAAGAAGGCTGAGATGACGAGCAGCACTAAAGCCGACATCCACATCGGAATGTCAAAGACCTGACGGATAAGGATGCCACCGGCAAAAAGCGTCAGTGCCAACCATGAGATGACAATTGTCACAATAGTATACCAAGCAAGAATATTACGTGTTGACTGTCCGAAACGCAGTCCCATGAATTCAGGCAACGTATGTACCTTTGCTCCAAGATATCTTGGAGCAAATACGAAGGCTAACAGAGCGATGAACACAAATGCATACCAAGCATAGTTACCCGAAACAATACCCGTCGTAAAACCTGCTGAGGCACTGGCGATAAGCATCGACGGACCGACATTAGTGCCCCACATCGAAAAACCGATATGGTGCCATCTAAGGCTATGTTCGGCAAGAAACAACGAACCACCCTTCTTACGTTTGCTACTGGCCCATAGTCCGATGGCGATGAGTACAGCGAAATAGATTCCCAAGATGACCCAATCAAGGCCCTGCATATAGTGACTTTCCATTTATATTCCTTTGTAGTCTTTAGTTATTCCAATAGTTATTGCTTTCGTAAGATCCATGTCGTCGGTAGATTCCACGTCATCAGGATAAATCTTAATATGCGCTCCAGGACGTACGAAGACGGGCATCTGGTCGAGCGAAACTTCGACGTCGTAGTACCAACGTCCTCCGTCCAGTCTTTCACCTGTAAAAAAATTCACCCACAAACCCTCAGGCAGGTAAATATCACGACAATTCTCACTATTCATAACAGGAGCGACGAGGAATTCCGAGCCGAAATAGTACTCGTCGTCAATATGCCATACCTGTCTGTCGTATGGATGCTGCATCAATAAAGCACGAATCATCGGCCAACCGGTCTTAGTACACGCCTCAGCCTGCTCTATAATATAAGGTAATAGTTTATAACGCAACTTCCACCACCGCTTTACGATAGGTGCAATGTTAGGATAGTGCCACGGCTCGCGTTTACAGGTACCGTGATAGCGCATGTGACTGGAAAAAACACCAAACTGTGTCCACCGAACATACACATCCTCGTCGAGCACGGAGTTCATGAAGTCGGGTGTCGAATGGAAACCTGGCACATCGTGACTCCAAAAAGCAAAACCCGACAGTCCGAAATGCAGACCGCCCTTCAAACTTCCTGCCATACCTGCCCAAGATGATTCGCTGTCGCCACCCCAATGCAGCGGATAGCGCTGGCAACCGGCCCACGCTGCGCGGGCCCAAACAATACCATCTCCCGTCACATCCTTGGTTATCTCGTATGCCGCTTTCTGATACAGCAGTGCATAGATATTATTAAGCCGTTCCGGTGTCATACCATGATATACCGCATCCATGTGAATGTTCTCGCCAAAGTCGGTCTTGATACACTTCACTCCCATATCGAGCAAGGGTTTAAGCAATGCGTTCTTATACCATTCCGTCGCTTTGTCGTAAGTAAAGTCAATAGTCCCCGCGTAATCGAGTGCGGAGAAGTTAGAGCCCTCGGAAGCCTGTTCTTTCAGCAAAGGTGCGATAAACTTATTCTTCTTAGCTTCCTCTAGTTGTTCTGCACCCTTGGCCACGTATGGCAACTGCCAAAGACTCACCTTGAAGCCCTTATCAGCGAGTCCTTTTATAAATCCTTTGGGGTCAGGGAAGCGCTCGGGGTTGAACTTCCATTCGCAGAGCCAGTCCGTTCGGAACCATCCTGTGTCGAGGTGGATAACATCGCACGGGTAATGCTCAGCACGCAGGCGATTGCAAATATCGTTAACCTCGTCGGCACTGAAGTATGTCATACGACTCATCCATATGCCGAACGACCACAATGGTGGCATGGCGGGGAATCCCGTCAACATACGATAGCCGCGAAGAATTTCTTCTGGTGTCTGTCCTCCAATGAGAAATACATCGAGTGTTGCACGATCACACATAAATTGCACAGAGCGCGTGCTGTGGTCAGCCAGCGACAGCTTGCAGAAGTCGCTTGTATGATAGAAACAACCGTACATTCTACTGCTCATATAAAACGGGATGTTCTTGTAGCAACGGCGATTGTTCACGCCCTGACCGTCTTGGTTCTTTAACTGGAAAGTTTGTCCGCTGAGGTCTATCTTGCGAAAACGTTCGCCCGTTCCAACGAAGCACTCGTCAGGCTCGCACTTGAAGCTGATGGTAGCGCGCCCAGTCTTGTTTGTTGCGATGGCATCGCAACTTACGAACCCAAGGGGAAGTGCATCATAGCGAGGCGGCGAGAAGTGATCGTCGCTGAGGGTTATACCTTTCCGTTCGTCACCATCGGGATAGAAGGTGATGAAGGGGGCGGGTTGAGGTGCGGGAAGCAGGTCGCTCCACTTGTCCAACTGCGGCACACGAAGGTCTATCGTCGCCACCTTATTCCCATTATTGGCGATGACATCGCCATATACATAACGAAGGGACAGGCGCTTGATGTCGGGGCTGAACTGCAGCATATCGTCGGCCTCCATCATCGCGTCGTCCGCCATTGTCGTAAACACCCGCACGATATTGGGTTCGTAAGCGCGGATGACTAGCTCATAGCTTTGCCGCGGTGCGTTATTGTCAGGCGCCATGTCTTCCTGATGCAGTTGTTTCTGATATGGTATCGTAACGACAATGTCGCCATCGTGCTCTTCTATCTTCGACGGGGCATAAGCCTTCCACAGGGCTTCGTCCTTTTCAAGTAAAGGATCAAAGTCCATGAAGTCGAAGAGATGGTAGTTTGTTTGTTTCATTGTTTGAATATGATATTCGGACCTGGGTGGTTGTCGCCGATTTCTTCACGACGAATGAGGCGGGTATCTGCGTCAGAAGCGCCGACCACTCGGTTGTTTTCTATTGTATAGCCATCCGTGCGAGCATCGAGATAGATGCAGAAGCCACGATCGTTTGTGGCGTAAGGAGCTGGGGAAGGCTGTGAGATGAGATTGTCGCTGATGACGGAACCTGGCTGGTTGCTCAATGTATAGATGCCGCCGGCATCATAGAGCTGACGGGCATAGTTGTTGACGTTGTTACCCGTGATGCAGTTGTGCTCCATACCTGTGTTGAGAGGTGTCCATCCCCAACCGACGCAGATGCCCGAGTAGCTGAGGAAAAACACGTGGTTCTTGCTGATGGTGCAGTGGCGTACATAGCCCAATGCAATGCCCACGGCGCCCCAGTCTTCGTTGGCTGCATCTACAACGAAGTTTTCCTTGATGGTCAGTCGTTGACAGCGCTTGGCCAGGTCGGTGTAGGGACGGTGTACTTCGCGGGGGCTTTCTGCAAAAGAACCTCCCATGATAGCCGTGCCGCCAATGTTGCCGAAGGTACATTTCTGTACTACACAATCGCTGACGTTATCGACAAAGTCCAAGGCCGTGGCAGCCAGATTCTCGAACAGCACCGAGTGGAAGTCAACGTGATGGGCATTGCGCACGGTGACAGCACTCACAGGGCGCTCTACCCAGGCTTGGTTTTCAAGGTCTTTGTCCCAGGGCAAACCTGGGACCGCCAGTTTGTAGGCATCAACGAGAGGAAAACCGCCCTGTAGGGTGACATGCCCTTTGTGCAATGGACGGTTCCAGCATGTGTGTTTGAACGTTAAGCCTTCGAATCTCACGTAGTTGGCACCATCGATGACGGGTTGTGGCCAGGGGTGCTCGAACTCCAGACGGCTTTCGGGCTCCATGAAGGAAACCTCGGTAACGGAATCGTTGAGCACACGGATGTCCTTGACGCGCAGGATGGCGATGGCCCAGCGTTGGTGGACGACCATTTCGAGTGGCGGACGGCTGGTACTCTCCGCCGTATTCTTCGAGACGAAATCCCGAAGCACGGAGTCCGGGGGTGTGGGTATGGTGATGGTGCGCTTTTCCTTGTTAAAAGATATCATGCGCTCCATGCCTTTCGTTGGCAGACCGTCGTCGTGTCTGTTCTTCGGCAGACCATCATCTTGTTCTTTTAACGGCCATATCTGCCTGTGCTTTTGGCGAGGGTCGCCACAAATGACACTTGTGTGCTTCTCTCCAATACCACGGATGACGAGGGGTGACTCCTT
>LXOW01231746.1_pt1 | contig 10606 bp, 4 predicted proteins | sample 1368591 | NCBI WGS metagenome assembly LXOW01 (sample SAMN04884650, study PRJNA319009) | bovine gut metagenome | isolation source: Cow rumen | host: Bos taurus | place: Italy: Legnaro (PD) | collected 2014-07-09
TGGAACGCTTGAATATGTTCCCCGACAACCACACTTATCATCCCGAAGTGTCAGATGGACGCAGGGCTTTTCTGATGGGCAATGCGTTGGTATGCGGTATCGTTCAGGAAATTGGGAGAAGCCTATATCAATTCATTTACGATGAGGCTCCTGTGTCGACTCGACCTATCCACATGCAACGGAATCCCCGTCCGGTACTGACATTGGATCTCTTCTCGACAGAAGATAAGGACCTGGTCTATAATAAGCCTAAGAAGACTTATACTTTGGACGCATCCAAGCGTTTACTGGTGGGTTTGGTGAAAAAAGACAACGAAGAGTATTTTCTCAAGGAAGAACCGACAAAATTGTACTATACTGGCTCGATACGACGGTTTCCGTCAACCATTGCGCTTAACAAGTTGTATTACTTTATGCCCTACATCAAAGGCAAAGGCGTGAGGGATATTTATTTGATCAGGATGTTACGATTGGGAAACAAAACAGAAGTGCATCCTGATGCCAAGGAAGACCTGAACTCACCTCGATTTGTCTTTGAACTAGAATACCTCGAAAGCCTCCAAGATTATCAGATGCTCACATTGCGTTTTCAACACGCTTTTACCGATACTTTTCTAGGGAAGGTTTTATCATTTAAATCATTACCAGAAGAAATTCAATAAGAATTTCAATCGCTTTTGTATAGGGGAGGGGGCTATCCCAATAAGTAATGTACGCCTACATCAGCATGGGTGCGATGCGGAGGAGGGCGGTGTGGAGGGCGTCGATGTCGTCGTGGGTGGTGTAGGCGGCGAAGGAGGCGCGGACGGTGCCGGGGATGCCGTAGCGGTCCATGATGGGCTGGGTGCAGTGGTGGCCGGTGCGGACGGCGATGCCGAGTTTGTCGAGGAGGGTGCCTACGTCGTAGGGGTGGGTGTCGCCTAGGAGGAAGGAGATGACGCCGGCCTTGTGCGGGGCGGTGCCTATGAAACGGATGCCGGGGACGTTGCCGAGGCGTTCCATGGCGTAGTCCATGAGCTCTGCCTCGTGACGGGCGATGTTGTCGATGCCTGCGGCAAGCATGAAGTCGATGGCGGCGCCGAGGCCGAGGACGTCGCCCACGGAGGGGGTGCCGGCCTCGAAACGGAAGGGCAGTTCGTTGTAGGTGGTGCGCTCGAAGGTGACGGTCTTAATCATCTCGCCGCCACCTTGATAGGGCGGCAGGAGGTCGAGAGAAGCCTCACGCCCGTACATGACGCCGACACCCATGGGGGCGTACATCTTGTGGCCCGAGAAGCAGTAGAAGTCGCAGTCGATGTCCTGCACGTCGACGGGCATGTGCGCCACGGCCTGGGCGCCGTCGATGAGGACGGGGACGCCATGCTCGTGGGCGATGGCGGTGATTTCCTTGACGGGGTTGACGGTGCCGAGGGTGTTGGAGACATGTGTGCAGGCCACGAGACAGGTGCGCTCGTTGAAGAGGGCGCGGTAGGCGTCGAGGTCGAGGAGGCCTTCATCGTTGAAGGGGATGACGCGTAGCGTGGCGCCCGCCAGCTGCCAGGGGACGATGTCGGAGTGGTGCTCCATGCCAGAGACGATGACTTCGACAGGTAACTTGTCCGACTGAGGATCGGGGTTGGGGTACTTGGCGCGCCACAACTTGCCGTAGGCGGCGGCCACGAGGTTGATGCTCTCGGTGGTGCCGCGGGTGAATACTATCTCGGTGGTGCTGCGTGCATTGATGAAGTGCTGCACCTGCCGGCGGACAGCCTCGTAGCGCTCGGTGGCCTTGGCGGCAAGGTGGTGGGCGCCGCGGTGGATGTTGCTGTTGAGGGTGAGGTAGTAGTCGGTCAGGGCGTCGATGACCTGCCGGGGTTTCTGCGTGGTGGCGGCATTGTCGAGATAGACGAGCCGGTGGCCGTAGACTGTGGAATCGAGAATCGGGAATTGGGCGTTGAGGTTTAATTCCATGAGTTATTGGTGCTTGTAAATGATGTAGTAGACGATGAGGAGGATGACGAGGAGGGCCAGGAAGATGAAGAAGGCCACGCTGCATCCGCGTTTGGGCAGCGGGCGGTCCTTGCGGAGGAAGAATCGGTGGAAGTCAATGTTGTTACCGTCCATTATTTCTTGCGTTTCTTGATGNNCTTGATGATGGCACGTATGACGAAGAAGGCGACCACCGCCACGAGGAGGACGATGATGATGACGGATAGTTCGCGGCTGTACTTCTCAATCACCGTGGGGTCTGCGGCCTGGTAGGCGAGGTAGCCGAGGAGGGCAAGGATGCAGTTCCACACTGCGGCGCCGATGAAGGTGAAGAAAGTGAAAGGCAGGAGGTTCATCTTGGCCAGGCCCGCAGGGATGGAGATGAGCTGCCGTATGACGGGGATGAAACGTCCCACGAGGGTGGAGACGTTGCCATGGTCGTTGAAGTAATTCTCGGCGCGTTGCACCTTTTCCTCAGACAGTTGCAGCAGGTGGCCCGCCTTGCTGCGGGCAAAGGCGTAGATGATGGGCCGCCCGAGCCAGCGCGAGAGGAAATAGTTGATGTAGGCTCCCAGCATGGCACCGAGGGTGCCGATGAGGACGATGAGCCATATCTTCATGCCGCCCTTGGTGTCGGGGTTGCAGGCCACATAGACGGCCGGCGGGATGACCACCTCGGAGGGGAAGGGCACGAAGGAACTCTCGAGGGTCATGAGGGCGCCGACGGCGGTGTAGTTCATGTTGGCGTCGTACCATTCGAGGAGGTCGGCGACGAAGCCCGTGGAGGTGCTGTCGGTGCCGCGCACCTGCTCGGCGACCCGTGCCCCGGGTTGGCTCTCTTGGGCGGAGAGGCAGAGGAAACAGGAGGCTAAAATCAAGAAACAGAGTGTCTTTTTCATAATGTAAGGTAGGGTGTTATTCATTTTCGTGATTGTCGGACGAGAGGATGGTCATGGCGTCGATGTCGTTGGCCAGGTTGGGGCAACTGTTGAGTATCTCGCCTTTGAGGTCGGGGTAGCGCTGCGTGAGGGCGCGGAGGATGTGGAGCATCTTGTTTGTACGCCCCATGTGCTGGTAGCAGTTGATGAGGCGGACATAGAAGTAGAAGTCGAAATAGGCATCCGTACAGCTGCGTTCCAGCACGGCGGAGGCATGGCGGTAGTCCTCGTGGCGGATGTAGAAGTCGGCCAGGTCGAGCCAGAGATAGTCGTCGTCGGGGTCGATGTCGACGGCATGCTTGAGGTAGTCCTCAGCCTCTTGGGTGAAGCCGAGGTGGTCGCAACAATAGCCCAGGGCGCTCCAGGTGGTGCCGCGCGAGGGGTCTTCCTTCAGGGAGTCACGATAGTAGGTGATGGCGGTGTGGTAGTTGCCGATGTCGACGAAAGTGTCGCCAATCTCGGCTATGACTCCTGCATGGTCGTCGGCATAGGGTAGGGCGTCGCGCAAAGCCTGCACGGCGAGGTTGACCTTGTCAAGGGCACGATAGCATTGGGAGAGGCCGATATAGGCGTCAAACATGGTCTTGTCGATGGCCAGGGCATACTCGAAGGCCTCAGCGGCCTGGTCGTGCTGCATGTTGCAGGTGTAGAGGTATCCCAGCCCGTACCAGGCCCATTGGGAATAGGGCTGGTCGTTGACCAACTGGCGGAAATATTGGATGCCATGCTGAAAGTTCCGGGTCTGCATCCACGCGTATGAGAGTCCCGTTAAGATCCTTTCGTCGTTGGCCTTGGCGGCATTGGCCTTAATGTAGTATTTGATGGCATGGTTGTATTGGTCGAGTTTGCAGTATTCCTCGGCAATGTTGCCATAGATGAGGCCCAGCTCGAAGCCGTCGCTGGCGGCACGCAGGTAGTACTCGATGGCCTTGCGGGGTTTTCCTGTAAGACCGTAGAGAGCTCCGAGAGAGTAGCATACGTCGGTATCGTCGGGCGACTTCTTCTCCAACTCTTTGAGCAGACGGAGGGCCTGCTGGTGATGGCCCGTGACGCTCCAGAAATGGGCGCGGCGGAGCTTTATCTCGTCGTTGGTGGGATAGAGCTCCTCGCCAAACTTGACGGCGGCTTCCAGCCCTTCCACGTCGGCCACCTCGAGGTAGTAGTCGGCGATGATTTCCAGTTGGTCAACGTCAAAAAAGCGATGACCATCCTTCTGGCTCTCAAAGGCGAGCACTAGGTCGCGCACGTCAGGGTCGAAATCTTTGAAACGGTCGAGGTTCATGAGGTAATTGAAGATTGTTGGTGGTGTGTTAGAAGCTGAAACGGATGGTGACGCCTCCCTTGGTGGTGGAGTTGGGATAGGAGTTGGAGATGTAGGGAGTGTTGATGTTGGTCTGGAAGAAGAGGCGTAAGGTGAGGGTGGTGGAGAGAGCATATTCTCCCGAAATCTCGGCCATCCACACCTCGCTACCGGAGGTGATCTGGCTGAGGTTCTGGTTGATTTTGCGGATGTTGGTCTTGTTGCTGTTGTAGGTGAGGTTGAGTTGAAGGACGATGTCGCTCTTGAGGTGTTTGATTTCGTCGGCTACCTTGATGTCGAAGGCCACGTCCTTGAAGCGGTAGCCACCGCCGAAGGTGACGCCGTCGCGGGTAGTCTCGGTGAGCTGGTTGTTGGAGAAGGAGAGCGCGAGGGTACGGTTTTTCTGGAGGGAGAAGTTGACCTGCACGCTGTTGGTCATGCTGACAGAGAGACGGACGAGGGGGTTGAACTGCTCGCTGATTTGGAGCATCTCCATGCTGACGGGCGGGATGAAGTCGTCGGTGTTGTTGAGGACGGTCTCATGGCCGTAATCGTAGTTCTGCACGCCCGAGATGGCGGCGTCGGTGTAGTAGTTGCCGATGGTGTAGGTGGAGGTGTAGCGGTGGGAGATGGAGATGTTGTTGAACCATTTCTTGAGGAACTGTATCTTGTTGAGACCCGTGTAGTTGATGGACCAGTTGGGCAGGGGGAAGTCAAGGAAAGGCGTGAAGCCGGTGGTGGAGGCATCCTGGCCGAGGTAGGTGGCGAGGAAGCTGGTGAGGAGGACACCCTGCTGGTTGGCGCTGTAGCCGAAGGGGAAATATTGGCCACTCATGGTGTCGCGGACCATGTCGTCACAGCGCGGGTCGTCATTCATCGATGCCAGACGGGAGGCCACGATGGACCTGTTCTCGAGGAAACGCTCGTAGAGTTCATCTGTGGAGATGAAGGCGGTGGCGGCACTCCATGTGGTGGTGGTGTAGGAGCCGGTCATGATGTAGGAGAGGGGGCCTTCGACCATGTCGGTGATGGAGGAATACTTATAGTAGTAGTTTTCGCGAGAGGAGTAGTTCTGGGAGCAGTTGAGGTCAATCTTGAGGTCACGGATGGGCTCGACGGAGGCCTGCATGGTGAACATCCTGTTGAGGGAGTTCTCGTGGGCGCGGTTCATGAGTGAGTCGGTGGAGAGGAGGAAGTCGTCGCGCAGGCGGTCGACGATGCCATCGGTGCGCCCGAAGATGAAGGCCGGGCCGGGCATCCATCCGTTGTTGGGATCCATACCCATGATGGAAGCCGTGCCCATGTATCCCGGCAGGATGGCACCGTTGGTGATGCTGTAGTTGGCGTTGGCGGTCTTGAGGCAGGTGACGAAACGTATGCCGAAATTGCCGAGTTCGCGGAAGAACGCTGCAGTCTCGGCGCGACGGACGGAATCGGGGTTCTTGGCGCGGGCGATGGAGTCCTGGATATGCTGCTGGCGCTCGCGGTTGGTCATGCGCTTGGGGTCTTTCTTCTGCTGGTTCTTGTTGTTGCGGGCGTAGGCGTTCTTGACGAACTTGAATTTGTTGTAGAGGGTCTGCATGGTGGCAGTGGCAGTGGCCTGGAACTGCGAGTTGCTGTTGAGGACGCTACCCTGCGCAGCCAGCGCCTGGGTGGTGCCTTGGAAGTTGAAGGTGGTGCGGTAGGAGAGGGGGATGCGAATGAAGTCCATGTAAGGCAGCTTGTTGACGGGCACATCCCATTGGGCGTTGAATGTCTGTTGGTAGTTCTGCATGGTGCCTCCGTTGGAGAAGGAACGCCAGATGCTGTCGCTGCTGCCGCGGGTGTCGATGCGCCCGATAGGCTCATCGATGCGGGCATTGGCGACGGCATTGTATTGGAGATGGATGCTGCGCGAGAGGTCGTATTGGAAACCGTATTCGCGCTTCCAGGTGAACTGCTTGAAGTAGGTGGGTTTGATGATGACCAATGCGGCACCCTTGTTGCGGAGGAGGGTCTCCTCGTAGTCGCGGAACACCTCGGTGCTGAATGTGACGTTCTTGGGTTTGTAGTAGAGGTTAAAGTCTTTGATGAGCTTGAGGTTCTTGTTGTTGAGAAGCTTCGACTTGGTTGAGGCGAAAGGCGAGAAGAGTCCTGGATCTCGGGGGGAGTAGGCGTAGTTGATGCTGCCGCGGTGCTGGTCTTTGTTGTAATGGTCTATCTCATCGTCGGAGGAGCGCTCACGGCTGTAGGCGTAGGAGAAGGAGAAGTTCTCAATGTCGTAGAAATGCGGGTTGAGGCTGGCTTTGCCCACGCGCTCCTTGCGCATGTTGGTGAGGGTGATGTTGGTGGTGGTCTTGCGCTCCTGGGTCATGAGTCGGATACTGTCGCGCTCGGCCTTGGTCTGGTAAGTCTTGAGGTCGTCCTTGAGCTTGACGTCGGGGTCGAGGGGGTTGTATTCGGGACTGCCTATCTGCTTGTTGTAGTCGAGGTAGAAGGGCAGGCGGATACCCCAGTCCTCGGGCATGAACTTGCCCAACTCGAGGTCGAGGGTGGATTGCAGTTGGAGGGTGTTGACGAGTTCGAGGGCTGTCAGTTTCTCTTCAAGGTTGCCGAAGCCTGCCGTGCGGTAGGAACCATAGAGGGAGAGGTTTCCGAGGTCGGCCAAGTTGGTGCGTGCCAGCGCCATGGCGGCCCAGCCGCCACGGTTGTTGAAGTCGGCAAGGCGCAGCTCGTTGAGCCATACGATGCATGACTTGGGCAGCATGTTGTTGCCGTCGTCGAGGCTCTCTTTCTTGGGATTGCGGACACCTATCATGATGACTTTCACCTTGCCAAGGTTGGGCGTGCCGAGGATGGTGTATTTGTGGCCGTCGACATATTCACTGTAAAGGAGGTTGCTGCTGTAGTCGAGATCGCCGCTGCGTATCTTGCGGTTGCGGTTGGTCTTGATATCGACGAGTTTGGTGAGGTCGATGTCGACATTGTTCTCCGTGGGCCAGATGTCGTAGGCATTGTCGCGGCTGACGCCCCAAGGGGTGAACTTGAGAGGTACCTCGTATTCGTAGTAGTTGTTGGTATAGTCACTGCCGAGGCGCACGAAGAGCACCAGGTCGTCGTCGTAAAGGGGGTCGGCATCAAACTTCTTCTCAGCATGGACAAACATCTTCAGTTTGCCATAATAGCGGAGGTCGTATTGTGTGCTGCGGTAGACGGCGCGGGCGTCGCCGGAGGCCAAGTCGGTGATGTCGAGAGCCAGGGCTTGCTCGTTGAGTTGGGTATAAGAGGATGAGGTGCTGTACCATTGCTCGCGCTCGATTCCCGGGGGCAGCACGTAGGGCACGGGGGCGCGGCTGCCGTTCTCCTCGATGTTGACGGTGCTGATGCTGAATGAGGTGTTGGCACCGGTGCCGGTGGTGTAGTCGCCAGGCTGGAGGAGGTCCTCGGTGTACTTGCGCCAGGTGCTGTAGACCAGCTCGAGGGTGGCAAAACGGAGGATGATGGGCTCCTCGAAGTCGTTGAGGAACATGCGCATGAAGCGGATGGACTGGTAGCCGTTGAGCTTGCCGATGGTTTGGTCCGGTTCGCGGATGGGGATGCGGAACTGGTACCACTTGCACGAAGTGGTTTTGCCGTTGGCCAGCTGCACGTTGTCGGCCTCCTGGATGTCGACGATATGGTTCTCGCCGATGACCATCTTGGAGGGGTCTAACTCGATGATGTACTGGTAGTAGTTCTCGGCCTCAGAGAGGGTGTTGTCCTTGTTGATGTCCTCCACGTTGGGGTAGTTGCTGGCGGCGGTGGAGTAGGTCTCGGTGTTGTCGGCATCGACGGAGGAGTTGCCCTCGGGGTTGTTGAAATACTTGTAACGGTCATTGATTTTGACGTTGGCCTCGTCGTAGTCACTGCCACGGTAATAATGGAAGTCGTCGCCCGAGGGGTCTGCAGCAGCCTGCTGGTAGGCGCGGGAATCGGTGCCGTGCAGCAGGGCTATCTCGTTCAGGTAATCGGCAAAGAAACTCTGCTCGTCGAGGATGTTGTGGGTGCTGCTGAGGCCGTCATAGCCGATATCCTGGTATTTGCGGGAGCTCTCGTCGTTATCAAAGGCGTTGACGATGGGTTGTGTGGTGGGTACACGGCCCCAGATGGTGGTGTCCACGTTAACTATTTCGTCAGTGGTAGGTAAGCCGTTCTCAAAGCTCTTGCGTCCATCGCGCAGGATGTCCTCGCTGATGTCGCCCAGGTTGATGTAGAGCTTGCCGCCTGTGTGGTTGGGGTTGTCGATGAAGGGGTCCATGAGCCAAAACTCGATGGTCTCGATGTTTTGGGTCTCGAAGTCGGTATACTCCAGTTTGCGCATGATACCCGCCCAACGGCTCTTAGGATCGGCCAGCAGGCCTTGAGAGGTGAGACCCGAGCTGTATTGCGTGGGGGCAACGTCGTAGTTGTAAGGTCCGCGCTCTTCAGGATAATAGGCCATGTTGAGTTCGTATATGGTGGTGAGGTCGCCGGCGGCAAGTTCCTTGTTGGGGAATACCTCCTGCTCCGAGATACGGCGGGCGTAAGGCTGGGAACGGTCCTCGTCGGTGATATTGCGTGGACTGTCGCTGCTGTAGAAGAGGTTGTCGATACGGTACCATGCCAGGCGGGCACGGTTGAATCCATAGGCCAATCCGGAGCCAGGCTGTGTCTCCGGGAACATGGGCATGGGAAGATGGTAGTCCTGCGGTGTCGAGGCAAGGCTCCAATAGGTGGTGCCTTTGAGGTCGATGCCATTCTCAGCACCTTCGAAGTCATCCACGTAAGTCACGCTCCCGTCGTCGCCACTCTTGGGAGAAGCCAGCCCGGGGATGAACTGGGCAAACTCGGCGGTGAGGCTGAGGTTGGAAGGGGCTTTGGTGTCGATACCCGGCAGAAGGTCGACAAATTTGGTAATCCACGGCGCCTCATGGCGGTAGTTGAGGTCCATACCCCAGATGCTGTTGCTGGTAGGTTCTTCGCCGAAGTTGTTCTTCTGGGTCAGGGGCTTCTCGTAGAGGTTCATGAAGGTGGCCCCGACGTTGAAGTCGGGCTCGAACTCGTAGTTGATGTGGGCGCCCAGCATCCGCTTGGTCATCATGCTGAAGGAGTTGTTCTCGCTGCTGACGCTGATGGGGGTGCCGGAGGAGAGGATGCTCTCGTTGATGATGCGCACGGTACCCATGGTGTAGTCGACGGTGTAGTCGACATTCTCAATCAGCGGCATGCCGCCGGCGGTGACGGTCACCGAGCCGGGGGTGACGCTGTAGCCCAAGGAAATCTCGCCACTGACGGTGCTGCTGTAGTAGCCTTCGAGGTAGAACTTGTTCTTGTCGGCATATTGCTGTGCCAGGGTGCGCGTCATGGTGTAGAGTGAGTCGAAACAGTATTGCTTGGCGTAGTCGTCGTTGCCCAGGATGGTGCGCAGGTCCTTGCCGAAAGGCTCGACGTAGGGGAAAAAGATACGGCCAGTGGAGGCCTGGATGATACCGCCTTTGAAGGCGGCACTGTCGAACCAGTCAAAGACTCCGTCGGAGTAGAAATAGTTCTGAGAGGCATCCATGCGGTCAAGGCCAAAGAGTTCAATCAGGGGGACGCCCTCTTTTGGGCCGTCAGTGAAATAGCCGATGCCCACGCCACCTTCGGGGCTCTCGTACAGCACATTGAGGCGGAATTTTTCACGACCAATCTGGGTGCTCTTCAGGAAATAGACGTTCTTCATCATCAGTCGCCACAGGGGACTGCGGGTGTCGATGCCAGTGCCTTTGATAAGTTTCACGACCAAGGTGTTGGGGTCGTTGACACCGTCGGTGGTCAATTCTCCCACCTGGTAGACGGTGGTATCGCCGATAACTTGATACTGGAAGGCCACGGCAAGCACCTGGTCGGCACTCAGGGGCTGGCTAAGGGAGATGAAGCCCATCTGTTCGTTGTAGGTGTATTCATTGCTGTTCAAGAGGCGAGCGCTCTCTATCTTCTCATAGTCGGCACCGGCGGTGAACCCCAGACCCTGCATGTAGGAGGTGATGTTGTTGACGCTGCGGATGGCGGCGCTGTTCATCACACTGAACAGGTTGTTGCTGCTGTTGGTGGGTTTCTCGGAGAAACCTCCCGTTAGGTGGTCGCTGGAGGGGTTGTTTTCGCCCAGGTCGGTGAGGGCGAGGATGTTGCGGTTGTGGGTGACGGCGGCGCCCACATTGGTGCGCCACACCTCCAGGCGGATAATCTTGATGTTGGTGTTGGGCGTGGGCAGGGTGGCCATGGCACTGTTGTAGTTGTCGTAGAAGTACTGGGCGATGAAGTAGTGGCGGTTCTCTTCGTACTCGTCGGCACGTATCTGGAACTCCCGCTGCGAGGCGCCGCCCTGCACCTGCATGTTCTCGGTGCTGGTGTTCTTCTGGGA
>LXOW01289533.1_pt3 | contig 10605 bp, 10 predicted proteins | sample 1368591 | NCBI WGS metagenome assembly LXOW01 (sample SAMN04884650, study PRJNA319009) | bovine gut metagenome | isolation source: Cow rumen | host: Bos taurus | place: Italy: Legnaro (PD) | collected 2014-07-09
TTATGTATATCACCCATTGTATCCAATTTGTTCAATATTTCTGTAACATTTTCAATATTTTTTAAATTAAGACAAGATAAGGCTTCTTCTAACTCTTTAGAAAACTTTTCTTTTTCGTTTTTCAAAAGAATATCTTTTATATCACTTGGTATAATNNTAGTAAACAACGTCGAACTTCGCTAAAATCAGAGTTAGGTTTGCAATACTCAAGCCCGAACAACAAAATCATGTTTTCTTTATTTTCCTCAAACCATGATAATTCGTTCTGACACTCTGTTACTAGCTGCAAAAAATCTATTATTTCAGAGGTATGCAAAGTCCTTCCATATCGTGAAACAGACTTGATTTTANNATTCTGTTTTAAATCTATATAGCAATTCTTTTGCGTCTAATTCTAATGCTTCTGGCAACCAATCTTTAAATAGCAAATTAGTTTTTTCATCATAAATATTTTTATGCTTTAAAGCATTATCTAACAAAGCATATGCTTCTTTACATCCATCTTTTGTAAACCATTTTGAACATAAATGTTTTACTGCTAAGAAAGAACTAGAAGCGCTAACAGCATCTTCTATATTTTCTAAGTTACATTCTAAATTTAATTTTAAATAAGAATTTATTAAATTAAACGGTTTATATATTCTATTTATGTTATCAATAATATTCTTTATTGAATTATAATCTTGATTAAAGAAAAATGTTTCAGGCAAAGCAGCAATTTTTATAATAATTTCCAGTTCTTTAGCCTTTTTAAACGTTAAGTCTTTTTGCTCTCCAAAAACTTCTTTGTTTGCTTCAACATACTGATTTAAAGCTAAAATATGGAAATCAAGCTCTTTAGTTCGAGTTAAAAATTTATCCTTAAAAAGTTCTCCTGTTAGTTTCTCCTCACCGGTAAATCCATACCAAGCACTGTCTAATGGTTTACCGTCAAGTTTTTTCAAAGCCTTTTCCAAAGCCTTTATTTTTATAATTATATTATTTAATGCTTCATCAGAAATACATGAAACATTGGGAATACTAAAATCTAACTTTTTAACTTCGCTTAAAGAAGATATTTTTCCAATGATTTCATATAAGCTTAATGAGCATGGTTGTATTTTTTCATGTATTTCTTTAGCATATTCATTTAAAAAAGATTTATCTTGCTTTAACAAAGAAAAAATAAGGTCTGCATTTTCATTTAGTTTTGTCTGCTGTAAACTCAAATTTTTGCCTATATCGTTAATAACTTCTTTTTTACCTGCTTTATGGCTATGTAAAGGTAAGCAAAAATCGCCAAGCCCACATTCTTGTAAACGTCTATAAACAACTTGCAAAGCTGCTGCTTTTTCTGAAACAAACAAAACCTTTTTACCGTCTGCAAGAGATTCAGCAATTATATTAGCAATAGTCTGGCTTTTCCCTGTTCCTGGAGGTCCCTGTAAAACAAAGCTTAAGCCCTTTTTTGCGTATAAAATAGCCTTCTGCTGACTTGAATCTGCGTCAACAGCCAAATGCCACATTTTTTCGCCATTTACATCATAATCGCAATCTAGATCAAAATCTTTGTATTTTTCTACTAGCTCATTTAATTTATTTACAGAGTTTAAATCTCCAGACATCGCTCTTAAAATTGGTGTGTTTATTATCTTTTCTCTATTATTTTCCAAATCATGATACATACTTATTTTAAGGAAAGAAAATAAACCAATGCTTACTTGCTTTATAAGTCTCCATCCACGAGGAGTTATAATATCATCTATAATTTTAAAATAATTACTTAAAGAGTTATCGTCTGTTAACTCAAACGTAGGCAAATCTGTGCCGTATGTATTCATTAGATAGTCTAAAGCAGGATTTACTTCTATTTCATCATCGCCTATTGAAAGAACATATGGCGAATTTGCAGACTCATGAGATAACACTACAGGCATCATCAAAAGCGGAGATTTTAAAACTTCATCGTTTTTATCAGGCTGTTTCCATTCAATAAAACCAAAGGAAAGATATAGTATATTAGTGCCCTGTTCTTCTTTTGCTAGCTTAGCTTTGCTTCGTAAGTTATATAAAACCTTCTGTTGAGTAGTAAAATCATTTTTTGTCTTTATATCGCCTACTATAAGCGTAACNNACTGCATAAGTTCTAAAATCTGATACGTCTTCAATGGGACAACAAAAACTAAGTTGTTTTTCTTTTACAAGTTTATTGAATAATTCTTCTGGTTCAGGTGAAGTTATTATAAGCGTAGACTTGCCGCTATCTTTAAAACTGATTAACGCATTGCGTCTGCTTAAATCAAGTAAACGCTGTTTCCAACTACTTACACGCCCATTGAGTTTTAAACTAATATCATCATTTTCCATATTGGGTATAATAAATCATTAACAATCAAATTTCAATTAACTTTATAATAATAAAGTAGCTCATAAAATCATTAAATTGTTAAATATAATTGAAAAAGATTCCTATTTATGTTAGTCTCATAGTATGAATAATTCTGCTTCTATTTCATACGTGCTTTCCTCAGAACTTGCATTAACTAATGCATGTGCTCTTAACTGTGGTTACTGTTCTTTTGTTAGTAAAGAGAATATACATTTAACATCAATTCAAGATATAGAAAAAGAATTAAAAAGATTATCAACTCATGGCGCTACAGAAGTAATATACAGAGCAGGAGAAAATCCCCAAGATTTTCCAGAAATCCTAATTGCTCTTAAACAAGCAGGTTTTTCTTCATTTATTGAATATTGCATAAAAGTTTGCGAACTCACTATATCTTATGGTCTGCTTCCAGTTCTAAATATTGGCTATTTAAACGAAATACAGTATAAACAGCTTTCTAACTCTGGTGCAGTCATACGAATAGATTTAGTTTCTACAAATAAAACAGGTTCTGGCGAATGTATGGAATATGCCCGTAGTCATACGCCTCATTCAGGAAAAATGCAAATAGAGTTTTTGCATAAAGAAAGTATTCCATATTCTATAGGTTTTGTTACAGGTATAGGAGAAACTGAGTCTGAACGCTTAAGCTTTATTAAAGAGATTGGCGAATACTGCTCAGCTGACCCATATTTACAGGACATTAGAATAGCATATTTTCAGCCAGAACAAAAATGTATGCTTAAACATCGACCACCACTTGATCTACAATCCGTTCAAAAAATGGTCGAAGCACTTCGAAATGCTTTTCCTGTTCATTTTATATCCATACCTCCACATTTGTTTTACAGATATCCCGAATTAGTCGAACATGGTCTAAACGATTTAGGTTCAGTTCCAATTATGACTTCATGCCTAGACCACCCTACTTTCCCAGTTCCAAGCTACGAAAGTATGAAATTAAGACTAGCATACAAAAATATTCATCTTTATGAACGAGAATCTCTAACAACAAACGCTGCAACTAACCGAGAAAAGATTCAAAAAATTCTTCCAAATATTCGAGAAAGAATAATTAAAAGAAACGAATCTCCAATAAGTCTTATAGATAATGATTTATGCTTCGTCTGCGGAAAACGCAATCCTATTGGGCTTCACCTCCCAACTAAAACTTCTATAAAAGATAATACTTGTTCTTTTACATGGACAACAGGTCCATATTTTCAAAGCTATGCAGGCATATTGCATGGTGGCATAACATGCACCTTAATGGATGAAGCAATGGGCTATGCTATCATGGGTGAAAAATTAGATAAAATGGTAGTAACAGCAGATATGAAAGTTAAATATAATCATCCAACTCCCATTGGTATGCCTGTTAAGGTTATAGCTACCATTACTAAGCGACTTCGCAACCATATTTTTGCCAGAGCTTCTATAATAGCTCCCGATGGCACAGTTTTATCAGAAGCAGAAGGTCACTTCGTTGAACTGATAAATAAAAATTCAAATTCAAGTCAAAATAAAAATTAATATAATAGGATAAAGAATGATGAAAAAAAGATTTAGTTATGTTTCAATTATAGCCTTTGTATTTTTGCTTTTTTCCAGCATAAACGCACAAGCTTCAACAGAATTCATAATATTTCATACTAGCGACACACATGGAACTGTAGTTCCACATTTAGATAAAACCTCAGATTCAATAGAAAAGCCTTTAATTGGTGGTTTTGCTGCGTTAAAGAGTGTTATGAACCAATACAAAGCAAATCCAAGATATAAAGATGCAAGATTCCTTTATTTTGACTGTGGCGATTTATTTCAGGGAACTCCAATAGTTGACCGCACAAAAGGCGGCGTTATGATTGATTTAATGAATCAAATAGGTTTAACCGCCGTTACTTTCGGTAACCATGAATTTGATTATACCTATGAAATGATGCTTGAACAAATGGAATGTGCAAAGTTTCCAATTGTTTGCTGCAATGTATTTGATAAAAAAACAAGACGACCTGTAAAAGTCACAAAACCTTATTGTATTTATAAAGTCGGTGATAAAAAAATAGGTATAATTGGTTACACAGCTCCCGAAACAGCCTCTATCACTTTTGAAGATAACGTTAAAAGCATATATTTCGAAGACCCAACCGAACTTGTTAAACCTATTATAAAAACTTTGCGCAAAGCTAAAGTAGACATGATTATAGCTCTTTCCCATATTGGAATTAATAATGACATAGAAATGATGAAACATGTTGAAGGCATTGACTTAGTATTAGGCGGCCACTCACATACATTAAAAAAAGACTTAGTANNAGCGTCAGATGTGTATAAGAGACAGGTATATGCTGGTCCACATAATACTCCTATAGTTCACAGCGGTGCAAATTTTGAAAACAATTCCGTTATACATGTTACCTTAGACGATACAAACAATATTTCTGTATCAATGGAATCTGTTCCTCTTTATGTAGATAAAGTTGGTCAAGAACCAAAAATAAAAGCTGCCTCTGACGAATACTTAGAAGNNGCCTTTATCGTGGCTTAGCTGGCATAGACGCTCCTGCTGGCACATTCATGAGCCAAGCAGTAAAACATTGTTCAAACGCCGATATTGCATTTACAAACTTCGGTGGAATAAGAAATCCTTTACTTAAAGGCCAAATCACCGTTGAAAGCATTTTCTTGATGCAGCCATTTGCAAACTGCATAGAAACCATAGACATGACAGGAGCAGAACTTTTAGACGTAATTGAACACATGCTTTCAGTAAAAACAAAAGAAATCACTCCTGAAGATAATGAAGTTAGCGTTAAACAAGCAAGAATGGACGTAAGCGGAACATGTCTTGAAGTAGGAAATGATTATGGATTTTTATATCCATACGGCATAAAAATAACATTTGACCCTTCGAAAGAACCAATGAAAAGAATAGTAAGCGTAGTTACAGAAAAAGACAACAAACCAATCGATACAAAAAAAATTTACAAAGTTGCGTTTAGCGATTTTATTGCTAATGGCGGCGACGGTTATGCAATCCTTAAAAACTTTAAAACTCACAACAAAAGCGATATGTTAATTCGTGACGCGATGTTTAAATATATTGGAGATTTAGGCGTTATTAAAAATAAGCCACCTCAGACAATATTTAATACAAAAGCACATTTAAGAGACCTAGATTTATAATGCCAACAACAAAAGCTTGGTTTAAAAACAGACTTAATGACCATTATCTACTTAAATCCAGACAAGAGGATTTTCGTAGTAGAGCAGCCTATAAACTTCAAGAAATAAACGAGAAATATAAAATTCTCAAACCAAATCAAAAAATTCTTGATTTAGGAGCTGCTCCTGGAAGTTGGTCACAGTATGTAATGCGAACCCTAAAAGGTAAAGCAAGAATAATTGCAATAGACCTTCTTGATATAGAACCTATAGAAGGCGTAACAATAATAAAAGGTGATTTTTTAGCTAAAGAAAACCAGGAAAAAATCATAGAACTTGCTCCTAATGGGTTAGACGTTATCTTAAGCGATATTGCCCCAGATACAACTGGCGTTCATTATGCTGATACAGAAAACTCTTTTATTTTAGTTAATCTTGCTTTAGATATAGCAGAAAAACTATTAAAGCCAGGTGGATCGTTTGTTGCAAAAGTTTTCGAAGGCGCAGAATACCAAACACTTTTAAAACGTGCAAGAAGCATGTTTGGTTTTGCAAAATCAATAAATCCAAAAGCTTCGTTAAATCGAAGTCGAGAACTATTTTTAGTTGCTCAAAACTTTAAAAAATAATTTCCTAAAAAGTTATTTTTAAGAATTAATATCTAAAAGTATTGATTATTAGCCAATAAATATTATATAATAATTTTTCACGCCCTTTGTGCGTGTTATATGTATATCGGAGAGAATTAATGACAAAAACCGAAAGTAAGATTGAAGACAAAAAAACTATTACCGTTACTTTATCAGATGGCTCAGACCATACCATTAAACAGGAAATTAAACAGGGTGAATCTTTGCTAAATATGGCAAAGCAATTTCAAAAGGAAGGCGATTTGCCGTTTTTAGGGGCTGTTGTTGACAACTATGTATATGGCTTAGGATACCCACCAGATCATGATTGCAACGTAGAATTTTTCACATATAAAAGCAAACATGGTATGTATATGTATAGAAGAAGTCTATGCTTAATTCTTGCAAGAGCTGTTTTAGAGCTTTACAGAAATGCTCGCCTTGCAATAGACCATTCCATAGGCAACTGTTACTACTACGATTTATATACAGATATTCCAGTTTCTGAAAAAATACTTAGCGATATTAAAGAAAAAATGATCGCTATTATCGAAAGCGATGAAACTTTTAAACGTCAAAGAATGCCTAAAGAAGAAGCTATTGCATTATTCCAAAGAGAAGGCTACCCAGAAAAAGCTCGCTTGTTAAAGAACGTAAATACAGATAAAGTTGATGTGGTTTCCACTTGGAAATACATCGACATCGACTTTGGGCCTCTTGTTCCTTCAACAAGTTATTTAAAAGTTTTCGATCTTAAACTTTATGACAAAGGCTTCGTTCTTCTGTTCCCCGACCCAGCTAACCCTGCCGTTCCTGCACAACCACGAAGACAGCCTAAATTATTTAAAGCATACAGAGAAAGCAAACAATGGGGTAAAATTCTCGAAGTTAATAACGTTGGTAGATTAAATGAAATAATAAAAAGCGGTGAAGTTTCTGACTTTATAAAAACAGCAGAAGCTTTGCACGAAAAGAAAATACAAAGCATAGCAGACCAAATTCTTGCAAAAGGTTCAAGAATAGTATTGATAGCTGGTCCTTCCAGTTCTGGTAAAACGACATTCAGCAAACGTCTTAGCATTGCTTTAAGAGTTAATGGTTTAAAGCCTGTTGCTCTTTCTCTAGACAACTACTTTTTAGGAAGAGAATTTACTCCTAGAGATGAAACTGGCGACTACGACTTTGAATCATTGTATGCCCTCGATTTAGAAACCTTTAACCAGAACATGCAAGAACTTCTCGAAGGAAGAATCGCTCAAATTCCAGAATATGATTTTCACACTGGCACTAGAAAAGCAGAAACTACTCCATTAAGAATAAATAACGACCAGATTCTTATTATCGAAGGTATTCATGGACTTAACGAAGAACTAACAAAGTCTATTGCGCCTGAATTCAAGTTTAAAATTTATATCAGTGCATTAACACAGCTTGTTATAGATGATTATAACCGTATTGCCACTACTGATACACGTATTATAAGACGTACAGTAAGAGACGCCAAATACCGTGGATACCCTGCTTCAGAAACCTTAGCAAGATGGGCATCGGTAAGAAGAGGCGAAGAACAAAATATTTTCCCATTCCAAGAATGTAACGACGCAGTATTTAACAGTGCTATCCCTTATGAATGGGCTGTTTTAAGACCTGTTGCCGAAAAACTTTTCAGCGAAATAGGAAAAGACAGCAAATATTACTTTGAAGCTCAGAGAATATTAAAACTACTATCTTTCTTTACTCCTCTCAGCGCTGAAGAAGTTCCACCAACCTCTTTATTAAGAGAATTTATTGGTGGCAGTTCTTTTAAATANNTTTTTTGGAGGGTTACATGAAATCCTTAAAAAATGTAATGAAATTGTTTTTTTAAGGATAAAATGTTCAAACTCTATTGCGAAATGGAAGAAAGAAAGTAATATCTAATACAAAAACTGGTTCGAGTAATATCGAGCCAGTTTTTTTATTCTTTATTTAATAATTGTATTTATGCTTATATTTCTTAATATAATAAAATGTCATAAACAGCGCAAGAAATTCACCAAACGTTTTTGAAAACCATATTCCATCAAGTTTATAATAAATCGGCAGTATAAGCAAACTACCCATACTGAAAATGACTAATCTTGTAAAAGCAAGTATTGCAGACGTTACCCCATCATTTAAAGCTGTAAATAAAGATGAGCCAAAAACGTTAATTCCTACAAGTAAAAAGGAAATCGAATAAAGCCTGAACCCTCTCTGTGTTAACTTCATGAGTTCTTCATCATAACCAACATACATTTCCGAAATCCAATTTGAACATAAATTTAAAGCTAAATACTGCAACAAAGAAAGCGAACTAATTATACAAAGTGATTTAACAAACATATTGTGTAGCTCAACATTGTTTTTTGCACCGTAATGATAACTTATTATTGGAGAAGAGCCTAAATCAAATCCCCAAACTAGCGAGGTAAAAGTAAAATTGACATACATTAACACTCCAAAAGCAGCAATGCCATTTTCGCCAGCAAATCTCATAAGTTGCCAATTAGTAAGCAAAACCGTTGCTGTAAAAGACAAGTTCGCCATAAGCTCTGAAATGCCATTTGAAAGAGATTTCCATAAAGCCTTACCATCATAAACAAATTTTGTAAGATATATCAAATCAGATTTAGAGAAAATAAAGAAGAAAAGTGGAACAACAGCACCAATTACCTGACTTAAAACAGTAGCCCAAGCTGCTCCATAAATATCCATTTTGAGATAAATCAAAAAAATTGCATCACCAATTATATTTGTAATTCCAGCTAAAACAGTTACAAATAAACCCAAATTCGGTTTTTCAGCAACCACAAGGAAGNNGAAATCCTAATATTAATATTCTTCCATATATCACACTATTTTTTAAGACATCGCCCTTTGCTCCAAGCCAAATCGCTAAAGGTTCAATCGTAAACCAAGCAATCAAAGCTACAAAAATACTAAAAGCAATAGAAATATATGTTAGCATGGAAAAATCTTCACATGCTTTTTTTCTGTCACCCTCACCTAAAGTTTTAGATACAAGAGCACTTCCACCTGTACCTATCATAAAAGCAAAAGAGCCAGGAAGCATTAAACATGGAAATATTAAATTAACTGCGGTAAAAGGAATTTTTCCTAGGTAATTAGAAACAAACCAACCATCTACAACACCATAAATTGACATAAAAACAAGCATAACCATAGATGGCGCGGTAAATCTTAAAAGACGACCATATGTAAAATGGTCTGATAGTTTTATTTCCACAAACAATTAAACGTTTTGATTCTGATTTTGTTGTAATTGAAGCTTTCTTCCACTTGTAAGTCTGTAAATTTTCTTAAAAATGTATCTTAACAAACCAAACAAAGCAAAACCCCATGTAACTATAAACAAAGTTATTTGAGGAAGAGCAAAGAAAAGAATTACAACTAGCATAACTGCAAATAAACGCTTATTCGTGGTTTTAGGCGTTTTCTTTATGGCAGGATATTCTATTTTGCTTACCATTAAAAAAGCAGTGATTAAAACAATAAACGGTATAAAATTGGCAGGTATCTGCATAGAATTAAACAAACCATATTGTAATTCATAAATGGTAAGAGTTGCTAAAACACCAGCACCGCCTGGTATTGGCAAGCCTTCAAAACCAGGTTTGCCATGAGGGGTAACATTAAATCTTGCAAGTCTTAATGCACCACATACTACAAAAATACAAGCAACAAAAAGACTAAAAAGCCTGTCTGTTTCGAGATATCTTGTATACACCAAAAAAGCAGGAGCTACACCAAAACTTACTAAATCGCAAAGCGAATCTAGCTCTGCACCGAATTGAGATTCTACAGAAGCCATTCTAGCCAATCTGCCATCTAATATGTCAAAAACATTAGCTGCCAAAATAAGCCAGCTTGCAGCAAGAAACTCACCTCTAGCAGTCATTATTATAGACAAAAAACCACATATAAGATTCATCGAAGTACAGGAATTAGGAATTATAGAAAGATTAAACTTTCTTTTTTTCTTCCCCTGAGTCTGACCAGATTGATTTGTTTGTTCGCTTTCAGTGGTTGTTTCTAACTTTGCGTTTGATGTAGTTTCGATGTTTTCCATTAAGCTTTATAACCAATTACAGTTGCGCCAGCCATAACCTTCTGACCACGTTTAACTTGTATTTTTGCATCTATAGGCATATATATTTCGGTTCGTGAACCAAATTTAATCAAGCCGAATCTTTCGCCAGCCTCAAGTTGTTCGCCTGGGTTTTTCCAGCAAACAATACGTCTTGCTATTAAACCTGCAATTTGAACAACCAAATAGCGTTTCCCGTCTGCAGTTTCTATTCCGATTGCATTGCGTTCATTTTCTAGAGAAGATTTGTCATCGCGAGCATCGATAAATTTACCTGGAGTATAATGTCGATATTCGACCTTACCCTTTACAGG
>LXOW01386333.1_pt1 | contig 10603 bp, 9 predicted proteins | sample 1368591 | NCBI WGS metagenome assembly LXOW01 (sample SAMN04884650, study PRJNA319009) | bovine gut metagenome | isolation source: Cow rumen | host: Bos taurus | place: Italy: Legnaro (PD) | collected 2014-07-09
TCCTCATGCTCTCCGGCGCGGAAAGGAGCGACGACCGCCACATCAAGGTGGACTGGCTGCAGGCCACCAGCGGTATCGGCATGAAGCCCGTCGCCTCCATCTGCCTGGATATCGCCGGGGAGAAATTCGAGGCCGCCGCCACCGGAAACGGGCCTGTGGACGCTTCCATCAATGCCCTGCGCCAGATTATCAAGCGCCAGGTCACCATCAACGAGTTCACCATCCAGGGTGTCTCGAAGGGGGCCGACGACTGCTGCAAGGTGCACATGCAGGTGGAATCCGAAGGCCGCATATACTACGGTTTCGGCACCAGCACGGACATTGTGACCGCCTCCGTGGATGCATACATAGACTGTATCAACAAACTTTAGCCGATGAACACGCTATTTGACAAGATTTGGGATGCGCACGTGGTCCAGCAGCTTGAGGACGGGCCCACGCAGCTGTATATCGACCGGCTGTACTGCCACGAGGTAACCAGCCCGCAGGCCTTCGAGGGCCTGCGCAGCCGGGGCATCCGCTGCCTGAGACCGGAGAAGATCTACTGCATGCCCGACCATAACACCCCCACCCGCAACCAGGACAAGCCCATCGAGGATCCCGTGTCCCGCAAGCAGGTGGACACGCTGGCCGCCAACGCGGCCGAGTTCGGCCTCACCCATTACGGGATGATGGACCCGCGCAACGGCATCATCCACGTGGTGGGACCTGAGCGTGGCCTTTCCCTGCCGGGAATGACCATCGTCTGCGGCGACTCCCATACCTCCACCCACGGAGCCATGGGTGCCGTCGCCTTCGGCATCGGCACCAGCGAGGTGGAAATGGTCATGGCTTCGCAGTGCATCCTGCAGCAAAAGCCCAAATCCATGCGCATCAGCGTGGAAGGCAAATTGGGGAAAGGCGTGACCGCCAAGGACATAGCCCTTTACCTGATGAAGGAGATGACCACCAGCGGCGCCACCGGATTCTTTGTGGAATATGCCGGAGAGGCCGTGCGGAACCTGTCCATGGAAGGCCGGCTCACGCTGTGCAACCTGTCCATCGAGATGGGCGCACGCGGCGGCTTCATCGCCCCAGACGAGGTCACTTTCGCCTACCTCAAAGGCCGGGAATTCGCGCCCAAGGGGGCCGATTGGGACAAGGCCGTAGCTTTCTGGCGCACCCTCCGCAGTGAAGACAATGCAGTCTTCGACCGCGAAATCACCATCCGCGCCGAAGACATTCCCCCGATGGTCACCTACGGCACCAACCCCGGCATGGGCATGGCCGTGGACGGACACATCCCGGCCGACGCTACGCCCAAAGCCCTGCAGTACATGGGCTTCCAGGCCGGCGAAAGCCTGCTGGGAAAGCCCGTGGACTACGTTTTCCTGGGCGCCTGCACCAACGGCCGCGTAGAGGATTTCCGCGCCTTCGCCTCGGTGGTGAAAGGCCGCCACAAGGCACCGGGCATCACCGCCTGGCTGGTCCCCGGCTCCTGGGCCGTCCTGGACCAGATCAAGGCCGAGGGCCTGGACCGCATCCTGGAAGAGGCCGGCTTCGCCATCCGCCAGCCCGGGTGTTCGGCCTGTCTGGCCATGAACGAAGACAAGATTCCCGCCGGGAAATACAGCGTATCCACCAGCAACCGTAACTTCGAGGGCCGTCAGGGGCCGGGTTCCCGGACCATCCTGGCCAGTCCCCTCACCGCCGCGGCGGCCGCCGTATGCGGGGTAATAACCGATCCAAGGACTTTGTTATGAAACAGAAATTCAATATCATAGAAAGCAGTTGCGTTCCCCTCCCCCTGGAGAACGTGGACACGGACCAGATCATCCCCGCCCGCTTCCTGAAAGCGACCACGCGGGACGAGTCGTTCTTCGGCGAGAACCTGTTCCGCGACTGGCGTTACCGTCCCGACGGCACGCCCAATCCGGACTTCGTGCTCAACGACCCGCGCTATGCGGGCGCCCGCGTCCTGGTGGCCGGCAAGAACTTCGGCTCCGGCTCCAGCCGTGAGCACGCCGCCTGGGCCATCGCCGGCTACGGTTTCCTGGCCGTGATCTCCAGTTTCTTCGCCGACATCCACAAGAACAACGAGCTCAACAACTTCGTGCTGCCCGTGGTGGTGTCGGAGGGCTTCCTGGAGCGCCTGTTCGCCGCCATCGCCGCCGATCCCGCCGCCAAGGTGCGGATTGACGTCCCGGCCCAGACGGTGACCAACCTGGAGAGCGGAGAGACCGAATCCTTCGAGATCAGCGCCTACAAAAAATACTGCCTGATGAACGCCCTGGACGATATTGACTATCTCCTGGAGCAAAAAGACAAGATAGAAGCCTACGAGCAGAAAGCCTTATGATCGAGGTATTGGACACCACCCTGCGCGACGGGGAACAGACCGCCGGTGTTTCGTTTAACGCCGACGAGAAGCTGGCCATCGCCCGTCTGCTGCTGGAAGAGCTGAAGGTGAACCGGATAGAGGTGGGATCGGCCCGCGTATCGTCCGGCGAACGGGAGGCCTGTGCCAAGATCTGCAGCTGGGCTTCGGCCACCGGCCACCTGGACCAGGTGGAAATCCTGGGCTTCGTGGACGGCGGCGCCTCCGTGGACTGGATCGACGGGGTGGGCGGCCGCTGCCTCAACCTCCTTACCAAGGGCTCGCTCCGCCACCTGAGCGGTCAGCTCAGGAAAACGCCCGAGGAGCATCTGTCCGACATCCTGCGGGAAATCGGCCTGGCCGGGAAGAAGGGCATCGCCGTGAACGTCTATCTGGAAGACTGGTCCAACGGCATGGCCCATTCCCCGGAATACGTCTTCTTCATGGTGGACCGCCTGAAGGACGCCGGCGTGCAGCGGATCATGCTCCCCGACACGCTGGGCGTGCTGAATCCGGAACAGACTTCCCGCTTCTGCCGCCAGATGGTGGAACGCTATCCCGAAGTCCATTTTGACTTCCATGCCCACAACGACTACGACCTGGCGGCCGCCAATGCGTTTGAAGCCGTCAAAGCCGGCATGAAGGGCATCCACACCACGGTGAACGGCCTGGGCGAAAGAGCCGGCAACCTGCCCGTAGCCAGCGCACTGGGTATCCTCAACGACCACCTGAAACTGGAGAATTCGCTGGAGGAAGGCTCCCTGATGCATGTGTGCCGCTACGTGGAGACCATCTCCGGCGTCCGCATCCCGTCCAACATGCCCCTCGTGGGCGAATATGTCTTCACCCAGACCAGCGGCGTACACGCCGACGGAGACAAGAAGGGAGGACTCTACCAGAACGCCCTGCAGCCGGAACGCTTCGGCCGGCACCGGCACTATGCCCTGGGAAAGACCAGCGGCAAGGCCAACATCGTCAAGAACCTGGAGACGCTGGGCATCGAGCTCACCCCCGAGCAGATGAAACTGGTCACCCAGCGGGTGGTGGAACTGGGCGACAAGAAAGAAACCCTCTCGCCGGAAGACCTCCCCTTCATCATCGCCGATATCCTCAAAGGCGGCCACGCCTCCGAGGAAGGCCCCATCAACATTATCAACTACAGCCTCCAGCTCACCCGCGGCATGCGCCCGGTAGCCAACCTGCGCATAGAGATCCAGGGGGAATCCTACGAGGATTCCGCGGCCGGAGACGGCCAGTACGACGCCTTCATGAAGGCGCTCTGGAAGATTTACGACCGCCTGGGAAGGCGCCATCCGCGCCTGACCGACTACGTGGTCAAGATTCCGCCCGGCGGAAAGACCGACGCCCTGGTGGAAACCTCAATCTCATGGGATCTGGACGGCTACACCTTCAAAACGAGGGGCGTGGACTCCGACCAGACCGAGGCGGCTATCAAAGCCACCGTCAAGATGCTGAATATCATTGAAAACAGAATTGTATGAAACTGAGAATCGCAAAATTACCCGGTGACGGAATCGGTCCCGAAGTGGTGGAACAGGCCGTCAAGGCCGTGGAGGCCGTGTGCCGGCGTTTCGGCCATGAGGCCGAATACAGCTTCGGGCTGGTGGGCGCCTGCGCCATCGACGACTGCGGAGACCCCTATCCCGAGAAAACGCACCAGCTTTGCCTGGACACCGACGCCGTCCTGTTCGGCGCCGTAGGTGATCCCAAATATGACAACGATCCCACCGCCCCGGTACGTCCGGAGCAGGGCCTGCTGGCCATCCGCAAGAAACTGGGGCTGTATGCCAACCTGCGTCCGGTGGAGACCTTCGCCTCGCTGGTGGACAAGTCGCCCCTGAAGAAGGACCTCGTGGACGGGGCCGATTTCCTGTGCATCCGGGAACTCACCGGCGGCATGTACTTCGGCGAGAAAGGGCGCAAGGACGACGGCGATACCGCCTACGACACCTGCATCTACAGCCGCTCCGAGGTGGAGCGCATCCTCAAACTGGCCTTCGAGTACGCCGGACGGCGCCGGAAGCACCTCACCGTGGTGGACAAGGCCAATGTGCTGGAGTCCTCCCGCCTGTGGCGCCAGATCGCGCAGGAGATGGAGCCGCACTATCCGGACATCCAGGTCGATTACATGTTCGTGGACAACGCCGCCATGCAGCTCATCCGCTGCCCGAAGTTCTTCGACGTCCTGGTAACGGAGAATACATTCGGCGACATCCTCACCGACGAAGCCAGCTGCATCTCGGGGTCCATGGGCCTGCTGGCGTCGGCCTCCGTGGGCACGCACACCAGCCTGTTCGAGCCCATCCACGGTTCCTATCCGCAGGCTGCCGGCAAGAACATCGCCAACCCCGTGGCCGCCATCCTGTCGGCCGCCATGATGTTCGAATATGCCTTCGGTCTCATGGAGGAAGGGAAGGCCATCCGCCGCGCCGTGGCGGCTTCCCTGGAGAAGGGATTTGTCACCGAAGACCTGGCCGCCGGAGCGGCCGCCCACTCCACGTCCGAAGTGGGAGACTGGATTGCAAATCAAATCGAGAAAGACCATGAATAGCATCAACTGGGACACCCTGGGCTTTGACGCCTACCGCACCCGCACCGTGGTCCTGGCGCATTACCGGGACGGAGCCTGGTCCGACATCCAGACCACTGAGACCTTTTCTTTCACCATCGACCCGTTCACGCAGGGATTGCACTATGCCATCTCCTGTTTCGAGGGCCTGAAGGCCTTCCGCCAGAAGGATGGACGCATCGCCATGTTCCGGCCCAACGAGAACGCCGCCCGCATGGCCCGTTCGGCCCGCTTCCTCGGACTGCCCGAGCCGTCCGCCGAAATGTTCATCAAAATGTGCGAACTCTGTGTCAAGAACAACCTGGAGTTCCTGCCTCCCTATGGTCACCAGGCCTCGATGTACCTGCGCCCGCTGCTTTTCGCACCGCATCCGCAGATGCAGCTGGTGCCGTACCCGGAGGTGATCCTCGCCGTGATGTGCGCGCCGGCCGGATCGTACTACGGCGCCCACCTGCGCTCGGCAGCCGCCGTGATTCCCGGCGACTACGACCGCGCCGCGCCGAAGGGAACAGGGTCCTACAAGCTCAGCGCCAACTATGCCGGCACCTTCGTGCCTTATAAGATTGCCCACGAGCAGGGCTACGCCGAGCTCCTGTACCTCAATTCCGCCACGCGCCAGTTCGTGGACGAGTTCGGCTCTTCCAACTTCTTCGGCATCAAGGGGAACAGCTACGTTACCCCGCTGTCAGACAGCGTGCTGCCGTCCATCACCAACAAGACGCTGCAGGAATGCGCCGCCGACTTCGGCATGAAGGTCGAGAAGCGTCCCATCCCGCTGGACGAGCTGGACGAGTTTGACGAAGCGGGCGGCTGCGGCACGGCCGTGGTCATCACCCCCATGTCCCACATTGACATGAAGCCGGTGCTCGCAGAGCCTGCCGTTACCCGCAGCTTCCGCTATGAGGAAGACGGTGCCGTGGGCCCCATGTGCACGAAGCTTTACAAGCAGATTACCGGCATCCAGTTCGGCGAACTCGAAGACACGCACGGCTGGTGCTACTACATTTAATCCGCGTGGAGGCAACTCCCTGTGATTAAGCATTTTACCTGTTTATCCCTGGTCATTTTCGGCCAGGGATAAATGATTAAAGAACTGATATCCAACTCATTACTTCCACGCAGGCATCATATTTGCCATAAGGGCAGGCATGAAAATCAGACTTTTACTGGGGCTTCTGCTTCTCCCCTGCTGCGTTTTCGCCCAGGAACGCGTCACTGTCAGAGGAAGGATTGTCAATGAACAGGGAAATGCCGTCGAATATGTACAGGTAGGGATGCCTGAACGGCAGATAGGGACCATTTCCACGGCGGACGGCCGTTTCGAGATTACGGTCCCCCGCGACACGCTGGTCTTTTTTCATGTCTCCTACCAGCCAGCCGTGTATCCTGTCAAGGGACAGGCCCACGATGTGGTCATCGTGCTGCACGAGCAGGAATTGCCCCCGGCCGTTTTCATCGGCGGGAATACAAAGGAAAAGTATCTGCTGCGCGCCGGGAAGAAAGTCTTCGGGGGGAACGGGCGCATCGCGTTTCAACTCGGGGACGATCATTCCATGGGCAGGGAACTGGGGTCTGTGGCCCGGGCCAGGAAACCGTTCCTGGTGAAGGACATCCTGCTTTCCATCCAGAGCAACAGCATTCCCGACTGCGTTGCGTCCGTCAATATCTACCGCATCGAGGGAAAGAAAGAATCCTTTGTCAACGTACTCCACAAGCCCATTTACTTCCCTGTAGCCGTCTCGGAGCAAGCGCAGCGTTTCAAGATCCAGCCGGAAGAGACCCTGCTGCTGGAGCCGGGGCGGTATTTCATCGCCTTCCAGATTGTCGGGTGCAACGAGGAGGCCCTGCAGGCTTTCCTGGGCAAACCCGAGAAAGAGCGGAAGTACTGGGAAATGAGCCTGTACTCGGATCTGTACTTCAAGGGCAGTTATGTCAGGGATATCGCCCTGGGCGAGCTGGAACCTTTCGCTTTCAATTTGGGCATAGCCGTCAAAGGGCTGGAATTCCAATAAAAAACCTTATCTTTATCAGAAATAACCAATATAGCTCATTATGTCCTACCAGAAGTTCTTCCATCCGGAGGAAGCATACTCCCGATCGGAGTTAGAGGCCCTGCAACTTGAGAGGCTGCAGGCCACGGTCAAGCATTGCATGGACTCGCCTTTCTATAAGGAGCGTTTCCGCCAGGCCGGGCTCTCGCCTTCGGACATCCGTACGCTCGATGACCTCAGGAAGATTCCCTTCACCACCAAGCAGGACCTTCGCGACACCTATCCTTTCGGCATGGCCGCGGTGCCGCTTGAGCGGTGCGTACGCCTGCATTCTTCCAGCGGCACCACCGGCAACCCCACGGTCATCCTGCACACGCAGAAGGACCTTGACGAATGGGCCAACGCCGTGGCCCGCTGCCTGTGGATGGTGGGATGCCGCCCCGAGGACGTGTTCCAGAACACTTCCGGCTACGGGATGTTCACCGGCGGCCTGGGCTTTCAGTACGGCGCGGAGAAAGTGGGCATGCTCACCGTCCCCGCCGCTGCCGGCAATACCCTGCGCCAGCTGAAGTTCTTCACGGACTTCGGCACCACCGTGGTGCATGCCATCCCTTCTTACGCCGCGCGCCTCTATGAGGTCATGTGCGAGAAGGGCATCGATCCCCGCAGGGACACCAAGCTCCGCACCCTCGTGATCGGCGCCGAGCCGCACTCCGAGGACACGCGCAAGCGCATCGAGAACATGCTCGGCGTCAAGGCCTACAACTCCTTCGGCATGTCGGAGATGTGCGGCCCCGGCGTCGCCTTCGAGTGCCCCGAGCAGAACGGCATGCACATCTGGGAGGACTACTACATCGTCGAGATCGTCAATCCCGACACCCTCGAACCCGTTCCGGACGGCGAGGTCGGCGAGCTCGTGCTCACGACGCTCAAGCGCGAGGCCATGCCGCTGCTCCGCTACCGGACGCGCGACCTCACCCGCATCCTGCCGGGCGAGTGCCCCTGCGGGCGCCATCACATCCGGCTCGACCGCATGAAGGGCCGCAGCGACGATATGATCATCCTCAAGGGCGTCAACATCTTCCCCATCCAGATCGAGACCATCCTGATGCAGTTCGAGGAGCTTGCCTCCGACTACCTGATTACGCTCGAGACCGTGGACGGCAACGACGCCATGACCGTGGATGTGGAGATGAAAGACCTCAACATGGACGACTATGGCCGTCTCCAGGCACTGGGTAAGGAGATTACCCGCCGGTTGCGCGACGAGATCCTGATTACCCCCAGGGTCCGTCTCGTTCCCAAGAACAGCCTGCCCAAGAGCGAAGGCAAGGCCGTACGCGTCGTCGATACCAGAAAGCAGTATTAAAATCCACACAGCCATGACAGTCCATCAACTTTCCGTCTTCATCGAGAACAAGTCCGGCACGCTCGTCAAGGTGCTGCGGCTCCTCAAGCAGGAGGGTATCCAACTGATTGCCTCCACCATCGCCGACACCGTGGATTACGGCATATGCCGCATCATCTGCTCCCAGCCGGAGAAGGCATGCAAGGTACTCAAGGAAGCCGGCGTGGCCGTATCGCTCTGCGAGGTGTTCGCCGTCGAGCTCGACGACCGTCCCGGCAAGGCCGCCGACGCCATCGAGATCTTCGCCGGCGAAGGCATCAGCATCGCCTACCTGTACTCCTTCCTGCTGAACGGGAAGGGCGTGCTCATCTTCCGCACCGACAATACGGAAAAGGCCGCCAGCGTCATTGCCGCCAACGGTCTTAAGGTCATTGAGGAGAAAGACCTCTCCCTCCTGCTGTAGGCTTCCTTATGCTTCCGCGAGGATCTCTTTGGCCCGCTGCAGGGCCAGGGAGATGTGGCTGCAGATGTTTTCCTTGCCCACCACGTCGTCCATGCCGGCGTTTTCCAGCACCTTCATCACGGTGGGGTTGACACCGGACAGGACCACCTTCACGCCCATCTGGGAGCACATGCGGCACATGTTGGAGAGGTTGTGCACGCCGGTGGAGTCGATGAACGGGACCTTCCGCATGCGGATGATACGCACCTTGGCACGGCCGCCCATGTCGCCCATCATTTCCTCAAACTTGTTGCCGATGCCGAAGAAGTAGGGGCCGTTGATCTCATACACCTTCACGCCCTCGGGGATGATCAGGTGCTCCAGGTTGCCCTGGACGTCCGTATCGGCCATGGGGTCAATCTCGTCGCTGAGCACGGATACGTTGGTGGTCTCGGCCATCCGTTTCATGCACAGCAGGCAGGCGATCAGCACACCCACCTCGATGGCCACGGTGAGGTCGAAGATGACAGTCAGGAAGAAAGTCACCAGCAGCACGATGATATCCGACTTGGGATTCCGGAGGATGGCCCGGAAACTGCGCCACTCGCTCATGTTATAGGAGACCACTACCAGGATACCGGCCAGGCAGGACATGGGGATGTACTTCACCAGCGGCATCAGGAACAGGTAGATGAGCGCCAGCACGACGGCGTGGGCGATGCCGGCGACGGGCGTGCGGCCGCCGTTGTTGATGTTGGTCATCGTGCGGGCGATGGCGCCGGTGGCGGGGATGCCGCCCACAAGCGGGGAAACCATGTTCGCAACGCCCTGGGCAATGAGTTCCTGGTTGCTGTTGTGGCGGTCGCCGATAACACCGTCGGCCACGGCGGCGGAAAGCAGCGACTCGATGGCGCCCAGCATGGCGATGACCATGGCAGGCTGCGCCAGGTGGCGGACGCTGTCCCAGGTGATCCGGGGCACCTCAGGCTGCGGCAGGGCCGAGGTGATGGAGAAGCGGTCGCCGATGGTCTCGATCCCTTCGATCCCCAGCGCCTTCAGGCCCAGCGTAACGAGGGTCATCAGGACGATGGCGGCCAGCGAACCGGGAATGCGGCGGCTCACTTTCGGCGTGAACAGGATAATGAGGATGCTGCCCAGGCCCACCAGCAGCGACCACCAGCTGATGGTGTCGATGTGCTGGGCATAGACACTCCACTTTTCCAGGAAATCGGCCGGGACACTTTCAATCTGCAGGCCGAAGAGGTCCTTGATCTGCGTGGCGAAAATGGTGAGCGCGATACCGGAGGTAAAGCCCACCACGATCGGGTACGGGATGTATTTGATGATGGTGCCCAGGTGCAGGACGCCCATCAGGATCAGGAAGGCGCCGGCCATGAAGGTTGCGATCATCAGGCCGTTCATGCCGTATTCCTGGATGATGCCGTAGACGATGACGATGAAGGCGCCGGTGGGGCCGCCGATCTGGACCTTGCTGCCGCCGAAGAAGGAGATGATGAATCCCGCCACGATGGCGGTCAGGATGCCGGCTTCCGGAGAAGCGCCCGAAGCGATGCCGAAGGCGATGGCCAGCGGAAGGGCCACGATACCTACGATAACACCAGCCAGCAGGTCCTGGATCAAGGTTTTCTTATTGTATCCGTTCTTGAGGGTTAAAAACAGTTTGGGGCTGTAATCTCCTTTGATGCTCATATATCAGTCTTGTCAAAACTACTTGTCATTCATACCCTTGCGGGAAACGAGCCGCAAAGGTACAGTTTTTAAAAGTTTTTAACAAGTGATATATTAAAAATTTTTAAAATTAATCGAGCGTGATGCTTTCGATTCTCAGGCGCAGGGTCCCGGTAGGAACCTGGGC
>LXOW01056139.1_pt1 | contig 10598 bp, 9 predicted proteins | sample 1368591 | NCBI WGS metagenome assembly LXOW01 (sample SAMN04884650, study PRJNA319009) | bovine gut metagenome | isolation source: Cow rumen | host: Bos taurus | place: Italy: Legnaro (PD) | collected 2014-07-09
ACCCTAAAAAGCAATAAGACAACGAGATACGATTTCTCTAAACTACCGGCATCTATGATAACTCACCTAAAAACTGGACAATTAGTCTCAGTTTTTCCCTCTAAAAAGCTTAAAAACCGCGAAAACATCCTTGTTTCCGATGCTCTTCCCCTTCCAAACGCGCATGAGTGCGTTCCAAAAAATCAGCATTTATTTGTCAGCTGGAGGGCATTTTGGTGCAAAACGGCCTGCTTGGATGCAGAAAACGGGGGTCAGGGATGCGTTTTTGAAACAATTGAGATGCTATGATTGAGACGGTGTGTAATGCCTTCTTGAGAGAAACAGCTTGTTGCTAATAGAGAAAAGGCTTGTCACTGGCAGAGAGAAGGCTTATCACTAAGTGAAGCCGCTTACTTAACCATAATCTTTTTCACTGCATTTCCTGCTTTCACGAAGTAAATACCGCTTGGAAGCTCCTGCACATTGAGGGTCTGTTTATTCTCCACAAACAAGGTTCTCACAGTGCGGCCCATGACATCGACGATGGTCACGAGGCCTTCGGCTTCGATGGTGAGGGTTTCCGAAGCAGGATTGGGATAAACGTCCATAGTGGCGGTTTCGGCCTCTCCGAAACCCACATTGCCACAATCGTCATAGAGTTGGATGCCATACCATTCCTCGGAGGCTTCGAATGCTTCTATGCAGTTGCAAGGCACCACGATTTGCACATGGTCATTGATGTCGGCCAAGGCATCATCCCACAGGAAAAACGGCTCAGTGTCATGGATGAAGATGTAGTCGAGATTGGGGCAAGAGCTAAAAGCATTCGAGTTGATTTGTTTCATCCCCTCAGGAAGTTCCATGACTTCCAGAAGCGGACACTCGGCAAATGCATGGTAACCGATGTTCACAATATTAACAGGCAAGGTGACACTGGTGAGGTTGACACAACCGTAGAAAGCTTCGCTGCCGATGTAAGTCACCCTATAACTCTCCCCGTTGATGGTCTCCATTGCGGGAACGACAATGTCGCCGGAATACGTATTCGGGTAGTCGTCGTTTACCACTATAAGGGTAGTCTCGCCGCATCCACCTCCTGGATCCTGATGCGTAACTTTGCGGTAATAGATGCCATTGACATAGTAGTCATAGGCGAATGCATCTTGGCAGAACAACGCGAGTGCCAAAGCCAAAACTGAAAAAATAAAGGTTCGTTTCATACTTGAAATTATTTGAATTATGTTATATGATGCAAGATATGGTTTTTAATATTAGTTGCCAAAAACATGAAATCATAACAGCACAATGCCATTTTTCGGGAAAAAAAGCGGAAACGAGTTATTTTATACCTAGACTTTGCAACTAACACTGCAAAAGACACACAGAAAGAAATGGAGTCTTCCGAATCATACGGAGCCATCAATAGCGACATTGAAACAACACAAGCCGAATTCAAAGCCCTTGTCCTTCGGCACAAGGCGATGATTTGGCATGTTTGTTCCAACTATAGCATTGGAAGTGCCTGGAACATAGAAGACTGCATACAAGAAGTGATGATCAACCTTTGGCGAAGCTTCGGGACGTTCGAAAAGCGCAGTTCAGAAAAAACATGGGTATGGCGCATAGCGACGAACACCATGCTGATGCTGCGGCGCAAAGATGTCAGAAGTCCGCAAACGGAACCTATCGAGGCGGCTGAGGTTGAAGACAAGGTCGACGGGACGAGCGACGAGCATTACCAGCAACTGCAACAACTCATCAACACGCTGCCCGAAGAAAGCGGCGTCATCGTCCGCGCCTTCTTGGACGGATTCTCCTATAAGGAAATCGCCGAAATGACGGGGAACTCTGTGGGAGCCGTAGCCATGCGCATTGCCCGCACCAAGCGGAAACTAAAAGCATTGTACGAGAGAGAGAACAACATTTGACTAATAACAATAATATAAATACAATGAATCAGGACGACTTCAAGACCCAATGGCAACGCAGCCAACAATGGCAGGTGGAAGCAGAAAAGGCAGTGCCCGACGACGAAACCCTTTTGCGCTGGGTCGAAAAAGCACAACAAGCCTCAGCCGGGACAGAAGTGAACCTCTTTCCCTTTCCCACTCGTCGCCACACACCATGGATACCCATCACGGCAGCAGCCAGTCTCCTCATTGGTGTGGCCGTCACCGGACTGACCCGACATGGCCAACCCGACGACGGACTCCCTACAGCCAAGGAAGTGACAGTGGAAAGCCAAACCGTTCGTTTCATCTGCAACAACGGCTGCTCGGCACAAGACATCATGCACTTGGCCAACAAAGTCATTAAATAACCAATACATGGGCAAGATTAGAATACATAAAAGATGCGGAACGTGGGCTTATCTCGCCGTGCTTCTTGTTTTATGGCTGTCAGCCTGCAAGGGAAGGGATGCGTCACCCGAGACGACAGCCAGCAATAAGGCGGCGATGGAGTTGTACTGCAAGTATGCCGACAACAGCAACCTCACCGTGGCCTATCTCGGCGACCTATCCGTCAACGGAAAATGCATCGATGCTTTGATGCTGCAAGCCGACAATGAGACAGATTGGGAAATGCTGAAACGGGATTTTGGCTTTATGTCTTACGACACCTCTAATTTCAATTGTCCTAACGATGACAATCCTGTCATGGTGGGCGTCGGTATCGAAACCGATTTCTTGTCCGATACCATTTTCGACACCGTGACCGACATCAGCCAAATACCTGACGAAGCCATCGAAAAATACACGCTCATCGTTGCCGACAAGATTCGTGAAATCATGAACAGCTTCCAAGCCCCCGACTCGTTGCTGCCCAATACTGCCATCGTCATCGGTCAAGGCGAAATAGAACAAGAAGCCAACAACAACTCCTACGACGACTATATCGTGACCGTCTCACGCACCGTTGTCGTCGGGATGATCAGCGAAAGGCTTGAAGCCAACTCGACAGCCAAAGCTACACACGACGGCTTCCAACAGCAGAAAGAACGAAACGACCGTATCATGAACGACGCTCAAACCTACGGTCATATTGGCTACATCACTGCTGCCGACAACGAGGAACGCTCCTTATGGCTCTTCTTCTATGACGACCAGGAAGAATGCAACACCATCATCACCCATATCAGCGAAGACATGATTATCAATTACAAATAAACCATTCATCAAAATCTTTATTCTTATGAAGAAAAACATTTTATTTTTTCTGACGTGCACATTTGCCATTGTTGGCATGACGCAAGCACAAAACCGTGGTGAAATCCAATTGAAATCCATTGAGACGAACCATGTTGCCATTACACAAGAACAGCTGCCTTCGGTAGGTTCTTGGTTCTCCTATGTCGGTGATTATTCATCGCCACAGATTATCGGCATCGGCATGCCCTTCAATTGGGGTTACATGTTCCCTGCAGAACTGATGAGCGAGTACAAGAATTGCTCTTTCACCGAGTTCGCTTTCTTGGATGCTGGCGAAGAACAATTTGCCACCACCTACACCGTCAACTTCTACCTTGGCGGAGATACTGCTCCAGGCACTTTGGTTTCTACCCAAGAGTTCGAAATCACCGGCACAGTCGGTGACGTCGTCACCTTCAGACTCGACACACCTGTCGAAATCGATGGTACACAAAACATTTGGTTGACTTTCTACAATGACGGTTCCATTCAATATCCCGCTCCTGCCGTCGCCGATGTGGGCAACCCCAACAGCCGTTGGCTCGGTATTGATGGTTATGGCTGGATGGACGTGGCTTCAGTCAGCAGCGAAGTCTACAGTTGGCTGGCATGGGTCTATGTCGACGGTTACGATTGGATTGGTGAAAGCAACGAATCCATTGCCGTTTATCCCAATCCAACCACGGATAATTTGAATATCAGCGCAATAGGCATCAACCACATCACTGTTCTGAACACTCTCGGCCAAGTGGTTTACGACAGCAACGTCGATGGAAACACGGCCACTCTTGACATGAGCCACTATCAAGCTGGTGTCTATATGGTGCGTGTAACTACAGAAAACGGCGAAAGTGTAAAACTCATCACAAAACAATAACACCGTGAAAAAACTCTATATTCTCCTCGCGTTCCTGCTTTTCGGTGCAGGGCTTCGCGCACAACAGACCAACCTCACCGAAGCCGTCGACTTCACCGTGACCGACTGCCACGGACAGACCTACAACCTGTTCGAAATCCTCGACCGTGGCCAGGCAGTCTTCATCGACTTCTTCTTTTACACATGTAATCAATGTCAGGTGATTTCGCCTTACATCACGGGGTCTTATCCCTTGATGGGCTGCAACATGCACGATGTGTTCTATATGGAAATCTCCTACATCGACAATGATGCCACGTGCCAGCAATGGGAAGAAGAATACGGCGTTGAATTTCCCACCGTCGGAAAGGATGGCGGCGGCAACGAAGTCTTCGACCTTTATGGCATCATAGGCTGTCCCACGCTCGTCCTCATCATGCCCGACCGTAGCATTGCCATCCAAGGGCTGCTGCAGTTGTATCCGTTCTCGGCACAAGATGTCGTCAATGCCATGCAACAACACGGGCTGCAACCCCACGACTGCAATGTCGGCATTGCTGAAAACGAATCGGCATTGTCCCTGTTCCCCAATCCCGCCAACGAAAGCGTGACCCTCGTCAGCGAGAACCTTGAAGAAGTGACCCTTTACAACATTATGGGCCAAAAGGTCGACACCTTCTTCGCAGAAGAGTCGCAGTTGGTCATTTCAACCGCCAAGTACCCTGACGGCATCTACTTCGTCAAAACAAACAACGGGGAAACGCAACGACTGGTGATTGCGCACGAATAAGCCTTAATGGCTCACATAACTCATTCTACCACATTAAAAAAACCGCCACTGATGTGACGGTTTTTTTGTCTTTAATAACCTTCATCGGATTGTTCTCCACCACCACCGCCTTCATCGTCATCGTCGCCACCGGGACGGTTGCGCTTCATGTTTTGCTGGTTGATGCGGTAGTTGAAGTTGAGCGAGAACGAACGGCGGTTCCAAGTGCTGGTGCTGTATTGCCAGAAGCCGTCGCCCCACGACTCGCCACCCATGCTGCGGCTGTTGAACAGGTCGCGCACGTTGAAGGTGATCGTGCCGTTGCCATGCAAGATTTCCTTGCTCACGGCGAGGTCTATCCACCAGTTGCCCTTACGCATTCCAAGAGGCTCCTTGTGCGGTCCCATGACATGTGCTGTCAGCTGGAAATCAAACCAGTTCTTAATCTTGAACTTCGACACCATACGACCAAAGAGCATCCATGATTCGGTTTCGTAGTATTGCTCTTCAATGTATCCTCGTGTATAGGAACGGAAGAAGTTGACATTTCCGTTCAGGTTCCACCATTTCGTCATCTGCCCTTGGGCGACAGCCTCTACACCGAAGTCGTCGGCCTTGCCGAAGTTGATGGGCATACTATAAAACACGCCGTCGTCTTCGTATGTGTAATGGCGTATTGTGTTGGTTCCGTGGCGATAATAAGCCGTGAAATTGAAGCTCGCTTTGTCCCAAAAATGGATGTAGCCCAACTCGTAACTGTCCATATAGGTCGGCTTCAAGGCGGGATTACCCATGCGAATATTGCGGTTATCGTTGTAGGAACGGAAAGGACTCATCTGCCAGAAGCCCGGACGACGGATGCGACGCGTGTAACTCACTTGGAACTGATTGTTTTCATTCACCGAATAATTCAAGTGGGCACTGGGGAAGAAGTCGAAATACGGCTTGCCTCCGTTGATGGAGTCGGTGCCATCATGGGCATAACCTTTCAGGTTGGTCATGATGTCGGTCATCTCGACACGCAAGCCGACTTGTCCCGACCAACGGCCCCAATCGTTGCCGAGGCTGGTGTACAATGCCGCCACCTGCTCGCTGTATACATAATCGTAGCAGTAGTCGCTCAGAGGGACATAGACACCAAGGCTGTCCTTCTCGGTCACCGTCGAGAGGCTGGTGATGTTGCGGTTGGTGTATTTCGCACCGATTTCCCACTGCGCCTTGGTGAGGAAAGGATGCACATAGTCGACGCTGGCCTGCAAGTTGCGCATACGCTCGTTGTTGCTGGTCTTTTGCAACAAAGTCCACAGCGGTTCCGTCATCTCCCTGTCGGGATAAAGCGTCTCAGTGATGTCGGAGTTAGCGTTTTCGGCATTGGTGAAGAAACGAACATTGGCCTTCAGGCTGCGTCCTTTACGCTCAAAGGTCTTGTCATAGTCCAAGGTGACTTCATACATTGGTTCCAATTCCAAATAATCCTCGGCACGGACATCGAATGACGACTCGCCCGTCAGCGGATACACGTCGGAATACTCCACCACAGGATGGGTCTCCAACCTGCCGTAGCGGTACACGAATGCAGCACTAATGATATCATTGTCAGTGATATAATAATCGGCACCGAGGCGCACGTTGTGACCCATACGGCGCATCTTGCGTTCCGTAGTTTGGTTGGTAAGTTGGGTGTAGATGGTGTCACCATCCACCATGTCGAAACGCTTGGTTTGGTTCACGCCGCCACCGATATTATGGCGGTTGTTGAAACCATAGCTGGCAAAGAGATTCCAGCGCTTGAGGCGATAGTTGGCCGAGAGGCTCGCGCCGTACATCCAAGGATAGCCTCCGCGCACGTTCACGGTGCCATTGAAGCCCTGGCGTTTGTCCTTTTTCAGGATGATATTGATGATGCCTGCCGAGCCTTCCGCATCGTAACGCACCGACGGGTTGGTGATGACCTCGATTCTTTCAATCATGTCGCCCTGCAAAGTGCGCAAGGCATCCTGGGTGCTCATGCCCGAAAGTCCCGACTCCTTACCGTCGATAAGGATTCGCACGCCATCGTCGCCACGCAAGCTGACATTGCCTTCTACGTCAACCGAAACGGCTGGAATGTTTTCCAGCACTTCAATGGCATTACCAGCGGTGTTGGAGACATCCTTACCCACGTTGAAGACACGCTTATCCAAGGTCATTTCATAAGTACTTTGCTCTGCCACCACATCCACCTCGCTAAGCACACGGCTGTCGGGCGAGAGGCTAATCTTTCCTACGTCGACGGTTGTTTTCGCGCCGTCAAGAGTAATGTTCTTATATTTGGTGATGAAGCCCATGTATTGCACCTCAAGGACGTATCGGCCTTTCTCTAATTGCAACTCAAAAGCCCCAGTAGGCTCGGTAATGCAACCCGAAACAAAAGTCGTGTCAGGCAAAGCGCAAGCGCGCACCGTGGCGTATTCCATGGGATGTCCCGTCGAATTGTCATACACATGGCCTTTCACCGTGATGGCGGCACAGGCAAAATGAACACTAAACAATAATGCTAATGCGATGAGAAACAGTTTCTTCATAGTTGAAATAGTAACAACAGTAATATGTTAATTTTTTGCAAAAATAGACATTTTTACATCGGGTCCACATCTATTTGCACCTGAACCGACTTATATTCCGAATTTTGCTGAAAAAGACGGATTTGTTGCGCAATCAACTCCTTCACCTTTTGGGTATTGTAGTCCCTTCGGAACTTCACCATCATTTGCTTGATATACAAGTTTTTGACTCTTGAAACTACTGGATATTCCGGCCCCAGCAAATCCTGCTTGAAGATGGGGCGCAACATGCCAGCCAACTCCGCTGCGGCAGGATTGAGTTTCTGGTAATCCTGATGTTTCATTCGGATGAGAATGAGGCGGTAGAACGGCGGATAGCCAAACTGCTGTCGGATGACCATTTGCTTGTCGTAGAGGCCACGGAAATCATTGCGCAACACATCCTGCAACACGGGATGCGCTGGCTCGTAGGTCTGGATGATGACCTTGCCCTGCTTGCCTTTCCTACCTGCCCTTCCCGCCACCTGCGCCATCAGTTGGAAACTGCGTTCGTGAGCGCGAAAATCGGGGAAGGAAAGCATATTGTCAGCATTGAGGATGCCCACCACCTTCACTGAGTCGAAATCCAAACCCTTGGTGACCATCTGCGTGCCCACAAGGATGTTGGTTTCCTTGTCCTGAAAACGTTCCAAGATACTCTGATAGTCGTTTTTCGAGCGTGTAGTGTCGAGGTCGAGGCGGGCAACCTTGGCCTCGGGCATGACGAGGCTCAGGTCCTCCTCAATCTTCTCAGTACCAAAGCCGTGCATGCGAATATTGGTGCTGTGACAGACGGGACATTCCGTCGGCACGCTGGCTGTGTAGCCACAATAATGGCAGCGCAACACGTTCTGGCTCTTATGATAAATGAGGCTCACATCGCAGTTGATGCACTGCGGCACATGATGGCAGTCGTCGCATTCCAGACGCAAAGAAAAACCGCGTCGGTTTTGGAACAAGATGGTTTGGTTGTGTTCGTCCAAAGCCTCCTTCATGGCATCCAACAAGGTGCTGCCAAAATCGGCCTTCATGGTCTTGCGACGGTGTTCCACGCGCATGTCGCTGAGGATGATCTCCGGCATCTGCACGCCACCGTAGCGTTCGGTGATTTCCACAAGGTGATAACGTCCGTTCAAGGCATTGAAATAGCTCTCGTAAGACGGTGTAGCTGAGCCCAATACGACATTCGCCTTATGCATAGCAGCCAAAACGATGGCGGCATCACGGGCATTGTAGCGCGGCGCAGGGTCCACCTGCTTGAAGCTGCTGTCGTGCTCCTCGTCAACGATGATGAGACCAATGTCGGAATACGGCAAGAGTATGGCTGAACGCGATCCGATGATGATTTGTTGTTTTGGCGAGCGGGTCTGCTCAAAGTCTCGCACTTGGTTCCACACCTCTACCCTTTCGTTGTTGCCGTAACGCGAATGGTACACGCCCAACCTATCGCCAAAGTATTCCTTCAAGCGGTTGATAATTTGTGCTGTAAGTGCAATTTCCGGCAACAAGTAAAGCACTTGTTTTCCCTTGTCAATCGCTTCCTTGATGAGCTTGATATAAATGGCCGTCTTGCCGCTGGAGGTCACACCATGGAGCAAGATAGGCTTGTTCTCGGCAAAACCTTCCCTGATGCCGTCAAAGGCTCTCTGTTGGGCTTCGGTAAGCCGGATGGTGTCCACATCGGTTTGCACCTTAAACTCTTTTAGGCGGCTCACCTTACGCTCATAAACCTCAAAAACGCCCTTGTCAGCCATGTTTTTCAGGATGGTCGAAGTGGCGTTGGCTTTTTCCAGCAGGGTCTTCGCCATCACTTCGTTGTCGCAGTCGCCACCAAGAGTGATGAAAGCCAGCAGCACCTCCAATTGCTTGTAGGCGCGCTTGGTTAAATGGTCCATCAGTTCTTGAAGTTTAGCCTCGTCACGATATTCGCCCGAAAGCCTGACAAAACGCTCGTATTTGGCCTTGTATTTCTCGTTCAGCTCTTCTTCCATCACGAGAATACCCTTCTCCATCATACTGTGTATCAGTGGCATCACCTTTTTGAAACCGATGATTTTGCTCACCTCGCTCACCGTTATCTTCGGCTTGATCTGCAAGGCTTCCGCGATGAGATACTCGAAGTCGTTCAAGGCCACGGAATCGAGGACATACTCGGGTGAAAGCGCCACCGTCGTCTCGCTGCTCAGTTTCAGGGCGGAGGGCAAGGCGGCTTGCATCACCTCGCCAGGATGACACATATAATAGGTTTTCACCCAGTCCCAAAACTTCAGCTGCTTGTCGTTTACAATCGGCTGGTCGTCAAGCAAATCCGTAAGGAATTTCACCTCTACCGAAGGCACTTGCTCCGTCAAGCTCACGATAAGCCCCGACATAATTTTGGTTTTGCCGAACTGCACCACCGCCCTTTGTCCCACACGCACTTGATCGTTCAAGGCATAGGGCACACGATAAGTGAAGGTGCCTGGCACCGGAATAGGTAACAGGACCTCAGCAAATAAGGTGATTCTATCGGATGAAGGGGTGGTCATTTATGGATTGCTTCGTCGTTCCTCCTCGCAATGACGCAAGCGTCAATGAGAGTTCACCGTAGTGTAGCCCACCAACTCATCGTAGCCTTTGAGGGCGTTGTAATAGTAGTAATACAATTTGTAGACGTTGTTGGTCTCCCAGTGGTTGCCTTCGGTCAGGTCGGTCATTACCTCGCCCCTATTGCGGTCGATGGTGACAAACAAAAAGTTATAATAGCCTTGCTTGAGCACCATGGAGCAGGTATAGCCACGCAGGCGGTAGTCGTAGCGCATCTTGTTGCTCTCGTTGAAGCACCAGTCGTTGAGGGCGCCCATGATGTAGAGGTCTTCATGTGTCAGCGGTGCCTCGCTCTTGTAGAAGAAATTCACGCGGCAATAGTCGGCCTCGGTGGCATTGTCAAGTTCCTCGTTCTCCACATAGATGAATTTCTCGCCATGGATGTCTTCAAACGAAGCGTATGCCTTTCGCGCCCTCGGCTCGCAGGTCGTGATGTCTATCTCAAACGACTCATCGGTTTGGCGGATATGCGCCAAGTTTTCCGACTGGAAATAGAAGTTGCTGGAATTGAAGCGCCTGTATTGGTTAGTGGCCTCAAAAACCGTCTGAGGATGATGTTCAAAGGAGAGGTAATCAGGATAGACGTACGTGGGCTTCAGTCCCTCAGCGGCATTGTCCCAGCGTCCATTCTGGCGTAT
>LXOW01332155.1_pt1 | contig 10596 bp, 11 predicted proteins | sample 1368591 | NCBI WGS metagenome assembly LXOW01 (sample SAMN04884650, study PRJNA319009) | bovine gut metagenome | isolation source: Cow rumen | host: Bos taurus | place: Italy: Legnaro (PD) | collected 2014-07-09
AGATGTGTATAAGAGACAGAATCTCGTACGCACCGCAGAATGGCTTCCCACGGGAAGCCATTTATTTTTTTTAGGAGGCTCTTGTTCCCTGATAATAGGTTCTTCTCCACAAATAAGAGCCTCCTGCCAAAATTTATTAGCCATTTATTCTGACACTCTTTTATAAGAGTCTCTACACGTAGTAACACGATAACACGATAACATGGACATAACGACATAACGGCATAACATTAGGTTTTGTCATAACGCAGTAACACGGTAACACGGTAACATTACAACCTAACACCTAACATCCTAACATTTTGTAAATCGATAATCGCAAATGATAGCCTTACATGATTTCTATAATTTATATATATTATAATATATATAAATTTAAATATATATATTAATTATAGATTGTTACTATGTCATATAGCAAATGTTAGGATGTTAGGTTGTTAGGATGTTAGGTTGGAATACCTAATGTTACCATGTTACTGTGTTACCGCGTTACCGTGTTACCGCCTTTATCGCATCCTGCATAATGTCATAGTGGTCAAATGCCAGCTGTGGCAGGTCAGATAGTGGCCACCATTCTGCTTTGGCTGCATCATCCTGGCCTGTGACAGCAACGGGAGCATCAACGAGGGCGAGGTAAGCAACGGTGATAGTTCTTCCTCTTGGATCACGGTCTACCTTCGAATAGGCTCCAATTTGCTGAATCTCCGATAGCCGAAGTCCGGTCTCCTCTTCCAGCTCTCTAACAGCGCACTGTTCCGTCGTCTCGTCCATATTCATGAAACCTCCGGGAAACGCCCATCTTCCTTTAAAGGGTTCGTTACCTCTTTGAATCAGCAGCACCTTCGGTTCTGCCTCCTTCGTTATTACAATGCAGTCAGCCGTCACTGCCGGTCTTGGATATTTATATGTATATGCCATAATCGATAAATTACTATGGGGGCAAAGATACAACATTTTCTGGACTCTGCAAATCTTTTCGATTACTATTTGGGCCAATAAAACTGCATTTTGCTGTTTTTTATAAGAAAAATAGAGAATATTCTTTGATTATTGATTTTTTTTTTTTGTATCTTTGCAGATGCATTGTAGCGTAAACTGTACTCCAATGGGGGTGTAGGCTGCGGTGCAAATACTTATTGGCAAGTAGAGTTGTACCTTGGCATAGGTGAGTATAAGGCAGGGAGCATGGAAGAGATTGTAGCCCTTCGCCAGCAGATAGCCAAACAAGAGGCAGAATTGCAAAAGTTGGAGAAGCGTATGCGTCGCGAGCCACAAGTGGACGTGCAAATGGAGATGCATAAACAAGTACGCCAGATGCGGAAGCAACTGGCGGAGTTAAAAGAACAATTAAAGGATTTGAGTGTATGACTATTGGTTTACACGATGCTAATATACTCTGCGGCTGTAAGCAGTGGAAGTTTGCTGTATTCAGCAAAATCCTTTTTGTTGTTGGTAATAATGACATCACAGCCACCAGCAAGGGCACATTGATATTGAAGCATATCCTCAAAATCCTTACGTATCTGTCCTGCTTCAAATGCACCAGAACGATTGTTAAAAAAATCGATCAGTATATTGGTATCCAAAAAGACTTTTTTCATTTCCCCATGATATATGCTAAACGGTCATCATTAGCCATGTCTTCTTTGGTAATGTGTCCCATACCACGCAATTGCAAAAATTCCTCAGGCAGTTCTGGTAATGCATCCCAGTCAATGGCTTTATCTACAGCTTTTGCTTTAGAAAGACGCTTACGAGGTCTTGTGATACGACGAAGAGCCTTGATGGCTTTTTCCATCATGTTTTCGTCTGTCATTATGATATTCAATTCACGGAACAATTCCGCATTCATCTGTATTGCTGTCATAACCTCATTCTTTTGATTCTGCGTGCNNGGCTGATGGTACAGCCCAGAACTTAGATGCACTATACCAGTACGCCAAGCGACTATAGCCAGGAGAGCTTAGAGCTATTTGTGGATAACATAAAGGAAGACCGTTCTGACCTCGACCTGCTGTTTGACTGTATGCTGCGTTGGGGTATTACGAGTGTCATTCCTCCAGTCAAGGTTAAGGAGGTTAGCCCGTCAAATATTGAAACTGCAGATGTCGTCGGAATGTATAAGGTGGACCTAGGCGTCTATAAAAAGAAACGCAACTACATTGGGAGGGAAATCACAAAGCGGCATCCTCCGGAATAGGTGGTGTCCAGCTCGACTTCTCCACCTAAGGACCTTATCAGTCGCCGACAGATAGGCAGGCCTAATCCGATGCCCTCCTTGAAATCGTCGATCTTAGCGAAGGTCTCGAAGATGCGCTCTTTGTCGGCCTCCTTAATGCCTACACCTGTATCGGTAACAAAGAACAGCATTTTGTCGTCACACTTCTCGCAACGCATCTCCACATAGCCGGTATCGGTGAACTTAACGGCATTGTCGACCAGATGCGTCATGGCACTCTTTAGGCGATAGAGGTTTGAACGTATCGCGAAATCATCCTCCACATTCGAGGCAAATCGTAATTCCACGTCCCCCCGCTGGCGACCTTCGGCATCGTGAAGCACAGTACGCGCCAGATCATTACACTTCACATCCACCTTGTCGGCATCGGCAACCAGACTTCCCTCGCTCTCGCTATTCGACAATTCCAGCACCTCGTTGAAGATCGAGGTAATCAGGCGCACATTGCTCATTATGCGGCCTTCCATATCCTTCTTGTCCTCTTCCGACAAGTCGTATTCAGGATTGCAAATGACCTGTGAGAACCCCACTACGGCATTGAGAGGTGTACGGATCTCATGACTCATATTGCTGATGAACATCTTCTTCATCTGGTCGCTCTCGGCTGCTTTGGCGAGGGCTTCCTTCAGGCTGCGGTTTTTCGCCCAGATCTTACGCATCAGACGTCGACGGCCCATCAGATAAACGAACAGGAAAACAATAACCAGTACGATCAGCCAGTTGGTGAGTTTCTTTGCCTGTCTCTTGTTGGCCAGCGCTTCTTCTTTTGACATCAGCAACGAACGCTCTGTGGCCATCTGGTCGAAGTTGGCATCCTGGGCCAGACTGTAGATGGAGTCCAGTTCAAGACGACGGCGCTTCACAGCCTCGAAGCCCTTGTCGATATCGCGCGCCATGGCAAAGATACGGATGGCTACCAGAGAACTGTCGACATAGATCGTGCCGCTATTTGCCAGCTGATAGGATGCATCCTGATACTGCCCCTCGAACGCAAGGCGCGCAACATCCAGAACGTTAGCGTAGCGCAGGCTGAAACCAGGCTTGTTCATGCTGCGCAGATGCTGATACTCTTTATAATAAAGGTCGAACCGTTCGGAGTCGCACATCAGGAAATACAGATAGGCCGTCATGGAGACCGATAGGGACTGGTACTCTACGTTTTCCGTCTTAATAGCCAGCGCCTTTGCTTTGTCCAGCCACTCCATGGCATCCTGAGGGCTATAAAGGCAGATCATCTCTGCCAGACTATGATAGGTGCGCATGGTGAACTTCGGATCGCTGTCGTCGACCTCTTCGAGCGCCTGTTTGAAATATGCCTCGGCCTTCTTCCGGTTATGGCTGGCGTAATAGATGTCGCCCATCAGTCCTGTTGCCAGATAATAATAGTCGCGGGCCTGGTCGGCATGCAGCTCGTCGTTCAGGCGCTCTGCCATCTGCATGGCGCGGTAGATCATGTTATGGCGCAGGGCAAAGAACCCCTCGTTGTTCAACAGCTTGTAGTAAAGCATCATGTACCCCTTCGACTTCAAATCTTGCTCATACGTCTTGGCAAAGTCGTAGAACTCTTTAGGCGAACCATTCTGAAAAAGGTCACGGAAACGGTCGAACATAGCCTTATCCTCTCCCTCCAAATCGGCAGGACCGACCTCAGCATAGACATTTCCTACAACAGCTGTCAAAAGGGCTATTGTGAGGGCACAGCGTAACAGATTCATCAGTTTTTTAGTCATATTCGGGTACAAAGATACAATAATTATTTGAAAGAAACAACAAATTCTCTGTTTTTCTTAAAAAAATAAATTGCGATTTATTTTGTATTTCGCTCGATTTGCACTACCTTTGCACACTGTTATGAAAGAAGTGATTGTCAAAGACGAAAGGCTGCAGCAGGCAGCGATGGAGGGGATGGACGCTTTTGTGAAGGTGTTTGTCGATGCCATACATGAGGCGATTGGCGGTGATCTGACGGCCGAGACGATGGCTGAGCTGAACAGCGACCAGATCACGCTGCTGGCGTGGGACATGTTGCACGAGGAGGTGATGGATGGCGGTTTTGTGCAGCTCATCCACAACGGCCTGGGCGAATTTATCTTCAAGAATCCCTTTGCCAAAGCCGTGAAGCTGTGGGGTCTGCGCGACCTCTCGAAACTGATCTACGAGGGGCACACCCTCTGGCTGAAGTATCGCGAAGAGCTCGAGAAAGACTGCTCTGATGAGGAGTTTATGGCCATGTTTGAGCGGTTCCCGGAGTTTGACGACCTCGACGACCTGTTCGTGGAGAGTGAGGAGGCGTGGATGGACGACATCGCTCACTATATCGATGACAATCTGGAGCGCTTTGCTGCGCTTCGCTAGTGAATAGTGAAAAGTGAATAGTGAAAAGTGAATAAGACAGAAGAACAACTGCGGAAGAAAAGCCCAGTACAGATTAAGAATAAGAAGGCCTCGTTTGAGTATTTCTTCATCGAGACCTATACGGCCGGCATCGTGCTGACGGGGACGGAGATCAAGAGCATCCGTCTCGGTAAGGCGAGTCTGGTGGATACCTACTGCACGGTGATCAACGGTGAGCTGTGGGTGAAGCAGATGAGCGTGAGCCCCTATTTCTACGGCTCGTACAACAACCACGAGATGAAGCGCGACCGCAAGCTGCTGCTCACGAAACGTGAGATCAGGGAGCTGGAGAGCGCCACGAAGCAGACGGGCTATACCATCGTGCCCCTGCTGGTGTTTATCGACGACAAGGGGCGTGCCAAGATGGACATCGCCCTGTGTAAGGGTAAGAAGGAATACGACAAGCGTCAGACGTTGAAAGAGAAGGAGGATCGTAGGGAGATGGACCGTGCGATGAAGGTTTACAAATGACAAGACTTAACGAAATAATCAAGGAGCGGGTGCTCATTCTCGACGGAGCGATGGGTACGATGGTTGGCGCTGTGATGGGGAAGGTGGGCAACACCGACGAACTGAACCTGAGCAGGCCCGACGTGATAGAGACCATCCATCGCCGCTATTTAGAGGCCGGTGCCGACATCATAGAGACCAACACTTTCAGTAGCCAGCGAATCTCGCAGGCCGACTATCATTTGGAGAACGAGGCTAAGCGGATGGCTTACGATGGGGCGCGGATTGCCCGACGGATGGCTGATGAATTTACCACGCCCGAGAAACCGAGGTTTGTGGCAGGCAGTATCGGGCCGACGAACAAGACACTGTCGATGTCGCCCGACGTGAGCGACCCAGCCCGAAGGGAAGTGACCTACGACGAGATGCTCGAGGCTTACAAGGAGCAGACGGACGGCCTGATAGAGGGTGGGGTGGATGCCCTGTTGATAGAGACCATCTTCGACACGCTGAATGCCAAATGTGCCATCGATGCTGCGATGCGGTCGATGGCGGAGAAAGGTACCGAACTGCCCATCATGCTCTCTGTGACCATCAGCGACCTGGCGGGACGCACGCTCAGCGGTCAGACGCTCGACGCTTTCCTGGCCTCGGTCAGCACCTATCCCATTTTCTCGATCGGATTGAACTGCTCGTTTGGTGCCACGCAGATGAAACCTTATCTGCGCGAACTGGCTCGCAAGGCACCTTATTATATCAGTTGCTACCCCAACGCGGGTCTGCCAAATGCCCTCGGACTATATGACGAGACAGCCGAGTCGATGGCCCCGAAGATGGGTGAACTGGTGGACGAAGGGTTGGTGAATATTATCGGTGGCTGTTGTGGTACGACGGATGAGTTTATCCGTCTTTACGGCCCGCTGGTGGTAGGTAAAAAGCCTCATGTGCCAGCCCCGAAGTCCCAGACGATGTGGCTGTCGGGCTTGGAACAGCTCGATGTGACGCCCGAGGTGCAGTTTGTGAATGTAGGTGAAAGATGCAACGTGGCGGGTTCCCGCAAGTTCCTGCGACTGATTAAGGAAAAGAGCTACGAAGAGGCGCTGAGCATTGCCCGCAAACAGGTGGCTGATGGGGCGCTGGTAATCGATATCAACATGGACGACGGACTGCTCGATGCGAAGGCGGAGATGGTGAATTTCCTGAACCGTATCGCTGCGGAACCCGATATCGCCCGTGTGCCCGTGATGATCGACTCCTCGGATTGGGAGGTGATCAAGGCCGGATTGAAGTGTGTGCAGGGCAAGAGCATCGTCAACTCCATCTCGTTGAAGGAGGGTGAGGCGAAGTTCCTGGAACACGCCCGCGACGTGAAGCGCTATGGTGCAGCGGTGGTGGTGATGTGTTTCGACGAACAGGGTCAGGCCACGAGCTATGAGCGTCGTATCGAGATAGCGGAACGGGCCTATAAACTGCTGGTCAGCGAGGTGGGCATGAATCCGCTGGATATCATTTTCGACCCCAATGTGCTGGCTGTGGCGACGGGTATGGAGGAGCACGACAGCTATGCAGCCGACTTTATCCGGGCGACGGGCTGGATACGTGAGAACCTGCCTGGTGCCCATGTGAGCGGCGGTGTGAGCAACCTGAGTTTCTCGTTCCGAGGCAATAATTATATCCGTGAGGCGATGCATGCCGTTTTCCTCTATCATGCCATTCAGAAAGGTATGGATTTCGGCATTGTAAATCCCTCAACGAAAGTGACATATGCTGATATTCCTCAAGAGCATCTTGAGACTATCGAGGACGTGATTCTCAACCGTCGGAGCGATGCTTCCGAGCGGTTGATAGAGCTGGCCAATGAGCTTTTGGAGGCTCAGAATTCTCAGAATAATCCAAGTACTCCGAGTAATTCGAAGACTCTGACTAATCCGATGGAAGGCCTATCCGTCGAAGAGCGTTTGGCGCAGGCGCTGATCAAAGGTCTTGGCGACCATCTGGAGGAGGATCTCCACGAGGCGCTGGCGAAATATCCCCATGCGGTGGATATCATCGAGGGGCCGCTGATGACGGGCATGAATACCGTCGGTCAGCTGTTTGGCGAGGGCAAGATGTTTCTGCCTCAGGTGGTGAAGACCGCCCGTACGATGAAGCAGGCGGTAAGCATCCTGCAACCCTACATCGAGGCCGAGAAGACTGAAGGCGGGAAGAGCGCTGGTAAGGTGCTGTTGGCGACGGTGAAGGGCGATGTGCACGACATCGGTAAGAATATCGTGGGCGTGGTGATGGCCTGCAACGGCTACGAAATCATCGATATGGGTGTGATGGTGCCTGCAGAACAGATTGTACGCAAGGCTCAGGAGGAGCACGTCGATATGATAGGGCTGAGCGGACTGATCACCCCGAGTCTGGAGGAGATGGTGAATGTGGCCAAGGAACTGCAACGGGCGAATCTGAATATCCCCATCATGATAGGCGGTGCCACCACCAGCGAACTGCACGTGGCACTGAAGATTGCTCCCGTCTACGAAGGGCCTGTGGTGTGGCTGAAGGATGCCTCGCAGAATGCCATCGTGGCCGCCCGTCTGATGAGCGAGGAACAGCAGGTGGAGCAGGAACTCTCCGAGAAATACGAGCAGATGCGCGAGGAATACCATCAGGAACAGGTGGCACTGCAAAGTATCGAGGAGGCGCGAAAGCAGAAGTTAAATCTATTTGAAAATTAGAAGATATGGCAAAAAGGAATTCGGTTAAGTTTATGCAGCTGGTGAAATTAGTCTTGTTACTATTCACTATTCACTATTCAGTATTCACTTTCTCTCAGACAAAGCGTGAGATGCGTGGCGCGTGGATTCAGTGTGTCAACGGACAGTTCCAGGGGATGGGGACGCAGAAGATGCAGCAGACGCTGACCTATCAGCTCGACGAGTTGCAGAAGGACGGTGTGAACGTGATCATCTTCCAGGTGCGTCCCGAGTGCGACGCCCTCTATGAGAGCAAGCTCGAACCGTGGAGCCGTTTCCTTACCGGTCAGCAGGGCAAGGCCCCGCAGCCTTACTGGGACCCGCTGCAGTGGATGATCACCGAGTGCCACAAGCGCGGAATGGAACTGCACGCCTGGATTAATCCCTATCGCGCCAAGACGAAGACCACCAAGCAGCTGGCCTCGAACCATATTGCCGTGAGGAAACCGATGACCTGCTTCGCCTACGACGATATGTTTATCCTGAATCCCGGCCTGCCCGAGAACCGCGACTATATCTGTGAGGTGGCCAAGGACATCGTCACCCGCTACGATGTCGACGGTATCCACATGGACGACTATTTCTATCCCTATCCCGTGCAGGGCGAGACGATTCCCGATGCAGAGCAGTTCCGCCAGTATAACAACGGCATCAAGGACCTCAACGACTGGCGACGCTATAACGTGAACCTCTTTATCGAACAGTTCTACAAGACCGTCCACGAGACCAAGCCCTGGGTGAAGGTGGGTATTTCGCCCTTCGGTATCTATCGCAACAAGCGCAGTTCGGAGATTGGCAGCAATACCAACGGCCTGCAGAACTACGACGACCTCTATGCCGACATCCTCCTGTGGGTGAACAATGGCTGGCTCGACTATAACGTGCCCCAGATCTATTGGGAGATCGGCAATAAGGCTGCTGACTATGATACGCTTATCCGTTGGTGGAACCAGCACGCCTCAGGCCGTCCCCTCGTGATCGGTGAGGATGTGGAGCGCACGGTGAAGTATACCGACCCCCAGAATCCCAACAGTCACCAGCTGGCTGCGAAGATGCGTCTGCACCAGCAGTTGCCCGCTGTGAGGGGCACCGTGCTCTGGTATGCGAAGGCTGCTGTCGACAATGTGGGCAACTATGGTACCGCCCTCCGCAATACCTATTGGCGCAATCCGGCCTTGCAGCCCGATATGTCGTTTATCGACAGCAAGGCGCCCGGTAAGGTGCGCAAGGTGAAGCCTGTATGGACGGCAGATGGCTATATCCTCTTCTGGACGGCTCCGAAGGGAAAGGACTGGCGCGATACGGCTACGAAGTATGTGGTGTATCGCTTCGCCAAGGGCGAGAAGATCAATATCGACGATGCCTCGAAGATGGTGGCCATCACCAATGTGCCTTATTACAAGTTGCCCTATCAGGACGGCCGTGTGAAATATACCTATGTGGTGACGGCCCTCAACCGTTTGCAGAACGAGAGTAAGGTCGTGAAAAAGAAGGTGAAGTTATGAAACAGGTAAGGTCTTGTTTTCTCCCGTTGCTGGGCGTCCTGTTGCTGGCCGCCTGTGGCAACAAACAGCAGTCGCCTGCCGATATTCAGGCGAAGCTCGACAGTATCGCCCGTCTTGAGACCATCGAACAGCTTGAGATGCAGGGTATCCATGTAGGCCAGGATATCAGTCCCATCCAGCTCTTCTTCGACAGTCTGAACATCCAGCCGCTGCCCGTACGCTATTCCGACGACTACGTGAAGTATCTGCCCAACTATACCTCGGTGCCTTTCGAGCTGGTGAAATTCATGAACTTCGAAGGTCGCACCGATCCCAAGGCCATTGCGCTGCCCGAGAGTGCAGGTGCCCGCTTGATGATACTCGCTGCTGACGAGGGCGACGGCCTCTACTCACTCTGGCTCTATTCGCTCGACGATGACTATATGCCCGTCGACAAGCTCTGTCTCTATGCCACCAGCAAGGAGGAACAGAAGGAGAACGAACTGGCCGATCCTGAGGATAAGCTGATTCAGGACTTTGTGATCACCAGCGACTACGAGATCCGCCTTACCGACTATTCCGGTAAGTTCGAGGCGGAAGTACAAAGGGTGTATCACGTGGATATGTCGCGCAAGTTCTCGGAAACGGCAGAAATCGACTACGAACAGAACGGTTCCGAGACCATCGAATAAGGGGATAGGGGCTTAGGCGTCTTTCAACAGGTTGTCGAGAAACTCGTCGAGGTCCTTGTCCAGATCCTGCATCATCATATCCGTGTCGATGATCACCAGGTCGTCGTCGACGATATACAGTTCTTCTACAGGCTCCTTCTCATCATTCTCCAACACAAATGCGTAGGGCTTCATGATACCCATGTTGTCGACGAGTGCCTTCTGGCGCTCGATACACTGGCGGATGATGGGCGGGATGGCTGTGTAGAAGTCATCGTCGGTGTTGTTGATCCACTGCTCCACGACCCCTCGGGCGATCTCCACATCGTTATCGTTGTAGGTGATCACCTCGCCAGAGTCCTGGAAAACTCTTACGTGAATGTCGGTCATGAGCGATGTGTCGGGATTGGCGGGGATTTTCTCCGCTGTTCGGCGAATACAACGCTCGATTTCCTGTAATGTCTGTTCGGTCGCTTTCATCTTATTTCTGCTTTCTCACCGCAAAATTATAAAAAATCTTTGAAATCGCAAACGATTACGGCCTTTTTTCGGAAAAAAACGGTGTTTTCGCTTGTTTTTTAATAAATATGTAGTACCTTTGCATAATGTAAAGT
>LXOW01032921.1_pt1 | contig 10595 bp, 12 predicted proteins | sample 1368591 | NCBI WGS metagenome assembly LXOW01 (sample SAMN04884650, study PRJNA319009) | bovine gut metagenome | isolation source: Cow rumen | host: Bos taurus | place: Italy: Legnaro (PD) | collected 2014-07-09
ATATACCATTGAATATCCGTGCTCATTCATGTTTGTGGCTTCGATGAATCCCTGTCCTTGCGGCTATTATGGCGATCCTACTCACCATTGTGTCTGTACGCCTGGTCAGATTCAGCGGTATATGAACCGCATCTCTGGTCCGCTGCTCGATCGCATGGACCTTCATATCGAGGTGCCTGTTGTACCGTTCAATCAGCTGTCGCAGATGCAGCCTGGCGAGTCGAGTGCCGATATCCGTAACCGTGTGATTGCAGCCCGCAAGCGCCAGGAAGAGCGCTATAAGGACTTTAAGGGCATCTATAGCAATGCACAGATGACTGAGCGTATGATTCACCAGTTTGCCGAGCCCGATGCTCAGAGTCTCGACATGCTCCGCACAGCCATGGAGAGACTGCATTTGAGTGCTCGAGCTTACAATCGTATACTGAAGGTGGCTCGTACCATTGCCGATTTGGAGGGTACTGAGCGAGTACTTGCACACCACATAGCCGAAGCCATAGGGTATCGCAATCTGGACCGTGGCGACTGGGCTGACAGATAATTACATTTAAAACCTCATATTATGGACGAAGCCAAATGCATACAGTTGCTCGAGGAGCACGGCGTCAAGCCTACAGCCAACCGTATTGTGGTGGTCAAGGCCTTGGCCTCATCTATCCAACCGCAGTCATTGGCTGAGTTGGAGAGCAGAATCGAGACCATTGATAAGTCGAACGTGTTCCGTGCTCTGACCCTTTTCCGCGAACACCATCTGGTGCATGCTATCGAGGGCACTGGCGATGGCACTCGTTACGAGCTCTGTCATAGTCATCACGATGATCATGATGACGACCTCCATCCTCACTTTTTCTGCGAAGAATGTCAGCAGACGTACTGCCTGGATGGCGTTGAGATTCCTGAAGTGCAGCTGCCTGCCGGCTTTGAGCAGCGTTCGTCTAACTATTTGATAAAAGGAACTTGTCCACATTGCAAAAAATGATTGATTTACAGAATCTTCGAGTGATAGCTTTCGATGCCGACGACACGCTTTGGGATTGTCAGTCGCATTTCGAGGAGGTAGAGAAGCATCTCTACCAGTTGATTGCACCTTATTGTGACGATCCTGCCCACGAGTTGTTTGTTACAGAATCCGGCAATATGGCCGACTTGGGTTATGGTTGCAAGGCTTTCACCATTTCTATTATAGAAACTGCCCTGCGTGTTGGCGGCAGTCATCTTAGTGATGTCGAACTGACGGAGTTGTTGGCTCATAGCAAATCATTGCTCCATCTGCCTGCAACGCCTCTGCCTGAGGTAGAACAGACGCTTCAGCGCCTGCAGGCTTATCCTTACCGTCTGGCAGTGTTTACCAAGGGCGAGCTTCAGGATCAGGAGAATAAGCTGCATCGCAGTCGTCTGGCTAAGTATTTCTCGCATGTAGAGATTACCTCGAATAAGACCGAGACGGAATTCCAGAACCTCTGTGAGCATCTGGAGATTCTGCCCCACCAGTTGCTGATGGTAGGCAACTCGCTGAAGAGCGATATTGCCCCAGCACTCAACATTGGTGCCTGGGCCATACATATCCCCTTCCACGTTACTTGGCAGCTGGAGCATTCTGAGGATATCGAGCACGAGCGACTGATAAAAATTACCCATTTCAACGAAATATTAAAGCACTTATGAACTATATTTTTGAAACCCGAATGGAGGTGCGCGACTACGAGTGCGACATCGAGGGCATCGTAAACAATGCCAACTATCTGCACTATGCCGAGCATACCCGTCACTTGTTTCTGCGCAGCCTTGGTGTAAGTTTTGCTAAGCTGCACGAGCAGGGCATCGATGCCGTTGTGGCCCGTATGAACCTGCAGTTTAAAACCCCACTGCGTTGCGACGATGAGTTTATCTCGCGCCTGGCACTCACCAAGGAAGGCATAAAATATGTGTTCCATCAGGCCATCTTCCGTGCCAGCGATGAAAAGCTGTGCTTTAAGGGCGACATTGAGCTGGTGTGCATCGTTAATGGTCGCTTGTCGAATAGTCCTGAATACGACGAGGCTTTCAAGGACTTTATCTAAGCTAACAAACCTAATTATCAACTATATATGAAGAAACTTTTGTTCGTGGCTCTGCTGATGGCCGCATCGCTCAATATCAGCGCACAGACAAAGGAGCCCGAGGCTCCACAGTTGGAATTTGCTCTGCAGCTCAAGGTTACTCTTGGCGAGGCATTCGGTATCGACAACACTCAGCATGGTCGTCGTACGGTTATCCCCATTACTGGTGGCACCTTCGAGGGCCCAGGCATCAAGGGAACCATCGTGAATGGCGGTGCCGACTACCAGCTCAACGCCGAAGGCCGCACAGAGCTCGAGGCCATCTACTGCATCAAGACCGATGACGGCATCTACATCCACGTTCGCAATCGTGGTATCATTGCCAACGGAAAGGATGCCGATGGAAAGCCCAGTTTCTACTTCCGCGCAGCTCCACAGTTCGAGGCTCCTGCCGATAGCAAGTATGGCTGGCTTAACAACTCGCTGTTCCTGTGTGCACCAACGTTCTCAGCCGATTTCAAAGGCATTGTGCTCAACGTTTGGCGCGTTAAGTAATAAAACCTATTTGTTATGAACATCAAGATTGCTTTCATCAGCCTTCTGCTGGTAGCTTGCGCTCATGTTATGGCGCAGGATAGGGCAGAGGTGGAGCTACAGACCACTGAGGGTAACATACGCATAGCCCTGTTCAACGAGACGCCACAGCATCGTGACAACTTCATGAAGCTGGCCCGAATGGAGTTCTACGACTCGCTGCTGTTACACCGTGTTATCAAGGACTTTATGATTCAGGGTGGCGACTTGCAGAGCCGTCATGCCAAGCCCGGACAGCTGCTGGGTACTGGCGAACTGGATTATACCCAAGAGCCTGAGTTCCGCTTGCCGCAGATTTATCATCGCAGAGGTATGGTAGCTGCCGCACGCGAGTCGGATAGAGTTAACCCTGAGCGCCGTTCTGGTGCTGCCCAGTTCTACATTGTGTGGGGTAAGGTGTATGATGACAAGCGACTTGCTAAGGTACAGGAGCGACTCGATTCTGCCACTAACGGCCAGGTAAAGCTGACGCCTGAGATGATTGAGACCTACAAGACCGTAGGTGGTACACCGCATCTTGATGGTCAGTACACCGTGTTTGGCGAGGTGACTCAAGGCTTGGATATCGTAGAGCGCATTCAGCAGGTCGAGACTGACAAGAATGACCGTCCTGTTAATGATATCCGCATTCTCAGCGTCAAGATTGTCAGCGATCCTTACGCACCTAAACCAGCTCCCAAACCAGCTCCTAAGAAGAAAGTTCGTAGAAGATGAACAACGAGACACAGCGCGGCTTCATCCAGTTGCACCTCAGTGTGCTGTTAGCAGGCTTTACAGGCTTGTTCGGTCGATTGATTACACTGAATGAGGTAGATATTGTTTGGTATCGCATGCTCTTTACCAGCTGTATCCTGTTGGTGTTTACCGGCTTGCCTCGTGTTGGCTGGCGCAAGTTTCTGCAGCTGTGTGGTTGTGGCGCATTGTTGGGCCTGCATTGGATGCTGTTCTATGGCAGTATCAAGGCCTCTAATGTGTCTATAGGCGTTATCTGCTTCTCGTTGATAGGATTCTTTACCGCCCTGTTCGAGCCCATCATCTTCAAGAAGCGCTTTTCAGGGTTGGAGTTCCTCTTTTCGCTGATAACCGTTGCTGGTGTGTTGTGTATCTTCTCGCTCGATGCCCGCTATCGCTATGGTATTATGATAGGTGTGCTTTCATCGGCCGTCTGCGCCATTTATGCCATCTGCAACAAGAAGGCCAGCGTGGGTGTTCGCAGTCGTACGGTGCTCATGTATCAGATGTCGGGCGGCCTGGTCATCGTATCGGCCATCATTCCCGTTTATCTGTGGTTCTTCCCCAGTCAGCAGCCTGTTGTGGTCATTCCTAATGGCAGCAATCTGTGGTTCATGCTCTGCCACGCGCTGTTCTGCACCGTTGGCATGTATCTGCTCCAGATTCAGGCTCTGAAGCGCTTGTCGGCCTTCACCGTCAACCTGACTTACAATCTTGAACCCTGTTACACCATCGTCCTTGCCTTCCTCATCTTCGGCGAGGGACGCGAGATTAATTTCTCCTTCTACCTCGGCATTGCTCTCATCCTGGTGAGCGTGCTGCTACAATCCTTGAAAGCCTTGCGCAAAGGATAGAATAGAATGATTATTTAACTATAAAACTTACAAATGATGAAAAAACTATTATCCGCCATCCTGTTTGCCACCGTTGCTATGACAGGGCAGGCACAACCATTGTTGAAAACGCATGTAGAATCAGGCGATGTTGAGGGCCGTCTTGATGACTCCGTTGCTGTGTATAAAGCCATTCCTTATGCTGCAGCCCCTGTGGGCGACCTGCGCTGGAAGGCACCACAGCCCGCCAAGCCTTGGAGCGGTGTGCTGAATGCTGATGTTGAACCCAAGTGGCCACCACAGCCTGAAAAGAGCTACGTAAAGTATGATATGATGAGCGAGGACTGCCTCTATCTGAGTGTTGCTACACCAGCCAAGAGTGCTAAAGAAGCCTTGCCCGTTATGGTGTTTATCCATGGTGGTGCTTTCCGCACAGAGCATTATGGTGGTGAGCTTTGGCAGAGTCTGGCTCGCCGTGGCGTGGTAGCTGTATCTATCGAGTACCGTGCTGGAGCATTAGGCTTTATGGCCCATGCCGATCTGGCTAAGGAGGCTGACGGACACTCGGGCAACTACGGCATTCTTGACCAGATTTTCGCTTTGCAGTGGGTACAGCGCAACATCAGGAACTTTGGTGGCGACCCATCAAGGGTTACCATTTTCGGCGAGTCGGCAGGTGCCGTGAGCTGTCATATTCTGTGTGCCTCACCGCTGGCCAAGGGCTTGTTCCGTGCTTGCATCAGCCAGAGTGGTGCCATGATGACCAATTCTCTCAATCAGCAGATGGCCCAGTTGTATGGCGGTATGTTTATGAATCAGCTCAAGAAGAACTCCATCGCCGAGATGCGCCAGATGGATGCCAAGGACCTTACAGGCAACGATGCCAACTTCCAGGCCTGCGTGCCAATCGTAGATGGCTATGTGATTCCAGAGCCCGTCTACAACCTCTATGAGAAAGGTAACTACAACGATGTGCCCGTACTTATTATGCATAACAGCGATGAGGGCGCCGTCGACTTCGACAGCGTGAGCCCTGAGCAATACGAGCAGTTCTTCAGTCAGGTGCCAAGCCAGATGAGAGATAGCGCCAAGGCGCTGTATCCAGCTGCTACTGATGAGGAACGCCTGTTCAGTATGCGCGATGTGACGCGCGATGTAGGCTTTGGCTGGCCAGCCTATGCTTGGGCAACCCTGCAGAAGCAGACGGGTAAGAGCCCTGTCTACGTGGCTTATCTGGCTCAGAAGTCCGACACTACCGTCTATGCCAAAGGCAATCGTCGTGGTGCCGCCCATGCCGATGATATGATGTATCTGAAAGGCGCTTTCGATAACAAGGCCGACAGATTCCCACAGGAAAAGAAGGTGAGCGACCTGATGCAGCAATACTGGGTAAACTTTGCCAAGACCTGTGGCAATCCCAACGGCAAAAATCTGCCACAATGGCCTCAGTTCGAGGCTGACAAGCCTACCGTCATGCAGTTTAACAACGGTGCCAAGCTCATTCCTCTCCCCAACCAGCAACGCATCAAACTCATCGACCGCTTCATGACCTTCGTCCGCACAGGGAAATAAGAAAAAGGAGACTCGCAAGAGCCTCCTTATTAGTTACTTCAATGTTTTGTTGATTTCTTCCTTGAATTTGTCGACGCCAGGGAAGCCGATGTTCTTGAAGGTCTGGGTGCCAGCGGGATCGTAGATGGCGTAAGTTGGGATACCATCCGATTCGAAATGGTTGAGCACGTAATCATACTGCTCCCCGGTCAAGTAGTAGTGGTCGCCATCAATATCCTTAATCATCTCCTGCCATGTGGCCAGGGGTGATGTGGGCGATGTGATGTAGACAAACTTGACGTTGCTGTCCTTCAGTTCCTGCTTGAGCGGTGCCAGCTGTTTGTGTCCCATACGGCATGGTCCGCACCATGTGGCCCAGATGTCGATGAGAACGGTTTTACCCTTATACTTGTCGAGTATGGTCTGCAGAATCTGCTCGGGGGCCACCTCGTCGTACTTCTTATAGAACACGCTCTCTTGTCTGGACAGTTGATCGACAATTTGCTTCTGTTGGGCTTGATAGTCGCGGATAATCGTCTTGCACGCTTCGTTGTTTACCTCGCTGAGTGCTTTATCGAAATCCTGATTGGAGCGAATGCAGTCGTAAGTGAGAAAAAGATCGTGGTTGAGCGGAGCTTTCTTTACGGCCGTAGAGTCGTACTGGCTGATGGGCACATACCAGAATTGCTCGCTACAGGGTGCGGTGGGCTTATTAAGATACTTAAAGGTATAGCCATTGAGTGCCTTACGGCGACCGAAACGCTCGAAATTTCTCTTAAAAATGCTGTCGATGTCTTCGTTGCTATGATACTCAACCTTTCCAAGTGTAATCTGAAGGTTTGAGAAATTGTCGGCAAAACAGAAGAGCCAACCTATATGATCGTATTCGGCCTCCATGCATAGCAAGTCCTTGAGGGCTGTGGTGTAGGCAGATGCTTTGATGCCATCTATCTTCTGCTGGAAAAGATTGTTGGCAAACGATAGCTGATCGTCGAGAGTTACACACTTGTTGGCTGCCTCGTATTGCTGCTCTTTATCATTTTTGCCTAATCTACTTTCGAAATCCTTTCTAAGGTCCATATTCGTCTTAGCCATATATCCCTTAAAGGCGATGACTGAATTCTGCTCGTTGGTAACCTTCATCAGGATGGATGTTTCCTGACCTGGGGCGATGATGACGGGACATGTAGCCAGTCCATTGATGGTCAAATTCACTTTGCGAGCCAATTGTATGGGAACTTCAGCGGTAAGCGTTCCGTCATCGGCAAAGGCGTAACCCTTTTCAAAGCGTTCTGTAGAACCTAATGGTGTGAAACCATATACCCAAAGTTTTAGTTTCATGGCTGGCTTATAGCCCAATAGTTTTATCTTGATGGTTGCATTGCCATTGGCGAGTCTGGCCACGGGCAGGGTTTCGTCGTTGGCATACTTCACGTTTTTCCAATCAGCAGGAATCTCCTGTTTTCTCTGGTTCTTCTCGTCGCAGATGTTCCAGAACTGGAAAGCTCCTTCATCATAACCCTCTAAGAAATCAAACTCCTTTGTGTCGAGTGGAACGGGCTTGAAGTGTAGCGCCAAATCGGCCTCGCCGCTATCGGGCATCCAGAAGAGCGAGTCGAGCTCTAAATCTGATTCCTGATTGCAGGTCTTGGCGCCACTTGTAACGATGTACTCCTTACCATCGGGCGTGAGCAAGAACGACTCTTTGGCAAATTTAATCCAATAGTGAGGTGTGAATTTTGCACGGAAGTGCAACACCGTCTCCGTTTGTTTCAGCTCTACCTNNGATGAGAGCAATGCCGAGGTAGAAGGAGAAATTAATCTCGCGCCCCTCGCCGAAGATTTGTCTGACATCATCACAATAATACTATTGGAAACGGCCTATTTGCTGCTGTGCAGAAGATAACAATCGTTAGGAAGTATCACCAGCGCTCTTTGGCCTCTAAGGTTATTTGCTTTTGCTGGCCATGGGCTGTGGTGAGGGTGATGGTTTGCTTGGGGGAGTGGGATATGTCGTACTCTTCGTCCCAAGAGTATTCTGTGACATTCTTACCATTGATGGCGGTTATTGTATCGCCAATCTCCATGCCGGCTTTAACGGCATCGCCGTCTCTGATAAGCCCAGAAACAATCCATCCACGACAGATGTCTGTACGATTGCGAAAGAAATAGTCGTAGGCGGCTCTTTGAGGAGCTTGGGGTTTGAAACGGCGCAGATAAAGCGCACTGTTCTTGACATCGATAATGATGTTGAAATCTTCCCAGATATCATTGCCTACAATTCCCAGATAAGGTCTGTCGCTCATAGCACCAACACCCTCAGGAATATAGGATATTGGTAAACTGCTGATAGTGTCGCTACCAATAACGATGGCGTCGGATAGCATATCGACAATTAACTCTTGCTCCTTATTACCAATCCCCAATTGACTAAAATCGGTATAATATCTTTTGGCAGTAATCGTATCAAGGCCGTATTGGCTCACGGTTTTCGAGGTAAAATCTATAGAGCTGCCACTACCTGTATCCATCTGATACCAGCCTTTTATGTTTGTACCTTTAATAATTGTTTCGGCTTGAAACATCAGTTTGTGATTCTCAAATCTTATAGGCAGTTTCTGATAACCAGCAGTATTGGGCTTTCCATTCTTGTGCTGTTTAAGATAACGATGCTCGAAGTTGATTTCAAATGGATAATCTTCAACGTTCTTAATGCCCATGATGCCATCGGCATGACAATTAACCACATCCCTCAACAGGAAAATGGGAACAATATTGTATTGGTCATGAATAGTACCAGCATTAATCTTGGTTTTATCAAGAATAACTCTAACCTTCGTTCTTCCTGAAGCACCACCAGCATTTGCATTACCTATCTTCTGTGGTTTCCACGCCGAATACGCCAGAAATACGCTATCTACTCCAAACATGTTTGCGGCTCCAGTATCGTAGATGGTGTTGCACTTGATGGAGTCGTTAATAGTGGTGGGGATATAGATGTGCCCGTGATAGATAAAAGGAATACTATCGTTAACTTGTGCCCAGGCTGTAAACGATGCAATACTGAGTAATGTGGTGAATAATAGTTTTTTCATTTTGTTTAAGTTTATAATTGTTTGTCTGGGCAAAAGTACATAATCTCTTGAAATCAGACAAGAAATTCATTACACAATATTACACATATCACTATTTTTAAGTTACATAAAGTTAAATTTATCGTTTTTCGATAAAATTTTATTGTTTTTGTTTGGTTGGTTCGAGGGAAATATATACTTTTGCATATCGATAATCGATAAATAACTAATTTAAAACGATAAAATGAGTATGAAATCAACAAAACTTTTCAAATTAACTGCATCGAATGTGGCAACAGTAATTTTTCTATTGCTTCTGACAGGGATGATGGCTTGGCTGATAACAGGCGACATAAGCCGAATGAAAGCTGCAACCAGTAATTATGAGTATTACCAGAATGCAATCTATCTGATTGATAACATCGCGCGAACATACTTCTTCTGCATCTTCATGCTGATGGTATACCTTACTTATATTAATAAGCAGTACTCAAAGTGGTGCGTAAGACTGTTTTATATTGCTGGATCATCTACGCTTGCCTATTACGCCATAGCTAGTAATTATTACGGATATGTGTTTAATCACGTTGAGAGCGAGTACATGGATAAAACCGTTTCTATGGCGCGTTCGCTTTTTACCGGACCTCTGTACTGGATAATCATCGGCTATTTCTTTGTGCCAAAGATTCTTAAGGACGCCCAGAAGTTGAAGGAAGAACAGGAACTGACTATTTAATCGGCCTATGGGACAGATAATAGTAAACTTAGATGTTGAACTTGCCAAGCGCAAAATGTCGCTCAGCGAGTTGGCCGAACGAGTAGGATTGACATTAGCAAATCTCTCGATCCTTAAGACGGGCAAGGCCAAGGCCATCCGCTTTACAACCCTCGAGGCCATCTGTCGCGAACTGGGTTGCCAGCCAGGAGATATACTTGAATATAGAGACGAATAAAAATCAAACGTAAACAAAAAATAGTATGGAAGAAATTAAAATCAATGTATCCCTTAAAGTTTGGGTATACGCAATTTTGGCCATGGGGGCTCTAATTACAATTTTGTTAGTTATCAACTATAATGTCAGAGGTACGGATAAAACCTTAGACACGATTCCCCTTTTCATGATTATGATGGCAGCCACTATCATTCCCAACTTCATATCCAGCAGAACACGTCTGGTAATAACCGATACTTCTCTGATTGTAAAAACGAAGGCGGAATGGGTAGTCAGACTCTCAGGTGTTGAATCTTTCTATGTCGACAAATTCAATGGCCGAACATTTATTGGCATACGCTATAAAGAGGATACGTGGGAGGCTGGTAAGGAAAATCTGGTGGATGATCGCAAATGGCGCTTGAAGGCCGACATGCAGGGCTATCCCTACGAAATCTACGTAAATTGGCTCTCAAAAACGCCAAAAGAGATATGCGACCTGCTTAATCAACGCATAAATAGCAGCAAAAACTAAAATGCAAACTATTTGCAAACTCTGATTTGCTTGTTTTTCAGGGTTATTACTTACTTTTGCAGCCAAAAACCAAATAAATTACAAAATGAAGAAACTATTATCCGTGCTGATTTTTTTCAGCTTGTCAGTAATCACAACCACAGCCCAAACCAAGGCTGACTCTCTACGTGCCGACAGTATCTTTAAGTCATTAGAGCTACAAGGAGTAGAGGTAGTAAAGCAGAAGTCGCTCGTTAAGTCGGACATCGACAAGATTACCTACGACATCGAGAACGATCCCGACTCAAAGTCGAACACTGTTATAG
>LXOW01252480.1_pt1 | contig 10594 bp, 6 predicted proteins | sample 1368591 | NCBI WGS metagenome assembly LXOW01 (sample SAMN04884650, study PRJNA319009) | bovine gut metagenome | isolation source: Cow rumen | host: Bos taurus | place: Italy: Legnaro (PD) | collected 2014-07-09
AGATGTGTATAAGAGACAGGGGCTGTATCGAGCCAAATGCCCTTGCCAGGCTGGCTGACATCGGTGTCTTTGGATGGTGACAGCAAGGCAATGATGTTGAAGCGGTTGCGCATCGACGTGAAAGGCTCATGCTGGAACAAGGCTTCAACGGCGGTACGGCAGTCGTCTAAGAATTGTCCCATCTGGTCTTGCGTATAGCCCTCGGCAACGTAGGCTATATGTATACAACGTGTAGTGTCGGCAGCTTGCTGGAGGGTGACGTATGGCGTCTGTTGATGTAGGTGGCGGATGAGGATGTCGTCTGGCGAAACCCGATGGCGCAAGTGAGCTATGCTTTGGTCGTGGAAATCGCGCAAGTCGATATCAATCGTGATAGGATGTTTAGGATAAGGTACGAAGAAGACATTCTCGAACGATTTCTTGATTTGCTTAGCCTCGACGGTAGCCAGCCACTCCTGGAAGAGCGTTGAGAAACTATGTCGGTACAACGTATCACCACTCAGTGCATCGCAGACGGTAATGCTACCGTTGCCCTTTAATGGTAGTTCGGCAAGGCGTTGTCGACGACCGTACCAGCGCGGCGACATGCTAAGCTCATCAATATAGATGGCTTGTTGAGTATTGTTGCCAGCAAAGATGTAGTCTATGCGTAACGTAGAGTCCCGAAAATGCTGGTCAAATATCTGTGCATTAATGGGCTGAACTAGAATTATTCCTATTCCGATGAATAGCGTGATAAATGTAAAGTACCTCATAGAATGTCGTTGATGATTCGTTGAATATAAGGTCTAGACCAGTCATTAATATGATATCGCTGGTTATAGAATTGCATCAAGTCTATATCAATGGTTACACAGTCCTTTGTGCGGCCAGAGTCTTTCTCAATGGTTTTCAGGACAGCAATTAGCTCGTCAGGGGAAAGAGAGGTGGAGCCAGAGACCAGACGATTCATATAGAATATACCACGGCCGTGGATGTCTTCCGTCCATAGCTTGCGGGAAAAGCGCAAGTCGCGAAGTATCGCTTCAAGACGTTGTGAAGCCCACTCGATATGAGCCGTCTGCAAATAATTGGAGCCTAAGGCTATGATAACGTACGACATTTCAATTGTCAAATCACTTCCTCTCCTTCAGTATTCCATGTCGGTAGGCGTAGAGCAGTTGACGCAGGTCTTCAATCTGAGCACGTAATTCCGTCCCCTTGTCAGTATCCGCAACACGCATGCGGTGGGCAGAAAGTTCTACAAGTTGAGTTGTGGACTTGATGTCGATACCCCGTTGGATAGCATCCTGTGCACTCATGAACGGTTCATGCTGGACGAGCTGGAATCCGCGACTGTGGTATACCAGCGTATAGCCTGCGATACCTGTCTCGGAATGGTAAGCTTCGGAGAAGCCTCCATCAATGACCATCAGCTTGCCATTTGCTTTGATGGGATTCTCGCCTTTGGCTACGTGGACAGGTACATGGCCATTGATAATATGTCGATTTTTGCCTGTAACACCGAAAGAGTCGAGGATTCTGTCGCACACCTCTTCATTGTCGCGTAACTGGAAATAGTAGCCTTTTTCCTCTTTGAAAGTAGCCTTATCAGTGAGGAAGTATCGCTCAAAAGTAGCCATCTTCGATTTATCGAAGAGAGGAGAGTCCTTTCCACACCAAAGGTAAAGGAAATAGTCGCGAGCAAACTGTTTGAGTTCGGCCTCAGTATCGCTAGTGAAGGCAGCACGTACCAATATGCCTATATTATGCATTAACTCCATACCGCTGTAGTATTCGTTGTTGTAAAGTTGTACCTCCTTGAGGCTACCGTCACTATTAAGTGGTATGGAGGCATGGTAGAGCAGGTTTTGGTTACAGACAGAATACATACAGCCGTGGGAGAGCAGCATTTTAATATGTTTGCGAAGTTTTTCAGAAACGCGAAAAGAATGGTGTAGCCTTTCCATCAATGCTTTTTCTTCAGCGGTGAGATTGTAATTGACCATTTTGGTCTCAGCATTATATACTGTGGGGAAGTGACACGAACGCATCTCGTACTCCTTTCCATCGATAATACAAACACCACGTTCATAGTCAATATTTTCCAGTAGGCATCGGTCTGTCATCTGCCATTCCGGACGACGCTTGAATATCTGTGCTTCAATTTTAAATTGGATGACGCTGATGGCCTTGTGCATTTGTGCAGTCAGACGCTGGTATTTGTCTTCCATAACATTGCCTTTCAGTAACTTGGGCATGAATTCTGTACAAGGATCATCGTTATAGATCTCCATCGCAAACGTGGCAAGTGGTACGAGGTTGATGCCATAAGCCTCTTCGATAGTAGTAAGATTGGCATAGCGCAGACAAAGCCGCAATACGTTGCAAATGCAGGCATCGTTGCCCGCTGCGGCACCCATCCACAAAATGTCGTGATTACCCCACTGGATATCCCACGAATGGTACTGTCTCAGGGTATCGAGGATAATGTGTGCTCCTGGTCCACGGTCGTAAATGTCACCTAAGATGTGCAGTTGGTCGATGGCAAGACGCTGAATAACATTGCAAAGAGCACAGATAAAATCATCGGCTCGCCCNNGTATCGACGATAACGCTGACGTATGCAGCCTTATCGGTATCGTCAGTACGCTCATGGAGCAATTCTTCGATGATGTATGCAAACTCCTCGGGTAGCGACTTGCGCACCTTGGAACGTGTATATTTCGATGACACGTCGCGACAGACAGCCACCAGGCGGTGAATGGTGATGTGATACCAGTCATCAATGTCTTCCTCAGCAGCCTTAATGAGTTCCAGTTTTTCTTCAGGATAGTAAATGAGCGTGCAGAGCTCGCGGCGTTCCGATTCGCGTATGTCGCCCTTGAAGAGCTCGCTCACCTTACGGCGGATGTTGCCTGAGGCATTTTTCAATACGTGTTGGAAAGCTGCACTTTCTCCGTGCAGGTCGGCCAGGAAATGTTCGGTACCTTTAGGCAGGTTCAGAATAGCCTCCAGATTGATAATCTCTGTGGATGCCGCGGCAATTGTTGNNGCTGTAAATAGTGCATATCACGATTAGCAGTTTGATTCATCATATATGTTTTGAGAATTCTTGATTTGTAAGTATTGTTTTCGGTTTTTATATTGTCAAATTATTAGTCATACGCCTGCTTAATATGTGAGTGGTGCGGTCATTGAGCGGAGGTACTGGCATGAAACCTTCTGTTAGTCCAGTCTTCTCTGCCATAAGTTGCATGGTGCGTCGAGCCAGTTTCAGCAGTTTGTATTCAGCAAGGTCGTCAGCAAGACTGTCCTCTTGACAACCATACTGGCGTAGTTCGCGATCCAGTTCTACCATGTGAATAATACGTAGCTGGTGTTCTTCTACGAGTTTCTTTATTGTGCGAAATGTCGCCATTAGGCGGTCATTCTCTGTGGCAAACTGGTTGCCAATAGTTTGTTGGATACTCTCTGCCTCCTGATAGCCCTCGGGAAGGAAGAAAGGTATTTTACTGGCATCTATATCAGAAGAGTCAAGCCTCATGACACGTATGCCTCGCATCAGTATTTCCTCAACATGTTCCTGATAGGCGTAACAGAATAATTTACGCCATTCAGCAACATCATGTGGCACGGTCACGTCTTCTAACCAACGCATGTCGCCTGTAATACCAGCCTTCAGCAAATTTCTTAGGGCGATACGGGTCTCGTCTGTCATAATTGACAATGGATCGCTGTTCATGACTTTCCAATATACGTCATACGTCTGCTTGGCCATTTCCTTGGCCGTAATGCTGTGGGTGATGGCGGCATTGCGTATCTTGACCTGCCGACTATTCCACCTTAGCTTATCCATGCATTCTTGTTCTATGGCGCCTTGTATAATGACGGCATACGCCTGACGCACAATGGCACGCTGGTAGAACACACGCTTGGGCAGTTTCTCCTGCCAGTATTTGTCGTTCATGANNCCATGCAAATGAAGCAAATCGTACTGTCCACCCTCCAACAGTATCATTGCCTGATGCCCTTCTGTTGCAACATAATGTTCAGTGCTGAACCCCATATTTGTGGTTAACATCTCAACATGCTGCACTATCATGTCATCGTCTGTAGGGTGGAAATGGAGTATTCTCATCGACAGATAAAATCTATTGTCATCAACATTCTGACTGCAAAGATAATGTAAACCGATTGAAATACCAAAAGAAAGTGCCTTTTTCTTTTACTTCTTTTTATTCTTTTTGATAGTGAAGAGTTCACGCCAACCGTCAAAGTCCTTTTTCATGATGATGCCAATGCCTTGTGTATTGAGCGATGAACGAGTGAAATAGCGATCGTTGGTTTGGTTATAGACTTTGAGGGCTAGATTGCCACTAGGATAGAGTAAATAGCGGATATCGAAATCACCTATGAATGACGGTGTGGCCGTAGTGGCATTGTCGCGGTAGCCAAATTGACCGTTGATAAGCAGTCGGTTGTTCAGCAGTCGGCCGTTGATGATGCCCTCATATTCGGCATTGTTCCAGCCCTCGTCGCCGGTAGAGATATTAGCACCGAAATTCCAGTTGTTGCTATTGATGACCTGGCCGAGCATATTGTTGATCTGTCCACTCAGTGTACCAGAAAGCAGGCTCTGCATGGCTAGCGACGTATTGTCGCGGTTTGTTGCGGTCTGGTCGGCATTGTTGACACCCTGTGGGTAGAATCTGCCAACTGCTAATAGGTAGATGACTTGCTGACGCATCTCGTCTTGACCTGTAATAGCACTACGCACCAATTGTTTTTCTTCATTATTGACGTTGAGGATGTCAAGGTCGAAATCAACTTGTGGCTCACGCGGCTGTCCAGCTATATTCATAAGGCAATTAACACGTACCGTATTGCCAAACGACTGTCCAACGTTCAGATCTGAAAGACTTACACCATTCACCACATGCATGGCCTGTAGGTTTAGTTGTGCGTCATAGGGATCTCCGCCAAAGACAATGGTTCCTCCTTCCTTGAAAGTAAAATCTTTTTTGATGATATTCTGGATGGTAACATTATAGGTACCGTCAGTCACCTCGTAGTTACCGAACATGGTGAAGCTCCCTTTGTTATAATACGTGGCCTGCAGATCACCATTGCCATGCAATGTGATGTAGTCGCCCGTGTTGGCATCCATCAATAGTTTAATGGTAGCATCAGGCGTTGTATTCACTTTCAGGCGCATGATAAGGTCGGTACGGAGAGGAGCGAATGGTTCGTACGGAGACACTTTTTCCTGAGAATTATTGTTTCTTTCCCTCAAAGAAAGAGGCTGTGGGTGGGTTTGCCATTGGATGAATTCTGTATTTGTGATGGCATCAGGCGTTGCGGCATTATAGACTAAGAACGACTTCGCTTGTGGTGTGACATCAGCCTCTATGAGTACTTCATTGGCTCTTCCATGGATGGCTGCAGTACCTTGTGCATAGACCGTTCCGTAAAACAGCTCGTCGCCAAAGGCGGAGAAGTCGTAAGCCATCAAGTTTTCTGCATCTACATAAATGTCGTAGGTCAGATTGGTAAGCTCTTTGTGGTGGATTCCACCTGTCAAGATACCCTTGTTTCCGTGGATGTCATAGATGGGACAGCTGACGAATTCTATCTCGTTGGGCACCATGCGGAGTGTGTCGTTACGCATCTCATAGGTGCATCCCAGCGTCTTGACATGTGTCCGTCCGTTGAGTACCAACTCACCCGTTAGGTTGATGGCATCCAGAGGACCGATAATGCGGGCATGTCCGTTCCCGTGTCCTTCGATATGACTGATGAAACTGCTGGTAAAGGAGTGTGCAAAGTCAAGATAAGTACCCTCTGCCCGTATGCCCAAATCAATATAACCAGGGTCTGGCGACACAAAACCGTCAATATAGGTCATTGCCTCCTTACCGTCATCAGCAATGGCATGGATGTCAATCTGTTTCTTTTCCGTGTTCCAGTTGACGTCGGCGTTGAGTGTTCCCATGCGACCATCCTGAAACTTGAACTGTTCTACCTTCAAGTTTGCTGATGCTTCCATATTGCCAAAAACTCCACTGATGGAACCGCTACCAGTGGCCAGACCACTAAAATCTACAGCATGGAAATTGACAAGGTTCAGGATATAGCCAATCTCGATGCCACGCAGATTCACATTCAGTAGGTCCTTATTGTTGGCCGATGCCGAGCCATTGACTTGTATGTGCTGATCATCATGCTGGATAAAAAAACCGTCAATATCGAGGTGATCGTTACTATAGGTGATTTGACAAGGATGTATATCCCATTCAGTATCTTTGACATCCAGTTTGGAGGATGCGATGGTGACGTGGATACTCTTCTGCCCGTCAATTGCTTGCTGGAAGTCAGCCATAGCCGTCACTTTGCCATTCATGTGGTCTTCTCCATTGTTATTGAACATAAATGACGTGGTGAGTTGGTTGTTATACGCACTANNACGCACTACCTTCCATTTGCAATTCTAAGATGTCGCCATCACCCATCACCTTACTGACACCCAACTTGTAAAGTAGCGTACCCATAGGTGACAAGATGTTTAGTTGGGCATAGTTATATTCGCTGTCGTTATAGAAGAATTGAGGTACGTTACATTCTATGTCTATTTGGCGTGTATCGTCGTTCACCATTCCCTTGATGGTCAAAGGTTTCGTCAATCTCAGAGGGATATTCAGCAAGTGTGACATGAAATCCATGTTGTATACGGTGCCGTTGATAGAGAAATTGTTGTGAGTATGAGGATTTATGGCTGGAATGCCGGGTAGGGTGGGGATTTTCTCAGCCAGCAGGTTGGTAAAACTGTTTGGCAGGTCGCTGAAGTTATACGTGCCTTCAATAGTGAGGTCGGCAAAATCACTATGCAAAGTGATATTACGTTGCTGGCCTTCGTGCACTGAAGTCAAGCTTAATAGCTCCAGTAGATAATGCCCCTCAGAAGATTGCATTTTGAAATTATTCAGCTGAATAGTTCCACTGAGGTCGTCTATGTTGCTGCCATGTAAATTAGTGGTCAGTTGAGCTGAAAAAGCAGCATTACCCCATCTGTCTGTCAAATGGATGGCCTGCGGGACAAAGTGATTTATATCTGTACCCAGCCGGATGTCATATGTTGTTCCGTGTCGTTCGGCCAGACCTTCGACATTCAGTTTCAAGTTAGTGTCATCAATGTTTAGGGTGCCACGGTATCCCGACTGGTCATAGGAGCCGTCTATGTCGATATGACGGAAACTATATCCGTTATAGTCAAATTGTTGCACCTCACCTTTGGCATATACCATATTATTATCTTCTGCCAGTTGTCCGTTTAAGTCGATATTGGTAGACAATAATCCCAAATGGTCATTGTTTAGCAGGTGAGCCAAGTCAATGGCTTCTGTATACAGCTTGCCATTAAAGTGGTATCCGTCTTCAAGGACGAGAGTCACGTCAATGCTGCCTGCATCGGTATCTATCCGCGAAGTGGTTACCAGGTCTTCTGTGCCCGTTCCTTTGACAAATCCTTTCATCTGAATGTTTCCCATCCGCGAGATGATTTCAGGAATCTCAGCTCGTTCGCCATGCAGATTTTCTGTGATGAATGCAATGGTTTTGTCCGAGAGTTTCAGATTGTTGATATTCACAAACCATGCAGGTGAAGAGAGCGTCAGATTGTTCACCCATCCATTTGCACTGATATCAATATCTCCTCTTTTACTATTCACGAGGAGAGAGGGAATTTCTATATCTTCTCCTTGCCCCTTGAACGACAATGAGCACGTAATATCTTCGTTAAATTTCTTTAGTGATGGAACGAAACACGCAATGTCTGAAGGTCTTATAGTTGATGGTAGAATATTTCCTTCATATCTTAGTGAGGGCAGGAAGAAGTGGTCGTTTTGAAATTGGTATTTAGCATTAATCTCGCTAAACTTGATTTCTGTCCCAGGCATCTTCAAGACAAAGTCGTTCAGAATGCTTTGTTTGCGCCCTCCTTCATATTTTAGTGAAAGGCAATCAACCTGCATTCCTGATTTCTCTTTGAATGCAAGTCGCTTAATGTTTATGTTCAGCGAATCTTCCGTCAAGTGTTTCAGAATGACGTGTGCGCTAATGTCAGAAATTTTCAAATGGTTAGCATTCAACAAGCCTTCGGTCTCAGGGATGTCGTAGCGGTCATATCTGACACTTGAATGACGCATGATGAGCGAGTTGATGCGTAAGTTCAGTGGATTGGTTTCCGTTGTGTCTTTCGATGCCAGAGAGTCAATGACAAATTGGAAATTAGGTTTGCTGAGCGAGTCGCGCTGGTTAAGTATGGCGTGGGCTCCAAATATCTGTGCCGTGGCAATGGATATGCGCCCCTCGGTGATAGGAAGCAGGTCAATACGTGCAGAGAGTCGTCTGGCCTTCAGCATTTCTTTTCCTTGCTGGTCGCGTATCATGACGTCATAAAGTGTCAGTCGATTGGGAATTTCAATGTCGGCTTTCCCCACACTAACACTTGTTCCCAGTTTGTCTGCCGCAATGCTGGCGATGTATTTTCCGAGATATTCCTGTACGGTAGGTATCTGGAAGATAAGCAAAACGAGGATGTATAGGCCGAGGATAGACCATACAAAAATATTTAATATGTACTTAAACAGTTTCAAAACTGACAAATTGGGATAGCAAAATAGATTGATTATTACATTTTCAGCTACAAAATTACATTAAAAAGNNTTGACGCTTTTTTCTTTAAAGTATAGCATTTTTTTATTAATTTTGCACCATTATTATTAAGAAACTATTCAATTTTATAGTAATACTCATGGCAAATGTAATCAAGTTATGTAAAGGCTTGAACATTCATCTTCAGGGCAATGCTGAGAAGAAGCTGATTCAGCTGAAGTCGAACGGGAGCTATGCTTTGGTGCCCGACGACTTCGAGGGAGTCACTCCGAAAGTTGTTGTCAAGGAGGGTGAAAAGGTGAAAGCCGGGGATGCCTTGTTTGTCAACAAGCAATATCCCGAAGTGAAGTTTGCCTCGCCAGTCAGCGGTACTGTACGCGAAGTGGTGAGAGGCGAGCGGAGAAAAGTGCTTTGCATCAAGGTCGATGCCGATGCCCAGCAGGAGTTTACAGACTTCGGCAAAAAGGATGTCGGCAGTCTTACTGGTGAGCAGATTATCAATGCGCTGTTGGAGGCCGGAATCTTTGGCTACATCAATCAGTTGCCTTATGCTGTATCGACGAATCCTAACGTTCAGCCTAAGGCGATTTTTGTTTCTGCCCTGCGCGACAAACCCCTGGCTTGCGACTTCGACTACGAGGTAAAGGGTCAGGAACAGGACTTCCAGACGGGTCTTACGGCGCTGTCGAAGATTGCTAAGACTTATCTTGGTGTAGGTGTCGGCTCTAAGCTTGAGGGTATGAAGGACGTCCATGTGAATGTTTTCGACGGCAAGTGCCCTGCCGGTAACGTCGGTGTGCAGGTCAACAACATCGATCCTGTCAACAAGGGCGAAGTGGTTTGGACTATTGGCGATCCGACGGTGGTGCTGTTCATCGGACGCCTGTTTAATACGGGCAAGGTGAACCTGTGCCGCAGAGTTGCGCTTTGCGGAAGCGAGATTACCAATCCTGCTTACGTGGATATGCTGGTGGGCGAAGAACTCTCTACGCTCCTGAGCAACAGCTACGATGCCTCGCACTCAGTACGTATTATTAATGGTAACGTGCTGACGGGACGTCCCACCACGAAGGAGGGTTTCCTGGGGGCTCACACCTCTGAGATTACCGTAATCCCCGAGGGCAACAATGCCGACGAGATGCTGGGTTGGATTCTGCCACGCTTTAAGCAGTTCTCGGTTAACCGCAGCTACTTCTCTTGGCTGTGCGGCAAGAAGCAGTATGCGCTCGATGCCCGCGTAAAGGGTGGCGAGCGCCACATGATTATGAGTGGCGAGTACGACAAGGTGCTGCCTATGGACATCTACGGTGAATACCTCATCAAGGCTATTATCTCTGGCGATATTGACCGCCAGGAGGCGCTGGGTATCTACGAGGTGGCTCCTGAGGACTTCGCTCTGGCCGAGTTCGTTGACTCGTCGAAACTTGAATTGCAGCGCATCGTGCGTGAAGGTCTCAATATCCTCCGAAAGGAGAATGCCTAAATCGTAAATTGTAAATCGTCAAATCGTAAATACAATTATGAGCTTTTTAAGAAATTATCTCAATAAGATCAAGCCGAACTTCGAGGAGGGTGGCAAGCTTCATGCCTTCCGCTCGGTGTTCGACGGCTTTGAGACCTTCCTCTATGTGCCTAACGACACAGCGAAGGCTGGTGGCGTGAATATTCACGATGCCATCGACTCGAAGCGCATTATGAGTATGGTGGTTATCGCCCTGATGCCCGCCATGCTGTTTGGTATGTATAACATTGGCTATCAGAACTATGCTGCTGCTGGCACACTCGCCACAGCTTCGTTCTGTGAGATTTTTGCCTATGGTTTCCTCGCTGTGCTGCCGAAGATTCTCGTGAGCTACATCGTCGGCTTGGGCATCGAGTTTGCCTGGGCACAGTGGAAGGGTGAGGAAATCCAGGAGGGTTACCTCGTTTCGGGTATCATCAT
>LXOW01009034.1_pt1 | contig 10593 bp, 11 predicted proteins | sample 1368591 | NCBI WGS metagenome assembly LXOW01 (sample SAMN04884650, study PRJNA319009) | bovine gut metagenome | isolation source: Cow rumen | host: Bos taurus | place: Italy: Legnaro (PD) | collected 2014-07-09
CGTTATTATCGTCACGCTCCAACTCGCCATCCTTGAAGGCATTCGAAACATGTCGTCTTACGTTTGATTCTTCCTTCGTAAAGAGCGAAGCCATCTGTGCAACATTCAGCCACACCGTATCATTCTCCAGCCTGACATCAATCTGAGTCTTCCCATCTGGAGTCTGGTAAATAACTATCTTCTGATCTTCTTTCATAACACTCTTGATTCGTTTGCATCGCGGCAATCATGCCGCAAAGNNCCCACGAAAAAAACGTTCATTAACTCAAATCATCAATCGAGTTAACTCAAATGACGAATCGAATTAATAAAGGGAAAAACGCCCTCCGAAATCATAAGATTCCGCAAGCCTTAATGAACTTGCGGAATGCTGCCACACTTCGCACCTTTAGGCCGAAGAATCTTGCAATTTCTTCTGTGGACGCTTAAGTTTATGTGTCCCACTATTCATAAAACAATTATTACGTATGTGTCTTGACAGACATTTATCATGTACATTCTTTATAGAGTCCATATAGATATCATCACACCATTCGGATTCTTTGAATAATAAATTATAATCATCGATACCCTCTACATAATGACTGGCAATTTCCAAAAAATCACTGATATAAGTATCTAAAGACATTATGTTTCTATCATAGAAATTATCGAGCACAATAAACTTGCGATCTTTCCATAGTCTCCCCATAAAACAAATGTCTGGATAATGAAAACGTATCAGCTCAATTTTGGTAAAGAGGTCTGGCTGCCTTTCGTCTGAGGAACCGAAAACAATCCTTCTTTTCTCGTCCCAATACAGCACGAAGGGCATTGCGTCTTCATCATTCCAGTTGAGTTTTATTCTGGCAGGCAGCAGTCTCCCCCAGAAACGATGATAAGCCCTCACTTTCTTGACATCAATAACCCCCTTACCAATACAGGCAAAGTTCTTCTTATAATCCAAGCGGTTATTCATTTCCATATTGGCCGCGTATTACAATTTTACCACTTTCTCCACCAAAGATATAGTCACCAATCACCTTGATGCTCCAAGGAACAGACAATGCCAAATAATCTCTACAGAAGCCAAATGCCCCGTCACAAATGGTTAGCACGCCATCAGGAACCCAATAATCCTTACCTATCAGTTCCGGCCTTGTGGCCATAATCAACCGCCGTCCTTCGTTAGCATACACGACACCAAATTCATCCATACTTGTTTTAGTCTCGTCATACCAAAATTCATTCACGTCGTAAATCTCTTCCACATAGGGTCTGTCCCACACGCAAAAGTTACCCATGCTTTTAGGCATTAATTCGGCAGTTCTGTTGATAGCCTCTTCAGTATACGACAACGGCATATAGAGGCTTTCCAACACCTTACAGTCTTCAAAGGCGTGTTCATCCATATCTTCACATCCCTCCACTATCCGATACCGTATCACATCCGGCACTCGCAACAGCCGTTTCTTATCAGCAGTATATACCCCACCGAACTCATCCGTCCATGTATCTTTATCATCCTTCATGCTTTATGGTTATAGTTCTAATTGCTGTTGTTCTGTGCTGCGATATGTATTGCACAGAACAACAGCAATACCATGAGCATAATACCCTTTATTCGTATTTTCTCTATTAGAATAAAGGAATGTCTATATAATAACCACCTTCTATGAAGTCACCCTTTCCCATACTTATAGCCATATCGGTAGTCTCATCGTCATTCCATCTGAAATGATATTTGTTATCAACTTCTACTGAATATTTCAGTATCTCATCCTTAATTTGCTCATAACAATTCTTTTCGAAAACTGTAATTCGAACAGATGCGCTCATCCCGTCAAAAACTTCCACTATGCATGAGTTTGAACTTTTTGTTTTAACTTTACCGTTATTGTCAATAACACAATTTTTGTACCAGATGTCAGTTACATAACCACTTCGAATAGAAATAGATTTCTTATTAAACCCCTGTGCCTTAATTGCATTATCTAAATCTGTATTTCTAAGATTTGCAATAGATAAAATAGGCTCGGATGGAGGAATTGATTCCTCTGCATTAACCGTACTTTCCTCATCTTCATCGGCATCAATATCTACAATCTTATATGCTCCATCGATTAATTTCACTTGCATACGAACCTTTACAGGTTCTTTTATCACATCCCAAATGTTAGTCACCAAAAACCAATCATCACTCTCAGGTTTAATTGTTCTGGAGACCACTTTGTCACCATAGTCTGGCGAAGCAGCCCCTGATATTGAGCCATTAACCAAGAAATCTGTGCAATAAAAGAAAGCGCCCTCGTCATAATCCGATTCCACATAAAACTTTTGCATGGCTTCCTCAGTAAAATATTTGCTTAAAAGTTTTTTATACATACTCTCTATAAATCCTTTAGCAGCATCGGGGGCTATACCTGTAGAATCCACAACTTCAATTTGGGTCGAATCAGGCTCTTCCACAAGCATCTTATTACCGCTATTCATATCATAGAAATAGTAACCACTTCCTATGATAGCAGCAAGAAAAATCAATGACAGAACAATCCACACCCATTTTTTCGAGCTTCTTTCTTCATCAGCTTGCAGTGTGTCATCAACGACTGCAGGTTGTGATTCTTGGGGAAAATCTTGCAGTTCATTTTGCTCGTTGACTTCATCTTTTTTCGTTTGTTCTGTTCCACAATAAGGGCAGAAAACTGTATCATGGTCAAGTAGTTCACCACAGTTTACACAGCGTTCAAACTTCGATAAGTCTTTTCCACAATTGGTACAGAATTGAGCATCCTTCTCAATATCTGCATTACAATATTTACATTTCATAACTATACGTTCTTTTATTAGATATTTAAATCATCGTCTTTTTCTACGAAATAAACCTTTACCTCCATAGACTTGCGGTTATCTTCGTCATAACGATAAATCATTATTTTCAACTTATCATTACCACGAAATATCGGAATGTTACGTGAATCGTTTCTACAATTGTATGCTTTATATCGTTCATTCTTATATCCCATAAAGTAATGAAGAATGTCAGGAACACAACCATCACCTCCATTAAAATGTACTTCATAATCCTTGTAAGTCCATGATTTTCCTGACGGTACAATTATTTCATCAGAATAAAAATGACCTTCATCATATCGGAATCCGTAATTACCTGATGACGAAAGTACATTTCTCATTCGTTCATCTGGTCCTGTTGCTCTGTCTGTCTCAGCTCGTAAAGTAATACATATCTCGCGTGGACCTGAATTATCTGAGGTACCACCAAACAGATTTGAGACGTTATCAGAGCTACTCTTTGCGCCTCCCCAAGCAACTATTAACATTAGTACTAAACAAAGAATAGAAGATAAATATTGCACATGGGTAGGAGCAATATTCTTCCAATATAGTTTTTTAAAGGCAACAATTAAAATTGCAACAATTGCTACATACCATATTGGAGAAGCAGATAATCCATTCTTAACAAAAAACCACAAGACAAATAAACCTGTCAAGATTTTTGTAGCTAAACTAATATTCCTATCATTGAAATAAGATGATACCTTTTCATTCGTATCATTTAAATCGTCATTTGGCGAATCCTTTTTATCATCATTCAACTGAGGATGTGGTTTCTCCTCGGGAAAAGGCTCACCGCACTTAGGGCAGAACATATGTCCACTCACTTGCTTAGTTCCACATCTTTTGCAATACATATAACAAACTATTTATTACTTGAACCTATGTACTTAATAATTCATACCAAACATTTGCTCAAATGCTTTATCCATTTTTCTTTTTGATTCTCTTGCTTCTTCTATTATATCATCGCTATCGTCGAGTTGTCGAGCCAAACGCATATATTCATTCCACAAATCATCAATTTTCCTGTTACAGTCTTGCCATTTTCCCCATGCAGGAGAAGACGCATATTGAAAGCCTCGTGCTAAATGTTGTTGATGGGCATTATATAGGGCTTCAACTTGGGGAAGAATTGAACTTATTTCCCCACGTATCTTTGCCATTTTCATAAGCGTTTCTTCTTCTTGTGCATTATTCGCTTTATAATCTATCTCGCTATCATCTACACTTCCTAAAGAGCTATGACTTGGAGAACTAAAGACAAATATCAAACCTAAGAATATAGCAAGAGCAAATGAGCAACGAGCCTTCAGAAGTGCATCAGATTCACCATTTGTTTTTACCTTATAGAATGCTGCAACAATAAAAGCGACAGCAAATAGCCACCAAGTCCATGAGGCTGAGAAGCCATGATTGAAGATAAAGAACCACAATACTGCTATAACAGCTATCCATATTGTCGCTGTTCGTAGTTTGTCCGTGTTGGAAAAGAAAGTTTCCATCGTCTTTACAGTCTCTGTCTTCTTTCCATCCCAATCAACATTCTTCAATTCTTCTATTTTATCATTCAACTGAGGTTGCACTTTTTCATCAATAAGCTTTTTCCCATGTTGAGTGAGTTCTTCTGCCTTAGATGCTATCTTATCTTTGGCATCCTGTATATCTTTCTTTATCCCTTTAAGATACGGTTTTCCGTTCTCATCAAGAAAAGGCTCACCACATTTCGGACAATATTTCTGTCCGTCCTTTTGTTCTGTTCCACACTTTTTGCAATACATAACCTCTATTTTTTATTATCAATAATAGTCGGAGTCTCAGGTTCAGTAATAGTTTTTTCCACATATCCCATAGATGTAAACTGGCCTTGACTATATCCTCTTTCTCCTAACCTTAAAAACATACTCACTAACGTACTATGAACAGCATCATTTGGTGTGTTTTGAGTTTTAGGAAGGATGAATTCTGCCAATCTACATTTATCAGACTGGCCATCATCATGGCTACTTTCCAATTTTATCTCTATTGCTAACAAATTATCAACTCTGTTTTCATAATACTGTCTTGAATGAAGAAGTATATCACATCTTATCCTATCTTTTCTTAAATCTTGGGATTTTCTTCTACTTATTTTTAGTCGATAATATTCTATATCTATAAAGTATCCTTTATAGTCAATAAACAAATCTTGAAGATACATTGCGATTCTACCAGAGATTGTCACTTCATTCATACCATATTCTAGTAAGCACAAATCATTCTCGTATAATTTGTCAATTGCGCAAGTTACTTTACGAAAAATATCTTCCTTTAGATTATCAGAAGACGCTTTTATTTGAGCTTCATCCCCTGAGCGAGTATCTTCAATATACCGTTTTAATAGCTCTTGNNTTTCTTTTTTTCCATATTTGTGCATTTTTTTGTTATTGGTGTCTGATAATTGTTTTTGTATTATCGAATGACAAGATTACTCTAATTCTTTTATGTTTTCAAAATTTTCAAAACAAGCAGCTTTTTTATATGCATCTAATGAACCCTTGGGAACAATTAAAGTGCAATAATGAAATAAATCTTTCAATTTGTCCCACGAACTATACTTAACCTGTGGAGGAGTTGGGGTTAGAATAACTAATTCATCTATCTGAGAGCCAGTAAATGATTCCGTTATTTCAATAAGACTATTGGGCAATGTTACTTTTGTAATATTACATTTAGTAAAAGGCGAAGATCTAAAACACCAAGAAAGAACTTCAACTCCGTTAGGTATTATTATCTCAGAATCTGATTTAAATTCTTTAAAACTGTGTACTATCTTTTTCAATTTATCAAATTTACCTTCAAACCTAATTGATGTAGCATTAGAATTGGTGAAACAATGATAAATCTCTTCAACGCTATTTGGTATTGTGATTGATCCCAAATTTTCACAAGAACGAAAACTCTGATCCATAATTTTCAAATTTTGTGGTAATATGATTGAAGACAGTCGTGGGCAATTATTAAAAACACGATGTATTTCCCGAAGATTACTTGGTAGTTTAACCGACTCTAAATTAATACAATGATTAAATGAACTCCTAATATAGTCTACGGTATCAGGAATAACAGCGGATTTTAGATTACAATGAAGATAACTTTCTTTAATCCAAGTAACTGGAACTGTTTTGTCGTTTATAACNNGACGTGGCCTTTATGGGGACATCCCTGTTCACAAGATCCAATCGAATAGCGGCCTTCCGTTTCTTGTGCAACGACACTCTGACCATTTAAAATGGCGATAATTAATAATAAAGTTTTCGAAATTTTGTGTTTCATAACAATTATATTTTTTAGTTTTATGTTATTTTAATTTATACTCCTTTTTTATATCAGCACAAAGGCTGTCAAGTAGTGGTTAGACTAAAGGCCTGTCATATCCCAGATTTGCCAAATCACGAAGGATCTGCTCCTTACTCTCTTTTTTGATAATTTAAGAGTCTGTTACAAAAGTGAATGGACTCTCTGGCTTGTCACTCAACAAGAAAAGTGCCGTCTCTTGCATTTTCAAGTACTAATCTTACGTATGACTGAATATCACCGATTTCAGCCAATACTCTTTCTTCTTTTAGGACTGAGTCCTTTTTTCTTTTCTCCATTCTTTAAATGTTTTTAGTTATTACAATAAATTCAAATACACACATGAAGTGTGAGCCTCTCACCATATTCTCTGGGAGGCTCTGGACTGCCGGACGATGAATACAGGAAACGACTCACACCCTGTATGACACGCACTTTTGTACATATCTAACAAGGTAGAGAACGTCTACTCTGATCCTTTCGTCCTGTGAATTGTCCAGATTCCCAGACGGAACAGCGCTAAACGCTTCTTCAATATGTCTGCCACTCTAATGAACGACAGTGCAAATATAAGAAAAATTTAGCAAACAACGTTCATGTGAGCCGTATTTTTTGCAAAAGTAGCTCTTTTTTCTTAATTTCAACCACTTCTTATCGATATTTTCTTCATTTTTGCTTTGTATTTATTCGTTTAACAATCATTTCGAGGGCGAAGATACGAAAAAAGGACGAAACGGCAATCATCCATTTCGTCCATTTCGCTTTTTGTCTAAAAGACTTAGGGGTTATGGAACGGGAACTTTTGAGTTCTGATTGAACTTCAGGGTGATGAGACCCTGAAGGTATGAGTTGTATTCTTGGGCTACGGTCTGCATGGGAATATCCTGATGAGAGAGAATTAGTTCTTGTAAAGTGTTGGTTAGTTCTTTCTCAAGGGCCCAGCCGGCTTGAGCCCATTGTTCACTGCCTGGTTTCACGCTATCAGGCAGTGCGCCTATCGTGGCCTTAAACTTTGGCAGAACGGCAGCAGCAATATCTGCTTTTAGCTGTTCGGAGGTTGAACGTGGTGCTGGCTTTTCAGGAGAAGCGATATGCTTTGGTTGGGGGGTGGCAGGTTTGACAGTCGTTATAGAGTCCTGAATCTCAGGTGTTGTTGATAACGGCTGTTCAACGGGCTTGGGCTGTAGTTCAGGTTGTGGTGCAACCTGTGGTTCATGCTGAGAGAAAATGAAACGGCCACCAAGAAACATCAATATTACCAACAATAATGCCAAGCCGGTCAACAGAAGGCGCGACGAGGTATGCAAAGCATTCTGCAATTCTTCCACCGTCTGATAACGGTTTGCAGGGTCGTCTGCCGTACAGCGGTCTATTACCTTATCATATATATGGGCACAAGGTAGCGTCTGGAGAATCTTGCCAATAGCATAGATGTCAGTACGGGCATCAACCAAATTATTACTTAATTGCTCTGGTGCAGCATACTTGTCCGTACGACCCATCGTGTCCGTATAGGTGTCGGTATAGCAATAGCCGAGGTCTGTCAGTTTTACTTCATGCCCTATGCGGGTGACAATAATATTTTCCGGCTTTAGGTCTAAATGGACTATCTGATGCTGATGCAGATAGTTAACGACATCCAGCAATTGGGAAAGGATACGATCAGCATTCTTACGAGACTTGAAATAGTCAGGATGGCTGATAGCGAAGGCTTTCAGATTCTCTCCGTCGATATATTCCGTTAATAGATAGTCCTCGTCTTTGGAGACATAGCGCACCAAGTGAGGATGGTCAAGACGATAGCCCGTCTCAAACTCCTTTTGCAAAGCTGAAACATAACGGGGATCTGTGCGAAGTTCAGGCTTGAGGCGTTTCATGAAATGGAACTTTCCGTACAGCTTCACACGATAGCATTCGCAGGTGGAACCATTAACGGGCAACAATTCTGCGTCAGGATAGGTTTGCTTTATGTCTGAGAACGACGAGGAATCCATTGGCTAAAGGATTTTGAAACGAATGCCCTGTGCTTTGCCAGCAGTGAACGAACCCAGCGACTTTCCGTCACGCACAACTTCGCTAACCAGTAGCGGATAGCTTTGGACGACATGGGTAATGGTTATCTCGTCATGTGATTTAAGCTTGCTGTTCAAACTCTTCAGTATACGGAAACGGTTTTCTCCTATATACTCCAGTTCTATCTGACGGTCTGGCAGATAACTGATTTGTAAACGTTTTCCTATCGCCATACTGCTAACCCGTATCTCTTCCGTAGAAAGTTCAAAAGAGGAATTGCTTCGAGCATCATAAACACTCAGGACGTCCCAATTGTCGAAACCCAAATATCGGGCTATTACGTCAAGGGTGGAGATGCGAGGTTCCCGTTCGTCATCGATAAAGCCCAACAATCGTTTCAGCGTATTCACGCCAATATGTTCGCCTGTCACCGACTCTATATCGAGTGCCAGATAATCACAATCGCCAGAGAGGCGGAAATCTCTGTTGGATTTCTGCTTCAAGAGGTCCGTAACGTATGGAGAAAACTTCATTGTGAACTGTATTTTTTGCAAAAGTAGTGCTTTTTTCTTAATAATCGCAACTTTTCCGCAACTTTTTCTTCTTTTTCTTTTGTACCCGCCTTTTTGCCAGCGTCTGCAAGTGTGGTGTTCTCTGCAAGCAGAATGAGGCGTTGCGAGGCAATGCAATCCGCTATGTATTCATATAAAGTAAAAAAGTTATGAAATCTCTTCCACTTCCACTAAAAATGCTCGTATTGCCTGTATTTACTGACTATTCGGAAGATGGAAGAGACAATTTTCTCTTCCACATTTCTTCCATCTTTTTGAGTATCTCTAATGAATGAATAAGTGCCACTTCTCGGAAAATAAGTGGCTCTTATTCAGAAATAAGCGTGCCTTATTCACAAATAACCAAGGGTTATTGACGAGCAATTTGACATTGACTCGTCACCTTACGGGCTGAGCGGCGCTCTGCTCCCTGCTGTGTGGTCGACAGCAGGGAAGTGTCGAGCCGACAGCCGGTAGGAGAGTGACGGTTAGCAGGGAAGGTGTTGGCGTTTGCCCGCTTCCCAACGATTGGCGGTTTACTTCCCAAGGACGCGCAGTTTACTTACTGTTCGTTGATAGTTTGCTTACTGGGTACTATGACTCCACCCAATCGCTCGGAGTTCCTTTAGGCAAAGGGAAAGCGGAGGGGTTAGTGTTACCATAACACTCCACCCGACACTCCACCTAACACCCCACCCAAGACTCAACCCAGTTAAGTATGCTTTAACGGATTTCGCGACGAAATTTCAAAGCTATTTGGGTGGAGTGTTAGGTTGGGTCATAGGTTGGGTGTTGGGGGTACTGTTTCAGCAACACCCACCCCAGTGGAAGCCTTCTATTTATTGGCATTCCGACAAATCAGGGTTACTCTTGGCTCTTTTTTGCGCCCTGCCCAGAGAAAAAATATTCCCTGCCCAGGGAGTTCAAGTATTAATGCTAACAATTGCTACCATTAATGCTCGCAATTGCTACCATTAATGCTGGCAATGGAATCAATACTATCGGAGTAATCGGAAATACTCCAAGAGTATTTAAAATTATCTTTCGGAGTATTGCATTTTAATGCCGGTAAACTCGGAATTTAGCGATACTAAACATGGGGGCTAACGGTCTGTGACGTTTCCTGATTTTAGTTAACTATCGCGTAACTACCCCTCACCCCTCACTCAAATCTTTGGAAATGCCTTTGCAGAAAGGGGATGAGAACCAGTGAGGGGTCAGCGTCGGCATTGCGGACTCGTGATTATCCGGCGGATTGGATATAGTGTTTTCTGTTGATTTTGCCGTTGAAGGTGCGTTCGACTTTGTCGACCTGACTGTAGAGCATGGGGATTTTGTATGGTTCCAGTCTCGTTTTCAGATGCAGGGCGAGGGCCTTGCGGTCCAGCGACTTGCCGTCCTTCATGACTACGAGGAGCTTCAGGGCCTTGCCGGTAATGATGTGGTCAACGGGTATGCACACGCAGTCCTCCACGTCGGGGAATGCCAGTGCGGCATCCTCCACCTCGGTCGGTGCGACCTTGAAGCCGCCGACATTGATGACGTCGTCCTCACGGCCCGTGAGATGCAGCATGCCATCGGCGTCGAGCATGCCCATGTCGGAGGTGTAAACAGTATTGACCATTGAACATTGACCATTGACCATTGAACATTGACCATTGACCATTGAACATTGACCATTGACCATTGAACATTGACCATTGACCATTGACCATTGACCATTCTCTCTTTGAGAGTGTGGCGTTGCGAGGACCATTGAACATTGATTGTCGCCGAGGTAGCCGGTCATCAGGGTCCGGCCCTTACAGGCGATGAGCCCCTTGTCGGTAATGATGATCTGCGAATGTTTCATCGGACG
>LXOW01017588.1_pt1 | contig 10592 bp, 8 predicted proteins | sample 1368591 | NCBI WGS metagenome assembly LXOW01 (sample SAMN04884650, study PRJNA319009) | bovine gut metagenome | isolation source: Cow rumen | host: Bos taurus | place: Italy: Legnaro (PD) | collected 2014-07-09
CGACGACCTGGAGGGCTTTTATCTAAAAGAGTTCGGAGGTGCGGAGGATGAATAATCTCGGATCCATGTACCGGTTTGAGGTGCGGAAGATCGTGTGCCGCAAAATAACCGCCATAGCGATGATTGCGGTGGTCCTTCTCATGGTCGCAATGAGTATCGGAGAACACGTGTCCGGCGCAAAGATTGTCAACAAGGAAGAGCTTGTTCTGGTCGGCCGCGCCATTGATGACAAAATGCTGGATGAGATGCGCGCAGCAGTGGAGCCAAAAACCATCACCATGGATGACGGAACACAGATCGCTGTCGGAATCGGTGTCAACGACCCCGCGTATCAGCCCCTGATGGACTATCTCATAACGATCGGCGGGAATATTGACAAAGCTTACAACATGACCGAAGCAGACCTTGAAAAAAGATTCAGCGGCGTTATTGACGAGATCATCCAGGATCAGCATCTGACAGCTTCGGAGGTCGATTACTGGCAGTCAAAACGCGCACAGTCGCAAATGCCGCTCCTCTACGGAAAAATTCAAAACGGCTGGGGCGATTCCGTCTGTATTATGTATTTTGTCGCCATTCTCTCCATGATATCCATTGCTACCACCCTTTCCGGTGTTTTCAGCGATGAGGCACAGCTCCATACAGACGCGCTGATATTTTCCTCACGCAACGGAAAGAAAAGGCTTGCAGCGGCAAAGCTGCTTGCCGGTATCACCGTGGGGATATTTGAAACGTTGGTGGTCCTTCTCGCGTGTGTCGGAACGGAATTCGTCATTTCCGGCTTTGACGGCGGCGATGCATCGGTACAGTTTTTCGTCGGGCCGACAGCCATGGACATGAGAATAAGCACCGCGTTTTGGATATACGCAGGGATTATGCTCGTGATCGGACTGCTGATGAGTGTCTTTGCCATGTGCCTTTCACAGATCTTCCGCAACTCGGTCGCCGTGATTGCCTCCATGATGGTATTATGGCTTATCAGCACGCTGAATCCTCCGTACAGTTGGAGACTGATTTCGCAGGCGTGCAGCTATCTGCCCGTCACGTTTCTCGGCGGCTGGACGTTCTCGGATTACCGAATGGTGCATCTTTTCGGCCGTCTGTTCACAATTCTTGAGACGGCACCGGTCGTGTATCTTGTTTTTACCGCCATCCTGGGCGGACTGACTAAAATCAGCTATGAAAGATACCAGGTGACCAAATAAGACTAAGGGCTATGCTGCTTGCTTTTTCCAAATCTAACGATAGCCCCTGTTTTGTCAAAACAGCAATCTTTAGCCAAAGCAAAAAGCCGCCCAAACGGGCGGCTTTTTGCTGTGGAGATGAGGGGGAGTTGAATCATGTCCGCACAGCCCGGTGGGCTGTGCGTTTGCCAGTGCGCACACCGGCGAACATATTGAGGAGAAGAGGCGGCGACGCGGTGATGAGCCAAGTCCGAAGGAGCCCGCCTCGTCCGTTATGGCCTCGCGGGGGATCGGCCATGACGGCTTCTCCTCCGGGAGAAGCCATTGTCGCGCATCCCCGGCGCGGGGCTGAGCAGTCGGCCTGTACAAAATAACCAAAAATGAAAGCAATATTTTGGCTTGCGCGGACGGCTGCCGTCCTGTATACTATACGCGGGTATCTATACCCTAATCTGACTGCGCCCCCGGCTCTCCATATATACTATAGCTGCGCGGCGTAAGTACAAGGAGGAAAAGTTCATCCCCAGGCTCGGGGTGCGGCAGTGTGGAGACCTGTCGCAAAGCGGCGCAGTCCAAAGCGGCTGGCCGCGAGGGCGTCACGGCGGAGGCCGGGCGTCCGGAGCCGGAAACATGGCAACTGTTCAGCTCAAAAACATCAAGAAGGTCTACCCCTACAACGGCGAGGAGAAGAAGAGCAAGAAGAAAAAGGCCGACGAGCCCGAGAAGAAGAAGGTCAACCTTCAGATCACCGACGAGGGCGTCGTCGCCGTCCAGGCCTTCAACCTCGACATCGCAGACAAGGAGTTCATCGTCCTGGTCGGGCCCTCCGGCTGCGGCAAGTCCACCACCCTGCGCATGGTCGCGGGTCTCGAAGAGATCTCCGGCGGTCAGCTTCTGATCGACGGCAAGGTGATGAACGACGTGGCCCCGAAGGATCGCGATATCGCCATGGTCTTCCAGAACTACGCGCTGTATCCCCACATGAGCGTCTATGAGAACATGGCCTTCTCCCTGAAGCTGCGCAAGGAGCCGAAGGACGTCATCGACAAGAAGGTCCGCGAGGCGGCCGAGATCCTGGACATCACCCAGTACCTCGAGCGCAAGCCCAAGGCGCTGTCCGGCGGCCAGCGTCAGCGTGTCGCCATCGGCCGCGCCATCGTGCGCGACCCGAAGGTCATGCTGATGGACGAGCCTCTGTCGAACCTCGACGCGAAGCTCCGCAACGAGATGCGCGCGGAGATCATCAAGCTGCGCCAGCGCATCAACACCACCTTCATGTACGTCACCCATGACCAGACCGAGGCCATGACGCTCGGCGACCGCATCGTCATCATGAAGGACGGCTACATCCAGCAGATCGGCACCCCGCAGGAGGTCTTCAACCACCCCGCCAACCTCTTCGTCGCCGCCTTCATCGGTATGCCCGTCATGAACCTCTTCGACGCGAAGCTGATCCGCGAGGGCAGCAAGTACTTCGTGGAGCTCTCCGGCGTGAAGGTCGAGCTCGACGAGGAGAAGGAGGCGCGCCTGCTGAAGAACAACGTCCAGAGCCAGGACGTCACCCTCGGCGTCCGTCCCGAGCACACCGACGTCACCGACAAGGGCGTCGCGGCGAAGGTCGACGTGGCCGAAATGATGGGCTCCAGCGTGCACCTGCACGTCAATGCCAACGGCCGCGACGTCATCATCATCGTCCCGACCATCGACATGAAGGGCAACTACAACATCGGCGACACCGTCCACTTCACCTTCGGCGGCAACGTCGCGCACGTCTTCTCCAAGGAGACCGAGAAGAACCTCGAGTGGTAAGCCCACAGCCCCGCATATCCCAGGAACGCTGCGAAAGCAGCGCTCCTTTGTCGTGCATCCCCCTTGAGGAACTTGCACCGCGGCAAAGGCTGCCGGGGGCAGCCTTTGCCGGCGCAAGAGGCGTGATGCGGCGGATGAGGCGGCGCCGCTGTGACGAAGTTGGTCCGAAACGATCCACCTCATCAGTCTTGGCCTCGCGGGAGATCGGCCATGACAGCTTCTCCTCCGGGAGAAGCCTTCGCCGCCTGCATCGGCCCCGATCCGCCGCCCCAAATTGTTTCGCCGATTTTAACAAAATATGAATCAGGATTTTGTAGTATCCGACAGTTGAAGCGCCTATCCCCGCGTGATAAAATGTGAGCATTCAGGGGGAAATATGATCGTATCCCCGCGCCGCCGCGAGGCGGCGAATCTCAGAAAGGAAGAGTATCATTATGAAAAAGTTTCTGGCTATCGTCCTGGCTCTCGTGATGGTCGTCGCGCTGGCGGCTCCCGCCTGCGCCGCGAACGACAAGGCCGTCAAGGTCTGGGTCGCGGAGAACGTCGTGGACTTCACCAAGGCGCAGATCGCCGCTTTCCAGGCGGCCAACCCCGAGTTCGCGGACTTTGAAGTCACCGTCGAGCCCGTCGGCGAGGGCGACGCCGCCTCCAACGTGCTGACCGACCTGGACGCCGCGGCCGACATCTTCGGCTTCCCCCAGGATCAGCTCGCGCGTCTGGTCGCCGCCAACTCCCTGCTGGAGCTTGACTCGGAGGTCGCCGCACAGGTTGCCGCTGAGAACTCCCCCGATTCTGTCGCCGCCGCCACCATGGGCGATCTGATGTACGCTTATCCTCTGACTGCGGACAACGGCTACTTCCTGTACTATGACAAGAACGTCATCTCCGATCCCTCCACCATCGAGGGCATCCTTGCCGACTGCGAGGCTGCCGGCAAGAACTTCTACTATGACCTGCGCAGCGGTTGGTATCAGACCGCCTACTTCTTCGGCGCCGGCTGCACCCTGACCTATGAGACCGACACCGAGGGTGCTTACACCGCCTGCAACATCGACTACGCCTCCGATACCGGCGTTGCCGCGATGAAGGCTCTGGTCGAGCTGGCCAAGTCTCCTGCCTTTGTCAACGGCTCCTCCATGAGCAGCGCCACTAATGTCGCAGCCATTGTGGACGGCACCTGGGATGCCGCCGCTGTGAAGGAAGCCTTCGGCGATGGTTACGCCTGCGCGAAGCTCCCCACGGCTGAGATCAATGGCGTGGCCACCCAGCTCAGCGGCTTTACTGGCTTCAAGCTGCTAGGCGTGAAGCCGCAGACCGACGACGACAAGCTCGCTTTCTGTGATGCTCTCGCCTACTTCCTTGCCAGCGGTGAGGTGCAGCTTGCCCGCTACAAAGCGGTTAGCTGGGGTCCCTCCAACCTTGAGGCACAGGCGGATCCTGCTGTCGCGTCTGACGAAGCTCTGACCGCCCTGCGTGAGCAAATCCCCTTTATGATTCCCCAGGGCAACTATCCCGGTGAGTACTGGGGTCTTGCCGAGGGTCTGGGCGACGATATCATCGCCGGTAAGTTTGCCGACGCCGACGACGCCGCCATGCTCGCCGCGCTGCAGACCTTCCAGTCCGCCTGCGAAGCCGTTGTGAAGTAAAAACTTTCACGCAGGGGAGATGCGGCGCGCCGCATCTCCCCGTTCTTTATCCGACAGAAAGGAGTACTCCCATGAAAGAAGAAAACATGGCAACCCCCTCCGCGCAGGATGCTGTGAATCTGGGCGCGGACACGCTGGAAGGCGTGACAGGCGGCATGAACATGCCCAATTTCTGGACGACCTGCCCCAAATGCGGCGCCGAGAATGCCTACAGCCTCGCGACGATGAAGTGCAATGCCTGCGGCTATAACGGCGCTTCCAAGCTGGTCAGCGTGTGCCCGAAGTGCGGCAGCAAGGCGTATCTGGAGGCGACCGGCCACTGCTACTCCTGCGGATACAACGCCTGATTCACACTGTTAGGGGGAATACACAGATGATCTCTCGCTTTTTTCGATGGCTGGGCAAGGATCTCAAGGAGATCGGCCTGACCTTCGCGGAGGGCAACTGGGCGACGAAGCTCTCCTTCCTCATCATGGGCTTCGGCCAGCTCGTGCGCGGGCAGCTCGTGCGCGGCCTCACGATGCTCGGCCTGGAGGGCGGCATCCTGTTCTATCTGATCGACTTCGGCTGGGGCTATCTGAAGGATATCGCCACGCTCGGCACGGTGGAGACCCACAAGGAGGGCCGCCGCACCGTATACGGCGACAACAGCTTTCTGATCTTGCTCTACGGCCTGCTGACCGTCGTCATTGTGCTCGCGCTCCTCTTCCTCTGGCGCGTCAACGTCAAGCAGAACCGCGAGGCCGAGCAGCGCCTGAAGCTCGGCAAGCGTCTGCCCACGAACAAGGAGGATCTCGCCTCGCTGTTTGACAAGAACTTCGACAAGACCCTGCTGGCGCTGCCTGTCACCGGTATCTTTGTCTTTACGGTGCTGCCGATCATCTTCATGGTCTGCATCGCCTTCACGAACTACGACGTGACCCATCAGCCGCCCGCCAAGCTCTTCACCTGGGTGGGGCTGGCAAACTTCAAGGAGCTCTTCGGCATCGGCGGCGAGGGCTTTGGCAGCACCTTCTGGTATGTGCTGGGCTGGACGCTGGTCTGGGCCTTCTTCGCGACCTTCCTGACCTACTTCCTCGGCATGGCCGTCGCCATCATGATCAACAAGAAGGGCATCAAGCTCAAAAAGCTCTGGCGCACGATCCTCGTCATGACCATCGCGGTGCCGCAGTTCGTGTCGCTGCTGTACGTCGGCAAGATGTTCGCGACCGACGGGCTTGTCAACGGCCTGCTGCTCAAGTGGGGCTGGATAAGCCAGGCGATCCCCTTCTGGCAGAACGCGACCTACGCCCGCATCCTCATCATCCTCATCAATCTCTGGATCGGCATCCCCTACACGATGCTGATCGTGACGGGTCTGCTGATGAACATCCCGGCCGAGCTCTACGAGAGCGCGCGAATCGACGGGGCGAACATCTTCCAGACCTTCCGGAAGATCACGCTCCCCTATATGCTCTTCGTCACCGGCCCCTTCCTGCTGACGCAGTTCATCGGCAACCTCAACAACTTCAACGTCATCTTCCTGCTGAACCAGGGCAACCCCAAGAGCATGTCGCTGGCCAAGAACGCCGGCTCCACCGACCTGCTGGTCACCTGGCTCTATAAGATGACGATCAACGACTCCAACTACAAGATCGCCGCCGTCATCGGCATCATGGTCTTCCTGGTCACCGCCGTGATCTCGCTGATCGTGTACAACACGATGCCGTCGGTCAAGGACGAGGAGGGCTTCCAGTAATGGCTAGAAGAAGAAGGATAGGGAATGCGGTCATCTACTGCATCCTCATTGTCATGAGCATCGTCTGGCTCTTCCCCTTCGTGGGGCTGGTGCTGCAGAGCTTCCGCGGCGAGAGCGGCGGCATGGTGCAGTATCTCGTCCCGAAGGAGTTCTCGCTCAAGAACTATCAGTTCCTCTTCGGCGGGGACTGCAATTTCCCCCGCTGGTACCTGAACACCCTCATCATCGCGATCTTCGTCTCCGTTTTGCAGACGGTCATCATCATCTGCGTGAGCTACGCGCTCTCGCGCATGCGCTTCAAGGGGCGCAAGGCGCTGATGAACATCTGGCTCGTGCTGGGCATGTTCCCGGGCTTTCTCACGATGATCTGCCTGTACTTCCTGCTCAAGCAGATGGGGCTGACCATGGCCGGCGCGGTGCCGGGTTTGATCCTGATCTCGGTCGCGAGCTCCGGCATGGGCTATTACGTCTGCAAGGGCTACTTTGACACGATCCCCAAATCGCTCGATGAGGCCGCCATCATCGACGGCGCGACGCGCGGGCAGATCCTCGTGATGATGATCATTCCGCTCTCCAAGCCCATCATCATCTACACCGCGCTCGTGGCCTTCATGGCTCCCTGGTGCGATTACATCTTCGCCTCCTACGTCGCCTTCGGCTACGAGAAGGGCTACAACGTCGCCGTCGCCATGACCCGCTGGGTCTGGACGAACGACTATCAGGGCTACTTCACCCGCTTCTGCGCGGGCGGCATCCTGATCGCCATCCCCGTCACGATCCTCTTCATGTGCCTGCAAAAGTACTACGTCGAGGGCGTCACCGGCGGCGCGGTCAAGGGATAAATTCAAACAAGAGACAGGAACGCGGCTCGCCGCGTTCCTGTTTTATTAAAAAGTGAAAAACGAAAAGTGAAAAATGAAATAGTATGGTGTCCGCTGACGCGGACAGATTGGAACAGGAGCCAGGCGGAAATCCCGCCGAGCCGCCTTGTAATACCAATCCGTCGCCGCAGGCGACACCTCAACTTTTCATTTTTCACTTGTCGTTTTTCACTCATGATTGATTCCCGCGTTGCGTCTATGATATAATAACGGCGCAGGCGCCGTTATTATAGGATTTAAGTCGTTTTTCTCGCCGCTGACGCGGCAACCGAAAAACATGACAAATTATATCATAGCCCTGTGGGCTATGATATAATAACAACGAAAAAGGGGGGCGGTCGAATGAGGGAAGAGCTTTCGCGCACGGCGCTGATTTTCGGCGAGGAGGCGGTGGAGAGCCTGGCGCGGCGCCGCGTCGCCGTGTTCGGCCTCGGCGGCGTCGGCGGCTATGTCGTCGAGGCGCTCGCGCGCTCCGGCGTCGGCGCGCTCGATCTGATCGACAGCGACCGCGTCAGCCCCTCGAACCTGAACCGCCAGCTCCTCGCGACGCGCAACAGCGTCGGGCAGTACAAGACCGAGGCCGCCGCCGCGCGCGTGCGCGACATCAACCCCGACTGCGCCGTGCGGCTTTACACAGGCTTCTTTCTGCCCGCGACAAGCGGGGACTTCGACTTCACGCAGTACGACTACGTTGTGGACGCGATCGACACCGTGACCGGCAAGCTCGCGCTCATTGAGGCGGCGCAGGCGGCCGGGACGCCGATCCTCTGCGCCCTCGGCACCGGCAACAAGACCGAGCCCAACGCCTTTCTCGCCGCCGAGCTCGAGGACACGGCGGTCTGTCCGCTCGCGCGCGTGCTGCGCCGCGAGTGCCGCCGCCGGGGGATCACCGGGGTGCGCGTGGTCTATTCGCGCGAAAAGCCCCTGCGCCAGTACGAGCTCGACGATCCCGAGACCCCGCCCGAGGGGCGGCGGTCTATCCCCGGCTCGACCGCCTTCGCCCCCGCCGGGGCGGGGCTGCTGATCGCCGCCGAGGTCGTCAAGGCGCTGATCGGCTTCGACCACGCCGCGCGGGAGGAGGACTGAGACATGGCGCGCGTTCTGCTCATCTACACCGGCGGCACGATCGGGATGCTGCCGGGCGCAAACGGCTATGCCCCGCGCCCAGGCGTCTTCGGCGGCACGCTCGCGGCGATCGACGCGCTGCGGCACCCCGCGCTGCCGTCCTGGGACTTCGTCGAGCTCGACCCGATCCTCGACTCCTCGGACGTCGCCGTCCCCGAATGGAACCGCATCGCCGCGCTCATCGCCGAACGCTACGGCAATTATGACGGCTTTGTGGTCATGCACGGCACCGACACGATGGCCTACACGGCCTCGGCGCTGTCCTTCATGCTGGAAAACCTCGCAAAGCCCGTGATACTGACGGGCTCGCAGATCCCGCTCTGCGAGCTGCGCAGCGACGGGCTCGATAACCTCATCACCTCGCTGCTGATCGCGGGCGGCGGCCGCGTCCACGAGGTCTGCCTGTGCTTCGGCGGGCGGCTGCTGCGCGGCAACCGCGCGACCAAGGTCTCCGCCGACGGCCTGCGCGCCTTCGACTCGCCGAACTGCCCGCCGCTCGCGGAGGCGGGCATCGCGATCCGCTATCTCGACGCGGCGCTGCTGCCCAGCCCGTGCGGGACGCTGCGGCTCCAGCGGCTTGAGCAGGTGCCCATCGGCGTGCTCAAGGTCTTTCCGGGCATCCAGTTTGAGCTCTTCGAGCCGATCATGACCGCGACGCTGCGCGGCGTCGTGCTCGAGACCTTCGGCGCGGGGAACATCCCCGCCGCGGGCGGCGCGCTGCTGCCGATCATCCGCCGCGCCTTTCAGAGCGGCGCCGTCGTGGTCGTCTGCTCCCAGTGCCCGCAGGGGACGGTCTCGCTCGGCGCCTACGAGGCCAGCGCCGCGCTCCGGCGCGCGGGCGCGGTCAGCGGGCACGATCTGACCACCGAGGCCGCCGTCACGAAGCTCTGCTACCTCTTCAGCCGCGGCCTCGACGCCGAGACGGTCAAGGCCACAATGGAGCTCGACCTCCGCGGAGAGCTCACGAAGGGATAAGCCCTCGAAGCCGTCGCACGGGGGTACGAGCTAAGGCGGGGGTGCGGATGAAAAGGGACGGCAAACTGTATTGTGGCTTCTCCATAGCAGGATTGGAAGCCGACGGGTAAGGTGTATACTTTGGATGAGACAGTATACCGTTTTTGTATGGATATGTTTTGATATACTTAATATACTTGATACACCCAAGCTGTTTCCAAGCGCTGTCAGTATATCAAGTATATCAAGTATATCATTCCCTACGCTGAGCAAAAACGGTATACCGGTTAATACACCCCCGGCGAAGCGGAGGGCGCCCCTACGGTGAAGCGGAGGGCGACCCCTACGGCGAGGCGGAGGTCGCCGGAACCTGCGTTCCGTTTTGCCTTCCCCTCGAGGGGAAGGTGTCGCGAAGCGACGGATGAGGTGGCCCCCGCTGTGACGAAGTTGGTCCGAAGAGGCCCACCTCATCAGTCATGGCCTCGCGGGGGATCGGCCATGACAGCTTCTCCTCGAGGAGAAGCCATAGCAGACCGCCGTCCGCGCCCTTCGCCGGAGGTTTGCGCATGACCCCGGTCTCCGCGCCGGGCGACCGCAAGGGCGAAGCGAAGCGGAGGGCGCCCCTACGGCGAAGCGGTGGCTCCCCTGCGTAAGGGGAGCTGTCAGCTCTGCTGACTGAGGGGTCGCCGGAATTCGCAAACCCCTCCGGCGCTGCGCGCCACCTCCCCTCCGCGCAAGCGCGAGGGGAGGCTCTGTCGCCGGGCGTTCGCTTCGCCCCTGCGGCGAGGCGAAGGCTCCCCTTGCCGTGAGGTAAGGGGAGCTGACTGAGGGGTCGTCGACCTTCGGCTCGCTTTCCTTCTGTCCATCTCTCAGGGACGTATGGCCAAAATCCTTAAATCGCTCTGTCCGAATTCGTGGGTACAGTTTAATTCCTCATTCCTGATTCCTGATTCCTCACAATTCCGCTGTCCCTGTCGAGAAAAATGTGCGTTTGTCAATGATGTGAGACTGAAGATTGAGTTTGAAAGAAGAAGGCGTTAGCTGCTGAAGGAGGGAGGGCGTAGCCCGACCGGAGTCAGCAGCTAACGCGGGCGAACTCAATTTCCCTCCGTTTCTCAACGGGAGACTTCCAGCCAAGAACGCTCATGGGTATTCTGTTAGAGCGGCGAAGATAGCGTTTCATTTGCAGTTGAAGATCTTCAAAGGAATAAAAGCTAAGGTGGTTGTAGAAGCGTTCCTGATCGTTACGGTGGCT
>LXOW01069498.1_pt1 | contig 10591 bp, 11 predicted proteins | sample 1368591 | NCBI WGS metagenome assembly LXOW01 (sample SAMN04884650, study PRJNA319009) | bovine gut metagenome | isolation source: Cow rumen | host: Bos taurus | place: Italy: Legnaro (PD) | collected 2014-07-09
ATGGAAATACGCCCGTCTGCTACGTTCTAAATTAGAAGAGACCGTCAATTCTATCAACCCAGACATCTTAATTGGATTAGGATACACCATGGCCGATGTTGTATGTAAGCTTAAATGTAAAGCGATTAAAGTTATAGAATCTCATGAGGCCCGTATCTATACCAAAAGATTCTATCTATACGACAACCACTCCCCTTTACAGAAATTCTATTACAAACTCGCCAGAAACAGATACTTAAGTACTATTGATAAGAATGCTGATGTAGTAGTAACATTAACAAAAGGTGATGCACAGAATTGGAAAAAAGCCAAACGTGTAGAAGCAATACCCAACTTCTCGATTATGCCTATTAGTAAATATAGTGATTGCGAGCCTAAAAGGGTGATTGCTGTAGGTCGCTTGGAGTGGCAGAAAGGTTATGACAGGCTCATCGATATTTGGAAGTTAGTTGCAAAAAAACATCCTGACTGGCAATTGGATATTTTTGGTGAAGGAGGCTTAGAAACAAATCTAAAGGAAATCATCAAAGATGCCAAGTTAAGTAATGTTTCCATACATTCTTACACAAAAAATATTAGCGAAGAATATGCAGCGAGTTCCATCTGCGCCCTAACTTCCCGATATGAAGGTTTTTCACTCGTAATCCTCGAAGCTATGCGTCATGGTGTCCCATGCATCACTTTTGATTGTCCATACGGTCCAAAAGATTTAGTTGATCAAGAGAAATGTGGATATGTCATTGAAAATGGCAATATAAACCAATTTGCAGAGAAACTCAGTTACCTAATGGATCACTTCGATATCAGAAAACAATTTTCAAAAGCAGCTATCAACAAGGCCCAATCCTATCATGAGGATATAATAATGAATCAATGGAAACTTCTATTTGAGTCTTTAATATCCAAATAATTGGGATTATCAGCTATTATTNNTACATTTTCTATGAGAAAACAAATAGAATCAGCTAATTTTTCAAGATTTCCATTTTCAACAAGAATGCCATCTTCTCCATCTGAAATAATATCCTCCGGACCACACGGGCAACGAAACGAGACAACAGGAAGTCCAGTAGCCATTGCCTCAACAATCACCAGGCCAAATCCCTCATAACGAGAACTTAACACAAAAAGACTACTCTCTGCATATCGACCATATATATCAGCATCGGCTTCGTGACAACAAACGACTGAAGAGACACCGTCTCTTTCTGCCTGTTCGCGAAAGGCTGTAGGATTGCCCGCGCCATAAATATCCAACACCCAATCCGGATGTCTCTCATAAACAGATTTCCATGCACTTATCAACATGTCAAATCCTTTTTGCCAAGTATATCGACCAACAGCTATTGCATGCTTTCTTGTACAATCAGAAACAACCTCCGGGAACTTTGTTATCGGATTGGGAATAACACTAAGATTATTGAATCCTTTCCAGTTTCTCGCGTCTTCATTAGTCAAAACCACAAAACGATCAAGACGGCGAACTTGTTTATCAAGGCTCTTTTTCCATTGATCTGTAATGAATTGGTTTACGAAGGAAGGCAGGAACGGTTTGTTGAACACCCTATAACTCTGTCGGTTAAAATGAATCTCTCCAATTTTCTTACTCCCATCCTGAATATCATTAATGAAATTAATTTCCCTGCGTAATACAGATACAGTTATATCAGGTTGGACTTGCATCAGATAATTCGTCAACTGCCGTTTGTATTGGCGAGTCTTCCAATAATAACACCATACTTTGCGGTATAAGGGCATGGTTTGAATAACCTCAAAATTAATGTCAAAATTGATATATTGCACTTTGGGGGACAGTTCATAATAATGCGGCATTGATGCATTTTCTGTCAATACGACATACATTTCGTAATCAGTATGCTCTGCCAAATAATTGACCTTTTGGCTCAAAACACGGCTCATACCATTTGGATATGATAAGTCGCCTACAATATATACAATCCGTTTCTTCATACGATTTCAAATACTTATCTTTTTATTATTTGCTCAAACATATTCTTCCACATTGGCATGACCCTACTTGCTTCATACCTTTGAGAGGTTTGTTGACCAGCTCTTCCCATCTTTAGTCTCAAGGCTTCATTCTCTAACAAAAAGCAGACCTTATCCACATAATAATTAATATCCCCAGATTTTACCAAAAAGCCATCGGCACCATCGGTAATGATATCTGCAGGACCATAAGGACAATCGAAAGCAACTACAGGCAAGCCGCAACTCATAGCCTCAGGAAGCACCAATCCAAAAGGTTCATAACTGGAGGTCAACAACAGANNAACCTGAATATTGGCATCAATCTGCTTGATTTCCTTGAGTATGGAATCTTGCTCCTCGCCATATCCGCCATAGAGATGCAAGCACCATTCTGGATAGTGTTTGTGAACAAGTGTCCAAATACGCAGAAGACTACCAACTTCTTTCTGTTTGGAGAAACGACCTACAAAAATAGCTGACTTTGCGGTACAGTCACTATACATGCCAGAGTCGTTCAAATTAACCAAATTGGGTATCACACAAACACGGGGTGTAAGTTTTCGCCATTCTGCTGCATCACCTTGCGTCAATGCGACCGTCATCGAAACTTTCCTTACAGCTAATTGGAGGTATCGGATATGAAGGCGGCGCAAAAGGCCATCACCCTCAAAACGGCTGGCCAAACAAGATGAATGGGATTCAAAGACAAGAGGTATATTGACCTTCACGCTGACAACATCACGAATATAATCTAAACGCGTACAAATAATGATATCTGGAGTTTTCTCCTGGATTTTGCCCGCCAAACATTCCCGAAACAAACGATGGAGTTGTCGATTTCTGACAAGACGTTGCCAGAATGGCAAATGATATTGCTGGTGAAATTGGATATTCAGATCTTCAAACTGCACATCCGGATACAATGGAAAGCTAACAGGATGATCACCTTGATTGACTGTAAGCAAACAGACTTCGTAGCCTTCTTGTTGTGCCAACCAATTTGCCTTCTCTATCAAAACCCGTTCCAAGCCACCAAAGACGGCCAATGCATCACAGATGTAGAGGAGTCTCATTGCGAAGATTTGGGTTTTACAAGATTATCCTCACTATCTTCGTAATGGTCTTTCTTAGAGAAAATACGGATAATGCCTTTACTCTGAATCTTCACATGCTGCACGAAACTCTGCCACATGGACTGATTGCCAATGGTGCCATAACCTGTGATAGCCCGACATCTACGATCGCGAACGAACTTGATCTTTCCGTATTTCTTCAGCGACAGGGCCATTGAACCATCTTCACCACGGATAATATCTACCCGATACTCTTCCTTACGACCGTAGTCTGCATTATAGGCAAAAACCAATCCTCGGACACTCAGTTCGGGGCGCTTGAAATGCTGAATCCATAAAAAGAGGTCACGGCACATTTCAAAGAGCCTCAACCCTAACTTGCTATGGTTTTCATCAGGGAAGTAACTCCATGTTGCAGATACGGCCACAATTCCTGGCTTCATCAACTGCTCCAGCATCAGTTCATAATACATCGGTGGGTAAATGGTGTCGCTGTCAACATCGAAATAGTACTTTCCCCGAGAATGCTGCAAACCACAACGACGGGCATATCCACAGGAATGCTGGTATTCTGTATAATAGGGAATGCCTGATTTTTCATAGATTTCGGCAGTACGATCCTTGGAATCGTTGTCAACACCGATAATCTCTACCGGATATTTACATTTGATTTCGCTGATAGCCCATAGACAAGCCTGCAAGTGAGTCTCCTCATTATAGCCTATCACCACAATTGATGCTATGGGATTATCACTCTGCAAAGCAGCCAACCGTTCCCGGGTCCCATCAATGATCTCCTGAGGAACCTCACTGAAGGGTTTCCCATAAATAGAAAGATATTTATCGTACCAATTTGCCATAAGATACTCGTTTTGTGTGCGAAGATACGCATTTATCTGCAAATATCCAAATTTTACACCAACTTTTTGAGTTTACCAAGACTCCAAACGACAGCAACGCATAGCGACGAGGGTAATCGACCTATCAAATACAGGCATTGGTTTTTCAAGCGCGACTGGCGAAATGTACTAATCTGCTTCCATGTTGCAGGATGATTCATCAATGATTGAATCTCATGATTGGTAATAGACGGCCGGATGTTTTTCCTTCGTCTCAGAATCGTACAAGCAATATAGAAATCAGACATTACTATATTGTAGCAACGATTAGGGAAATACACCTTATTATATATTATAGGAGAAGTANNCCCATACTTACGGTAAGCAAACGCTGCCAGTTGATCCTGACCCAATAGTTGCAAAGAGGGGTATTGGCAAACAATCCGTTCACCAGAAGTCTCAATCTTCTCATAGGAACCAAAGGCAATTTCTGCCTCATACTGACGGCAATTCTGTATCAGAAGAGAAATGGTATGCGCTGCTATCGTATCATCTGAGTCCATGAAATAAAGATAATCACCTTTTGCTTCTTCTATAATCTGATTCCGGGATGCAGAAACACCCCGATTGCTATCATGAGAGATGATATGTATGTCGGCTCCCCTTGGATGTGTTTGCTGTATCTCCTGCATGATGGCCAAAGAACCATCGCCGCCAGCATCATCAATCAACAAGAACTCAATGGAGGTATACGTCTGATTTAAGGCAGACTCCAACGCCCTGCGAAGATAAGCTTCAGACCTATAAACAGGAATACCGATTGTTACATCATACTTCATGGTTCTGCATCAAGTCGTCAAATAATGTCTTCCACTGCATGGCAATCTTCTCTATGCCATATTTTTGAGACTTTATGAGGCCTTTCTCCCCCATCTGCATACGCAAATTAGCATCTTTTGTCAACATGATGACTCGGTCAGCAAAATAACGGATATTAAATGGCGAAACCAAGAAGCCATCGACACCATCTGTAATAATAGACCGTGGACCATTTTCACAATCAAATGATACCACTGGCAGACTGCAAGCCATGGCTTCAACAATAACCAAGCCAAAACCTTCTGAGCGAGAGGGGTGCACAAAGATGGAGCTCTTAAGATACTCACTCTCTACGTCGACCAAACTACTCCTCAGATGGCATCGACGTTGATCAATGGACAGGTCATCCATCATCTTGACATATGGGGTCGGATCGCCCATGCCATAAATATCCAACTGCCAATCCGGACATTCTTTCTCTACAATAGACCAAATACGCAACAACAAATCGTATCCTTTCTCGTTAGAATAACGGCCTACAGATATGATGCGTTTTATATCAGAACTGTTTTTGCGAAAGCCTTCAATTGGCAAAGGGTCTGGAATCATCTGAACATTATTCAGTTCAGGCCAGTCACTAACGGCACAATCTGTTAAGACGATAAACTTATCAAGCCGCTTTAATTGAGAAACAATACCATTTTTCCACCATTTCGAGAACAATCTTTTCAAAAGGAAAGATTCGCCGTCTTCGATTCCCCGATAGTTTGAACGGCTCAGATGCAGTTCTCCTATTTTAATACTTCCGTCTTGAATGTCATTGAGGAAATTAATCTCACGACGCAAAGTACTGATCGTAATATCGGGCTTTATCCTTAACAGTTCACGTTTCAGTAACTTTTTGTACTGCCGTTGTTTTTTCGAGTATAATAAGAGTTTCTTCAGGAAGGACTTGTTCCACAAGTCTTCAAAAGCGATGCCCAGATTAATAACCTCAACCCTCTTTGACAAATGAAAGAAAGAATGGTCACCATTTCCTTCTGTGACAATAATCGTTACTTCGTATCCGAAATGCTCTGCAAAATAGTTCGCCTTTGTCGTAACAACCCGTTCTACTCCACCTGCAGAATATAATGCTGGTGTGCAATAACAAATCTTATATTTCTTATTNNTTTATAAAAAAATCACTACCTTAGCCAAAAATTTTGAGGATGAGAAAAGCTTTATTTGTCATATTCCACGGATTTGACCCGAATAACGGTATCAGTAAGAAGATATTCTATCAGGTCAATGCCTTAAAGGCTTGTGGGCTGGAAGTACATCTGTGCTATATGGATGAGACTTCTGGTAAGAAACGATTGATAGACAATCAGGTTATTGCAGATTATGGCGATGGCATCATCGGTAAAATCAAGAAGAGAACCGAATTCTCCTCTGTCACTCAATATGCCAAAGAGAATGGCATTGATTTCGTCTATTTACGTTCGAACCACAATGCCAGCTATTTTACCATTCAAATGGTGAAACAGATGAAGAAAGAAGGCATAAAGGTTGTGATGGAGATACCTACTTACCCCTATGACTCCGAGTATAAGGCACAAGGAATCAGTCACCAGATTTTCCAGGACAAACTATTCCGTAACCAATTGGCAAAGCATTTAGACGCGATTATAACCTTCTCTGACTACGACGTCATATTTGGCCAAAGAACGATCCGCATCTCTAACGGCATTGACTTTGAAAGCGTGAAGGTGAAGAAATCAGTCAACAACACTTCCAAAGAACTCAATCTGATTGGTGTGGCCGAAATCCATACCTGGCATGGATTTGACCGAGTCGTTAAAGGTCTTGCAAACTATTATTCAAAGCCTCAAAAATATATTGTCAAGTTCCATGTAGTCGGCTATTTTTTCTCGAAAGAGGGAGAGGCGAAATTCAGAAAGATTATCACCGACAATCACATGGAAAGATTCGTCATTCTCTATGGCAAAAAGCATGGTGGAGACTTGGACACAATATTTGATTATTGTGACTTTGGAATCGGAAGTCTTGGCAGACATCGCGTTGGCATCGACCGCATTAAGACGTTGAAGAACAGAGAATATGCTGCCCGCGGCATTCCATTTATCTATTCAGAAACAGACAGTGATTTTGACAACAGGCCCTACATCTTAAAAGCGCCTGCTGATGAAACGCCTATCGACATCAATCAAGTCATAACATTCTACAGGACAGTCAAGATGACACCATCTGATATCAGGAACTCAATACGAGACTTATCCTGGGAATGCCAGATGGAGCACGTTATTAAAAGTGTATAGGACATGAAAAGAATCTGTTTCCTTGTTGACAGCATTTTCAGTTATGGTGGCGTACAACGAGTCACAGCCGTCATTGCCAAAGAATTAGCAAAGACATACGATATAACCATCGTAACCTTTGATAATCCTAAAGCAAAGGACACGTCTCTATATGAACTTGATGAAGCNNGGTTTATATCTTAAATACGGCCTACAATCAAAATGGGCCTCTAACATCTATGCATACAGTTCCTTCCCTACTCCCTTAAGGAAAGCATTAACGAAAGAATTGCAAAATGGTAACTATGACATTATCATTGGCGGGCATGCACCATTAGCAGGCCGATTAGCAACGATGAAAAGAAATTTGCCCAATGTGAAGTGCATTGGATGGATCCATAATTCATTTGAAGCGCTGTTTGGTGAAAGCCATCGCTATATCGGGGCTGCAAGGAGAAAGCATTACTTTTATCAATTTAGGAAATTGGATCATACAATCGTTCTTTGTCACCATGATGCGGAAACTTACAATCAATATGATCCAACATTCAAGCCCATCGTCATCTACAATCCTCTGACACTAATACCTGGAACTCCCTCTACAGGAACAACAAAGTCATTCTTGGCTGTTGGTCGTTTTTCGCGTCAACACAAAGGATTTGATTTGTTGATAGAGGCTTTCCACCTATTCTCACAGAAAAACAAAGAATGGACTCTGGACATTGTTGGTGAAGGTGTTGAAGAGAGTTTGTACAGGTCACTGATTAAGAAATACAACTTGGAAGAGAAAGTTTCAATTCATCCTTTCACCAATCAAATACAAACATACTACTCAAAAGCTCAGGTCTATGTGCTCAGCTCAAGATGGGAAGGATTTGGACTTGTCTTAGTTGAGGCAATGGCACATGGACTTCCTGTAGTTTCCTCCGATCTGCCAACAAGCAAAGAAATTATGGGTAATTTCGGCCTCTATTTCAAAAATGGCAATATAGAAGAACTGGCTAAGCGGTTGGTAGATGCGACTCAAATCGATTGGAACAGGAAGTCGCAGGAGGCATTTGAGATAGCCAAGCGATTCGACATCAAAAATATCATCTGTCGCTGGAAGGAGTTGATAGAAAATGATTGAGAAAGAGAAACTTATAGAGTTTTATAGGTTTGGAATTGTTGGCTGTTTATCCATCGCCATCCAATATGCCGTCTATCTGTTGCTGATAGACTATATGAATGAGACGATAGCCAACACCATTGGCTATATTGTCAGTTTCTGTTGTAATTTCCTGCTGACCACCTATTTTACTTTCAAGGTAAAACCAAACAAAAAAAGAGCAGGGGGATTTGCTTTCAGTCACCTGATGAACTGGGGTATCCAAACTTTATTGCTTAATTTCTTTCTTTGGATTGGCATGGATAAAGTCTGGGCGCCGTGGCCGATGTATGCCATCAGTGCACCCATCAATTTCCTGTTTGTGAGATTCTTTATGAAGACAAAAGACGAGTAAATAGAAAAAAACGTCTATATTATTTGGAATTATAAAGAAATCTTCGTATTTTTGCAAAAANNACGTATTAGAGAGAACTTTAAAAACAACCCGAAAATGAAAAGGCTCGTTGACTGGTTCATTATGAATCAGGTTCAGACGCGTCCTCGCTGGTATGTCCGAATGCTGGCTCCACTCTATCAACACAGAGGCAAAAAATCGGTGATTCACAGTTCTGTCAGAATGGATACGCCTCCATACCGGAAATTCCATTTAGGAGACTATAGCGTGATCGAATCGTTCTGTTGCATCAACAATGCTGTAGGTGACGTGATAATTGGTGATCATACCCGCATTGGACTCCATAACACGATTATCGGTCCTGTGACGATTGGCAGCCATGTGAATCTGGCACAAGGAATCACAGTCACAGCTTTGAACCATAATTTCCTGAATCCGGAAAAGCGAATCGATGAGCAAGGCATTTCAACAACGCCTGTCACTATAGAAGATGACATTTGGATTGGCGCGAATGCGACCATCTTACCAGGTGTCAACATCGGTCGTCACTCTGTGGTCGCAGCCGGAGCAGTAGTAACAAAGGATGTACCTCCCCACTCTCTCGTGGCAGGGGTACCCGCTAAAGTAATCAAGCAGATATGAGAATAGGTATAGAAGCACAAAGGGTTTTTAGGAAAAACAAGCATGGCATGGACTATGTGGTTCTTGAGGAAATCAAAGAACTGCAGAAGATAGACACGAGGAATGAATATTTTGTGTTCGTAGCCCCTGGTGAAGACCGGTGTCTAACAGATACACGAAATGTTCATATCATGGAAATCGGAAATGGTTTCTATCCGATGTGGGAACAGATTGCCTTGCCACGGGCCATCAAAGAACTTAACCTCGACATCCTTCATTGTACCAGCAATACTGCCCCTTTGCGTTGCAAGGTTCCCTTAATCCTGACCCTGCACGATATCATATTCTTAGAAACAAGGGACAAGACCAATCATTCGTTCTACCAGAATCTCGGATGGTTCTATCGGAGACTGGTTGTACCGCGCATCTTAAAGAAATGCAAACGCATCATCACCGTTTCTGAATTTGAACTTAATAATATCGTTTCAAAGCTCTCGATTCCCCGTGAGCGGATGGCGATGATATATAATGGTTTCAATGAATGGTTCAAACCTACGACAGAAGAGGACTTCACCTATCAGAAATACATTAATCAATCCGGATATTTCTTCTTCCTCGGCAACACAGACCCTAAAAAAAATACCGAGCGTACATTAATTGCCTATTCAAAATACCTGGAAAAATCTGATGTCAAACGCCAATTGCTAATGGCAGATTTGGACAGATTCTTTCTGAATGACATTCTGAACAGGAACAATATAGAACACATCCGCAAAATGATTGTTATGCCAGGCTATATCGTCAATAGCGACCTGCCTAATATCTATAATAATGCATTTGCATTCCTCTATACGTCGTTAAGAGAGAGCTTTGGGATTCCACTCCTTGAGGCAATGGCTTGTGGTACACCAGTGATTACATCGAACACATCATCCATGCCAGAAATAGGTGGCCCTCATGCCATTCTGGTTAATCCGGAAGATCCTGATGAGATTGCAGAAATGATGCTCAGGCTGGAGATAGATGATGATTTCTATCGTCAACAAGAAAAAGTAGGTATCGAGCGTGCAAAGCTGTTCTCATGGAAACAGACAGCAGAAAGGTTGCTTGAACTCTATAAAGATGTCTACAAGGAGATCAACCGATCATCATCCAAATAAATCAAGGGAAAGATCCGGATGATGGATTTGTTCGGCTTCGTCAGTTTCCTCTTGTGCTGCATGACTTTTGAAATCCAACATGAGCTGACGGGCATCAGCGTTATGCTGGGTATTCAACCGATAGATGCCCCGACGTCCGGTATTCTCAATTAAGGATTGTGGTAATTTGGAATTCTTCAGAAGATATTGTTGCACATAATTCCGTATATCCTCAATATCCAAAGGCGCAAACAAAGAAGTATTCATATTATACAGATGCTTAGACAGTAGCTGCACGCTAATGCC
>LXOW01339134.1_pt2 | contig 10587 bp, 10 predicted proteins | sample 1368591 | NCBI WGS metagenome assembly LXOW01 (sample SAMN04884650, study PRJNA319009) | bovine gut metagenome | isolation source: Cow rumen | host: Bos taurus | place: Italy: Legnaro (PD) | collected 2014-07-09
CAAGTCAGAAGTGGTATCGGAAGACCACAAGACCAAAAGGACACGTTACGTTCACTCGGTTTAAAGAAGATGCACCGCTCGGTTGAGGTCGACATGGACGACCCCAGCATGGCTGGCATGGTTTACAAGATCCAGCATCTGCTCAAGATCGAAGAAATTTAATTGTTGAACTCACTAAATCTGCATTATCATGGATTTAAGTAATCTCAAACCAGCAAAAGGTTCTACAAAGGAAAAGAAAAGATTAGGCCGTGGCCAAGGCTCAGGAAGAGGCGGCACGTCAACGCGCGGTCACAAGGGAGCCCAGGCTCGCTCTGGCGCTAAGCGCAAGGTCGGTTTCCAAGGCGGTCAGATGCCTCTCCAGCGTTTGGTCCCCAAGTTCGGTTTCAAGAACATGAATCGCGTTGAGTATTGCCCGGTCAACCTCCTCACTTTGCAGAAACTGGCTGACAAAGGCATTTCGGTGATTACTCCCGAGGTGCTTGTCGAACAAGGAGTCACCCACAAGAAAGAACTCGTCAAGATTCTCGCCAAGGGTGAACTGACTGCAAAACTGGAAGTTAAAGCCCACGCTTTTTCTGCCAAGGCCAAAGAGATGATTGAGGCCGTTGGTGGAACCTGCGAAAAATACGAAACGAAATGAACAGACTGATTGAAACCATAAGGAACATCTTCAAGATTGAGGAACTTCGTAAACGTATCCTGTTTACGGTCCTTATCATCTTGGTCTACCGCTTCGGTGCCTTTGTGGTCATCCCTGGCATCGACCCGAACCAGCTGTCGGCCCTGCGCAATAGCAGTTCCGAAGGTCTGCTTGGCCTGCTCAACATGTTCTCTGGTGGTGCCTTCGGCAATGCCTCCGTCTTTGCCCTTGGTATCATGCCTTACATCACCGCATCCATTATCATCCAATTGCTTGGTATGGCAGTTCCTTACTTCCAGCGCCTGCAGAAGGAAGGTGAGAGCGGTCGTAAGAAACTGAACCAGATTATGCGCTATTTGACGGTTGTCATCGTCATCATCCAAGCCCCTGGTTACATCAAGAACGTGCTCGTGCAGCTGCCCAACCAGGCAGTGACGCCCTTCGACCCCAATGTGTCGAATCCGGGCTTCTTCTTCTGGTTCTCGTCGGTTGTCCTGCTCGTGGCTGGCACCCTGTTCATCATGTGGCTCGGTGAGAAGATCACCGACCGTGGTATCGGCAATGGTATTTCTCTGATCATTATGATTGGTATCATTGCCCGTCTTCCCGGTGCATTTGTGGCCGAGTGTGCTGCTCGCTTCAGCCAAGGCGGAACCGGATTGCTTGTCCTCGTCATTGAGCTCATCGTCCTGTTCTTCGTCATGGTTGGAACGATTGCCCTCGTGCAAGGCACCCGCAAGATTCCGGTACAGTATGCCAAGCGTGTGGTCGGCAACCGTCAGTATGGCGGTGTGCGCCAATACATCCCGCTGAAGGTGAATGCCGCTGGTGTTATGCCTATCATTTTCGCTCAGGCCATCATGTTCCTGCCCATCACCATTGCCGGTTTCAGGCAGACTGAGGCTCTGACGGGATTCGCTGCTGCCTTTACCAACGTGAACGGTTTCTGGTACAACTTCGTGTTCTTCCTGCTCATCATTGCCTTCACTTATTTCTATACGGCTGTGACGATGAACACTAACCAGATGGCGGAAGACATCAAGAAGAACGGTGGCTTTATTCCTGGTGTGAAGCCTGGCAAGAAAACCGCTGAGTATCTTGACACCATCATGTCACGCATTACCCTTCCTGGTTCCATCTTCCTCGCTATCGTGGCCATCATGCCAGCGTTGGTGTCGCTTATGGGTGTGAGCTCTGCGTTCAGCCATTTCTATGGCGGTACGTCTCTTCTGATTCTTGTCGGCGTTGTGCTCGACACGTTGCAGCAGATTGAGAGCCACCTCTTGATGCACCACTACGATGGTTTGACCAAGACTGGACGTATCAAGGGTCGCATCGGTAGAATGTAAGCATGGATGATTTCCTTTGCCCAAAGGCAGAGTTGCCCCAATACTTCGGAAAGTCTTTCGGCCCGACGGGCTGGGAGACTTCCCGAAGCGAAAGGTAAAAAACTGACTCCAAAACAGTAAGGATGAAGAAAAACAGAAAAATTCATCTCAGTTCGGAAAAGAATTGCTACTTTTGCAGCCCGAAATTCGAGACAGCCTTTGGGTACAGGAGTCAAAGAGAACAACAATAACAAGTATTTGAAGATTCTAGAATATGGTAAAACAAATGTCAATAGAGCAAGAAGGCACCGTGGTGGAAGCGTTGGGCAATGCGATGTTTCGTGTTGAGCTTGAGAACGGTTTAGTCATTATTGCCACCATTTCAGGCAAGATGCGTATGCACTACATCAAGATTTTGCCTGGCGACAAGGTGAAGCTTGAGATGTCTCCTTACGATTTGACAAAGGGCCGTATCACTTTCAGATACAAGAGTTAAGACAAATCGCAAAACAATATTGAAATGAAAGTTCAAGCATCAGTCAAGAAAAGATCTGCCGACTGCATCATTGTGAAGCGCAAAGGTAGAGTGTACGTCATCAACAAGAAGAACCCGAAGGAAAATCAGCGCCAGGGTTAATCGAAGAGAATCATTAAACATTTAGCAATCAGATAAATTATGGCAAGAATCGCTGGTGTAGATATCCCGAGCAACAAGGCCGGAGAAATCTCATTAACCTACATTTACGGCATCGGAAGGTCGCTGTCGAAGGAAATCCTGAACAAGGCAGGCGTTGAGCCTTCAAAGAAAGTTCAGGACTGGACTGACGACGAGCAGAAGACCGTCCGTGACATTATCGCCGAGCAGTACAAGACCGAAGGTGAGCTGCGCGGTGAAGTTCAGATGAACATCAAGCGTTTGATGGATATCGGCTGCTACAGAGGTGTCCGTCATCGTCTCGGCCTGCCCGTCCGTGGACAGAGCACGAAGAACAACGCGCGTACCCGCAAGGGCCGCAAGAAGACTGTGGCAAACAAGAAGAAGGCTACCAAGTAATCGATGAGGTGGTCGGATTATCTCTAATCAAATAATTACACAAAAAAACAAAATGGCAAAGACCAACAAAGTCACAAAGAAACGTGTTGTGAAGATCGAAGCAACCGGAATGGCTTTCGTGAAGGCTTCGTTCAACAACGTCATCATCTCGCTGACCAACAATGAAGGACAAGTCATTTCTTGGGCATCAGCCGGTAAGATGGGCTTCAAGGGATCGAAGAAGAACACCCCTTATGCCGCACAGATGGCCGCTGAAGAATGCGCCAAGACTGCCTATGACTTGGGATTACGCAAAGTTAAAGTTTATGTGAAGGGACCTGGTGCAGGACGTGAATCCGCCATCCGTGCCATCCACTCGATGGGCGTTGAAGTGACCGAAATCATCGACGTCACCCCGCTGCCGCACAATGGCTGCCGTCCTCCAAAACGTAGAAGAGTGTAAGTTGAACAATTAAAAATGTAGAATTATGGCAAGATATACAGGTCCAAAAACGAAGATTGCTCGTAAGTTCGGTGAACCTATCTTTGGTTCCGACAAATACTTCGAAAAGAGAAACTATCCTCCTGGGATGCACGGCCCCAACAAGAGAAGAAAGAAGGTTTCGGAATATGGCACCCAGTTGATGGAGAAACAAAAAGCCAAATATACCTACGGAGTCCTCGAAAGACAGTTCCGCAAGACTTTTGATCTGGCACGCCGCAAGGAAGGAGTCACAGGCTTGATTCTGATGCAGCTCCTTGAGTCGCGTCTTGACAACGTCGTCTACCGCCTTGGCATCGCTCCCACGCGTGCCGCTGCCCGCCAGTTGGTTAACCACCGCCACATTGTCGTTAATGGCGATATCGTTGGCATTCCGTCTTATCTCGTGAAAATCGGCGACATGGTCGGCGTCCGCGAAAAGTCGAAGAGCCTTGAAGTGGTCACCAATTCGCTTGAAGGCCGCAATGGAAGCAGCTTCGCATGGCTTGAATGGGATGCTGACAAGATGAACGGTAAGTTCCTCAACTATCCTAACCGCGAAGAAATTCCGGAAAACATCAACGAACAGCTTATCGTTGAGTTGTACTCCAAGTAATTGTTGATTGTTAACCTGGTAAATAAAAAGAATATGGCAATATTAGCGTTTCAAAAACCTGAAGAGGTTATCATGGTTGAAGGCTCCGACACCAAAGGCGTTTTCGAGTTTCGACCTCTTGAGCCAGGTTTCGGCATTACTATAGGCAATGCGCTTAGAAGAATTCTGCTTTCGTCGCTTGAGGGTTTCGCTATCTCGTCGATTCGTATCGAGGGCGTCTCCCATGAGTTTGACACTATCGATGGCGTGATTGAAGACGTCGCCGACATGGTGCTCAACTTTAAGCAGGTTCGCCTCAAGCAAGTTGTCCCCACTGAGTTTCAGGAAAAGGTCACTTTCAGTATCTCTGGTCAAGAGCAGTTCAAGGCTGGCGACATCAACGACAACCTCAACTTCTTCCAAGTGCTCAATCCAGACCTCGTTATCTGCAACCTCGAACCAACCGTGAAGTTGAATATCGACTTGACGATTAACAGAGGCAGGGGTTATGTGCCTGCCGATGAGAACAAAGTGGCCGACGCTCCTGTCGATACCATCGCCATTGATTCCATCTACACTCCCATCCGCAATGTGAAATATAAGGTGGAAAACTGGCGCGTCGAGCAGAAGACCGACTATGAGAAACTCGTTATCGAAATCGAAACCGATGGTTCTATCCATCCTAAGGAAGCCTTGAAAGAAGCCGCGAAGATTCTTATCTATCATTTCATGCTATTCTCCGACGAGAACATCAATCTCGTTCCTGAAGAGAAAACCGTCACTGATGACTTCGATGAGACTTCGTTGCACATCCGCCAGCTTCTCAAGACTAAGCTCGTCGACATGGATCTCTCCGTGCGTGCGCTTAACTGCCTGAAGGCTGCTGAGGTTGAAACGCTTGGCGAACTTGTCGCCTTCAACAAGCAAGACCTGCTCAAGTTCCGCAACTTTGGTAAGAAGTCGCTTACCGAGTTGGACGAACTGGTCAGAAGCCGTGGCCTCGAGTTCGGAATGAATGTCAGTAAATATAAATTGGATAAGGAATAATCAAGATGAGACACAATAAGAAATTCAATCACTTAGGAAGAAAGACTGCCCATCGTCAAGCGATGCTTTCAAACATGGCCAACTCGCTGATTCTCAACAAGCGTATCATCACCACTTTGGCCAAGGCCAAGGCACTGCGCATCTACGTTGAGCCACTCATCACCAAGGCAAAACCCGAGAACAACGCTTCGACCGAGGAAGGCAGCAGCAACCGCCGTGTTGTGTTCAGCTACTTGCAGAACAAGTATGCCGTCACCGAGCTGTTCCGTGAAGTGGGTCCTAAGGTGGCCAGTCGTCCTGGCGGTTACACCCGCATCATCCGTATGCCTGAAAACCGTGCTGGCGACGCCGCTGAGATGGCTATGATGGAACTGGTTGACTACAACGAGGTGTATGTCCGCGAAGGCAAGAAAGCCGGTAAGGCCAAGACGACTCGCCGTGGTCGTGGCAAGAAAGAGGCGACTCCCGTTGCGGAAGCTCCCGCAGAGCAACCTGCTGAGGCAGAGGTGAAGGAATAAGAAAGCTTGAAAAAGCAAACACCCAAGGCGGCTACCCCCCAAGAAAGGGCAGCCGCCTTTTTTGTTGATGCAGCCCCCCTGACCCCTCTCTCTGTGGGCGAGATTTTGACCTCACCCCCAACCCCTCTCCACAGTGGAGAGGGGAGAAGTCTCCGCGGGGCAGCATCTTTTTGCTCATGCAACGGAAAAAAGCCTATCTTTGCGACCTGAAAGCCATACCTTTTATTAATATAGCCCCTCAGCCATGCCACAGACAAAGACCATCAGAATCTTCCTCGGCTCATCCATCACGGAGCTGAAGAATGCGCGGGAAGAAATCACCGCCCATATCACCAACGACATCACCAACCTGTTTGGATTGGGCAATATCGCCATCCAGTTTTTGGTATGCGAAGATATCCATAGGGGTCATACGGGCGGTATGACCGACCAAGAGAAAATCGACAATTTGCTGCGTTGTAGCGATGTCTCCGTTTTCTTGATTAAGGAGAAAGCAGGAGACCAAACCGTCCACGAGTATAATGTGGCGAAGGAATTGCAAAAAGAAAAGCCGGAACACGAGATTTATGTATACTTCCTTAAAACACAGGACGGGAAGAAGAGCAAGAGCGTGAAGGCATTTCAGAAACAATTGATGGAAGGGAAAGAGGGTCTTTATTGGACTGATTGTGACAGTTTGGGGGATGTGAAGTATGACCTTCTCAATGGTCTGCTGAAACGTTTGGGCTATCAAGGCAGTTCAGAAAAGACTGAAAGCATCGCCAAGACCGCTGAAGCCCGTTTCGAACAATTTGAAAAGAACGAGGAACGACATAAGCAAAAGCAGGCTCCATTGAAGGAAGAATTACATAAAGACATAGAGGACCTGCTGGCTCAGTTAGAGGCAGTCTGGTCTAATGAAGACACCTTAATTACCGCTCGAATCGCACAGACTCTTGATATATATCGTAAAGCCGACCGCTGGGCCGCCGCCACAGCCTACGACAAGGAGAAATACTCCCACTTGTTGTATAACTACGCCCAGTTCTTGTATAAATATGGTTTGTATCGCGATGCCGAAACGGTCTGGCTCCGTCAGATTCCCCTTGTCGAGGAATTATATGGTGCTGAGCATGAAAACACCGCCACTTCCTACAACGAAATCGGTGTAGCGTATTGGCAACAAGGCGACTACGTCAAGGCCTTGGAGTACTATCAAAAGGCTTTGGCGATAAGGGAGAAAGTCCTCGGCACGGAGCATCCCGACACTGCCCAATCCTACAACAATATCGGTTTGGTGTATAAGAAACAAGGCGAGTACGGCAAGGCCTTGGAGTACTATCAAAAGGCTTTGGCGATATGGGAAAAAGTCCTCGGCACGGAGCATCCCGACACTGCCACCTCCTACAACAATATCGGTGCGGTTTATAAGGAACAAGGCGAGTACGTCAAGGCCTTGGAGTATTATCAAAAGGCTTTGGAGATAGATGAGAAAGTGTTAGGAAAAGATCATCCTGGCACTGCGACAGATTACAACAATATCGGCGAGGTGTATCGTGAACAAGGCGACTACGGCAAGGCCTTGGAGTACTATCAAAAGGCTTTGGAGATATGGGAGAAAGTCCTCGGCACGGAGCATCCCGACACCGCCACCTCCTACAACAATATCGGCTTGGTGTATAATGACCAAGGCGACTACGGCAAGGCCTTGGAGTACTATCAAAAGGCTTTGGCGATAAGGGAGAAAGTCCTCGGCACGGAGCATCCCGACACCGCCACCTCCTACAACAATATCGGCACGGTGTATGATGACCAAGGCGACTACGGCAAGGCCTTGGAGTACTATCAAAAGGCTTTGGCGATAAAGGAGAAAGTGCTTGGCACGGAGCATCCCTCCACCGCCACCTCCTACAACAATATCGGCGCGGTGTATGATGACCAAGGCGACTACGGCAATGCCTTGGAGTACCATCAAAAGGCTTTGGCGATATGGGAGAGAGTCCTCGGTACAGTGCATCCCTCCACCGCCACCTCCTACAACAATATCGGCTCGATGTACTATGAAATGAAAGAATATCCAAAGGCTTTGGAATATCTTGGGAAAGCCTTAGTCATTCGTATATCCATACTGGGAGATAAACATCATGACACCCAGGCAACATTTAGATGGATATTGCAAACTCTAAACGATATGGGGAAGGACGAAGAAGAAATAAAAGGCTTCTTCCGCAACCTTTTCGGAAAATAGCCTAAAAGACGAATCAAATCATCAGGCGCGGCTGCCGAATCACGGCAGCCGCTTTTTTTGTTGATGCAGCCCCCCTGACCCTCTCCCTGAGGGCGAGATTTTGACCTCACCCCCAACCCCTCTCCACAGTGGAGAGGGGAGAAGTCTCCGCTGGGCAGCATCTTTTTGCTCATGCAACGGAAAAAAGCCTATCTTTGCGACCTGAAAGCCATACCTTTATTAATAGAGTCCCTCAGACATGCAACAGACACAAACCTTGAAGATTTTCCTCGGCTCATCCATCACGGAGCTGCACTATGAACGGCTGCATCTGGCTGACTACCTGATGAACTCTGTCCGCCCGATATTCAAGCAAGACGGCGTTGAAGTTGAAGTTTACAAATGCGAAGACATCCGTTCTGGGAATACGGGCCCGCTGCCGCAAGATAAAATTGATGAACTTTTAAGGAATTGCGATGTATCCGTCTTTATGTTCAAGGAAAAAGCAGGCAAGGACACTGTCCACGAATTTGATGTAGCGAGAGAATTGCAGAAAAGGAAACGGCATGAAATATACACGTACTGTTTCAACGTGCCCAAGAAGAGAAAGAAGTTGACCGAGGAAGAAGAAAAAGATGCCAAAAGTTTAGAGGATTTCCAAAACCGCTTGATTGAGGAAAAATTCTATTGGAAAACCTGCAAGGATATTGCCGACTTGGAATCCCAATTCGTCCTTGGGCTGCTGAAATATGAAAGGCAGTTGTTAGGGATGCAGCCCGCCACAGATATTGAGCAGGAAAGCATCTCGGAAAAGGATGGTGATGAATTATTTGAAAAGTATGAGAAAAACGAGCAGGCGCATGAGCAAACGCAAGCTCCATTGCGGAATGAAATCCACCAACGTATCGACGACCTCTTGCAGCAGACCAAGACCGTGATGGAGAACGAGGACGACACCATCGCCGCTAAAATCATCAAAGTGGTTGAGCTGTACAAGAAAGCCGACCGCTGGGCCGCCGCCACAGCCTACGACAAGGAGAAATATTCTGACTTGTTGTCTAACTACGCCAGCTTCTTGTATGACTACGGCCTATATAAAGATGCCGAATCAATCTACCTCCGTCAGATTCCCCTTGCCGAGGAATTATATGGTGCTGAGCATGAAAATACTGCCAAATCATATAACAATCTCGCTTCGCTATATTGGAAACAAGGGAACTACGATAATGCTTTGGAGTATGATTTCAAGGCTTTGGATATACAGAAGAAGAAACTCGGATTAAATCATCCGGATACTGCCAGATCCTACAATGATATTGGCACGGTGTATAAGGACCAAGGCGACTACGGCAAGGCCTTGGAGTACTATCAAAAGGCTTTGGAGATAGTTGAGAAAAACCTCGGAGCAGAGCATCCAAACACTGCTTCTTCCTACAACAATATTGGCGAGGTGTATCGTGAACAAGGCGACTACGGCAAGGCCTTGGAGTACTATCAAAAGGCTTTGGCGATAAGGGAGAAAGTCCTCGGCACGGAGCATCCCGACACCGCCCAATCCTACAACAATATCGGCGCGGTGTATTATGCACAAGGCGACTACGGCAAGGCCTTGGAGTACTATCAAAAGGCTTTGGCGATAGTTGAGAAAAACCTCGGAGCAGAGCATCCAAACACTGCTTCTTCCTACAACAATATCGGTTTGGTGTATAAGAAACAAGGCGAGTACGGCAAGGCATTGGAGTACTATCAAAAGGCTTTGGAGATAGATGAGAAAGTGTTAGGAAAAGATCATCCCGGCACGGCGACTGACTACAACAATATCGGCGGGGTGTATTATGCCCAAGGCGACTACGGCAAGGCCTTGGAGTACTATCAAAAGGTTTCAGAGATATTCGAGAAAGTCCTCGGCACGGAGCATCCCTACACCGCCACCTCCTACAACAATATCGGCTTGGTGTATTGGAGACAAGGCGACTATGGCAAGGCCTTGGAGTACTATCAGAAGGCTTTGGAGATAGTTGAGAAAGTCCTCGGAACGGAGCATCCCTACACTGCCACCTCCTACAACAATATCGGCGAGGTGTATCGTGAACAAGGCGACTATGTCAAGGCCTTGGAGTACTATCAAAAGGCTTTGGCGATAGTTGAGAAAAACCTCGGACCAGAGCATCCAAACACTGCTTCTTCCTACAACAATATCGGTTTGGTATACGATGCCCAAGGCGAATACAGCAAGGCCTTGGAGTACTATCATAAGGCTTTGGCGATATGGGAGAAAGTCCTCGGTACAGTGCATCCTGACACCGCCACCTCCTACAACAATATCGGCTCGATGTACTATGAAATGAAAGAATACCCAAAGGCTTTGGAATATCTTGAGAAATCCTTAGTCATTCGTAAATCCAAACTGGGAGATGAACATCCTTTCACCAAGGGAACACAAGGTTGGATTGATTTGACGAAAACTGCAATGGGAGAGAACAACGAAGCAAAATAAACCTTCTTCCAGCGTCTTTTCGGAATCTAGCCCAAAAGACGAATCAAATCATCAGGCGCGGCAGCCGAATCAGGGCAGCCGCTTTTTTTGTTGATGCAGCCCCCCCCGGGCCCTCTCTCTGTGGGCGAGGTTTTGACCTCACCCCCAACCCCTCTCCACAGTGGAGAGGGGAGAAGTCTCCGCGGGGCAGCATCTTTTTGCTCATGCAACGGAAAAAAGCCTATCTTTGCGACCTGAAA
>LXOW01137052.1_pt1 | contig 10586 bp, 9 predicted proteins | sample 1368591 | NCBI WGS metagenome assembly LXOW01 (sample SAMN04884650, study PRJNA319009) | bovine gut metagenome | isolation source: Cow rumen | host: Bos taurus | place: Italy: Legnaro (PD) | collected 2014-07-09
TACGGCGGGTGCGTGCGGGGCAGGCGGACGGCAGGGTGCCGTCCCTACATTCAATCGTCAATCAATCCCGCTTCGGTGAACGCCGCGAACAGGCGGTGGGGGTTGAGGGGAAGCTGGTTGATGGCCGCGCCGGTGGCTTGCAGGATGGCGTTGCGGATGGCGGGGGCGCCGGAGCAGGCGGGGGGCTCGCCCAGGGCCTTGGTGCCGTAGGGGGAGGTGGGCTCCGGGTTCTCGATGAAGTCCGCCTCCAGCCGCGGGTGGTCCATGAAGGTGGAGAGCTTGTAGTCCAGCAGGTTGTTGTTCAGGGGCTTTCCGGTCTTCTCGTCAAAGAGCAGCTGCTCCGACAGGCCGAAGCCGATGGCCATGGACATGCCGCCGTGGACCTGGGCCTCCGCCAGGGCGGGGTTGATCAGGCTGCCGCAGTCGTGGACGTTGACGATCCGGGTGACCGTGGCCTTGCACATCTGGATATCCACCTCCACCTCGGCAAAGGTGCAGCCGAAGGAATAGGCGTTGTTGCGGATGGTGTAGGTGCTCTCGGCGGTGAGGTGCTCCGAGTGGACCGGGTTATACTGGGCCGTCATGGCCAACTCTTGGAGGCTCATGAGGGCGGCCCCGTCTCCCTTTCGGACGATGATCCCGTCCACAATGTCCATGCAGTCCGGGCTCTGCCGGGTGATGGACTGGGCGTACTGCAAAATCTTTTCCTTTAACATCCCCGCCGTCTGCCGGATGGAGAAGCCCGCCACGTAGGTCTGCCGGGAGGCATAGGCTCCCAGGCCCGTGGGGGTAACGTCCGTGTCCTGACAGGAGACCACGCGCACGTCCCGATAGCTGGCCAGGCCCAGGGCCTCGGCGGCCATCTGGGCGAAGGCGGTGTCGGCCCCCTGGCCGATCTCCGTCTCGCCGCACTGCATCGTGACGGTGCCGTCCAGGTTCAGCAGCATCCGGTTGGAGGAGGTCTCCAGGGAGATCGGATAGACCGCCGTGTTGTACCAGAAGGTGGCCACGCCGATGCCCCGGCGGATGTTGCCGGTGTCGCGGCTGTATTCCTCCCGCTTGCGGGCGTAGTCGATGAGCTCCGCGCCCTTTGCCATACATTCGCGGTAGCTGTCATAGTAGTTGGTGTTGCCGGAGAAGCCGTCGTGGTAGCCCTGCGGCATGATGTTCAGCCGCCGGAATTCCACCGGGTCCATCCCCATGGCGGCGGCGCAGTCGTCGATGTTGCTCTCGTCGGCAAAGCTGGCCTGGGGCATGCCGTAGCCCCGCATGGCCCCCGCCGCCGGGCGGTTGGTGAAGACGGTCCAGGCGTCGCCCTCCATGTTGTCGCAGGGATAGTGCTGGGGGAAGGAGTTCACCGCCTTGGCGGCGATGGAGTGGCCGTGGGAGGCATAGGCCCCCTGGTTGGACCAGAGCTCGACCTTCCGGGCGGCGATGGTGGCGTCAGGCCGGAGCCAGGTGACGATGTGGAAGCGGATGGCGTGGCGGACCCGGTTGGAGACGAAGGTCTCCTCCCGGGCGCAGTCCATCCGCACCGGCCGCCCGCCCACCTGGGTGCAGCACCAGGCGCAGAGCGGCTCGTAGAGGGCGTCCTGCTTGTTGCCGAAGCCGCCGCCGATGTAGGGCTTGATGATCTGAATGTCCGCCCAGGGACGGCCCAGGGCCTGGCCCACGATCCGGCGGACGATGTGGGGGATCTGCGTGGAGGAGACCACCGTGATCCGCCCGTTTTCCATGTAGGCGAAGCAGCCGTGGTTTTCAATGTGGGCGTGCTGGACCGTGGGGGTCTCGTACCAGCCCTCCACCTTTTTCAAACCCGGCTCCCGGATGGCGGCCTGATAGTCGCCCCTGCGGTAGTCGGTGTGCTTGAGAATGTTGTTGGGGAAGGCCTCGTGGAGCTGGGGCGCGCCGGGCTCCATGGCCTTCTGGGCGTCCAGCACAAAGGGAAGGTCCTCATATTCCACCTGGAGCGCCCGGACGCCCTGCATGGCGGCCACCTCGTTTTCCGCGATGACCACGGCCACGTCGTCGCCCCAGTAGCGGACGTGCCGATTCAGCAGGTGGCGGTCCGCCACGTCCTGGTGCCCCGGGTCCATGGACCAGGGGTGACCGGCGGTGGGGAAGGGGAGATCGGGGACGTCGAAGCAGGTGAGAACCTTCACCACCCCATCGATGGCCTCCGCCCCGGCGGTGTCCACGGACTTGACCAGAGCGTGGGCCCGCTCCGCGTGCTTGATCCGCACGTAGAGGGCCTCCGGCGGCACGCGGTCTTCGTAATATTTGGTCCGGCCCGTGGCCTTGTCGTAGCCGTCCACCCGGACCTCACTGATCCCGACTTTTTTCATGGGCGCAGCCGCCTCCTTTTTTATTAACAAGTATCTCTATTTTACCACAGTTTTTCTCAATAGTACAGACTGTTTTTCAGAAAACTGACGCGAAGTATTGCACATAGATACGAAATGTGTACGCATGAAATGGGGCTTGACAAAACCTAAATATTTGATACAATGAAGACACAAGTGAAGATGCTCTTGAGGGAGTAGTACCGCGGCTTCGGCTGCGGAGGCAGATACGTCATCACGCGGGTTCGTCCCGCCGGGCTGCCTTGAAAAACGAGACTCATGTGAAGGAAGTGGCCTTCGCGTGGGTTTTTTGCTTGTTAAGCCAGTTCCCATAATTCCAATGACAAAAAGCCTTTAAAAATGTAAGATATGGAAGAAAGAGAGGGTTCCCGCCATGCATATCAAGCTTTTCAGTCTGCTCCTGTCCTTTTTCTGCAGTTTCTTTCCCTTGCTTTCCGTCGGCACGGTCTCTTCCACCTATCACCCGCCCATGATGACCATTCTGACAGAAAACGCGCCGAGCGATCTGACCATTGAGATTCAACTGCACCGCAAGGACGGAACAATTCTGCCCAAAAAATTGGAGAAGAAAACCAGGATCTGGGAGCAGCAGTTCCGCCTGCGCCGGGAGAATTTCATCACCGTTCGCTCCTGGTACGGCAACGATTACGATCTGAAAGACGCGGAGCTGGTGCTGCGCTCCGGTGGGCAGAGTACCACAATTCGTATGCCGCGGGATCTGACCGACCAAATGAGCATGGACGACGTGCTCATGCTGGACTACAAAACCGGGACCCTCAGTCTGGGAGACCCATTCTGGCGGGGAGCGCTTATGATGATCCTGCGGATTCTGCTGGCTGTCGGGCTGGAGCTTCTGGTGTTCCGTTTGCGCGGCTATAGGCAGTTTCGAAGCCTTCTGGCGGCGGGGATCGTTGCCCTTGTCACCATTGCCGCGTTGAGCTTGTACACCTCCGGATGGCTGAATTTCGACAATCGCAAGGTCATTGTCTATCTGATCCTGAGCATATTTGTTGTGGCTGTTCAGGTCGTTTCCCTTCTGCTCAGTATGGAGGAGTTCGACAAGGATCGAATCCTGTCCACATCTATATTCGCCGGGCTCGCCGCTGTCGCCTCCAATATCCTGTGGCTCTTCTTCCTGCCCATCTGACCGCTGCGATCTTATACTGAACTCCCATAAAAATCTTTAACCTGTTCCGGCAGGAATTGTGCCGTACTTCGTTGTCGTCCTTGCCGGGCGTCAAGCCCGCCTGCGTCCTCCGCCTCGTCTGGCGCAATTCCTGCTCGGAACATTTTTCAATCTTTCTATGGGAGTTCAGTATTAACAGATTGGTCAAAGGCAGAAACAAAAGGCGGGAAGAGCAGACGCGGGGATAAACTGAAAATGTTGTCATTTTGCATTCTGCATCCTGCATTTTTCGCCCCGCATTTTGCAGTCCGTGATAAAAAACGGGGCTTTTTATGCAGTTTTTGCCCTTGAAATTTGCAGCTGCATTTTGTATAATGCGTTCGCGACGTAAGGCAGAGCGGCTTCTGCCTTACGGAACAATTATAACGAGAGACGAGGCAAGGTCTATCAACTGCCCGTTGGAGAAAAGGAGAAATGAAACGATGAAGAAAATGCTGGCGCTGACCCTGGCGGTCCTGCTGATGGCGGCCCTGTTTGCCGGGTGCGGCGATTCCGCTGTGGGCTACTACAAGGTGAAAAGCCTTGATGGCAAGAGCCCTCGGGCGTTCATGGTCGATCGGTTAGGCGCAGCGGTCACCGAAGGAGACATTCAGCAGGCCATGATCAATTATGGTATTTCTTCCCTGGATGAGCTTATCACGATTGAGCTGAAAGAAAATCATACCAGCCACGTGAAGGGCATCCTCCGGACTGAGGGGTTCGGGGAATGGAAGCAGAGCGGCAGCGATATTACCATCGGAAAGGTAAAGGGTACCTATAAGGACGGTGAGATCACCGCTACGCATGAGGGTATAACATTCGTTCTGGTTCGGACCGAGCAATAATACTGAACTCCCATAAAAATCTTTAACCTGTTCCGGCAGGAATTGTGCCGTACTTNNTCGTCTGGCGCAATTCCTGCTCGGAACATTTTTCAATCTTTCTATGGGAGTTCAGTATAATTTCCAAAATTGCGTGCTCTGGAAAAGACAGTGGAGGCCGCTGCCTTTTCCAGGGCGCGTTTTTCTTTGGGGATTCCAGCACCCCCCTTGACAGGGGCCGAACCGGCTGGTAGACTGGTTGTACCATTATCTCTTATCGGATCATAGTATTAACGAAAGGGGCGTTGTTATGACGATCGGCTGTGTGATTCTGGCGGCGGGGAACGCCGCACGCTTTGGGGCAAACAAGCTGCTGACGCCCTTTCGGGGCAAAACGCTGGTCCAATGGGCCCTGGAGGCCATCCCGGCGGACCCGCCGGGGCCGGTGGCGGTGGTGACCCAATATGACGCCGTGGCGGCTCTGGCCCGGGACTTCGGTTGCTCCGTAATTCGCAACCGGGCCCCGGAGCTGGGAATCAGCCATTCCGTGGTCCTGGGAACCCGGACTCTGGGGCCTCGCTGCGAGGGTCTGCTATTTTTGGTGGCGGACCAGCCTCTGCTGCGCCGGGAAACCGTGGAGGCCTTGCTGGACCGCTTTCGGGCTGACCCGTCCAAAATCGTGGTTCCGGCGGCAGGGGAGCGGCAGGGGAATCCCTGCCTGTTTCCGGCGGCAGTTTTCCCGGAGCTGGAGGCTCTCACCGGGGACCGGGGGGGCAAGCAGGTGATCCGGCGACACCAGGAGCGGGTGGAGACGGTGGAAACAGCTCCAGAGGAGCTGGGGGACGTGGATACCCTGGCAGATCTTCAAAAAATGCTGTACAAATCCAAGGAACCGTGATATAATAACACGAAAACATTCTTGATAGAAAGGAAGATCCATCTATGAGCGTGAAATTGACGCCTGCTGAAATGGCAAAATACATCGACCATACCTATCTCAAGCCCCAGGCCAGCGTGGCTGACATCCGCCGGATCTGCGACGAGGCCAAGGCTATGAACACGGCTTCCGTCTGTGTGAACCCCAGCTACATCAAGCTGGTGGCCCAGGAACTGGATGGCACCGACGTGACTCCCTGCTGCGTCATCGGCTTCCCCTTGGGTGCTACCACGCCCAGCGCCAAGGCCTTTGAGGCCGCCGAGGCCGTGGCCAACGGCGCGGGCGAGGTGGACATGGTCATCAACGTGGGCGCCGTCAAGTCCGGCGACTGGGCTCTGGTGGAGCGGGATATCGCCGCGGTGGTCACCGCTGTGGACGGCGAGGCCAAGGTCAAGGTCATCATCGAGACCTGCCTGCTAACCGACGAAGAGAAGGTTCTGGCCTGCCAGGCCGCCAAGCGGGTGGGCGCGGACTTCGTCAAGACCTCCACCGGCTTCTCCACCGGCGGCGCAACTGCTGCCGACGTGAAGCTGATGCGGGAGACCGTGGGCCCCGAGATGGGCGTCAAGGCCTCCGGCGGCGTGCGCACCTACGAGGACGCGGTTGCCATGATCGAGGCAGGCGCTTCCCGCCTGGGCGCGTCCTCCGGCAAGGCCATTATTGAGGGCTGCCGATAGAGCCTACAGGGACGAAATTCGCAATTCTCAACTCTCACCTCTTTCGCCCTCTGCACCGATGCATGAAAGAATAATGTACAAGGAGGATATTTCCAATATGAGAACCCCTATGATTGCCGGTAACTGGAAAATGAACAAGACCCCCGCTGAGACCAAGGCCCTGATCGAGGACCTGAAAAAGCTGGAAAACCGCACCGGCGCGGAAGTCGTGGTCTGCCCCATGACCGTCTGCCTGGCCGCTGCGGCCGAGGCCCTGAAGGGCAGCGCCATCCAGCTGGGCGCCCAGAACGTCCACTTTGCCGACAACGGCGCCTACACCGGCGAGTGCAACGCCGCGTCCCTGAAGGAGCTGGGCGTGGAGTACGTCATCATCGGCCACTCCGAGCGCCGGCAGTACTTTGGCGAGACCGACGTCACCGTGAACCAGCGGACCCTCAAGGCCCTGGAAGCGGGCCTCAAGCCCATCATCTGCGTGGGCGAGAGCCTGGAGCAGAAGCAGCAGGGCATCACCAATGAGATCGTCTGCATGCAGACCAAGGTGGCCCTTCTGAACGTGGGGGAGAAGATCGACAGCGTGGTCGTCGCCTATGAGCCTGTCTGGGCCATCGGCACCGGCCTCACCGCCACCCCCGAGGACGCCAACGCCACCATCGGCGCCATCCGCGGCGCGATCCGCGAGGTCTTCGGCCATGCCGCGGACCGGGTCCGCATCCTCTACGGCGGCTCCATGAACGCCAAGAACGCCCACGACCTGATGGCCCAGCCCGAGATCGACGGCGGCCTCATCGGCGGCGCTTCTCTGGCAGCCGAGAAGTTTGACGGCGTTATCAATTTCAACTGAGTTTCCGTAGCGGCGCACACCGGTGCGCCACGGGATCTCTGCGATGGCGCACCGGTGTGCGCCGCTACACAGACTATTCATGGAAGGAAAGAAAAACTATGTCCGGACATTCCAAATGGCATAACATCCAAAAGACCAAGGGCGCACAGGACGCCAAGCGCGCCGCCGCCTTTACCAAGATCGCCAAGGAAATGATCGTCGCCGTCAAGGAAGGCGGCGGCTCCACCGACCCCAACAACAACTCCCGCCTGGCCACCGTCATCACCAAGGCCAAGGCCGCCAACATGCCCAACGACAACATCAAGCGCGTGCTGGAGCGGGCCGCCGGCGCGGGCAGCGGCGACAACTACGAATCCATCACCTACGAAGGCTACGGCCCCAGCGGCGTGGCCGTCATCGTGGAGACCATGACCGACTCCCGCAACCGTACCGCGGGCAACGTCCGCCACCACTTCGACAAGTTCGGCGGCAACATGGGCGCCTCCGGCTGCGTGGCCTGGAACTTCACCAAGAAGGGCGTCCTGGTCATCGACAACGAGGACGGCGACTATGAAGAGGACGAGGTCATGATGGACGCTCTGGACGCGGGCGCCGCGGACTTCGAGCCTGACGAGGACGTCTTCACCATCTACACCGAGCCCGACGACTTCAACGCCGTGGCCGAGACCCTGGGCAAGAAGTACACCTTCGCCTCCGCCCAGATCGAGCAGGTCCCCAACGAGTACAAGAAGCTGGAGTCCGAGGAGGACATCAAGCTGATGGAAAAGCTTATCGACGCCTTTGAGGACGACGACGACGTGCAGAACGTCTGGCACAACTGGGACAGAGACTAAAACAAGGCACGAAAAGCGCCGCCCCCCGGCGGGGCGGCGTTTTTCCGGCTGTTTCACAACCGTAGGGGCGCACAGGGTGCGCCCGTGCTGTGCCGCGAAACAATACGATGGAGAAAGAAAATGGACGAGCTGCTTGCGATTTTGAACGACATCAATCCCGACGTGGATTACGAGAACGAGGACCGGCTGATTGACGGCAAGGTTTACGATTCCTTTAGCATTATTTCCCTGATTTCCGCCATTTCCGACACCTTTGATATCGAACTGGGACCGCAGCATCTGATCCCGGAGAACTTTAACAGCGCCAAGGCCATGTGGAGCATGATCCAGACCCTTTTGGACGAGGAATAAGGCGGCATGAGTATCGTCTCTGTTTCCTTCCCGCTCTTCGCCCTGGGGCTCTGCGTCCTTTATTATCTGGTCCCCAAGCGGATGCAGTGGTGGGTCCTGCTGGCCTTCAGCCTGGGCTTCTATGCTCTGGGGGGCCTGGCAAGCCTGCCCTGGCTTCTGCTGACTGCCTGCTCCGTCTGGTGGTTTGCCCGGCGGATTCAGGCCAAGACGGAGGCGGAAAAGGCGTGGCTCTCCGCCCACAAGGCGGACACCACCAAGGAGGAACGCACTGCCCGAAAGGCAAAGGGGAAGAAGGTCCGACGTCGGCTCCTGATTGGCTGCTTGCTGCTGAACGTGGGGGTGCTCTGCGCCTTTAAGTACGTCCACTTCCTTCTGGCCCAGGCGGACCAGGTGGCCCGGCTCTTCGGCGGCCAGGTTCCGGACAGGGTGTGCTGGATCGTCCCACTGGGCATCTCCTTCTACACCTTCCAGACGGTGGGCTATCTCTGCGACGTCTATTGGGGCAAGACCCGGGCGGAGAAGAACCCGCTGAAGCTTCTGCTCTTTACCTCCTTCTTCCCGCAGATCACCCAGGGCCCGATTTCCGGCTGGAGTGAGCTGGCGGGGGAACTTTTTGCGCCCCACAGCCTGGATTACCAGGGCTTTGCCAGGGGCTCCGAGCGGCTGATCTGGGGCTATTTCAAAAAGATGGTGGTGGCGAATATCCTGGCGGGCTACGTGCAGGACGTCTTCGCCCACTATGGGGACTATACGGGCCTGGCGGTGTTCCTGGGGGCGCTGTGCTACGCGGTGCAGATCTACGCGGATTTCTCCGGCTACATGGATATCATGTGCGGCCTGTGTCAGATTTTGGGCATCCGGCTGACGGAGAACTTTGATCGGCCCTATTTTTCCAAATCCATTGCCGAATACTGGCGGCGCTGGCACATGAGCCTGGGCGCCTGGTTCAAGAACTACGTCTATTACACCATCGCCATGGCAAAGTGGAACCAGCGGCTGGGGAAGACCGCCAAGAACCGCCTGGGCAAGGCCTTTGGCAGCTATCTGCCTGCTACTGTGGCCCTGGTGGCCACTTGGCTGGCTACCGGCCTCTGGCACGGGGCGAGCTGGAGCTATATCGCCTGGGGCGGGGTGAACGGCCTGTTCATCATCTTCTCCATGTGGATGGAGGGGCCCTATGCCAAGTGGAAGAAGGCCCTTCATATCCGGGAGGACGCCCGACTCTGGCGGGTCTTTCAGGTGGGCCGGACCTTCCTGCTGGTGACCTTTATCAAGGTCCTGCCGGAGGTGGGAACCCTGGCGGACGGCCTGGGCCTGTGGAAACGGATCTTTACCGCAGGCAGTTTGCCCCATTCTCTGAGGGAACTGCTGCCCTTTGTGGATACCTACCGCAATTTGGCCGCCGTCCTCTTCGGAACCGTCCTGATGCTGTGGGTGAGCCTGTTCCAGCGCAGGGGCTCCGTCCGGGACCTGATGGAGCGGAAGCTGCCCTATTCTCTGCGGGTTTTTGTCTTTGTGATTCTGTTTTTCCTGATCGTTTATTTTGGAGTGCCCGCGTCCGGCGGACTGGGGGATTTCATGTATGCACAATTTTAAGAAAATCCTGAAAACCGTCGGCGTCTTTCTGCTGCTGGTGTGCCTGCTGAGCGTGGGCTTCGGCGCCCTGTATTTTGAGGGGGAGTGCCACCTCTATCAGGACGCCCAGGAGCGGGAGGCCCTCAGCGGCCAGGTGACCCTCGTGGGATGCGGTGCGTCCTACATGTTTTTCGGCTTCCGGCCCGACGTCTTTGACGAGACCTATCCCGGCCTCAGCTACAACCTCTCCGGCCTGCGGCTGACCATGAACGGCAGATACGAGCTGCTGCGGCTGGAACTGGAACGCAACCCCATCAAGACCGTCCTGCTGGAGGTCTCATCTGACACCCTGACCCGGACCCGGGAGGGCGACGGGGTGGAGGGGGACCTGCAGATTCTGGGCAGACTGACGGGAGAGGAACGGCTGCGCTACTTTTTTGAGAATTTCTCCCTCTCCGAGTATCCTGCGGTTTACTATGACATCATGTATCGCGGCATGGAAAACGCGGCGGCCCTGGTTTCCGGCAACTATCAAAAGGAAAACCGTTATCTTGTCCGGGGCTATTTCTCCAACGTGCAGGAGGGCATCTATATTTCCCGCTGGTTCAAGACGCTGTACCATACCCAGGTCCTGGATGAGACGATTCAGGAGGAGGACGTGGAGGGCCTGAAAAAAATAGCCGCCCTGTGCCGGGACCACGGCGCGGAGCTGATTCTGGTTGACCTTCCCAAGACGGAGCTCTATAACTGCAAGTATTCCAATCATCAGTTTTTTAACGACTGGTTTACGAACTTCGCGGCGGAGGAGGGAATCACCTATTATGATTTTAACCTCTACTATTGGAAATGGGGCATGGTGCCGGACACGGACTGCTTTGGAGATGAGGTCCACCTGATTGATTCCGGCGCCCAGCGATTCACGGAATTCCTGGCGGATTTTCTGGCCCGGCGAGACCAGGGAGAGAACGTGACCAGGCATTTCTATTCCACCTACCGTTCCCGGGCTGTCTCTTATACACATCT
>LXOW01178692.1_pt1 | contig 10585 bp, 11 predicted proteins | sample 1368591 | NCBI WGS metagenome assembly LXOW01 (sample SAMN04884650, study PRJNA319009) | bovine gut metagenome | isolation source: Cow rumen | host: Bos taurus | place: Italy: Legnaro (PD) | collected 2014-07-09
TCGATGAAGACACCGTAGTTGGTGATGTTCTTAACCGTACCTTCGAGTACCTGACCCTTCTCAAGTTTGCCGACGATCTCAGCCTTTTGAGCCTCGAGTTCAGCCTCGATGAGTGCTTTGTGGGAAACAACGACGTTGCGGAATTCCGGGTTGAGTTTGACGATCTTGAACTCCATCGTCTTGCCGACGAGGATGTCGTAGTCGCGTACCGGCTTCACGTCGATCTGGCTACCCGGGAGGAATGCTTCCATACCGAGTACGTCCACGATCATGCCGCCTTTCGAACGCCATTTGATGTAACCGGTAACGATCTCACCTGCGTTGTAAGCCTCGTTAACGCGGTCCCAAGCGCGAGCGGTGCGTGCCTCTTTGTGCGACAGCACGAGTTGGCCCTTCTTGTCCTCCTGGCTCTGGATGTAGACTTCTACTTTGTCGCCTACCTTGAGCTCAGGGTTGTAACGGAACTCAGCGGCCGGAACGATACCGTCCGACTTGTAGCCTACGTTAACAACGACTTCGCGTTTGTTGATACTGATGACGGTACCCTCAACGACTTCGTTGTCCTTGATGGCGCTCAGGGTGTCATTATACTTTTGGATTTCTTCTTCGTTTTTTGTGCCTTGCTGTTGTGCTTCATAGGCATCCCAGTCGAAGTTCTGGAGAGAAAGATTTTCTGCCATGTGGTAGAATTTGATTTTGGGAAATCAGCTTTCAGCATTCAGCATTCAGTTTTCAGACTTATCTGATTTCTGACGGCTGACGGCTGACGGCCCATATCCCGTTAAAGGGTTAATAAATGTTAGCCTCTTTTCGGCTTCTTTTTACTCGGGGCCCCCGACGTAAACCAAGCCGAAGGCTGTTTGCGGTGGGGAGAGCGAGCACACCCGAGTACCTATCGTTAAAACGGAGTTTTGACGCGTGTACGAGGGTAGTGAGCGCGAAAAAAGCGTGCAAAGGTACGGCTTTTTTTTGACATACACAAATTTTTTCGAAGAAAAAAGAAAAAAAAGAAGGCTACGGGGGGCGTAACCTTCTTTTTTAGGGGTAGGGGTGTGCCGAAATACGGCTTTTTCGGGCTTAGCGCACCCTGATCTTCTGTCCGATACGGATCACGGATGTCTCCTTGATCTTATTGAGTTGGCAGAGTCTCTTGACGGTCGTTCTGTATTTCTTGGCGATGCCGCTGAGGGTGTCGCCGCTACGAACGGTATGGTACTTGATAGCCGCCTGCTCCGCACGCTTCTGCTTCATGGCTTTGATGCCGATGACATACTCGTCGGGGTAGCGTAACTGACCTGTACCGAAGTTGATGACGCCCGCCGGATCCATCGCTTCGCCCAGATAGCGTATCTCGAAATGGAGGTGGCTACCCGTGGAGCGACCGGTGTTACCGCCCAGACCCAATACATATCCGCTGGGCACCATCTCATATTCATCCACGAGCGGACGACTGAGGTGACCGTAGACGGTCTCCAGACCGTTGGTATGACGAACGACGACGAAATAACCGTATCCGCGCGGATCCCAACCGACGATACGTACCTGTCCCGGCCAAGCCGCACGAATCGAATCGCCCACCTGCACCTTCAGGTCCGTACCCTTATGCATGCGGTTACGACGCCAGCCGTACGGGCTCGTGATATATCCCGGGTGCGGCAGGGTGAACTCCGCCATCGGCACACGCACATCGTCCTTGAGACTGTCGAACATCGTTCCGTAGGGATTGACGCGCTCGTCGGTCCAGATGAAATGATAGATGCTGTCCGCGGGGTGATGGTGAATGAGGTTCGTATCCATCAGGAACTGCGGCGCCAGCCGATAGACCACATCGCCGTCCTTCGTCCGAACGATGATCTTCTGCGGCAGCAGGTTCATCTCACAACCCAGGATCAGCGTATCATGCGAGAAGAGGCCCGCCAGACACTCGGGTAACTGCGAACCACGCACGTCCAACGAATCCAGATCCACCAACTCCGCTCCTTCGCTATCTACAAAAGCCGTATCAACGGGTTCCTGCGCACTTAATGGAAGCAGAAACAGGAGAAGCAGAAGCCACACAGATGTAATACCACGCATACTATTCCAATGATTAATGCAATTACACATAAGGCTATCAACCATTTAGCCCACGGTTTCAAACCTTTTTTCTTGATCTTCACGATCGGGAAAGCCACCTGCTCGGTCAATGTGCGACCGAAGAGTACTGAGACAAGCGCATCGGAGTTGATTGCCCAACCGTTCGCGTTCAGTACCGGCGCGAGGTTACGGCGACGTAACTTCAGATACGCCATGATCATACTCGGGCCGCTGATGACGAGCAGGATACAAACGAAGACGATCAGGTACTGCCACCAGCGGAAGCCGCTCATGCCTTCCGCTACGCTCACCAGCGCCGCACCGATCATGCCGAGAGCCATACCGATGGCCGCGAAGATTCCGGCGAATTTCGCGATGTCGAAGGCCTGTTTCTTCTCCGCATTCGGATCCGCCGCCACATCGGCTTTCTCCTTCATATCCTCGAATGCCTTCGCGTCTTTCTCCGCCGCCGACTTGTTGATCTTCTCTTCGATCCAGTTGGCGAGCTTGCGATACGGCGTCCAGAAGGCCTGACGAATCGATATCGGGTTGTCGATGATCTTGGTCACCGTTGCATCGTAGTCGAGGCCGTCGTTATCATAGAAGATCGCGTTCTTGCCGATCGTCAGGTTCTTGATCTCGCCCTGCGTCATCGCCGCCACGATCTGCAGCGTCTTGCCGGTCTTCTTGTTGATGCAGTTGCAGTACAGCAGGTACATGCCGCTGAGGGGCGCCTGAGCGTCGTGCTTGCCCATGTCGTGCACACGCATACAGAGGTGGCACGCGCGCTGGTCGATGATCAGGGTTCCCGCTTGGAAGGAAGCAATCGTCTTCTCGTTCTGGTCGTAGAAGTCCTCGAGGGTCACGAAGTTACGCAGCAGACGGTAGAAATCGCGGTGCAGCAACAGCAACTTACGCAGCGGCATAAACTCCGCTTTTGCGGCAGCGAGTGCATCGGCGTTAGCCGTCTCAGCGGCTGCCTTAGCGGCTTCCCATTCGGCGATCTGCTTGCCCATCTTGAGGAAATCCGCCTCTTTCATGCCGGGTTTCGGCGCATCCTCCGGAATAACCGCCAGACCGAGTTTCTGCAGTTTCTCCTGCTCGAAATAGGCGGCGTATTCTGCGCTCTTCTCCTTATAAGCCGCGATGACATCTGCCTCCAGCGGCGCCGCGGGAACAGCTTGCTCCTCTACTTTCACGGCATCAATCGCTGCCTGTACGTCCGCAAGACTGACCTTTCCGTTAACCGCTAAACGCTCACCGATAAGCTTGATTGATTCGTCTGCGATGTTTTCAATATCCAGCGAATCGCTTTGCTCGAACAGACTCTGCGGGTCCTTGAGGTTCGCGCACAACCACTCTGCAGTCGCTACTACCTCTTTCAGACGCAACTGACCGTCGCCGTCCAGGTCCATCAATCCCAGCGACTCACCGCTGATCTCCAGACCCGTGGTCGGACAACTCAACACGGTCCACATCTTCCTGTCCAACTCGCCTAAATGACGGATATCCTCCGCATCGTGAATGCGTACACGGGTGACACCGCCCACATTCGCAAAACTCCATTTGTAATTAGCCATAATCTATGTACGATTTAATCATTTACGCAATGTCTTTGCATAGGTCCACACCTTTGCGGCCGCAAAGGTACGGTTTTTTTCGGACATGTGCAAATTTTCGCGAAAAAAAATATCTTATTCATGGTGATAAGGCTCGTGGTGAAGGATGGTCATCGCGCGGTAGAGTTGCTCGACGGCCAGGAGCCGAATCATCTGATGGGAGAAAGTCATGAGGGAGAAGGAGAGTTTGCCGTTGGCGCGCTGATAGACCGCGTCGCTGAAACCGTAAGGTCCGCCGATGACGAGCGTGAGGTCGCGACCGGAAGACATCTTCTTCTGGAGAAAATCCGCGAACTCGACGGAGCGGAATTGTTTCCCGTGTTCGTCAAGCAGGAGCACGTCCATGGACGGCGTGAGAGCCTGCAGGATGAGGTTGCCTTCGGCGGTCTTGATCTGGTCTTCGGTGAGGGACTTGGCGTTTTTGAGATCGGGCAGCACGACGAGTTCAAACGGCACGTAGTGCCGCAAGCGCTGTTGGTATTCATCGATGAGGGAACTCAGACGCGCGTCACTCGTCTTCCCGGTAAATAGCAATGTTATCTTCATCCGTGAAATAGGCTTCGTAGTCGTCGCCTGTCCAATGGAACTTATAGATGACGTTATTACCCATGAAGCCGTCGTAGCTGACGATGGCGGTGTAATAGGTGTGTCCGACTTCGAATGGGATACTGGTGCCGCTACCGTCGTTCTTGACCACCGTCACGCCGTAGTGGATATTGTCATTGTCGCCGATTTCGGCCATGGTGAGGAAGAGATCGTTGAAATAGTCTTCGGGCGTGATGCCACCCCATATGTCTGCGAGGTTGAGACTGTCCACTGTAGAGGCGAGGTAGGGCAGTTTGCTATTGATTTTTCCGTCCGGATCAAGCGGATATATGTAATCCCATATGCCGCGCACACGGTAGTCGAAATGGACGTCAAACACGCTCTCGGCGGTAGTGCTTACCGTCTCGATGAACAGTTTTCCAACGGGTTTGAGTGTCTCGGGATTGACGACGAAGGCGAAGACCCAATAAGTGGTCGAGGGCTCGAGGTTGGTGAAATAATGCGTAACATTGCCGTACTGGAGGCAATGGCTGGAGAAGGGCGCGATATTGAATTCGCCCTCTCTGAGCAGCCCGTTCCTCCATTGGATATAGGCGGTGGTGGCGGAGTCGAGTGCCAGAATCATGAATTGCTTGGAATGGTTGAAAGGATCGACCAGTTCGTTTGCCGGCATACAAGAGATGAGGTAATACGCATCGCCGCTTGGACGGAAACTGTACTCGAGGAATCCCGCGGAAACAAGCTCAGCGTTCATCTTGATCTCCACGTTATCCACTACCCACGGTGCTTCGGGATTGCAGGAGGAAATTGAAAATTGAAAAATGAAAATTGAAAGGAAGAGCAAAAACCTTTCACCTTTCACCTTTAACCTTTCACCTTTATTCTTCATACTCTCTCCTTTCTTTTTCCTCTTGCTCGAGGAGCGATTGCACGGAATAGATGAAGCGCAGGCAGGTCATGACGTGTCCGCCGTAGTGACCGAAGTTATACGTGATATTCGACGCGCTCCATTTGGCTTTCGCGTTCACGGCATTCTGGAACGTGACCGTCTCGTCATCGATCGAATGGGCGATATAGACGGCGGCTTCCGGCATCCAAGAGAACGAGACGATGGAGTTCTCGATCATCGCTTTCTGCAGTTCCGACACTTTCCATGAACGCTGATCCATCGCTTCTTCGGTCAGTATCTCGTGCGTGACCTTCGTGCCGATGAACTTATTGATTTGCGAAGTGGTATAGCGCTTGCTGTTGATCCATTCGTCAATATGGTCGCTCACGCGCGGGCGCACCAGATCTTCGATCTTGATATTGAGTTTGTTGCCCAGAATCATTCCTTGCACGACGAGCGGTACACCGACGGGATAACTCGCGAGGTCAGTAGTGACAAACTGCTCATAGGTGGCTTTCACGTCATACGGACCACCACCCGCAAAGACACGGTGAATTTTTACCTGCTTCGGGTTCTCGTCTGCGTAATACTCCCTCTCAATGAGTCGCTCTACTGCCATAGTATTCGCGCCCCCTTGGCTATATCCCATGAGGATAATCTCGGGCTCTTCGGGACTCATGCCTACGGCCTCCAGCCAAGGTTTAACGGCATGGTACATATCGAGTACGTTGCGGGCGGTGAGGTCCATGACGAGGTAGGGATGCACTTGGTCGACCGTCACGCCGTAACCCATGTAGTCGGGGATGATGAGGCCATAACCCATCGGCGCGATCATACCTTCGAGCGAGAAGCAGTTAGAGGGTGCTTCGGCGTTCGAGCAAACGGTATAGTGGCTCACAAGAATGAGTCGTTTGGGTTTGCGGCCCTTGGGCAGGATGACCTTGCCGCTGAGGGTGACGGTGTCCCAGTTATTGTCGATGCTGGGGTAGGTGCCGACGATTTCCACCACTTTGTTCTGGTCGTGGTATTTGAGCAGCGACTGCATGATCTCTGCGGCATTGGTGCTGGTGGTCTTCGGGGCTTGGTTCGGACCATCGGAGTTATCCGAAGACTCGGAAGACTCGGAGGACTCCGATTCTTCGGCCACAAAGTCCACCAGTCGTTCGCCATCGGGCAGGTAGCAGTTGGAAGGGATACCTTGGTTAAGGTCCACCTCATGCTGGCCGATTACGCGGAAGGGGAGGTTAGACGCCCCCTGCAGGTTGCTGAAATCCACGCTCTCGTCCCGGCGGAACTGGCAAGAAGTAGCACAAAGTGCTACGACCGCCATCCAGATGGCTGTTAGACCGGCAGTAAACAGCCTGTTAGACCGCTTTGCTGTTAGACCACTATCGTTGTTAGACTTTTTCATTTTTTAGAATCTTGCACCGAAACTTGCACTAATGATTTTTGATGAAGCCATAAAGAGGGTGTTGCCGTTCCGCAGGGCATAGAGTCCGCCGAGATCCACGGTCCAGAACCATCTCTGGTAGTTGGCGCTGACGCCGAAGACCGTCACTTGTACGGCTGCTCCGACGATGGTATGTCGACCCCAACCGTCCATCTCCGATCCGCCGTTGATATCCATTCCGAGGCCCAGGCCCGAATAGAGGTTGACGTTCGGGTGGTGGTAATAAGTGAAGCGGATCGTAGGCATGATGACGATATTATAGAACCAATGCCCGCTCTCTCGCGCCACTTCTGCGCCGCGCCCGTTGCGCGTGACTTCATCCCAGCGCACATCGCTCCAATCGAACATGCCGCCCAGCGAGAACCAATGCTTGAACCGCCATTGGTACTCGAGCCAGATATGCTGGTCGTGATGATAGTTCTCGCGATAGGTCTGCCGATACGTCTCCGGCATGGTCGTCGTGATCGCCGTAGGATTATGCCAAACGAGGCTCTCGAAGAGCTGATCTCCCCAACCGACGCGCAGCTCGTTATGCTGGCTCAGATAGGCGTATTTATCTTCTGCAAACAGGCTCATCGAGCACAGGCAGAACACCATAATTATGAAAAATTTCACTTTCACGCTGCAAATTTATACTTTTTTTTGCACATATGCAAATTTTTTACTAATTTTGCAGCGTAATTTTGATTTATTATGGAAAAACAAGAACTTCGTAAGCTTATTGCTATCTGGTTTGAAGAGGATATCCGCGACGGTGACCATACCTCGCTCAGTTGTATTCCGCCCACGCAGATGGGTTGCCAGCAGTTGATTATCAAGGACACCGGTGTGCTCGCCGGCGTGGAAGTGGCGAAAGAGATCATCGATTATTTCGACCCCGAGTGCCGCTTCGAGCAGTTCCTGCACGACGGCGACCATGTGAAGCCGGGCGATGTGGCGTTCAAGGTGTACGGCAAGGAGTTGAGTCTGCTGCAGATCGAGCGCACGATGCTCAATATCATGCAGCGCATGTCGGGTGTAGCGACGACCGCGCATAAGTACCAGAGTCTGATTGCGGACACGGGTTGCCATGTGCTGGACACGCGTAAGACGACGCCGGGTCTGCGTTACCTGGAGAAAGAGGCGGTGGCGCTTGGCGGCGGTATGAACCATCGTATCGGACTTTTCGACATGATCCTGCTCAAGGACAACCATGTGGACTTCGCCGGAGGCATCACTAACGCGCTCACGCGTGCACGCGATTATATTAAGGAGAAGGGGGCTTCCGAGCACTCCGAAAATGCGCAGCGGTTTCTCAACATGAAGATTGAGATCGAGGTGCGCAATTTCGATGAGATCAACGAGGCATTAGCGACGAATATCCCCGATCGTATCATGCTGGATAACTTCACGCCGGCGAAGACCAAAGAGGCGGTGGATCTCATTCGTGCGTGGGAGAAGACAGCCGGTCGGCATATGGAGATTGAGTCGAGCGGCGGCATCACCATCGATACCATCCGCGACTATGCGCTTCAGGGCGTGGACTTCGTTTCCGTCGGCGCGCTGACGCATAGCTACAAGAGCCTCGACATGAGCTTCAAAGCCGTGAAATAACAGTTTAACAGCTTAACAATTTAACAGTTTAACACAAAAAATAGCGGAGCTATCGAAGCCCCGCTATTTTATGTATCTGCACGCTGAGTCGCCAGAAAGGATGGGAGAGGATGTACCGCACGGTGTCATCGAGGTTGTCGTTTCGGTCATCTTCCCAGGAGTCCACGTTTTCGATGAGCCATTCGCCGGTAAACCGAAGGGGTTGCAACAACCAATGCTCGGCTTCCAATTGTCCGCGCCACACCTCGGGATCGTAGGTGCCGGTGAAGACCACTTTCACTTCGTTTACTTTCTTTAAAACTAAAGGCTGATGGCTGATAACTGAATGCTGAAGGCTGCCCTCTTTAGGGCTACACGTAATCCAATCGATGCCGTCGGGTAGAGGACGAGTGCCGTTCGTCTCGATGCAGATATAGAATCCTGCGGCATGGAGGGCGTCAATAAGCGGTTTATCCACTTGCAGACTCGGTTCACCGCCGGTGAGAACCACCATCTTTCGGCGTTCATTGGGGATGTCGTATAGGTTTTGCACTTCGGCTACGATATCTTCGGCACTCATCAGCGTGAACTCCGTGAACTCCGTGTCGCACCAGGGGCAACGCAGATTACAACCGCTGAACCGAACAAAAACAGCGGGGATACCCATATGCGCACCCTCGCCTTGCAACGTGTAGAATATTTCGTTAACGCGGTAATTCATAGGTTGTCCTAGGTAGACCTAGGTCGTCCTAGTCTCTCTCATAGATCGCGACATTCCCTTCACTCTCCTGCACACTCACTTTGTAGCAATTCTCCACATGGTCGCATATCCAGCGGGCGATATTCTCCGCCGAAGGGTTGACATCCAGGATGTCGTTGATATACTTATGATCGAAGGTATCCTTTACCACGCGTTTGATATGCGTGAAGTCGGTCACCATGCCGTCCTGGTTCAATTCCTTTGCGCGGCAATAGACCACGATGATCCAGTTATGGCCGTGCAGGTTCTCGCATTTGCTCTCGTACGACAGCATCAGATTATGCGCCGCCGAGATCTCTATGGTCTTTTGTACGTAGTACATCCTAACGGTTTAACAGTTTAACAGTTTAACGTTTTTAACGGTCATAATACCCTGCATCCCGCAGCGCTTCTTCGCGTTCGCGGCAGGTGCCACAGACGCCGCAAGGTTTGTCGCCGCCTTTGTAGCAAGACCAGGTCTCATCGTAGTTGATGCCCAGTTTCATGCCATGCCGCACGATCTCCGCTTTGTTGATATGGGTATAAGGTGTAAGTAACTGCACCCCATTCCAAGTACCGAAGCAGATGGCGTTATTCATCGCCTCCACGAACTCCGGTCGGCAATCGGGATAGATGGTATGGTCGCCGGAATGGTTCGCCAGCATGACGTACTGCAGTTTGTTGTTCTCCGCAATACCCGCCGCGATGGACAGCATGATACCGTTACGGAAAGGTACGACGGTTGATTTCATATTCTCGTCGTCGTAGTTACCTTCGGGTATCGCGTCCGCGCCGGACAAGAGCGAAGATTGAAAAAACTGCTTGATGAACGGCAACCGGATCACCATATGCGGGATACCGAGTCGCTTGCAATGCAGTTTGGCGAACTCCAGTTCTTTGTCGTTATGGTTACTGCCGTAGTGAAACGACAGCGCCATGCCGATACGAAACTGATACTCGTACAGCATCGTCGTCGAGTCCAACCCACCCGAGAGCACAATCAAACTATCCTTCATAACAACTTAACGTTTTTACAAAGTAAAAACCATTTTAACTATTTAACGTGTTTCGCAGAAACACCTATTAACTGATCATGCAAGCGTTGAGCCTTCAACGCTTCATGATCTTTGTCTGCGTAGTTCGCAAACGGATAGATGCTGATGCCGCCGCGGGGCATGAACCAACCGGTCACCTCCAGGTATTTGGGGTCCATCAGCTTCACGAGGTCCTTCATGATGATATTCACGCAGTCCTCGTGGAAATCGCCGTGATTGCGGAAGGAGAAGAGGTACAGTTTGAGGCTCTTGCTCTCCACCATGCGCTCGCGCGGGATATAACTGATGAAGATGTGACCGAAGTCCGGTTGCCCGGTTTTCGGACACAAGGTCGTGAATTCCGGACAATCGAACGTCACTAAGTATTCATTCTCGGGGTGCTTGTTCTCGAAGGTCTCCAGCACGTTCGGATTATACTGATCCGAGTATTGCACGTGCTGGTTACCTAAGAGAGTCACTCCTTGCAGTTCTTGCTCTGTGCGCATGTTAACCTCCGAAGTTATCGAAACGGATATCTGCGTCATCTACGCCGAGCGAGTGCAACAGGTCGAGGACGGTCTTGGCCATCATAGGAGGACCGCAGAGGTAGTACTCGACATCCTCGGGAGCATCATGCTGCTTGAGGTAGGTGTCGCCCAT
>LXOW01021082.1_pt1 | contig 10580 bp, 10 predicted proteins | sample 1368591 | NCBI WGS metagenome assembly LXOW01 (sample SAMN04884650, study PRJNA319009) | bovine gut metagenome | isolation source: Cow rumen | host: Bos taurus | place: Italy: Legnaro (PD) | collected 2014-07-09
TGGCATAGCCGATGCAGACCACGCGACCGGTAAAGGCTACCTCGTTTACTGCCATCTGGTATGTTGGTGCGCTACCTACGGCCTCGATGATGACATCGGGACCAAAACCTGCTGTCAGCTGCTGCAGCTTGGCGTGAGCATCCTCAGTCTTGGTGTTGACGGTGTATGTGGCACCCATCTCCTTGGCCAGTGCCAGCTTCTCGTCGTCGATGTCGGCAGCGATGACGGTAGCGCCACGCAGGGCTGAACGAACGATGGCTCCCATACCCACCATGCCGCAGCCGATGACAACCACGGTGTCGATATCAGTTACCTGAGCACGGTTCACAGCGTGGAAACCTACGCTCATAGGCTCGATGAGTGCACAGGTGCGGGGATCGAGGTTCCCAGCAGGGATTATCTTCTCCCAAGGCAGAGCGATAAACTCGCGCATAGCACCGTTGCGCTGTACACCCAGTGTCTCGTTGTGCTCGCAGGCGTTTACGCGCTGGTTACGGCATGATGCACATTTGCCGCAATTGGTGTAAGGGTTACAGGTTACCACCATGCCTGGCTTCAGTGTTTCAGGCACGTCGGCACCCACCTTCTCGATGACTGCACCTACCTCGTGTCCTGGTATCACAGGCATCTTTACCATGGGGTTCTTGCCCAACCATGTGTTGAGGTCAGAACCACAGAATCCTACATACTTGAGGCGCAGCAGCACCTCGTTAGCCTTCAGCTCCTGATCGGCTACGTTTACTATTTCCATCTGGCGCTATTGCTTTCATAATAATCAATTATCAATTATCAACTTTCAACTTTCAATTCTTTATTCGCTCATATTCTTGATGTAGGGTAGATCGGGCAGATTGCCGAAACCGAAGAACTTCTTGGCATTTTCGCCAAGGAACAGACGCTTTTCATCGGCGGTTAGCTCGGTTGTCTTCTCTACAAAGTCGTAACTCATCTTATAGGTGATGGCGGTGATGGTGCGTGGATAATCGCTTCCCCACATCAGCTTCTCCATACCTACCTCGTCAGCAGCCTCCTTGATGGCGCGGATGGCCGAGGGGAAGGGGTAGAACTCATCGTTGAAGAGCCACGTGATGCCGCCGCTCTCGATGAACACGTTCTTGTGGCGAGCCAGCTTGATTTGCTCCATCCAGCCTGGACGTGTTACCATGCCGAAATGGCCGATGGCAATTTTCAGCTTGGGACACTCCTGGATAATCTCCTCCATCTGTCCCACCTGTGCGTCGCCGTCCTGCAGTTCTATGCCCAGAATCTTGCCATTGTCCTCCAGCATGTGCATCAGCTGCATCATCTCGTCGGTCAGGAACTGCTTAGGCAGTCGGGCGGCTGGAATCTTGATGCCCTTGAATGCATCAACCACCATGTCGGCTACCTTCATGAATCCTGCGTGACGATAATCCAGCATGCCGAAGGTGAAGAAACGGTCGGGGTAGTGGTTGGCCACCTGAATGAGATAGCTGTTCTGTATGCCGTCGATGAACTCCTGGGTCACCACGGCTGCGGCCACCTGGGCATAGTCCATATTCGATAGGAAACGCTCGGCCGTGTTCTGACCGTCTATCATATATGGCGGCAGCATCTGACGCTCCTCGCCGAAGAACAGCGAGCGGCTGCGGTTGGGCTCTAGCTGACAGATGCGTTGGTTGTTAACCACCGTGTCTTGGTTCAGCCACAAATGACTATGTGCGTCAATTATGAGTTTTTCCATCTTACAAACATCTGGTCGCCTATAATTTCCTGTACTTTCTTTACCAGCTCCTCGTCCATAGGCTCGTTAACGTACTGTATGTTCTTGAGCACATTCTTGGGGTTAGCACTACTGAAGAGTGTGGTAGCAATGCGTGGGTTCAAGCTGGTTGAGAACTGGATGGCCAACTTGTCGATGGGGTAGCCCTGCTCCTCGCAGTAGGCTGCGGCCTTGGCGCAAGCTGCCTGCAGATCCTTGCTGGCAGGATGCCAGTCGGGGGCACCACGCTGTGATAGCAGTCCCATTGAGAATGGCGATGCGTTGATAACGCCCACGTTGTGCTGCTCAAAGAATCCCAGATAGTCTACCAGCAGTGTGTCGTTGAGTGAGTAGTGGCAGAAGTTCAGAATACTCTCTACTGTTCCCTCTGGTGCGTGCTCTACCACCCACTTCAAGTTCTCGGGCTGCAGGTCGGTAATACCCACGTGCTTCACCACGCCTTTTTCGCGCAGCTCTACCAGTGCAGGCAGTGTCTCGTCAACTATCAGTTGCAGTCCGCCCTCCATATCGCCCTGGAACTCAATGTCGTGCACGTTAATCAGGTCGATGTAGTCCACGTTCAGTCGCTCCATACTCTCGTAAACACTATCGGTAACGCGCTTGGCGCTGTAGTCCCATGTGTTAATGCCGTTGTGGCCGTAGCGACCCACCTTGGTGCTCAGGTAGTACTTCTCGTGTGGTATATCCTTCAGCGCCTTGCCCAGCACGGTCTCAGCCTTCAGGTGGCCGTAGTAGGGCGACACGTCGATAAAGTTAATACCGTTGTCAACTGCTGTGTGAACAGCCTCGATACCCTCTTCTTCGCGGATGCTGTGGAACACTCCGCCTAGCGACGATGCTCCGAATCCCAGATTCGAAACCTTCATCCCAGTCTTACCGATTTCATTGTAAACCATATACTTGTTGTTTTATTACTTATTCATAAAGGTGGAAAATGCGCTCCATCAGTGTCCACTTCTGGTCTGATGTGCAACCGGGCTGGCAGTCCTGGAATATGGCCGTATAGGCTTCCCATTCAGCCTGTCGGGGCAGTGTGGCCAGTTTGGCCATCGCTGTGTCCCAGTCAAAGTCGCTAGGTGTCTCTACAATCATAAACAGGTGGTTGCCGTGGATGTAAATCTCCATCTCCAGTATGCCTACCTCGCGTATGCCTGCTCTTATTTCCGGCCACGAGTGAAACTGGTCGTGTGCCTCGATATATTTTGCAATGAGTTCTGGGTCGTTTTTCAGATCTAATGTCTGACAGTATCTTTTTACACCGACGCCATACTCCTTGCGTTCGTAACCCATTGTTTTGTTATTATTCTCTGCCATTCTTTGCGATTGATATTAATTAGGTGGTGCAAAAATACGAAAAATTAGCCATACGTGTTCACGGAATATCGATAAATTTTTATAAAAAATAGCTCAAAGAGTCAATAAACTGCAAATTGGTCGATATAATCCCATTTCATATCGTTTTTTTTATTTTTATTTTGTATCTTTGCGGCAACAAAAGTAATCATATCGTATGAACTTATCCGTAGATCAGCTGCATCTGTTGACGCTCAATGTGGGTTTTGCTCAGCATAATGGCGATTGGAACTGGAAGAATGTCCGTAGTCCTTTCGCCCGCTTGTATTATGTCACTGAGGGCGAGGCTAAAGTGGTTATTGGTTCCGAAGTTTATCAGCTCACGCCTCACCATCTTTATTTCATCCCGTCGTTTACCACGCACAGTTGCGTGTGCGATGCCGTGTTCTCACATTACTATATCCACATTTATGAGGATCATCAGCAGGGCCCGGGCGTACTCGATGATTGGGCATTCCCCGTCGAGGTCGATGCCTCGCCTTTCGACCTGGAGCTGTTCAAGCGTCTGTGCGATATCAACCCCTTTATGAAGCTGCCTGCGTCTAATCCGCAGTCGTACGATAATCATCCTACTTTGGTCAGTAACATCCAACTTAATCTGCGTCGGCCTTTCTCTGATAAGGTCGAGTCGCGTGGCATCCTGTTCATCCTCATGTCGCGCTTTCTGAAACAGGCCTCACCTAAGGTGGAGGTGCGCGATGACCGCATCCACCATACGCTGGCCTATATCCGCAAACATATCGGCAGCCGACTTGATATTGACCAGTTGGCCGATAACGCCTGCATGTCGAAGGACCATTTTATCCGTATTTTCAAGCGCGAGACGGGCGAGACGCCTAATGTGTACATCACTAAGCGCAAGCTGGAGAAGGCCGAGCTGGCCTTGGTAACTACCGATTTGTCGATTAAGGGTGTGGCCGAATTACTGGGCTACGACGATTACTCGTACTTTAACCGTCTGTTTAAGAAGAATGCGGGCATCACGCCGCAGCAGTATCGCGAGAAGCATTACTCGGCATAGGCCTCATGGGTCATCTCTACGGCCACCGTCTCTCGGCGGAACAGCTGGTAGCTCACGTACTCCAGTCCGTCGTACGGGCCCGTTTCTCCCCACGAGTTCTTCATAATGAAGTAGCGCTCACCATCCTCATCGTGAGCCAGTCCAACTATGGTCATGGCGTGACCCTTATCCTCCCAGCACACGCCGTGGTGGTTCCTCACAGCACGTTCTGTTTTCTGCAGTAGCGAGTCAATGGGTATGTTCATATAGTGCTCGTGTGTCCAGTTGTCGGGCGTTTCCAGCTCTGATGTCTTATAGTAGGGCTTGCTGTCGTCGCAGGTCAAGGCTAAGTATTCGCCTGGCTTGCACACGCTGCGGGCAAACTCCTGCGGGGTATATTGTGCACCCAGCATGAACACCCATCGTGGTGCGGGCGCATCCACCTTGCGCATGGCGTCGTAGCCACAGATACCGTATTTCTCAATCATGTTTATCAGGGTGGTGGGCTCGCCACGCTTGCTTTTGGGGCAGTCGGGCTCTTGCTCTATCAGCTTCTCTATATAATAAGGTGAAAGGTTCACCGAGTCACCCCAGCTCAGGTGCTCGGTCTCTATGGTGGCCAGCATGGCGTAAATCCAGCAGGTCTCGCTCTCGCCTTGGTCTTTCACGGGTGTCATGCGGTTCAGTACGTCGGTGGTAAAGTGCTTGCCCTCTGGAGTATAAGGGCTCGGCTGGTGTGCGCAACTGCCCATCAGCACTGCCATCGTGGCCCCGCAAACTATCAATGTTTTCAGTTTCATGCTGCAAATATAGTATAAATTTGTGTTAATTCGCGCGATAGGTGCCTTTTTTTTTGTACCTTTGCAACCTCATTCAGAAATTATGCATATCGCAGTAGCAGGAAATATAGGTAGTGGTAAGTCAACGCTCACCCGTCTTCTGGCCAAACATTATGGCTGGGAGCCGCGTTTCGAGTCGGTTGAGCATAACCCTTATCTGGAGGATTACTATCGCGATATCCATCGATGGTCGTTCAATATGGAGGTGTATTTCCTCAAGGAGCGTTTCCGCGATCTCATCGCCATCGCTCAGGCCGACCATACCATCATTCAGGATCGTACCATCTACGAGGGTGTTTACGTGTTTATGGAGAACAACCGCGACATGGGCAACCTTTCTGAGCGCGATTACGAGACCTACATGGAGCTGTTTGAGCAGATGATGTCGATGGTACGTGTGCCCGACCTCATGATTTATCTGCGTGCATCGGTGCCCCATCTGGTAAGCAATATCCAGAAGCGTGGGCGCGACTACGAGCAGGGCATACAGCTGGAGTACTTGCAGAACCTGAATCGCCGTTATGACGACTTCATTCAGAATAAGTATCAGGGTCGCGTCATCACCATTGAGAAAGATGGTCTCGACTTCCTCAACATCCCTCGCGATCTGGCCGGAATCATCGACAAGATCGATGCCGAACTCTTCGGCCTCTTCCCTTTATCTTCTATTTAACTCTCGTTAACTCCCTTTTTAACTCCCGTAAAATTATGCATATCGCAATAGCAGGAAACATCGGTAGTGGCAAGACCACACTCACCAAATTGTTGGCCCATCGTTATGGTTGGATACCACGTTTTGAGCCCGTAGATAATAATCCCTATCTAGCTGATTTCTATGCAGATATGCCCCGTTGGTCGTTTAATCTTCAGGTGTATTTCCTGAACAAGCGATTCAAGGAGGTGGTCGAGATTTCTCAGTCGAAGGATACTATCATTCAGGATCGTACCATTTTTGAGGATGCGCGCATTTTTGCGCCCAACCTGCACGACCAGGGCATGATGAGCGATCGCGATTTTGCTAACTATACTGATCTGTTCGACCTCATGATGTCGCTGGTAAAACTGCCCGACCTCATGATCTATATCCGCTCCAGCATTCCTACGCTGGTGGCTCAGATTCAGAAGCGCGGTCGCGAGTACGAGCAGACCATGCGATTGGACTATCTGCAGGGATTGGAGAAGCGTTATGAGGATTGGATTGCCACTTACAAGGGTCCGCTGATCATTGTTGATGGCGACAACTGCAAGTTTGGTGACCGCCCCGAGGACTTCAAGATGGTTACCGAGCTCATCGATCAGAAGCTATATGGACTTTTCCCTTTGGAGTAAAATATGATTCAAGATTACGAAATAATGGCGCCTGTGGGTTCGCGCGAGTCGCTCGCTGCGGCCATTCAGGCTGGTGCCGATAGCATCTACTTCGGCATCGAGAAGTTGAACATGCGTGCCCATTCGGCATCTACTTTCACCATTGACGATCTGCGTGAGATAGCTGCCACTTGCGATGAGCACGGCATCAAGAGCTATCTCACCGTCAACACCATCATCTACGGCGAGGATATCCCCCTGATGCACGAGATTATCGATGCCGCCAAAGAGGCAGGCATCTCGGCTGTCATTGCCAGCGATGTGGCTGTGATGACCTATTGTAATAAGGTAGGGCAGGAGGTGCATCTCTCTACCCAGCTTAACATTTCTAATATCGAGGCGCTGAAGTTCTACGCCCAGTTTGCCGATGTGGTGGTGCTGGCGCGCGAGTTGAATATGGACCAGGTGGCCGAGATTTTCCGTCAGGTTGAGGAGCAGCACATCTGCGGCCCCAGCGGCAATCAGATTCGCATAGAAATGTTCTGTCATGGTGCGTTGTGTATGGCCATCAGTGGCAAGTGCTACCTCAGTCTGCATGCTGCCAACCGCTCGGCCAATCGTGGCGAGTGCATTCAGGTATGTCGTCGCTCGTACACCGCTACCGATAACGAGACGGGCTATCAGCTCGATGTCGACAATAAGTACATCATGAGTCCTAAGGACTTGAAGACCGTGCGCTTCATCGACCGTATGATGCGCTCAGGTGTGCGCGTGTTCAAAATTGAGGGTCGCGCCCGTGGCCCCGAATACGTCTACACCGTCATCCGTTGCTACAAGGAGGCCATTCAGGCTGTGCTCGATGGTACCTTTACTGAGGAGAAGAAGGACGAGTGGGATGCTCGCCTGGCCACCGTGTTCAACCGCGGTTTCTGGGATGGCTACTATCAGGGGCAGCTCATGGGCGAGTGGAACAAACACTACGGCAGTAACGCTACCGAGCGCAAGGTCTACATCGGCAAGGGCGTAAAGTACTTCTCAAAGCTGGGCGTGGCCGAGTTCACCGTCGAGGCCAACACCTTCAAGGTGGGCGATAAGATGCTCATCACCGGCCCCACCACGGGTGTGATGTATGTGACGGCCAATGAGATTCATGGCGACAATGGTCCTGTTGAAGTTGCCGAGAAGGGCACTCGCGTCTCCATCGCCGTTACCGATAAAATCCGTCCGAGCGATAAACTTTTCAAATTAGAAAAGGCAGAATAAAATAAACCAGGGGCGCATCACTGCGCCCCTGATTCCTGTGTTTCTAACCAATCACAAATTACTAATCATTACTTCTTACTAACAAAAAACCTATAAATGTATGAAAAAACTAACTCAGTAATACCAAATGTACCAATAACTTATAAAATCATTTATCAAACCAAAATATCCGAGTGCAAAGGTAGGATATTCCTCCCTTCCCACCAAATTCGTTCAACAAACCCCCGCTTTTTTTCAACCAATTCTTCCGATTTCAGAAATATTTAGTATCTTTGCCCCAAAATTTAGAAACGTAAACTATAACTATTATGAAGTTGATAGCAAGTCTATTACTGGCAGCCGGCTATATCATCCAGGTATCTCTGGGCAGTTGGCATTCGCCTGATTATACGGCCGACGAGATAATCGGTCGTATCGACACCGTGAGTCATCAGATTCCTGTAGAGAAGGTCATCATCGGCTGGAGCCTCGATAAGGATGTCTACCGCCAGGTGGGCGATTATCTGCATGCCCGCAATATAAAAATGCTGCTGTGGATGCCTGTGTTTGCCGAGACCGAGGAGGTGTGCCAGAACACGCCCGCCGTCGATCTGTGGGGCCGCGTGCCAGCCAACTACGATTTGGCCGCTGGCGAGGGCTTCCGCTTTAACTGTCCTACCAACCGACAGAACTTGACGAATATTGTGGCCCTCTACGATAGCCTGTTCAGCGATTGCGGCTTCGATGGCGTGTTCCTCGACCGCATCCGTACCCAGTCGTTTGTGGCTGGCGTCAGCGGTGTGCTGGGTTGTGGTTGTCAGCATTGTGTGCAGCGTTTTGTCGCCGAGGGTGTTGATATCGCTGCCGTCAAGGCCGAGTACGAATCCCATGGCGACGACTTCTTCTCCGTTAGCAGCTACTCGCCCGATGGCGGTTTCACCTTCCAGCATCCCCTTGCTGCCGCTTTCTTTAAGGCTAAGGGGCGTATCGTTAGCGGTGCCGTGGCTGCTGTGGCCGATAGCTTGCGCGCTCGCGGACTGCTGGTAGGCATGGACCTCTATGCTCCCTTTATGGCCCCCTTTGTAGGTCAGGATTACACCATCCTTACCCGTCATGCCGACTTTATCAAGCCCATGCTCTATCGTCAGACCTTTGCCCCTGCCGGCATGGGGTTTGAGTACGATTTGCTGCGCAAGGCTGTTCCCGATGCCAAGGGCTATCCCGAGTTGCAGATGGATGTCCAGTTCCTCCACACCCAGCTCCAGGCCATGGAGCCGTATCCCTGCGCTAAGTATCCTGGTGTCGAGATCAACTACCGTGCTGATATCGTGCCCACCTCGCCCCAGTACGTTTCCGAGTCGCTCAAGGCCTCCCTCAGTCACGGCTTCAACGGCGTGGTCCTCTCCTGGAACATCATGGAGGCCCCTCTGCGCAACCTGGAATCCCTTGCCGCTCAACCGTGAATTATGACAATTATGACAAATGACAGTGTAATATTCCGCATGAAGGGGACGTGATAAAAAATATACAAGGTGCAAAATCGGCCTCAATCTTTAACTGATTTTAATATGGAATATGTTTGGTGGGATAGGGGAAATTTATTAATTTTGCAGGCAAAAATCAGAGCTATGACAATAAACGAAATACAAGACGAGATTATCGAGGAGTTCAGTGGTTTCGACGACTGGATGGATAAGTATCAGCTGCTCATTGACTTAGGTAACGAGCAGGAGCCGCTGGACGATAAGTATAAGACTGAGCAGAACCTGATAGATGGCTGTCAGAGTCGCGTGTGGTTGCAGGCTGACTTGGTTGGCCCCACCCCAAGCCCCTCCCCTGTAGGGGCGGTGAACACTAAAGTGATACACTTCAGCGCTGAGAGTGATGCTCTGATTGTAAAGGGCATAGTGGCCTTGTTGATACGCGTGCTGAGTGACCATACTCCACAGGAGATACTGGATGCCGACCTCTACTTTATAGAGGAGATCGGACTGAAGGAGCACCTGTCGCCTACACGTAGCAACGGACTGCTGGCCATGGTGAAACAGATGAAAGTATATGCACTAGCTTTTAAAAACCTATAACTTATTATGATACAGACAGTAGTAAAGCGCGATGGGCGCATAGTGGGATTTAACGAACAGAAGGTGATGGCCGCCATCCGTAAGGCCATGCTGCATACTGACAAGGGAGAGGACGAGCGTCTGCTCTACCAGATTACCGACCGCATAGCTCAGAAGGGCGACGGCCAGATGACGGTGGAGGAGATACAGGACCTGGTGGAGATGGAGCTGATGAAGTCGAGTCGTAAGGACGTGGCTCAGAAGTACATCGCCTATCGCAACCAGCGCTCGATAGCCCGTAAGGCCAAGACCCGCGAGGTGTTCCTCGATATTGTGAACATTAAGAACAACGACGTGACTCGCGAGAACGCCAATATGAATGCCGACACACCTGCCGGCATGATGATGAAGTTTGCCAGCGAGACCACCAAACCTTTCGTAGATGACTATCTGCTGAGCGAGGACAGTCGTAATGCGGTGGAGCATAACTATCTGCACATCCACGACAAGGATTACTATCCAACCAAGTCGCTCACCTGTGTGCAGCACCCGCTGGACAACATCCTGCAGCACGGATTTACTGCCGGACACGGTGCATCGCGCGCCGCCAAGCGTATTGAGACAGCCAGCGTGCTGGCTTGTATCTCGATGGAGTGTGCACAGAACGAGATGCACGGTGGACAGGCTATTCCGGCCTTCGACTTCTACCTGGCACCTTACGTGCGCATGAGCTATATTGAGGAGCTGAAGGCGCTGGAGGAGCTGAACGGCGAGGATTATAAGGAACTGTATGACGAGCCGCTGATGGACTACCTGAAGGCACCGCTCGACGGACTGCAGGGTAAGGACCGCGCCCGCCAGCACGCTATGAACAAGACTGTGGGGCGCGTGCATCAGGCCATGGAGGCGTTTATCCACAATATGAACACCATTCACAGCCGTGGTGGTAATCAGGTGGTGTTCTCGAGTATCAACTACGGTACCGACACCAGTGCCGAGGGCCGTTGCGTGAT
>LXOW01130796.1_pt1 | contig 10579 bp, 8 predicted proteins | sample 1368591 | NCBI WGS metagenome assembly LXOW01 (sample SAMN04884650, study PRJNA319009) | bovine gut metagenome | isolation source: Cow rumen | host: Bos taurus | place: Italy: Legnaro (PD) | collected 2014-07-09
TTGAAGGCGAAATAACTGTTGGTCCAGTTGGTGAGCTTATACGTTTGCCAGCTTAGGTTGTTGTACAGGACGAAGTAGTTGTCCGGCCACTTCAGGCGCGTACCCAGACCGGCATTGAAACCGAACACCTCGAACATCTTGTCCGTGGACAGGATACCGATGGCCAGGTAGGAGTCCGTCATACGGGAATAGTACCCGGATATGCTGAGGGAGGTGGGTTTTTTACCAAACAGCCAGGGCTCAGTAAAGCTGGCGCTCAAGGTGGTATAATAACGGCCGTTGGTCTGGAAACGGAAGGCCAGGTTTTGAGCGTCACCCAGCGGAACCGGCCGCCAGGCGCCTTTTTCCAGGATGCGGCGCGTAGAGAAGTTGTTGAAGCTGACACCCGCCGTGAGCACGAAGGTATTACCACCCCAACCACCGGAGAGTTCCAGCTGCGAAGAAGGTTTCTCCTTAAGGTTATACACGATGTCCACGGTGTTGTTGATCTGGTTGGGGACGATGGAATAACCGCCGGCCCCCATGATGGCTTCCGGGTCGAACTGGCCCATGGAAGCGATTTCACGGATGGAACGCTCAAAGTCTGACTGGCTGAACAGATAGCCGGGACGGGTCATGAGCTGACGGCGTACCACACGCTCGTTGGTGAGGTCGTTGCCGTTGATGATAATCTCGTTCAGGATGGCCGGTTTGCCTTCCGAAATGCGCATTTCCACATCGACAGAGTCGTTCTGGATGTTCACTTCCACCGGCGTGAGGTTGAAGAAGAGGTAGCCGTTGTCACGGTACAGTTTGGATACGTCATACTCGTTGTCCTTACCGCCGCCGTGCAGGCGCTTTTCCATGGTGACCAGGTCGTACACATCGCCCTTCTTCACCTGAAGGATATTGTTGAGAACCTCTGACGGATACACGGAGTTACCCGTCCAGGTAATGTTGCGGAAATAGTACTTGCGGCCCTGCTCAAACTCCATGTCGATGTTCAGGTGCTTGCCGTCCGGCAGGAAATACACGGAGTCGCGCACCAGGCGGGCATCGCGGTAACCGGCCTCGTTGAAGGCATCCAGCACGGTTTTTCTGTCGTTCTGATATTCCTTCTCCTTGAACTTTTTGGACTTGAAGAAGTTGTACCAGGTATTGGCATGGGTCTCCTTCATGTTCTTGGCCAGTTTCATGGGCTTGATTTCCCCGTTGCCAATGTAGTTGATCTTGGAAATGCGGATTTTCTTGCCCTTGTTTACGGCAAAGTTCACGCGAACAGCGCTGCGGATGACGGTATCCCGTTGCATCTGCACGTCTACATCGACCTTCAGATAGCCTTTTTCCTTGTAATAACGCTTGATGATATCGACAGAAGTATTCTTCACGTAATCTGAATACTCACGGCCGGGACGCAGGTTCAGGCGCTCCTGCAGGTCTTTCCTTTCACTGGATTTTACACCGCTGAAGGTCCAGCGGGAGACGCGCGGCCGTTCACGGATGCAGATTTTGAACCAAGCGGTATCGGCCGATGCGTTGAGGGAATCCACCACCACGGCTACATCCTCAAAGTAGCGCTGGGCGACCAGGCGCTTCACGATGCCGGTGACATCTTCTCCGGGGACCGTGATTTCCTCTCCCTGGTGCAAACCGGCGAGCTGCAGGATCTGGTGCTCGTTGAAATAGCGGTTACCCTCCACGCCAACACCTCCCACGACATATTTCCTGGGATGGTTATAATCGACTTCAATGCTGCTGCCCACCTCTTGCGCCCTCGCAATGAGGCCCGCAAAAAGCAAGGTGACAACGCATAGTATCTTTCTCAAACTCATTCGACTAAAAAAGTAATCCTGCAAAGGTAGGCATTTTATTTTACTTTTCCATATCTGCGATCCCGTTGCGCGTATGCACGCAGGGCCTCACGGAATTGCGGCTTGCGGAAATCCGGCCACAGCACATCCGAGAAATAGAACTCCGTGTAGGCGCATTGCCACAAGAGGTAATTGGAAATGCGCAGCTCACCGGAGGTGCGGATGAGCAAATCCGGGTCCGGGAAACCGGCCGTAACCAGATAAGGGGCGAAATCCGCCGGCTTGAGTGCCTGAAAATCTTCGGCAGACAAGCTGGCAGCCGCTTTTTTCATGGCTTGCATGATATCCCACTGGCCGCTGTAACTCAGGAAGAGGATGAGCGTAGCCTTATTGTTGGATGCGGTTTGGGCCATCATCTCGTCGATGGTGGCGTTCAGGGAGTCGCTCAGGCGGGCACGGTTGCCCAGCACGACAAAACGGATGTGGTTGTCCATGAAGGTAACCAGTTCCTGCTTCATGGCTTTCATCATCAGTTCCATCAGGCCCAGGACCTCCTGTTCCGGACGATTCCAGTTTTCCTCGGAGAAGGCATATAGTGAAAGGTACTTTACGCCCTCCTCCACCGCGGCCTCCAGACAGGCACGAACGCTCTCTACGCCCTCGTAATGGCCGTAGATTCTCTCTTTGCCACGTTCTTTGGCCCAACGGCCGTTGCCATCCATGATGATGGATACGTGCTGCGGGATGTTCTCCATAACATTAAATGTTTCTCATGTCCTCGCCCCAGAACAGCCGTGAAGTAAGGGCCTTCACAAAGCCGGACTCGGCAAGCCGGATGCGTTTAAGCGAAAACTGTGCCATCTCGACATGAATGGTCCAGTCGGGCTGGATTTCCTCCACCCGGTTGTCCGTAGACATGATGGCACGTCCGTCACGGGATTCGAAAGAAATGTCGATTTTGGCGCTTTCCGGCACCACGATAGGACGCACGTTCAGGTTATGCGGAGCGATAGGGGCGATGATGAGCACCTTGGTGTCCGGCATACAGATGGGGCCGCCCACGCTCAGCGAATACGCCGTGGAACCGGACGAGGTGGCCACGATGAGGCCGTCCGCCCAATAGGTAGGCAAAGGTTCCCCATCCACGCACACATGAATGCCCAGCACAGAAGAACCGGTGCGGTGCAGCGACACTTCATTCACGGAATAAGGCAGCATGCCGATGGTGCGGCGCGCCTCCGGTCCCTTGAGCGTGGCATTGAGCACCGTGCGGTACTCGATGCGGAAATCGCCTTCCAGCAGGGCCTTCCGCACCGCCTCCGGACGGTTCTCGCACAGGAAGCCGATACGGCCGAAATTCACGCCCAGGATGGGCAGGCCGATATCTGCTACCACATGCGCGGCGGAAAGGAAAGTACCGTCACCGCCCATGGACAGGACCAGGTCCGTTTCCGGGCGGACATCCGACTTGGTACGGATTTCGTAGACTTCGAAGGTCGCCGATTCCAGCTCCTCCAGCAATGTATGCAAACGGGCATCGCTGCGGAGTTCGTCGTTAAGAATGAAATAGCCTATTTTCATGTGCACAAATAAAATCAGACGCCAAAATTAACACATTTCTGAGAATTTTCCTTAATTTTGTAGAATATAAAAGCATCTATCATGACCCGACTCAGCGTCAATATCAATAAAATTGCCACTCTACGCAATGCCAGGGGCGGCAATATGCCGGACGTCACCCGTGCAGCACAGGACTGCGAACTTTTTGGTGCTCAAGGCATTACCGTTCATCCCCGTCCGGACGAACGCCATATCCGCTACAGCGACGTCCGCATCATCCGCCCGCTTATCACCACGGAATTCAACATCGAGGGCAATCCCACGGTAGACAGCTTTGTGGATCTGGTCCTGGAAGTGGTGCCGGATCAGGTAACGCTGGTGCCGGACGGCCACAGCGCCCTCACCTCCAACGCCGGCTGGGATACCATCCAGTACAAAAGCCTGTTAACGGACCTTTGCAAAACCTTCCAGGCAAAAGGCATCCGCACATCCATTTTCATCGACCCCAATCCCCTGATGGCAGAAGGCGCCGCCGCCTGCGGAGCCAATCGCGTGGAACTTTATACGGCCGATTATGCAGCCCAGTACCCGCAGAACCGGGAACAGGCCATCGCCCGCTATCTGGAAACAGCCCGCGAAGCCCGCGACTGTGGCCTGGGACTCAACGCCGGGCACGACCTTTCCCTGGAAAACCTGGCCTGGTTCGTCCACACCATCCCCTGGACGGACGAGGTTTCCATCGGCCATGCACTGATCTGTGACGCCCTTTATTACGGTTTGGAGAAAACAATTCAGGCGTATCTTGGGGAAATCCGCAAAAAATGACTAAATTTGCGGGCTAAACCTTTGAATAATTTATAATAGCAACAATACATGAAAAAGACTCTCATCGTTTTGGGTGCAGCCGCCCTCGTAGCGCTCGCCTCTTCCTGCAATCAGAATCAGACAGCCGCTCCTCAGGCCGCTGCTGCCAAAGACAGCGTAGCCGTTGCCGGCAGCATCGTTTACTTCAACATGGACCAGGTAATGGATGGCTATGACATGGCCAACGACCTCAACTCCGTGTTCGAGACCAAGACTTCCGGCATCCAGGCGGAAATTGACCGCCGCGGCAAAAAGTTGGAAAAAGACGCTACGGATTTCCAGAACAAGGTGGACAAAGGCCTTCTCACCACTTCCGTGGCCCAGGCCCAGTACCAGAAACTCCAGGAGCAACAGCAGGAGTACCAGCAGTACGTGGTTCGCAAGCAGCAGGAAATGGCAGAAGAGCAGCAGGTGATGATGAACCAGATCGCCAACGCCATCGCTGAATATGTGGTAGAATACAACGCTACCCACCAGTATGCCCTTATCCTCACCACCGCCGGTGCTGTCCTTTCCACCCCGGTAGTCGCCGGAGATCCTTCCCTGGACATCACGGAAGACCTGCTGGCCGGACTCAACGCCGCTTACATTAAAACCAAAGAAAGCGCCAAGAAGTAGTGCGGATAGCCCTCCTGTCCAGTTTTTACCCCCTCAGGGGCGGCATTTCCCAGTTCAACGCCAGCATGCTGGAGGAACTGGGAAAATGTCATGATACCCGGGCCTTTTCCTTTTCCCGGCAATATCCGTCCCTGCTCTTCCCCGGCAAAACCCAGTATGTGACTCCGGACGACGAAGCTACGCCTGTTCAGGCGAGCGCCATCCTGGATACCATCAATCCCCTCTCCTGGCGCAAAACGGCCAAAGCCATCCGCGCCTGGAAGGCCGATGTGCTGGTGATGAAATACTGGATGTCGTGGTTCGCCCCCTCGCTGGGCTATGTAGCCCGTCACTGTGGCTGCAAGAGCGTGGTAGTACTGGACAACGTAATCCCGCACGAGCCCCACTGGTTCGACAAGCCCCTCACCAGCTATTTCCTGAAAGGTTGCACGGGTTTCGTGAGCATGTCGGAGCAGGTTCAGGCGGATTTGCTTTCCTTGCGGGCCGATGCCCCCCACATCCTGCTTCCCCACCCCATTTACGCCCATTTTGGCGCGGCATTGCCGCGGGAGGAAGCCGCCCGGAAACTGGGCGTGGACCCGCAGAAGAAAACCCTGCTTTTCTTCGGGCTCATCCGGGACTACAAAGGCCTGGATATCCTGCTGGAAGCCTTCAGGGACCTGCCGGAGGACTACCAGCTGGTCATCGCCGGAGAGCCGTACGGCTCCTTTGACAAATACCAGGCGCAGATAGACACACTGCCCGGGAAAGAGCGCGTTTTTGTATTTCCGGATTATATCCGGGATTCCGAGGTGAAAAACTTCTTCAGCGTGGCCGATGCCGCCGTACTTCCCTACCGGAGCGCCACCCAGAGCGGAATCAGTGCCATCGCCTGCCATTTTGGTGTGCCCATGATCGTCACGGACGTGGGCGGCCTTAAGGAAACCATCGGCAACCGTGGCACGGGAATTGTGTCTCCCGAGGCCGGCCCGGAGGCCATCCGAAAAGAAATCATCCGCTATTTTGCCTCCCCTGCCCTGCAGGAAAGTTGCAAAAAAGCCATGGAAGAGGAAAAAGACCGCCTCAGCTGGCATCGCTTCTGCGATGCACTGAGCAACTTTGCCTCCAGCTTATAATAGAGAATTGTCATGAAACGACTGATTACACTCTTCGCTTCGCTCCTGCTGCTTGGTAGCGCCGCTGCCATTGCACAGGAATATGTGTCCACCCCTGTCACCGTCTCCAAGGAGAAGGTGAAACTGAACGACAAGATTTACTTGTCCCACGTGGTGCTGGAACGGCAGACCCTGTTTGGTATTGCCAAGGCATATGGCGTGAGCGTGGACGATCTTTATGAGGCCAACCCTTCCCTGCGCCAGACCGGTCTGCAGAAGAACGCCATCTTACTGGTCCCTTACCATGAGACTGCCGTGCAGGAAGAGGAAAAAGCCCCGCAAGGAGATGGTTCCTACACCGAGCACACGGTGAAATGGTACGAGGATATCGAGGACATCGCCCGCCGCTACGATGTAACGGTGAAGGAAATCATGGAGTTGAATGGCCTCAAGAACAAGAAACTGGGCACCCGCCAGGTTTTGCGTATTCCCGTTAAGGCAGTAGCCGTGGGAGAAGCCCCGGCCGATTCCACCGCCGCCTCTGCCCTTGCGGCAGTTCCCGCAGCAGCCGCAACTGAGGAAGCGGCTTCCGCACCCGTTGAGCAGGCGGTAGACACCACCCTGCTCCACATCCGCGCCCACGAAGGCGTAGACTTCTCCCTGGTCCTTCCCCTCCGCTCCGGCGAAATGAATATGGATTTCTATTCCGGTGTCCTGATGGCCCTGAAAGACCTGGAAGCGGAAGGCAACAAGGTACAGGCCCATATCTATGACCTGTCTGCCGGCCTTCCTCCGATGGACGCCCTCCTCAGAAGCGATTTCATCCTGGGGCCTGTGGCCTCCCGGGACCTGGAAGCCATCCTGCAGCGGGTAGACGGCAAAGTCCCTGTCATCTCCCCGCTGGACCAGAAAGCCACGGTGCTTTCTACCTATTATCATAACTTCATCCAGGTTCCCAGCGCCGCCGAAAACCAGTACGAGGACCTGGTGGCCTGGCTGAACCAGGATACGGAAGAAGATGACACCGTTATCCTGATTACGGAGAAAGGGGCCAGCAACATTGCCGCACCGGTAGCCATCCGCAGCGCCATGGCTCGCCTTACCCTGGACTATGAAATCCTCAACTACGCTATTGTAGAAGGCCGCAGCATCCCCACCCGGCTCACCGAAGCCATGAGCTTGGAAGGCACCAACCGCATTGTGGTCGCCACCGAAAGCGAGGCCTTCATGGGCGATGTCGTCCGCAACCTGGGCATCATGCAGGGCAAGGGCTATGATGTAGTCATGTACGCCCCCTCCAAGGTCCGCACCTTCGACACCATCGAGGGCAGCGCCTACCACGACGCCCTGCTCCACATCAGCACCAGCTATTTCGCCGATTATACCGCACCGGAAGTGGACCGTTTTGTACAGGCCTACCGCGCCCTGTTCAATACGGAGCCCTCGCAGTTCGCTTTCCAGGGCTATGACACCACCCGTTACTTTGTGCAAACCGTTGCACAGTACGGAAACGCCTGGACACGTCACCTGGGCGCCAAAAAGGAAAACGGCCTGCACACGGACTTCCTGTTCGCTCCCGACCAAAACGGCAACCCGCACAACACGGCCGTCCGCCGCATTGTTTTCCGGAAGAACTACACCACAACCCTTGAGAAATAAAACGAATGGAGCACGTTAAAACCCTTATCCTGGGCGGCGGCCCTGCCGGATTCACAGCCGCCATCTATGCCGCACGCGCCAACCTCTCCCCCGTTTTGTACGAAGGTATCCAGCCCGGCGGTCAGCTCACCACCACTACCATCGTGGAGAATTTCCCCGGATGGCCGGACGGTGTCGATGCCCTCACCCTCATGGATAACATGCGCAACCAGGCCCGCAATTTCGGGGCCGATATCCGTCAGGGTACGGCTACGGCCGTAGAACTGGGCCAGCGTCCTTTCCGGGTCACCATCGACGCAGAAAAGGAAATCGAGGCGGATACGCTCATCATTGCCACCGGTGCCCAGGCTCGTTATCTGGGACTGCCCTCGGAGGAGAAATTCAAAGGGGCCGGCGTGAGCGCCTGCGCCACCTGCGACGGCTTCTTCTATCGCAAACGCACCGTAGCGGTGGTTGGCGGCGGTGACACGGCCTGCGAGGAAGCGTTGTACCTGGCCGGCCTGGCCAAGAAGGTGTACATGATTGTGCGCCGCGACGTCTTCCGCGCCTCCAAGGTCATGCAGGACAAGGTGTTTGCCAAAGAAAATATCGAAGTGCTCTGGAACTGCAATACGCAGGAGGTGCTGGGCGATGTAAACGGTGTTACGGGCGCTCGCCTGTTGCGAAAAGACGGTACGGTATTCGACATCGCCATCGACGGTTTCTTCCTGGCTATCGGGCACACGCCGGCATCGGCCCTGTTTGCCCCCTGGCTCAAGTTGGACGAAGCCGGATATATCGTTACGGAAGGAAAAAGTTCCGAGACAAGCATTCCCGGCGTCTTTGCCGCCGGCGACGTACAGGATTCGCGCTATCGCCAGGCCGTCACGGCAGCTGCATCGGGCTGCATGGCCGCCCGCGACGCGGAAAAATTCCTGTTGGAGCATGTAAATTAATTGAAGATGAGAAAATTAACCCTGTTTGTAGCCCTGGGCTTCCTGCTGCTTGCCGGCATGGCCTGCAAGTCGCAGTACGAAATGTTGCTTTCCTCCAACGACGTCAATCTCAAGTACGACGCCGCCATGAACTTCTTCCAGAAAAAGAAGTACCAGAAAGCCGCCCAGCTCTTCGAGTCCATGGCCGTGCTCACCAGCGGAACCGCCCGGGACGACACGGTCCAGTATTACTGGGGCCTGTCCAACTACCGCGGCAAGGATTTCTTCACGGCCGAATCCAACTTCGCCCGCTTTATCCAGGACTTCCCGCAAAGTCCCTTTACGTCCGAGGCCCGTTTCTACCGCCTGGACTGCCTGTATCGTGCCACCCTGCGCTGGGAACTGGATCAGACGCCCACCCGCAGCTGCATGATGGCCATCACCGAGTACATGCGCGAGCATCCGGAAGACGAAGGCCACATGGATGCCTGCCGCAATATGCTTGCAGACCTGCAGGACCGTCTGGACCGCAAAGACTACGAAGCCGGCCGCCTGTATTACCGGATGGAGGACTACCCTGCCGCCCGCGTCAAGCTCCGCAACGTACTCAAGACCAATGCGGACAACAACTACCGTGAGCAGGTGCTCTATTACACGGCCATGTCGTCCTACCACTATGCGCGCCTGAGCGTATGGCAGAAGAGAAAAGAACGTTACCTGGTGTTTGCCGACGACTACCTGAACTTCATCGGCGAGTATCCGGAGTCCCATTACCGGAAGGAACTGGACGGCATTTACCGGAACGTGCAGAAAATTTTGGAAAAAAATAATTGAAACTCCCGGCCACAGCGCCGGGTACTTAATATAGATAACGTATAATAAACAATGGATAGCAAGAAGAAAATCCCCGTAAACACGGTAACCCGTGACATTAAAAACCTGGCCGCTCCTACCGGCAATATCTATGAATCGGTAGTCATCCTGTACAAGCGCGCCAACCAGATTGCCATGGCAGAGAAGAGAGAACTCACCAAAAAGCTGGAAGAGTTCCGCAACGACCGCGACACCATGGAAGAAGTGTTCGAGAACAAGGAGCAGATCGAAATCTCCAAATACTACGAGCGTCAGCCCAAACCGGACCTGGTAGCCATCTCCGAATTCGAGAACGGAGACCTGTACTACCGTAAAGCCCAGAACGAGAATCCCATCGACATCAGCAAAGACGAATAATGCTGTATAGCCTCTCCGTCTCCAATTATATCCTTATCAGCTCTCTGGAAACGTCGTTTCCGGAGGGTTTGGTTATTATAAGCGGAGAAACCGGAGCGGGCAAATCCATCCTGCTGGGCGCCCTGTCCCTGGTTTTGGGGGCCAAGGCCGATGCCGGCATGGTGGGTCCGCTGCAGGACCACTGCGTGGTGGAAGCGGAGTTCAGCATGGATGAACCCGTGCGGGAAATCCTCCGCCGGGCAGACCTTCCCTGCGAGGGAGACCGCCTGCTGCTGCGCCGCACCGTTGCCGCCAGCGGCCGTTCGCGTTCATTCGCCAATGACGAGCCCGTGAGCGTAAGCGTGCTGCAGGAGTTATCGGCCCGGCTGGTCGATATCCACTCCCAGCACCAGACGCTGCAACTGCAGGACGAACGTTTCCGCATGGAGGCGCTGGACCTGTGGGCCGGAAGCACAGAACTGCGGAAGGAGTGCAGCCATGCCTGGGGTGCCCTCTCGGAGGGGAAACGCCAGCTTGCCAACCTGGAGCAACGGCTTGCCCAGGCACGGGACCAACAGGAGTTCAACAACGCCCGCTGGGAGCGCCTGGAGAAAGCACATCTTGTTGAAGGCGAACTGGAAGCGCTGGAGGACGAGCAAAAACAGCTCGCGCACGCGGAAGAAATTAAGGAGACGCTCTGCACCGCACAGAACCTGCTCGCTCCAGAAGAGGGCGACAGCCTGGCCGGACAAATCCGGGAAGCCGCCAAATGGCTGGACAAGGCCGGCCGTTACATTCCTTCGCTGGAAGCGCTGGTGGAACGGCTCTCATCGGCCCGGCTGGAACTGGACGATATTGCCCAGGAAATCGC
>LXOW01338271.1_pt1 | contig 10576 bp, 13 predicted proteins | sample 1368591 | NCBI WGS metagenome assembly LXOW01 (sample SAMN04884650, study PRJNA319009) | bovine gut metagenome | isolation source: Cow rumen | host: Bos taurus | place: Italy: Legnaro (PD) | collected 2014-07-09
ATGGAAAACAAAGGATTGTTCTACGAAATGAGCCTCAGACAATTATAGTATAACATATTGAATATGAACAGTATAAAAAATATTATTCTCGTAACGGCGGTTTTGGCCTTGCTGGCGGGTTGCGACAGCAAGAAAGATACTCATGTGGATGACGCGAATGTAGTGTCACAAGCCACAGAGAAAACCGCTGGTGCAGAAGAGGATTTGCCAGATGCAAGACTGACTACGACAGGCAAAGTGGTGGCTGCCCGATATGCCGATCTGGCATTCGAGACGGCACTGCCCATCGAGAACGTGTTGGTCCGTAACGGACAGCACGTCAAAAAGGGACAAACCCTTGCCGTGTTAGACGTTTTCAAGTTGCGCAACGCCATCGAGCAGCAGGAGCAGGCTATTGAGCAGGCGCAGTTAGCGATGGAGCAGGCCGATCTGAAAATGCAGGATGTTATCATCACGCAGGGTTATGACCCCGACAAGGCCGCAGCCGTGCCTGAGAAGGTGAAGCACAACGCTGATGTGAAGTCCGGCTATGCCTTGTCGAAGAACCAGCTTGCAGCCGCTCGCACACGACTCGCAGCCGCCCAGCATGAACTGCGGAGTGGGACGTTGACCGCCCCGTTTGACGGTGTGGTGGCCAATCTCAGTGTCCAGGCCCACCAATTAGCACAACCTGGACAAGTGGTATGCCGCGTGATTGATGACAAGGAGATGGAGGTGGAGTTCCATGTGATGGAAACTGAGTTTCATCTTTTCAAGATGGGAGAGGAAGTCACGGTTGTCCCTTTGGTTGATAAAACGGCTTGTTACAAGGCTGTGGTCAACGAAATCAACCCGATGGTCGATGCGATGGGCACCGTTACCATCCGCGCTCGCTTGGCCTCTCCCACGGAATTGTACGATGGGATGAATGTGGAAGTGAGCAAGAAAAGGGAATGAGAGGATGAAATAATTCCAAAAGGGCTACAAGCCAGATTCTTGTCAGCCATGGGTGAATAAAGCAAACTCTGGAATAAATGGATAATAATGAATTATGATTCACGAATAATGAATAATGTAAAAAAACGGATGGTGTGGGTGTTTGTGGTGGCGTGTTTCACGTTGGGGGCAGCGTATGCACAGCAGAAGGTGGTGCTTGACCTTGAGCGTGCCGTGCTCTTGGCCACCGACAGTTCGCTCACGGCGCAGAAGTACCAGAGCGTGTATGACATTTCGCGCTACCAGTATCTGTCGTGGATAGCTACCCGCAAGCCGCAGATCGCCTTGGAATCCACCCCCTTCATGCATGAGCGGTACATGACCCAGCGTTATCTTTCGTTCGAGGACATCGACGCATACAGGATGCAGCAGAACCTCTATTCCCAGGCTGGCATCACCATCACGCAAGCTATGGAACCATGGGGTGGCGAGTTCTATGGATCCACGCAATTCGGTTTCCTTCACACTTTCGGAGAGAATAGCCAAAACCAGTTCATGACTGTCCCGTTCGCAGTGGGTTACCGTCAGAATATGCTTTTATACAACCCATGGAAATGGGCGAAAAAAATCGAGCCACTGAAACTTAGCCGTGCCGAACAGGAACTCTCTTACGGCATCGAGACGGCAAGTGAGCTGGCGGTAGAGAAATTCTTCAACTTAGCCATGGCCCAAGAAGGCTTGCGCATGTCGGAGAAACTTCTCGCGTCGTGCGACACCATCTACGCCATAGCGGAACGCCGTTTCAAGATTGCCAGCATCTCTAAAGCGGAACTCTCCATTCTCCAATTGGACAAGACCAATGCCCGCATTGCGCTTGCCAATGCGCGTATAGCCCACACTCGCGCCATGCAGGAGCTGGCGACATACCTTGGCATGGACCGCCATACCATCATCGAACTGGATATTCCCGACCTTATGCAAGGCTTGCGCATCAATACCGAAGAATCGATACAGTATGCCCGCGAAAACAATCCCCAATACATGGAAAGTCGTCAGGCCACGGAAGAGGCACGTCGCGATGCGGCAAAAGCCCGTGTGGAAAAGAGTCTCAACCTGAGCCTGGATGTCAGCGTAGGTCTCAACCAGGTGGCCAACCGCTTTGTGGATGCTTTCAAGCGACCTCTTTTGCAAGACATGGCCTTGGTGACGCTATCTGTGCCAATCGTTGATTGGGGAAAGCGCAAAAACGCTTATCTTTCCGCCATGAGTAGGGTGGAAGCCGCCGAGCGCGCCGAGCAAGAGTCTGCCCGCGACACCGAACTCGACGTGATGATGACGGTGAACGATTTCAACGAGCAGCAGGCCATTGTTGAGGCTTCCCAAGAAGCATTGGAAATTGCAGAAGAAGCTTATAATCAATCTCTTCTTCGTTTTGTTAAGGCACAATCCACTACCACCGACCTCTCTTTGGCGCAAACGAACTGGCTGAACGCACAACAGAACAAAATTGCCAGCTTGCAGAATTATTGGATTATATATTACCGCTTGCGTCGCCTGACCCTATATGATTACGAGAACAAACAGGTTATCCGATACGTACGTAAATAAAAAAAGAGGGGCGTGAAACCTCTCTTTCAGTGGAGCCGGGGGGAGTCGAACCCCCGTCCAAACGTGTTGCAAAAGTGCTTTCTACATGCTTAGTCTCGGTTTAGTTGTCGGCGGCAGGGAGGTACCGGACGGACCGTCCTGCCGCTTATCTTCTAAGATTTCGCTTCCGTATCGAAGCCTACGGTCGCTATCCTGCCATTTCCGATACTTCGGTCCGGACGCCGGCGGGCGTGGCTTCCGGGGAAGCACCCGCAACTACAGACCTTGTCTGTGTCGCGAGATTCGCGGCAATTAAGCTGCGAATGCATAAGATTCGCCATTTATTGGCATGGAGAGTTAGTTTTTAACGGAACCATCTCACAACCTCCGACATGCTTACAAATCCACATACCCGCTGTCAAAACCAAACGACCCCAGGTGGAATTTATATTTTGTTAGTCCATGACCACATTGGCCTTCAAGGTCAGAATCACCCTGTCGCTCTTGGCGTTTGAGTCCACCGTGATTCTCTTGGTGCGTGCGCCCACATCATCGGGTTTGTCGGCTTTGAAGATGACCTTGATGGTACCTGTCTTGCCAGGCATCACTGGTGCGGTGGAGTATTCCACCTTGGTGCAGTTGCATGCGGCTGTGACATTGTACAGAACCAAAGGTTTCTTGCCCACATTAGTGAATGTGAAGGTGTCAGTAGCCACTTCGTTGAGTTTCACGGTACCCAAGTCGCACACGTTCTTGTCGAACTGTATTTCCGCGACGGCGGGAGTTGATGAGGCAGCCTGCGTTTTGCTGTTCTGCTTGCTGTTCTGGGCGGAGCAGAAACTGACAGCAAAAGCTAATACGATGAGGGCACAAATTCTTTTCATGACTAAATTTTGTTGTATGGTTAGTTATTAGGTGCGTTTAAGGGAGTGCTGCCGTTTTCAGGGGTGGCTTCTGCCGGTCTGGCGTTCACATTACCCTTGATCTGCAGAACCACTCTGTTGTTGGTAGCGTTGGATTCCACGGTGATGCTCTTGTTGATGATACCCAAACGGCCAGTGTTATATTTTACTTTGATGCTGGCTTTCTTGCCTGGAGCGATGGGTTCGCGAGGCCATTCGGGAACGGTGCAACCGCAACTGGAACGGCAGTTGGTCAGAATCAATTCGGCCTTGCCGGTGTTCTTGAAAACAAATTCACATTCACCATTGTCATTCTGGTAAATCTGACCGTAGTCATGAACCAAAGTCTCGAAAGTGATTTCAGGTTCTTTCACTTTCTTGGGTTTGTCGGTCGTAGTGGTTTCCTGTGCGGACATAGAGAGCGCAAAAATCATAAGAACTGCAATGCTTAAGATCTTTTTCATAGCTTCTTGTTTTTTTTATGGTTGTTGTTTTATTGTTTTTTGATTCGACAATGTTTATGATGACTGCTTGAAAGTCGGAAAGTTTAATCGGCGAAGTGATGAATGGCCAAAGCGTATCCTTGCAGACCGAAACCGCTTATAAAACCGGCGCAGTGGGGGGCAATGACAGAACGTCTGCGGTAGAGTTCCCTGCCAAACAAGTTGGTGATGTGAACCTCAATCACGGGTGTGCTGATAGACCTGATGGTGTCAGCCAGCACAATGGCCGTGTGGGTATAGGCTCCTGGATTCAGAATGATGCCATCGCAGCTTTGTCCTTTGCGCAAAGCGTCCACCAGTTCCTCAATTTTGTCCGACTGGAAATAGGATAGTTCCACATTCGGAAACATCTGCTCCAATTCCTTGAAATACTCCTCAAAAGACTGAGCACCATAGATGTTCACCTCCCGTGTGCCTAACAGGCCCAAATTTACTCCGTTGATAATCGCAACCCTCATTCCTTACAGTTGATAATTGATAGTTGATAGTTGATAGTCGATAGTTGATGATTGACAATCCAAAATTCAAAATCCATAATCTTCTAACCTTCCTAACCTTCCTAACCTTCTAACCCTCCTAATCATTAAACTCTAAACACTAAACTCTAAACTTTGAACTTTGAATTCTGAATTTTGTATTGAATCATTTGCACATTTGCTAATTAACTAATTCGCTAATTAAATTAGCAGGTTGAAAACTATTCATACACAATAATAAACACATCCTCATCCTTCTTCTGCATGTTCAGCTTCTCGCGACCGTATTGTTCCAGCTTGTTTGAGTCGCTTTTGAGTTGTTCGTACGAGTAATTGTTCTCAATCTTGTTTTTCGTGTCAGTAATGCTCTTTTCCAGATTGTCAATTTTCTTGTTTAATTCGCGACGCTTGCTCAGGTTGTTGTCTGAAAAGAATATCATGTATAGAATAAACAGAATAGTCGTGACTCCGAACAGAATCAACCAGAATGTTTTTCCTTGAAAGATAATCTTTTTCATGACTTTGACGCATTAATTATCTAGCGTAATTGACCGAGCGGGTTTCGCGGATGACGGTAATCTTGATCTGACCTGGATAAGTCATCTCGTTCTGGATTTTCTTGGAGAGGTCGAAGGACAGCTGGTTGGCCTGCTCGTCGCTTACCTTTTCGGCTCCAACGATAACACGCAGCTCGCGGCCGGCTTGGATGGCGAAGGTCTTCACCACACCGGGGTAGGTGAGGGCGATGTTCTCGAGGTCGTTCAGTCGCTTGATGTAGGCTTCCACCACTTCGCGACGGGCACCGGGACGGGCGCCTGAGATGGCGTCACAAACTTGTACAATCGGAGCGATGAGGTTGTCCATTTCCATCTCGTCGTGGTGGGCACCGATGGCGTTCACCACTTCGGGACGCTCTTTGTACTGTTCTGCCAGCTGGGCACCGTAGATGGCGTGCGGCATTTCCAATTCAGTGTCAGACACTTTGCCGATATCGTGCAACAGACCGGCACGTTTGGCCAGTTTGGGGTTCAGACCCAATTCGGCAGCCATGGTGGCACAGAGGTTGGCCACTTCTTTGGAGTGCTGCAACAGGTTCTGTCCGTAAGAGGAACGGTATCTCATCTTACCTACCATACGCATCAGGTCGTGGTGGATGTTGTGGATACCCAGGTCGATACAGGTGCGCTTACCGATTTCGGCGATTTCTTGTTCGATATGTTTCTTGGTCTTGGCTACCACCTCTTCGATACGGGCGGGGTGGATACGGCCGTCGGTCACCAGCTTTTGCAGGGACTGACGGGCAATTTCGCGGCGGATGGGGTCGAAGCTAGAGAGCAGGATGGCGTCGGGGGAGTCGTCGATGATGACATCCACACCGGTCAGGTTCTCCAAAGTTCTGATGTTACGTCCTTCACGACCGATGATACGGCCCTTGATCTCGTCGTTTTCAATGTTGAAGACAGAAACTGCGTTTTCGATGGCCGCTTCCGCTCCGACACGCTGGATAGATTTGATAACCAGTTTCTTGGCTTCGTTGTTGGCGGTAGCTTTGGCTTCGTCCATGATGTCTTTCACCAAGACCATGGCGTCGGCTTTGGCTTCCTCTTCCATCAGGGTAATCAGTTGCTGCTTAGCCTGTTCGCTGGTCAGTTCGGCAATGGATTCCAGCTTCTGCTTCTGGATGTTGGTCTGCTTGTCCAGTTCGGCCTGCTTTTGGGCAGCGATTTCCAGCTGTTTCTTGAGGTTTTCCTTGGCGGCGTTGTTCTCGTTGATTTTCTTGTTAGCTTCCTCAAGTTTCTGGTTCAGTGTGTTTTCCTTTTGCTTGATGCGGTTCTCAGCAGCGCTGATTTGTTGGTTTTTCTCATTGACTGTCTTTTCGTGCTCACTTTTGAGCTGGAGGAATTTCTCTTTAGCTTGGAGTATTTTTTCTTTCTTCAATAATTCCGCGTCTTCCTCGGCTTTTTTCAGGATTGCCTGACTGCTTTTAGTGATAGAGTTCTTGAGAATGGTAAAAGAGAGGCCCATGCCGATGCCGAGACCTACAATTATACCGATGATGATCCATAGTATTGTCATTTTTTTTCAGTTTTGAAATTTGGTTATATATTTGGTTTGATGTTTTTTCTTTTGTTTGTCGTTTATGCATAGAGGCGTTAAGTAATTCGCTGCGCTCATTCGTCAAGGCGTGTAGACACTCGCTTCGCTCGTTCGTGGAGGCGAAATTCGTCTTAACGAATGCACGAAGTGCATGTCTTAACGTCTCCCCGTCTTCACGAAAAAAAATCCCGCACAGTCCATAGGGTTTCATTAAACTCCTATGTTAATAATGATGAAGGAGCCGCAATGTCGCAATAGTCCACCGGATACCGAAGCATCCCCTTTCGGGTGAGGCCTTATTTTGACAGAACGAGCCGAGCCTTCGTTTGTAAAGTGTTGAGTTTAACAAACGTTATTGACTTGTGCGGGTAGGGTGTTATTCAAAGAACGTCTAATCAATGTCCAAAGTGTCGGTCAGCTTTTTCAAAGCCTCCATTTTCGGAATCAAATCCTCTTCATATTCATTTAGTCTTTCCTCAGTATCAATTAATTTCACTGTATATTCGATGAGTATTTTGGAGAGTAAGTCCTGATGGTCGGTGTAGTTGAATTTTCTGGCGAAGCTCAAAAAACTGTCATTGATCCTTTTTTCGGCTTCTCGATAGTAATATTCCCATTCTTTTCTGATGACGACGCTTATCTTCCTCTGCGCCACCTCAATCTGTATTTTTATCTGGTCGTCTTCCATCGCTTAGCTATTGAGAAGTCCAATACAATTGTCTATTTCCCGCACTAATTCAGTTATTTTCCTTTTAGTTTCAGTTTTGTCTTCTTTATGTATAATGGTTTGTGTTATGGTCATTAATTTTATTTTCTCTTCCAGCTCTCTCACGCGGGCTTGCAGTCGCTCATTTTCATTTTTGATAAGCTGCCTTTCCTCTTGCAACTGTTTGTTCTCGCGAGAGATATCTATTAAACGCAGCTGGGCTTGTTTTATTTTATATTCAATATCATTATATAGACTATAAAAGGATGCCATCTTAGTTCAATAGATTTTGCAAAAATACAACTTTTTTTTGGATTAATTCATGCCTCTTGATTTTTTGATTCTTTCATACGCCTCGTTTACTTTGGAGAATTTCTCCTCGGCGGCTTTGCGAACCTCTTCGCCCAGATGGCTCACCTTGTCGGGATGGTGCTTGATGGCGGCCTTGCGGTAGGCTTTCTTCACTTCGTCGTTGGTGGCATCGGACGAGACTTCCAGAATCTTATAATCATCGTCCAGATTGTGGTATGTCGTTGAACTGTAGCTGCTTGAGCCGGAATCGTACCCATAGCCGGAGCCGAAGCTTGAACCGTAGGAACCGCCATATCCGCCTTGATAGCTGTAACCCATAAACATCGATTTCAAGGATTCGAAGGTGGCGGAAGGAATGCCAATGCTGAGGGCGATGTTGCGGATGACATTCACCTCGGTGGCGTCAATGTGGCCGTCGGCTTGGGCTAAGCCGAAAAGGAATTGCATAATCAACAGCCTTTCCTGGATGTTGGAATTGTTCTTGATGTTTTCGCAAACACTCTGAAGGTCAACCGGTTGGTTCAGATAGTCTCGCAACTCGAGGATAGCTTTTTGGGCTTTGTTCACGCCAATGTTGTTCACCAGATACGTTTTGACAAAGTCCAGCTCCGATTTCAGCATTTTATTGTCGGCTTGCATGACCGCCGCTGTCAGCTGCATGAGCATGTCGATAAATTCGTCTTGCGAGATATGGTGAGAGCTGAAACTTGTTCGTACAGTTGTCCCATTGACCCAATGGTCAATGAGTCTTCCTATGAAGTAACCGAGCAGTCCCGTGAAAAAACTTCCCCCGACAATGAATCCGGCGATAAGTCCTATAATTCTGAAAATCATCTTCTTATACTTCTTTGTTGGGTTTAATAATGCTGCCGTAAAGGTCGTAACGGTCAGCTTGGTCGATTCTTACGGGATAGAAACTTCCGATGTCAAGTTTCTGCTTCTTGTCGATGAGGATGGTATTGTCCACATCGGGTGAGTCGTATTCGCTGCGGCCCACGTAAAAGTCGTCTTCCTCATAATCCACGAGCACTTTCATCACTTTGTCCACTAATTTTTCGTTGTGTTCCAAAGAAATTTCCTCCTGCAGGCTCATGATTTCCTCCACGCGGCGGTTTTTCTCTGAGGTTTTGATGGGGTCGCCGAGCGGGTAGGCGGGGGTGTCTTCTTCCTGCGAGTAAGCGAAAACTCCCAGACGCTCGAATTTCACCTCTTTGACGAATTCCACCAGTTCCTTGTGCATGGCCTTGGTCTCGGTGGGGTAGCCGGAGATAAGAGTGGTGCGCAGGGTGATGCCGGGCACCTTGTTGCGGATGTTCTCAATCAGCTTGTAAGTCTGCATGCCTCCGCCACCACGGCGCATGTCACGGAGGATGTCCTCGTTGATGTGCTGCAGAGGCATGTCGAGATATTTGCAGATGTTGGAATATTCGTTCATCACATCCAGTATCTCGTAGGGGAAGCCGATGGGGTAGGCATAGTGCAGGCGGATCCATTCCAGGCCGTCAACTTGGGCGAGGCGGCGCAACAGCATCTCCAAGTCACGGTGCTGGGTGAGGTCCATGCCGTAATAGGTCAGGTCTTGGGCGATGAGCATCAGCTCTTTCACTCCGCTTTGTGCCAGCAGTTTAGCTTCTTCCACGAGGGTGTCAATGGGCTTGGACACTTGCTTGCCGCGAATCAGGGGGATGGCGCAGTAGGAGCAGCTGCGGTCACAGCCTTCCGAAATCTTCAAGTAAGCATAATGTGAGGGGGTGGAGAGCAGTCGCTCGTGCTGGTTCAGCAGGTCGAAACGGTCCAGCTTGAACAATTTGTGCAGTTCGGCGAAGCTGTAGAAGGCATCCACTTCGGGAATCAGTTCCTGCAAATCATTTTTGTAACGTTGTGCCAAACAGCCTACTACGTATATTTTCTTGACCAGTCCCTGTTTTTTGCGTTCCGCATGGATGAAAATCTCGTCGATGGACTGCTCCTTGGCGTCGTGGATGAAACAGCAGGTGTTGATGATGACGATGTCGGTATCACGGGTGCTATTGTGCATCACTTCGCAGCCCATCTTTTGCAGTTGGGCGGCAATTACCTCGGAGTCCACATTGTTCTTGGAGCAGCCGAGGGTGACGATATTGATGGTGGTGTTTTTAGTGGTCATTTATATGTTGTATATTTAAAAATGCAAAGATACTAATTTTTATTGAATTTGTTGAATTGTTTATTTGTTGAATTGCGTGAAGGCGTTAAGACGTTAAGACATGCACTGCGTGCATTCGTCAAGACGGAATTCAACCCTACGCCTCCACGTTTCCACGTCTCCACGTCTTCACGTCTTCACGTCTTCACGAAATATAAAATTAACACATTGACGAATTTACTAACTTGCTAATTGAATTTTTCGTATTTTTGCACTTCGTAAATTCTTGAAAAGTGTATTTTGATGCTGAACTGTTCGCTGATTTTCTGACTCACCGAGAGGTGACGTGGCTTGGCGTGGATTTTTCGAAGGCGAAGTTCACCCGCAGCGGATTTCAGTTGCCCCAGGAGGTGCTGTTGCGTTATCTCAACGACTGGAATATGCTGATTATCTCCGACCAGAAGAAATACGATGTGCGAATGAGTTTCCGTAAGCCGATCATGCAATACGACTTGTCGTGGGTGACAAAGCGGAACAAAACTCTGAAAATCAATAATATGCTTTCTGAATTTATCACTATTGACGCAGTCTATTCCGACGAGGCGGTGATTGATTATATCCAGAAGTCCAACTTCCCTAAGACCACTCCGTATGCCTTGCTGTTCATGGTAGAGTCGTTTGATGACCACACCAAATTGGGGACGGTTTGGGTGGTGCTGATTCATGCCGAAGACCATAAGGTGGTGTTGTGCGAGAAGTTTATGAAAAGCCCGAGTGGATTTGGACTAAGAAATTATTGGGGCAGAGTGTTCTATAATCTGTTCTTCGATATTCAGAAATACGCCTTCCCTAGATGGGAAAACCTGGTGAGGAAGCAGTGAACAGTTGACAGTGAACAGTTGACAGTTGACAGTTGATAGTTTGTAATTCAAAATTCAAAATCCAAAATTCAA
>LXOW01416398.1_pt1 | contig 10574 bp, 8 predicted proteins | sample 1368591 | NCBI WGS metagenome assembly LXOW01 (sample SAMN04884650, study PRJNA319009) | bovine gut metagenome | isolation source: Cow rumen | host: Bos taurus | place: Italy: Legnaro (PD) | collected 2014-07-09
GGCCAGGCCCGACTGAACCGCAAACCGGTTGAGCATGTGGCGGATTTCGGGCTGGAAGAGGATGATAACCGCCAGCACACCCACATCCAGCAGGGCGCCCAGCAGCACCGTCATCATCCGCATATTGAGCGCCGTCACTACGGCTTTCAGAATGAGCAGGAAGACCAGCATCAGGACGATGTTGAAGATGGAAGAGTCTCCCCGGATACTTCTGATGAGGAAGTAAATGAGGAGAGCGACCATCAGCACGTCCAGGATATCTGCCCAGCCGAAGCTCAAAAAGTCGAATATGCCCAGCACTTTAATCATAGTTTACAAAGATACGCAAAATTCTCAATATAGCAGTAGCACAGGACCCAGAAGCCCCGACTCGCGAAGCGGGCCGCCGGGCTCGGGGCCGGCGATGGTCCAGGTCTTGCGCTGTTCCTCGGGCTGGCCCGCATCGTACGCCAGGCGATTGTACCAGGTGCCGGTTACGGCAATTTTGAGCGTGTTTTTGCCCGGCTTACCCTTTACGGTGAGCTTGTAGGGACTGGCCCAGAGCACACCGACGGGTTCTCCGTTAAGGGTCACATCGGCTATCATATCTACCCGGCCCAGGTCCAGGACAACCTCTTTCACGCCTTTGGGCAGAGTAAAGGTGGTTTCATAGACGGCGGTGCCGGAGAAGGCTTTCCCTTCGTCTCCCAGGGGAAGATCTTTCCAAGGTTGCAGGCCGAAGAGTTTCAGCGGCTTGGCGGGTGCGCCCCAACCTTCCGGGAACCGCAGTGTCCACTGCTTCAATTCCTGTGTCCGGGTGGTTTGGGGCTGCTGCTGAGGCTTCCTGTCCGTGTGCGGACGGAAGACCACAAAACAGTTGCCGGCGCGTTCCAGGTCCAGCCGGGCAATGGCCAAATTGCCTTTGCGCAGGACGGGGAGGGCCCTGATTTCACCGGTCACCGGGTCCCAGATTTCGGCCTCTCCCTGTGTCCTGAAGGCCACCTCTCCGTGGAAGTCCTTTCCGGTGGGGGCGGTCACGTAGAACCACTCGGCGCCATCCGCCAGCCGGTTGGTCCACAGGATATCTTCATCGGCCTGCAGATGCGGTTCTATNNGCGGCCGTCCTTAACACTCAGACGGTTATACAGCACGTCCGGGTTGCAATAGTCATATTTGTATCCCTGCGGGAAGGGGTATTTCTGGTCCGGCTTGTGACCTACCTCGTCCCCAATGTACCAGAGCACGTCCACCACGGGCAGGCCGCGCTCCAGCAGATAACTGGTACGGGCCAGGTACTGCGTAAAGTAGGGCATGTACTTCCACCACGTCTGACCGCGGAGGAAGGGGGTTCCGATCTTGTTGCCAAAGCTGGTTCCCGGCGGCAGGAAGTTCACCTGCGGATTGTGCGTATAGGTATGGAAGACATTGTGCGTAACGCCTTCGGTCATATTGAGGTTGGCCACTTCCTTGAGCCGCTCCCAATGTTCGTCCCAGGTGAGGTCGAAACTGGTAAAGCTCTCGGCAGCCACACGCCGCTTGCCATAGATATGGGCGGCCGAAGCCGTGGGCTTGATGGGCTTGAAGTTGAGGTCTCCCACAAAGCCGTCCGTAATGGGCTGCCAGAACTCCGTCATGGGCACATCGGCGTACTTGTAGTATTCCAGCAGATCCATGGCCACCACATCGCCGCCGGCCGTCTCGTACTGTACCTGGAGGCCCTTTTCGTGGGCCAGGTCGGTCATTCGCTTGAAGAAATTCTCGTTATAAAGGTCACTTTTCACGCGACGCCAACGGTCCAGGAAACCGGCCGTCACAGCCTGGTTATCCAGCACGTAACCGGCCAGGGCCGGCATGTATTTGCGAAGCTCGAAGCCGGCCCTCGTGGCAAATTCTTCTTCCATCCGGCCCGTCCAGGTCTGGTTGTGGCACTCCCAGCTGTCCATGAGCATGCCGTTTCCCTGGCCCTGCAGCGGTCCTTCCTGCAGGCGGCCCACATAGTTGGCAAACTGAACTTCGGCCCCGCGGGGGTCCAGTTTGTTGCATTCCCAGCCCGTGGCTTCGGCGGGGGCGGGGCTGTTGCGGTAGCCGCTGTTCACATGGCCGAAGCGGAGGATGGTCCACGTGCCCTTGCCTTCCGGTGCAGTCCAGGAAAGGGTTCCATCGGCCTGTAACAGGGCGGTAAGGTCTTTCAGGTCCTGGAGTTGAACAAAGGCTTCCGGGTTTTGGCGGGTCTTGTCCTGATACGTTTCCTTGGCGCGGAGCGTGCTGCCGGAGCGGGCCTGCCAGTCGTTGCTGCGGGCGGCCGAAGAGAAGCGGACATACTCTACGTGGATGTCGTGCTCGTTGGAAAGGATGAACTCCATCTGGCGGGCCGAAGCCTCGTTCACGGCCAGGGTCATGGGCTGGTTGTCTTCCCAGCTTCCCATGGGAAGATGGGTATGCAGCACGGTTTCCCGCCTGCCGTCCGGGTCTATGGCCGCCAGCGTGAGCTCCAGACCGGGGGTGTTTACAAAGGCACGGCCAAAGCTCTCCAGGCTGGGAAGCTCCAGCGAGCGCACCACCGCGCCTTCCGGCAGGGTGAAAGTCACTTTATGAAGGGTCCGGGCCTTGGCGTTCAGGCTCTTGCCGCCCTTGAAGAGGGCTGCCCAATCGGCCTCGTCGGAAACAACATCTTGCAGTTCCAGGGGCTTCCCCGTATCTCCCAGCGGCGTGGGAAAAGCCAGGACACAGACGTCCTGATAATCCCTCCAATCCTCTTCCGAAGGCTGCCCCTTGGGGAGGATTCCTTTCCATTCGGCCCCCGCCGGGATGTCCGTGCGGCTCCAGACCAGGTCTCTCATGGCGTCCTTGGGTTCAATCCACGGACCACCGGCCATGGCCCAGCCGGGACAAGTCTGGATGGTGAGTCGCAAACCCAGACTGCGGGCCTTCTGACCCAGATAGGCCACCATGTTGTCCCAGTCCGGGGAAAGCGGCACCACCGGGGTGTCTACGCCCGGCCATCGGCCTCCAAAGGCCCCGTGAAACCACTGAATACCCGCTATGCCGGCATCGGCAATGGCCTGGAGGTCTGCATCCATGCCCTCCCGCGACACGTTGTCCCCAATGAAATGGAACCAGGTCTCCGGCCAGAAAACCTTGGGCGGAGAAAGGAAGTTCTGTTCATCTTGAAGGCCGAAAGGGGCGTCCAAAACTTCTGCAGGTGCCTGAATAGGAGCCACTTGGGCCAAAAGAGTGCCGGCAGAGAGCGTTGCGGCAAGGGAGAGGAGGATTCGTCTCATGGCTTTAGTCTGTGTTCTTTACAAACATAATCATTTTTGTCCTTTTTTCCGCAGGATTTGATTATATTTGTGCATCAACCACATTGTTATGAAAAGAACACTTACAGCCCTGACGGCCCTGCTGCTGGTTTGCGCAGCGGCCCCGGCCCAGAATCCCGTAGCCCCCAAAGCGGCTCAAGTCATTGAAGGAAACGCCCGTTTCACCATCCTCACAGACCGCCTGGTCCGTATGGAATGGGCCCCCGACGCCAAGTTCGAAGACAATGCCTCCCTGGCTATTGTCAACCGCGACCTCCCCGTTCCCGCCTTCACCGTTTCCCGCTCCGGCGGCAAGCTGGTGGTCAAGACCAAAGCTCTCACGCTGGAGTATAAAGGTGGGGAATTTGACGCTTCCAACCTGCAGGTAACCTTCCGCCTCAACGGGAAACCCGTCAAATGGTATCCCGGGGCCGATGATTCCGGCAACCTGATGGGTACCGCCCGTACTCTGGACGGCTGCTCGGGACCGGACCACATCAACTACTCCGACCCCATGGAAAAGGGCGTCCTGTCCCGCGACGGATGGGCCCTGGTGGATGAGAGCACCCGTCACCTCTTTGTCAAGGAGGACAGCGACTGGGGAGAATGGGTAGCCACCCGCCCCAACGCCAATGTAAAGGACTGGTACCTGTTTGCCTACGGCCACGATTACAAGGCCGCCCTGGCAGACTACTCCAAGGTAGCCGGCAAGATGCCGATGCCTCCCAAGTACGTCTTTGGCTACTGGTGGAGCAAATACTGGCCCTACACAGACGATGAATTCCTGGCCCTGGGCTATGAGTTCCGTGAGCGCAAGCTCCCCATCGACGTAATGGTCATTGACATGGAATGGCATGAGACCTGGGAAGGCGCCGCCAGACGTGGCGTGAAGGACGACCACGGAGAAGGCCTGGGCTGGACCGGCTACACCTGGAACCAGGACCTCATCGGAGACCCCGAGGGCTTCCTGGGCGAAGTCCACAGCCTCAAGCTCAAGACCTCCCTCAACCTGCACCCGGCCGTGGGCGTCATCCCTCGTGAGAAGGTATACAAGACCTTTGTGAAGGACTATCTCTCCCGCACCAACGATTACGACGGCCCGGAAGGCTATGTGTACAAGGGTGGTGAAGACATTTGGAACGGTCCCGCCAAGCCCGGTTACCACGCCTCCGTCCCCTACCGCATGGACCAGCGCGCCTGGGCCGATGCCTACTTCAACTCCATCATCCACCCGCTGGAGAAGCAGGGCGTGGATTTCTGGTGGCTGGACTGGCAGCAGTACAAGCAGAGCCGCTATGTGGAAGGCCTGAGCAATACCTTCTGGATCAACCATATCTTCTTTAACGACAAGGTCCGCATGAACCGCGGCGTAGCCCCCGAGAAGGCTCCCCGTCCCATGATTTACCACCGTTGGGGCGGCCTGGGCAGCCACCGCTACCAGCTGGGCTTCTCCGGAGACACGGAGATCCGATGGGAAGTGCTGGGCTACCTGCCGGAGTTCACCGCCACGGCTTCCAACGTACTGTACGGCTACTGGGGCCACGATCTCGGCGGTCACTGGATGAGGAACGAGGCTCCCACCGAGCCCGAACTCTTCACCCGCTGGCTGCAGTACGGCGTGTTCTCCCCCATCTTCAAGACCCACAGCACCCGCAGCGCCCTGTTCGAGCGCCGTATCTGGATGTTCCCGGACTACTATGAGTACATGAAGGATGCCCTGGAGCTCCGCTACGCCCTTACGCCTTACATCTACGATATGGCCCGCGAGGCCTATGAGACGGGCATTTCCCTGTGCCGTCCGCTCTACTACGAGTATCCGGAAGCGCCTCAGGCCTACACCTGGAAACAGGAGTACTTCTTTGGAAACAACATCCTCGCCGCCACCATCTGCGAACCCCGCGGAGAGGATGGCCTGTCGGCCCGTGATGTCTGGCTCCCCGCCGGCAACGACTGGTACGACATGGCCCACCACAAGATGCTCCCCGGCGGCACCGTTCAGAAGCTCCGCTACAGCATTGACCAGAATGCCTGGTTTGTGAAGGCCGGCGCCATCCTGCCCCTGGCCCACGAAGGCATCCAGGAACTGCAGACGCCCACCAACGAATGGCGCATCTACATTGCTCCCGGCAACGGCCGCAGCAGCTATGTGCATTATGAAGATGATGGCCAGAGCCAGGCCTATCCCACGAGCTATGCTACCACCACCATTCGCAAGAATGCCTCTGGAAGTACTTTAACGGTGGATATTGAAGCCCGCAAGGGTTCCTTTGCCGGCATGATGCCCACCCGCAAACTCTCCCTCATCCTGGGTGGCGCGGCCCGCTGCCCCAAGGCTACCCTCAATGGCGTAGCCCTGGAATGCACCTACGATGCCGCGTCCCGTGAGGCCCGCGTAACCCTTCCCGAATCTTCGGCCGATGAGGCCCTGAAGGTTCAGGTTCGCTGGTAAGGCTTAAAACCTACTATCTCTTCTTGTAATTCAGCCCTTCTGCATCCCAGAGGGGCATTTCTTTTTTGACGATGATGCTGTAGAATTCGTTGAAATCCTTCTGGAATTCTTCCTCATCCTTCCATTCCTTGCAGGGGTTCCAGGCACGCTCCCATACACCCAGCGCCTTGGGCAGCATCTGGTAGGTAGCGTTGTCCAGGCTGCGGATGTTCTCGGACCACAGCAGGGCTTCGGCCCCTACGATATTCTCCGGCTTCTCAAGGCCGGGATAGCTGTAGACCGGGAGGGCATAGCCCTTGCGCTCATCCACATAGCCGCCCCAGTGAAGGCCGATATCGTTGGGGTCATCGCCATAGGCCAGATCCACGTAGGCGTGCTGCACATTGGAAAGCAGGACCGGAATACCGGCATTGGCCAGCCGGGCGGGAAGGTCCACATTCTTTCTCAGCGTGCTCCAGGCGTTTACAAACAGAAGCTGCTTCTTGAGGGCTTCCAACGTTTCGGGTTCGATGTTCTCAACCATTTCCTGCCAACCGGCCAGTTTGAGGTTGCGCTCCTGGGCCAGCTGCACCATGCCGCGGGTAAAGGTATCCTTGACCTTCTTGCGGTCCCGGCCACTCCAGGCACCGTCCGGCACCTCGTCTCCGCCAATGTGGATGCCCGGCAGCGGAACGCCGGCTTCCTTGTGCATGCGGATGACCTCGTCAAAGACCACTCCATAGAACTTGTATACGCCGGGAAGTTCCGGATCCAACACGTTGTCCGTGAAGTCCTGGGCCGTCCAGTAGTGGGAGGTATCGGCCGGATCCTGCAGACGGTACGTGTCATCACCCGTGCGGAGTTCATAGGCCTGCATGGCCTTGATGGCGGCGCGGGAATGTCCCGGGGCATCGAATTCCGGAACAACGGCAATCTGCCTTTCGGCCGCATATTTCAGAATCTCCTTATACTCTTCTTCCGTGTAGAAAGTGGTATTGCCAATTCGACCGTTGGCCGTGGGCTTGAGGGCCTTGGACTCCTTGAGGTCCCAGTCCGGAACCTCGTGATGGGCGCTATAAGCCGTAAGCTCGGGCAGTTTGGGAATCTCCAGGCACCAGGACTCGTCGTCTCCCAGGTGGAAATGCAGGAGGTTCAACTTATAGGAAGCCATGATGTCCAGCACCTTGAACACTTCCTCTTTGGTTCGGAAGTCTCTTACCACATCCAGCATAAAGCCACGGAGACCCAGCACCGGCCAGTCTTCAATGACGATATCCTTTGTGTCTTTGGGTAATTTGGCAAGCGTCTCCTGAGCATAGACAGCGCCGGCTTCGTCCTGGGATTCTACCTGTGCCTTTCCTTCGGAGTCGAAGGTAATCCGGTACCAGCCTTCGGGGTGAACTTCTTCTGCCGAAGCCTCTCCAGGCTCATAAATCCGTTTGGGCCGGGGGATGATATCGGCCACTCCAGGCTCATAGCTGGCGGCAAACCACGATGCGTTGATGGGGGAACCGCTGCGCTCCAGGAACTTGTAGTCTACAGGAAGGAACTTGGAAGCCTTGCCCATTACCTGCAGCACAAAGCCTTCCGGCGCCCAGGAATGGCGCGGCAGCGGACGGCCCTCATAGGAAAGCGTGAGCGTACCGGACTGGGGAATGTCCAGGTAGAAACTCGTTCCCTGATAGTGGTGAATCTGCTCCACGGGTCCACCTGTTACCTCATGGTTGTCAAACAGTTCCTGGAACCAGACACGCCCACCCTTGGGCATGTTCTTGAGCACCAGCGTCTGACTGGCCCGTCCGTTTTCACCGGTGGGGCCTTCGATCCATTCAACAGAAGGTTGGGNNGTTCTAAAGCTTTCTGAGGGAAGCACCGCGGTCTACGTCGGTCTCGGTGATCTTGAGGTTGTCGCCGGCCTTGTAGTAGCAGCTGGCGGCTCCGGAGAGGCGGACACCCAGCTCGTCCAGGGCCACGATACGGGCCGAAGAAGCACCGCTGAGTTCCAGATCCACTACCTTGGCGGGGCATTCGGTGAGGTCCGTCTTGGCTGCACCGGAGCAGGAGAGGCGGACGGTATCCAGGGCGCCCTTGACGTAGATGTGGGCGGCGCCGGTAAGTTCCAAATCGGCCTTATCATAGACGCCGGTCAGATTCAGCTTGCCCGATCCGGAAAGGTCTACCGTGAGGTCGTCACCATCGCATTCCATAGTTCCCTTGGCTGCACCGGAAAGGCCAATTTTGGCGGTTTTCACAGAGCCGGTCATCTGGTATTTGCTGGCTCCGCTGCAGCGGATATCGGCCATATTGGTCTTCATCTGAAGGTCCTTGAGGGAAGAGGCTCCGCTGAGTTCCATAGAGAAATGGGCACTCTGGAATTCACCGTTAGCCATCAGGTGGGTTGCACCGGACATCTCAACGCTGTTGAACTCGGGCATGGATACAAAAGCGTTCACCTTGTAACTGCCGCGCTCCATCTTGCGGCGCACATCGTTGGGCATACCGGACACACCCAGCACCAGGTTGCCGCCGCGAACCTTGACCTGCAGGTAAGGGATCACGAAATCGGGGGCTTCCACTTCCACCTTGTAGCCGGAGGCCTTGGTGAGTTCTACGTGATAGATCCAGGAAACGACCAGGCCGTCAAAGTTGTCCAAGGAGTAGGCCTTGGTTTCCATCTTGGCATCGGCCGGGGTTTCGTTGGCTGCCAAAGCCGGCATCAAGGCCATAAAAGCAGCGGCAAAAAGAACAAAAAGTTTTTTCATAATAAGTACGTTTTTTATTGATTAGCAAGTTGTTTGGCACCCTCCAGAAGGGAATCGTAATGGGCTCTGAGAACGCGGGCCTTCTGAAGGCGGGACATCTCTTCCGGAAGCTGCAGAAAGAGCGGATTGGCTTCTTCCGTGAGGGAGGCCAGGGCTTCGTCCCAGTCGGCTCCGGCATCGGCCGGACAGTCGCTGTACAGCTGGGAGACCTCGTCCATATAGGCCAGGTAAATGGTCTTGGGATCACTCATGCGAAGGACGGTCCCCAGGATAAGGGCCGAAAGGGAAGCCGCCACAGCCACGGCGCCCCAAACGATGCGCCAGGGGCGGCGGGCCGGCTTCTGAGCCTGCTCCAGGCGGGCGAGGAAACGCTCCTCGTGGCCCGGACGGGGTTCCATCACGTCAAACTCACTGGCGTGGGAACGGATGTATTGTTCCAGCTCTTTCATTTTCTAAGTCTTTCTATCAGTTTGGCGCGTCCTCTGGAGTAGATGGAACGCAGCGTTACTTCTTTTTTACCGGTGAAAGCGGAGATTTCTTCGTAGTCCAGCCCTTCCAGGAGTACCAGGTTCAGAACCAGGCGGTAGGGTTCTTCCAGCCCCTGCAGTGCCTGCTGCACCTGCACCATATCCACGCCCTCCATGGGAATCTCTTCCTCTTCCACCTCGGTTTCGTCCACTGCGTAGAGCTCCAGGAAATCGGCCCTTCTCTTTCTCTCGCGAAGGCGGTCTATGGAAGCCCGGACGCAAGTCCTCACCAGCCACGCCCCAATCTGCGGGTCAGAAAGCGGGGCGGGGTCTTTTCTACCTATGTACTTGATGAGGGTGTCCTGCATCACTTCCTCGGCATCGTCTGAATTCTGGAGAATCCGCCAGGCGGTATTGTAAACGCGCCGGTGGTATTGCTGATAGAATTCTGTGATTTCCTGCCGTGTCATTTTTCCACTTTCTATCTTAAAGACGGGCCGAAAATGGATTTGTTGCAGAAACTAGGAAAAAAGATGGGTCAATTCCACAAAATCTTCCACGGAAAGCTGTTCGGGGCGCTCGGAGAAGACCGGGAGGGAAAGGATATCGGCCTTTCCGCGGGCCAGGGCCAGGGGCTTCAGGGGGTTGCGCATCATCTTGCGGCGCTGGCCGAAAGCCGTCTTGACGATGGTCTTGAAAAGGGCTTCGTCGCAGCCCAGCGAAGTACGGCTGTTGCGGGTGAGGCGGATGACGGCGCTCTCCACCTTGGGCGGAGGGGCAAAGCAGCCGGAACCCACGGTGAACAGGTACTCGATGTCGTACCAGGCCTGCAGCAGCACAGAGAGGATGCCGTAGGTCTTGGTGCCGGGCTTTTCGGCTATCCTTTCGGCCACCTCCTTCTGGACCATACCCACTACCTCAGGGATGCTGTCCTTGTAATCCAGCACCTTGAAAAAGATCTGGGAAGATATATTATAAGGGAAGTTGCCAATGACCGCAAAGGCCGAAGGGAAGATCTTTTCCAGCTTGAGGGTTAGGAAATCGGCCTCCATGAGGCGCCCCTGCATGCCCTGGAAGTGCGTGAGAAGGTATTCTACGCTCTCCGAGTCAATCTCTACCAGCTTCAGGTCCACATCCGGGCGCTCCAGCAGGTACTGGGTGAGAACGCCCATTCCAGGCCCTACCTCCAGGGTGGGCAGGCCGCCGTGAAGGGCATCCACGATGGCGCGGGCTACCTTCTGGTCTGTGAGAAAATGCTGGCCCAGGGCCTTTTTGGCACGTACTTCCATACTAGAAAAACCTTATTATCTGCAAAGATAACCATATTTTTTGCTAATTTTGTAGGTTGGAAAATAAAGAACACACAATATGTACAGAACACACACCTGCGGAGAACTCCGCATTGCCAACAAGGNNCAGCTGGTAGTGGAGGCCGATGCCCCCGCCGACCTCGTAGAAACCGCCACCGCCCTGGGTCGCGAATTCGTGATTCAGGTAAAGGGTGAAGTGGTGGAGCGTCAGGCCAAGAACGCCAAGATGCCCACCGGTGATATCGAGATCAAGGTTTCGGCCATCAACATCCTCAACAAGAGCGTAACCCCGCCCTTCACCATCGAGGAAGAGAGCGACGGCGGTGAGG
>LXOW01235497.1_pt1 | contig 10572 bp, 11 predicted proteins | sample 1368591 | NCBI WGS metagenome assembly LXOW01 (sample SAMN04884650, study PRJNA319009) | bovine gut metagenome | isolation source: Cow rumen | host: Bos taurus | place: Italy: Legnaro (PD) | collected 2014-07-09
CTTTGGCTGCCGGGACCTCCTGCTCCTCCTCCGGAGAGCTGGTCCTGTCAGGCATATCCTCATGAGGCAGATACCGGTTCTGAATGGCGTAGATATTCCGCATGAGCTGGCCCGGATCGCCCTCCGGATCAGGCAGGGGCTCCTCCGCCTGCTTTGCCAGGGTGCTGCTGAGCTGAGGCACCTCCGCAAACAGCTCCGGCAGAGCGTTGGTCAGCCGCGTATAGTAATCTGATAATTTCTTGACGTTCTCCTCTGCCTGCCGAGCCTGTTCCTTCATGGACTCGTTGAATTGATTGAGCAGCTGCACATAGGCGCAGACCGCGGCGTCCGTATCCTTGATCCTCTGTTCGCTGGTCTTTTCGGCGTCCTTGATGATGTCCCGAGCGTTCTCATAGGCGTTCTGGACCACGGCCTCCCCCTTCTTCTGGGAAGCAAGAAAATCCCGCTGGGCCGAATCGTGGATGTCGTCCGACTCCTTTTGGGCGTCGACCACGATACGGTTTGCCGTCTCCGCAGCATCCGTCAGAGCCCGGGAGATAGCAAATTCCCGCTGCCTGTATGCCTCCAGCTGAGCGCTGACGCTATCGAGCTGCTGCTGCTGTGTCAGCAATTTTTCCTTCAGCTCCAAAATGGTTTTGCTCTGTTCTTCGATAAGCTTCTTTTTCTTATTAAACATGGTTTTTCATACCTCCAGTTTCAGCTGTTGGGGTGGATTTGCCGTATCCGGTACGGGAAAATCCAAATGAGCGTACGCATCCGGCAAAACGATCCTGCCTCGATTGGTGCGGGCGAGGAAGCCCAGCTTCAGCAAATAGGGCTCATATACGTCCTCGATGGTGCCCGCATCCTCCCCGGTGTACGCGGCGATGGTATCCAATCCCACGGGACCGCCCTTAAAGATGGTGATCATGGCGATGAGCATGCGGCGGTCCACTGCGTCGAGGCCCAGCTCGTCGATAGCCAGCATGTTGAGCCCCTTCTGGGCCGTGGTCAAGTCCACACAGCCGGTACCCTTCACCTGAGCGTAATCCCTGACCCGCCTGAGCAGGCGATTGGCGATCCTCGGCGTGCCGCGAGAGCGGGACGCGATCTCCAGCGCCCCTTCCTCGTCGATGTCGATGCCCAGTATCTGGGCGCTGCGAACGATGATCTCCTTGAGCTGCTCAGGGGAATAGAGCTGCAGCTGTTCCTTGATGCCGAAGCGGTCCCTAAGGGGGGAGCTGAGCATACCCAGCCGGGTGGTAGCGCCGATCAGGGTGAACTTGGGCAGATCAAGCCGGATGCTCCTGGCGCCGGGGCCCTTGCCGATGACGATGTCCAGGGCGTAGTCCTCCATGGCGGGATAAAGGACCTCCTCCACCGCCGGGTTCAGACGATGTATCTCGTCGATAAACAGCACGTCTCCGGGCGCAAGGTTGGTCAATATGGCGGCCAGATCCCCCGCATGGCTGATGGCGGGTCCGCTGGTGACCCTGAGGTTCACGCCCATCTCGTTGGCGATGATCCCGGCCAGGGTGGTCTTGCCCAGGCCCGGCGGGCCGTAGAGCAGAGCGTGATCCAATGACTCGCCGCGAGCTTTGGCCGCGGAAATATAGATGGAAATATGCTCCTTCGCCTGATCCTGACCGATGTATTCGTTCAAAAACCTGGGCCGGAGGCTAAAATCGTTCTTGATGTCCTCCTCCCGCATGGAGGAGGTGATGATCCTGTCGTCCTCTCTCATCTTGCCTCCCTATCGCGCCAGCTTTCGCAGAGCCTTGGTAATCAGCTCCTCCACGTTCCTGGCCTCTTCCACGGCGGACACGGCCCGAGAAGCGGTAAGCCCGTCGTATCCAAGGGCCACTAACGCCTGCACAGCCTCCGCTCGAATGTTCTCCGCCACGTTCACCTGCACCGGCTGACCGGCTTTCCCGGCGGGAAGGGGCCCATCCTTGACCTGCTCCTTCAGCTCCAGAATGACCCGCTGGGCCATCTTTCGACCCATGCCCTGCACGGGATCAAAGGCGGCAGGATTATCCGTGACGACGGCAGAGATCACGTCGGATGGCTCCATAACGGATAAAACGCTGATCGCCAGCTTGGGCCCCACCCGGGAGATACCGATCAGGCGGCGAAACATCTCCCGCTCCTCCTGATCGAAGAAACCGTACAGGGCCTGTACGCCTTCCGCCAGATGCAGATGAGCATAGAGCCTGGCCTCTTCGCCGAGAATGAGCTTATCCAGGGTCTTGCGCCCCGCAAAAAGCTCATATCCTACGCCGGCCGCTTCGATCACGGCCCTATCCGCAGATATATCTGAAACGATCCCCCGAATATACGCGTACATCTCTCTCTCCTGTGGTTATCGTATGCGGTATTCTTCCGCCGCAGGTTTAGCTGTGGAACCGTGGCAGAGCGCAGCCGCCAGAGCATCCGCCGCATCGTCCGGCTTTGGCACAGACTTCAGATTCAGCAGGAGCTTCACCATGTGCTGCACCTGATTCTTGTCCGCATGGCCGTTGGCGGTGACCGCAAGCTTGATCTGCATGGGCGTGTATTCATAGAGCGGCAGCCCCTTCTGCTGGGCCGCCAGGATCGCCACGCCTCGGCCGGCGCCCACGGAGATAGCGGTGGTGATATTGTGATAGAAGAAGAGCTCCTCAAACACCGCGCAATCGGGCTGATACATCTCCACCAGCTGAGAGACCCCGTCATACAGCCGCTGCAGCCGCTCCGGAAAGGGGACCCCTGCCTTGGTCTCCACCACACCGTAATCCACGGCGGCGGCGGTGCGCCCATCGGTGTCGATGACGCCGTAGCCCAAAAGCGCATACCCGGGGTCTATCCCTAAAATCCGCATACAGACCTTCCTTTCATATTCCGACATAGTATATCATGATAGATCGTGTCAAACAAGATATAATTTATTCTACGAGCAGATGAATCCCTCCAGATACTCGATGACGGCATACGCGGGGGCGATGAGCAAGAAGCGGTACAGCCCATAGGAAAAGCCGGGAAGATCCAACGTCAAAAACGTACGCCGTCCGTTTTCGAAGCGGCCTAAGATCCATGAAAGGATCAACAACGCAACGCGCAGAGCCACGAGGAGCACCGCCCCGAAAATGCAGAGCAGCGCCCGGCTTTCCAAGGGAAACCGCAGAACGATCCGCCGCAGCAGCACCATGCCCGATCCGCCCCACAGGGCAATCGTCCAGCGGCTGTCGCCCTTCCAGAATATTTCAGAGATAACTGAGCATACCGCGCCCACGCAAAAGACGATCAATCCATTCATAGGGTCATCCTGCCCCGTTTTTCGCTGCTTCTTTCCTCCGCAATAAAAAAAAGCCCGGAGTCTTCTCCGGGCGGCAGCATGATCTTCATTTTCCTGTGGTCATGGGATATGCGTTTTCCTCCAGAGGCGTGGGATGACTGTAAAAGACGGTCTCCCCCGCATCGTTTCTGCCCACAGACACGTTTTCGGACGTTTCCGGGATCAGCAGCCCATCGTATACGTTTCTGACGCTGTCATACAGCACCAGCGTCTCTCCGGCATGGAGGGAGAAGGAGGCGTGCAGCTCTCCTTCCTGCCGATCCTTTCCGGAAAGGAAGACGAGCAGGTATTCTCCCGGCTCCAGAGAAACGTCGTGCAAAGGCCATTTGGTCAGCTTTTGGGGATCGTCGGAAAGATACCAGCCGTCCAGTTCCACGGCAGTTTCTCCTCCGTTATACAGCTCCGCAAAGTCGGAACGATCCCCGTCCTCATCCAGTATGCTCCGCTCGTTGCGATACAGAGCTTCATGGATGTGCACCGTCTCGAACGGTTTCTCCATGACTTTCGGCTGAAGGATAGGATCGGACAGGATCTCGTGATCCTTTGGGCCCGCTCCCGGCGTAGGCTTCGCACAATACCCCCAGCTGCCATCCGATCGCATGGCCCAGGAAACGTCCGCAGGAAGGGCCGGGAAGGGCACCTGATCCACGATGTTCCCGGCGCTGTCAAACAAAAACAGCTCCTCCCCCTGGGCGGACAAGCCGATGTCCACCCGCAAATGCCCCGCCGCAGAGCAGGCCTTGCGTCCGCAGCAGACGATCAGGTATTGTCCCGGCGCTATCTCCCTGTCATAGAGATCGTGCCGCTCCCCATCCCCCATATCATCGGTCAAGGTATAGCCGATCAGAGAGACGGGCACGTCGTTGGGATTAAAGAGTTCGACCCATTCCGTGCATCCTTCACAGCCGGTGACTAAGAGCGAATCGCTGTTCCTGGACACTATTTCCGTGATCAAAAGATCGGCCGAGTTGGACACATCCTGCTGCTCGGACTCCTTGATGAGCTGGGAGGACAGGGGCAGCGCGTCCTCAATGGTCCCCGTATTGACCTGACCGGGGGTCGGCAGATCGCAGTACCCATAGGTGCCGTCAGAACGCCGCGCATAGGAAACGTCCCGAATAAGAGCGGGCACGCTCAAAGAGCTGATCTGCTCCATGTGGGCGTCCAAAAGGGTCAGAGTCTCGCCTCCCTTCTTCAGGGAGAAGCCCAAAAGATCAGGACCGCTTTTTTTGCTGGCATACACTAAATAACAGTCCCCGGGCCCCAGCACCACGTCCGGCAGTTGAAACGCCTTCTGGGGAGCTTCCACGTTGTCGGTGATGAAATAGTTGCTCAAACGTATGCTTCCGTCGGAGGCGTTGAGCAACTCTATCCAGTCGGGACTGCCGTACTTTTCATCCTGCAGGCTCAGCTGGTTGCTGGTCACCACCTCGTTGATCACAAGGGCGTCCTTCGGTGCGCCGGAAAAGAGCCGTGATACGCTGCTGCAGCCCACCATGGACAACAGTGAAAACGCCAGCAGAAGGCACCGTATTCGTTTGTCGGCTCTCGATCTCATTTGTTCATCGGGCATTCATGGTCAAGACTATTTCTTCCTCCGGGTATCCTTCCCGCAAAAGATCGTATACATACAAAAGAGCGTCGTCTCCCCAGACCTTGATAGCTTCTCGCGCCGCATCCGCCCGTTCGGCACGAAGGATGCCGCTCTTCCTTCCATAGCCCGAAAACAGCGTCTCGCAAAACATATCCGAAAGGAGCTCGTCCGTTTCCTCCGACAGGGTCGTTCTCCCCGCTTCACAGGCAGCGGCGGCGCACAGATGCTGATACTCGTGGGCAAGAGCGTATTCGAGGTCATCCGCATACAGCGCATTCAGGCAGATAAGGGGTAACCGTTCCTGCATCGGAATGGGCGTATACCCGTACGTATGCCCTTCCAAATACCCGATAAGGATGATAAGCTTGTCTTTCGCCAACAGGTTCGGCACGGACAGCGTGGGAAAGATCGTCGTCTCAAAGCAGTGCAGCAGCGTCTGAGCTCTGGCGTCGTCGACGGCATGGGCGGAAACGTACACGATCCCATGATCCGATTCGCAGGACCTGCAAAACAGTTCTTCACGAGGCTCTCCATCCACGGAATAGATCGTGAAAACCGTGCCGACGGGGCTGCCTTCCTCCTCAGTCTCACTGGAAACGTCCTCTTCCCTCGCTGATTCGTTCGGATCAGACCAAACGCAGCCGGGCAAGCCGACCAGCAGCAGGATCAACAGCGCCGATGCCAACCCTTTCGATGCAAACAGGAGCGGCCTATATCGCATTCTTCAAATACAGATCGTGAAGGGCCAGGCTGACGCCCACCAGCACGTTCACGCCGTTGAGCCCCTTCGCCGTCCGGTTTCCCCAGGCGGACAAAGAGGTGTACGGGATGTCGGAAAACAGGCTCCGCAGCAGCTGGAACACGTCCTCCCCCACGATCCCCTCCCCTGCCTGCAGCAAGGCGACGATCCCGTTTTCATTGGTATTGGACGCGGCGCCCGAAGCAGCGGCCCTGGTTATATTCAGCACAGCCTCACGGCTGCGGCCCAGAGCATAGGAAAGGCAGGAAAAACAGGCCATATAGCCGCACAGCAGGGCGTCGGATGCCGGCACGGTGCCGCTCCCGAAGCCGGAACAGCCGGCGGCCGCGGCTTCGATATGCGCCGGATCCTGTTCATAGAACGCAAGGGACAGCTCATTTAGGGCGCCGCGTATGCCCTGCAGCTCCGGGAAACTGTCCGGCGCGATAATGAGGCCGGACAGATCTTCATTTGCCGCATACTGTTCCACGATCCGATGGAGATATCGGGCGCGAATGGACATATCCACAGGCAAAAAGAGATTGACCATGCACTCGATGGACAGATCCACGTCCTCTGCCAGCGTCACGTCCACGGAGAATTCACCTTCGGGCACGTCGATCCCCTTCTTGTCGAGGAGCACGTCCATGTCGGGACGGAGCTCCATGGCCGTGAAGGGCTGAACGCCGCTGATACGGCAGGAAAAGGGCTGCAGCGCCCCGGCATTCTGCACGCTGACGATGCCGAAGGCCGTGGATATATCCAGTTTCTCCCCTGTGACGTTCACGATCTTTCCGGAATATTCCCCGGAAAGCAAATAGCTGTGAAAGCGCTTGCAGATCCGTTCTGCCGTCTCCATTTTTCGTTGTCCTTTGCTGTCATTCAATATGTAAAATTAAGTTTAGAACAGCAAAAAAGCGCTGTAAAGGCGCTCGTTGCTGAATTCACGCATTGTTTACCGATACGGGCCGTTACGCCGGGCGGAAGGCGGACGTCTGTTCTATCCGGCATTCAAGCTGCTGCACGTCCACCTCGGAAAGGATCTCAGCATAGATGCGATTTGACCCTACGGCCAGCGTCATATCCCCCTCCGCCGTATGGATGACGCCGAAACCCACCAGCTTTTCGTTCCTGTCGTAGAAACAGATGTTTGCGCCTCCGGAAAGCGTGCCGTCAAAGGAGTTGACACAGATGCCATCCATGAAGGTATATCCATCCTCCTCATAGATACGCATGTCGGAGAACGCCAAATAGTAGGTGAAGTAGTGGGTATCCGAGTCCAGAATGGGGATGCCTTTGCGATCAGTATGGAAATCCTCCCCCTGGATAGGATCGACGCTCATCAAAATCGGCTCCCGGGTTGGCGCAAGGGTATGGATAGCCGTGGCCGTGGGCTGCTGGGTCTCGGGCACGGCATAGGAAAGCCACGCGTCCTGACGGACGCAGCCAGCCGTCAGCAGAGCCGCGACCAGCACGGCAAGGATGAGCCATCGTATGGGATTTGGATGCTGGTTTCTCATGCTCTGTTTGATCTAGGCTAAGCCGGAGAAGTCCTTTTTCTCTTCAAGCTCCGTGGTCGTCTCCTGTTCCCTTTCCTCCAGGGCAGCGCTTTCGCTCGCGTCCGGCCCCTCGCCTGGCTGAACGTCCTTTTCCTGGGGGCGTCGCCTCAAAAACAGCAGAAGCAGGCACAGTACGGACAGAACGATCTCACAGATCTGATCAAAGGCCACGGGGCCTGCCATGACCAGGCCCTGCCGAATGCCGTCGATGCAGAACCTGCCCAGCAGGTAGATGAGGGACATCAGCAAAAAGCGTTTCGCTGTATAGCGGACCCATTTTCGAAGCACCGCGTAGTACAGCACGATCAGGACGACGCACAGCAGAAACTCATAGAAGAAGGCGGCATAATGGATCTTAAGATCGCTTCCGATGGTGGCCAGGGGGAACCATTTATGGGAAGCTTTCTCCACCAAAGGCCCATAGTGGGCTCGGTTGAAGAAATCCCCCCACACCGCGATACCGATGCCCGTAAAGACGGCGGGAGCGGCTATGTCCGTCATCTCCCCCACGTTCACCTTCCGTATCTTCAGATACGCCAGGATCGCCAGCGCGGCAAAAACGACCCCGCCGAAGAAAGACAGCCCGGATCTGGTCAGGTCAAAGAAGTGGCTCCAGGTGACCGTACCGGAAAGGCAGGCGAACAGCCGTGCGCCCAACATGCCGAAAGGCACGCCCAGGATGCACAGATCGAGGGCGATATCCTTCGGGACCGCCCGGCCCTTGGCGCGCCGGTCGGTGTACAGCATCGCCGCGGCGATGCCCAAAGCCAGCAGGATGGCATACCAGTATATCTTGAATCCACCTACGGAAAAAGCCACGTCGAAATCCGGTCCTCTCATGCTTTCCTCCTTGCTTCGATAGAGGCATTTTACCACACTTTCCCGTGCGTATCAACCTTTCAAAGTTGACATGCATCCCATTTCTGCTCTATAATGTTTATGGGTAATGAAACAAATCTTGCATCAACAGAAAGGACAGCTATGAAAAGGTTAGTGATCGCTTTGGGCGGAAACGCGCTTCAGGAAGCGGGAAAGCCGGCCACGGCCGAATCCCAGCTGGAGGTAGTCGAAAAGACCTCGGCGTACATCGCCGACATCATCGCCGCCGGATATGACGTGGTGGTGGCCCATGGAAACGGACCTCAGGTAGGCCGCATCGTGCTGCAAAACGAATCGGCCTCCAACGTGACCCCTGCCATGCCCTTCGACGTGTGCGGCGCCATGAGCCAGGGGTACATCGGCTACCATATCCAGCAGGGTCTCTCCAAGATCCTGCGGCAGCGGGGCATGGATAAGCAGGTCGTGACGGTGGTGACCCAGGTGGTCGTAGACAAGAACGATCCCAAATTCCAAAATCCCAGCAAGCCCATCGGCCCCTTCTACACCAAGGAGGAGGCGGACAAGATCGCCGCTGAAAAGGGCTACGCCATGAAGGAGGACGCCGGCCGCGGCTATCGCCGGGTCGTGGCCTCCCCCCTGCCGGTGGAGATCGTGGAGCTGGATGCGGTGAAAGCCCTGGAAAGCGCCGGTTTCGTGGTGGTCACCGTGGGCGGAGGCGGTATCCCCGTGGTCAAAAACGAGGACGGCACGCTGACGGGAACAGCCGCGGTCATCGACAAGGACCTGGCCAGTGAAAAGCTGGCGGAGGATCTGGACGCGGACGCTTTGGTCATCCTGACCGCCGTGGAGAACGTGTCCATCAACTATAAGAAGCCCGATCAAAAGGATCTTTCGGCATTGACCGTGGAGGACGCGAAGAAGTATATCGCCGAAGGCCAGTTTGCCCCCGGCTCCATGCTGCCCAAGGTGGAAGCAGCCATAAAGTTTGCTAAGAGCAAGCCGGGACGCAAGTGCATCATCACCTCCCTTGAAAAGGCAGTCGAGGCCCTGAACGGCACGGCAGGCACCACCGTTTCCCTGTAAATCACATTATCCACAGTTTCCACAGTATCCACACAATATCCAATTTTTACGTAAGGAGGCACTCATGAAACCCTATGCATCCCTGACGAAGGACGAGAAACTTGCGGAATTGAAGGCCCTGCAGGAGAAGTACGCCGAGATCAAGGCGAAGGGACTGAGCCTGAACATGGCCCGGGGCAAGCCCTCATCGGAGCAGCTGGACATCGTCAGCGATATGCTGACCGTCCTTTCCTCTGCGGAGGACTGCTATGACGGCAAGCTGGACGTCCGCAATTACGGCGAGCTTTTGGGCATCCCCAGCGCACGGGCCCTGTTTGCCGACATCCTGGACACCGTGCCCGAAAAGGTGATCGTGGGCGGCAGCGCCTCGCTGCAGCTGATGTTCGATTTGATCAGCAAGGCCTACACCCACGGCCTTCTCCACTCTCCCGCCCCCTGGTGCAAGCTTGACAAAGTCAAATTCCTCTGCCCGGCCCCCGGCTACGACCGGCATTTCACCGTTAGCGCCACCTTCGGCATGGAGCTCATCTACGTGCCCATGACCGAGTACGGTCCCGATATGGTCTTTGTGGAAAACGCAGTGAAGGACCCTGACGTGAAGGGTATCTGGTGCGTGCCCAAGTACTCCAACCCCGACGGCATCATCTATTCCGACGAGACCATCGATAGGTTCGTGCACCTGAAGCCCGCCGCTCCCGACTTCACCATCATGTGGGACAACGCCTACTGCATCCATGAGGTCATCGGCGACTACGTGCCCTTCCCCGATATCCTGTCTTTGGCGGCCGCCGCGGGCACGGAGGACATGTTCTACGAATTCGCCTCCACCAGCAAGGTCACCTACCCCGGCGCAGGCATCTCCTGCATGGCTTCCAGCGTAGCCAACGTGGAGCATATCAAAAAGATCCTGACGGCGCAGATCATCAGCTATGACAAGGTGAACCAGCTCCGCCACGTGAAGTATCTCAAGAACAAGGCCACCACATTGGAGCTCATGAAGAAGCACGCCGCCGTGCTGGGGCCCAAGTTCATCGCCGTGCTGGACGCTCTCGACAAGGAGATCGCGCCTCTTGAGATCGCCGATTGGCGCCATCCCAAGGGCGGATACTTCGTCAGCTTCTACGCCATGCCCGGCACCGCCAAGCGGATCTTCACCCTGGCCAAGGAGGCCGGCCTGGTGATGACCAACGTGGGCGCCACCTATCCCTACGGCAAGGATCCTGACGACAGCAACCTGCGCATCGCCCCCTCCTATCCGCCCCTCGATGACCTCAAGAAGGCAATGGAGATCTTCTGCGTCTGCGTGAAGATCGCCGCCCTGGAGAAGCTGCTGGGATAAGGAAGAACAGGGAACGACAAAAGGAGCCGCCTTTCGACGGCTCCTTTCAGGCTGTCGAAAAAGGCGGCAGACCATTTGCGGCATATAGGAATTGAAATATGCTTG
>LXOW01284983.1_pt1 | contig 10572 bp, 8 predicted proteins | sample 1368591 | NCBI WGS metagenome assembly LXOW01 (sample SAMN04884650, study PRJNA319009) | bovine gut metagenome | isolation source: Cow rumen | host: Bos taurus | place: Italy: Legnaro (PD) | collected 2014-07-09
TCAGATGTGTATAAGAGACAGCCCAGACAGAGACCGAGCCAAAATTTGTAGTCCTGCAAAATGAGGGTGGAAAACTGGTCAAAGACCTGCGAATCGACATTGTATTTTCTGAAAATGAAGAAAACCACCCAAGTGAGGATGGCAGCAAGCACGTCCATGACAATGTAATAAGTCAGTAACAGTGTTTTGTTTTTCTTCATCTATAGTGTTTTGTACTGTTTCCTTTTATAAGGCTTCTGTGCCATGCCAACCCAACCCTACAATCCCTTCCCCTAAATTATTTTATATATTCAAATCCTGAATTTTGAATTCTGAATTCTAAATCCTCCATCCCCACTCACCTCCTAAACCTCCTAAACTTCCTAACCTTCTAACCTTCTAACCTTCTAACCGTGTAACCTTCCTAACCGTGTAACCTTCCTAACCGTGTAACCTCCTAACCCCTAATCACTAATCACTAACCCCTCTTACGGCTGTGGTCCCGTAATAATCTTCACATAATCAATATAGTAGCGGGTGTCGCGATCTGACAGTTTGCCGCCGCTGAGCAGCAGTCTGAAGCGAATGTTGCCGGCGAAAACGGTTCCGGAGTTATATATATTCACGAGGTGCTCGTCCAAATTGATATAGGCGGTTTGCCATTGGCTGGTGGCATACAATCCTCCGCAGGGATAAACATTGTAGTAACTTGGGGCATAGAGCTCAATATCAAGGTCGTTGTCGCATTTGTATCGTATCTCCAAGTAAGTCTGATAGTTGACGGGCACAGTGATGTCTGAGGTGGTTACTTCAAAGCTTCCCCGCAGCGAGTCGCTGGTCAGGTTCAGCAGTCCAATGCGGTTGGAGGGGTCGTCTGGGTCGGTGATACAGTCGAAGTTGACCACGGAGACCGATGGGTTCTGAGGAGAGAAACTGTTTTGTGAGCTGAACGGCTCTATCAACATGAAAGATGCATATTTGTGGTATTCGTAAAAACCATGCATGCTTTCTTTATTAATGTAAGTGGTGGAACCCTTGTGGAGTTTGACGGGATATTTATACGATTTGACATAACCGTAACCCTTGATGGTGCTGCTCTGTCCGTTTTTCTTGAAACAGGGAACGATGTTAACGTAGGTGCTGTCGCTATTGGTATTGAGGATGGGCACGCTGCAGGGCAGTTCCCATACCCCCAATGCATCACCGTTGTAAGCCACATATACGTGGGTGAACTTGTGCTGCTTCATGGCGCGCAACTTGTCCTCGTCGGTAATCTGCTCGTCATGTTCAATGTTGTAGTTCGAGATGTCGAAGCAGTCATCAAATGCATCCTCACTGATTTCCAAAGTGGCAGGGGTGTAGTCGTGCTTGTCTTTGCAGGAGCAAAAACAGAGGACGAGGATGCTGAACAGGAGTATAAATTTCTTCATATAAGTTATAACGAAATATAAAGGGGTTTTATTTTATATTATGATTCATTTTTTTGATAATTTCGCATGCTGTGGCCAGCGCATTGTAGCCGTCTTGCAGACTGACTTCCGGAACGAGCTGGTTGTCAATGGAATGGATAAAGCTTTCCAGCTCACTGCGGATAGCGTTGTTGGCCTCGATTTTCGGCATGTCGATGATGATGCGTTTCTTGCCTTTCTCCTCACCCAAATCAAGAATCATGGCGAAAGGATCATCGGGTTCTTCGCTAATGCTCTCAATGTGAATCATTTCGGTCTTTTTCTCCAGCAAATCCATGCTGATATAGGCATTGTCCTGGAAAAGTCTGATTTTGCGCATGTTTTTCATGGAAATGCGGCTGGCGGTGAGGTTGGCCACGCAGCCGTTGGCGAAGGTGAGGCGCACATTGGCGATGTCGAAGCTGTCGGTGACAATGGCCACACCACTGGCTTGGATATCGACAATGGGACAGTTAACGATTTTTAAGACGATGTCGATGTCGTGAATCATTAAGTCCAGAATCACGGAAACGTCGTTGCCACGGGGATTGAAAAGAGCCAAACGATGTCCTTCGATGAACATGGGCTGTCTGATTTTGGACTTGGCGGCGATAAAAGCGGGGTTGAAGCGCTCCACATGCCCGACTTGTACCGGAATTTGCAATTCTTTGCTCAGACGGAGCAACTCTTCGGCCTCTTCGATGGTGGCGGTGACAGGTTTCTCGATAAAAACGGGTTTGTGATGCTGCATCGCCAATTTTGCCATCTCGTAATGGTGGGTGGTGGTGCATACCACATCGGCGATGTCGCAAATGGATAACAACTGCTCTGGCTTCTCAAAATAGGGAACTCCAAGCTTGGAGGCTACTTCTTTCGCATGAAGAATGTTCACATCAAAAATGCCGCATAATTCGGCTTTTTCACTCTCATTGATGCATTTGCAGTGTATTTGTCCGAGGTGTCCGACCCCAAAAACGCCAATTTTTTTCATTACTTACAATTTAATCTGCAAAAATACGTTTTTTTTTCATGTAATGGTATATTTAAATTAATTGTAAGTTTACAGGGAAAATATTGTCTAATCTTATAGAAGGATTAATGTATTTTTTGTACATTTGCAAACTTTTTTAAAGAAAGAAAGGTTAATTTTATGAAATCTAAATTATTGGTAATAAATATCTTGTGTTTTATTCTGCTGATGATAGGCGGAACTGTCAAGGCGCAAAATTGCACATTGAGAGGAAGCATAGTGGATGGCGCTACTAATTCGCCCTTGTTCTATACACGTGTCAGTCTGATGGAAAATGATTCTTCCACCAACGAGCTGTATATGTCTTTCACGGGTGCCGACGGACAATTTGCCATAGAGAAGGTGCCGGCGGGTGATTATGTGCTGAAGGCGGTGCTTGTGGGCTATGATTTCTTGTCGCTGCCCTTGCATATTGAGCAGAGTGAGGCGGAAAAGGATTTGGGTGTGCTGAAGATGCCTCGCCAGAGTACCCACCTGCAGGAGGTGACAGTAGCCTCTACCAAGCCGGTTTACATGATGGAAGGGGAGAAGACACTTTACAATGTTGCGGAAGACCCCTCTATTCAGACGGGTACTGCCGCCGATGCACTGCAGAATGCCCCTGGTGTGGAAGTGGACGTGGAAGGCAATATCACACTGAGAGGTGTTTCTTCGGTGGAGATTTGGTTGAATGGCAAACCCTCGCATCTGAACGAGGAAAGCCTGAAGGAGTTTATCAAACAGCTGCCTGCCAATACGTTGGAGCGTATCGAAGTGATTACTAATCCTTCGGCAAGATATAGCGCGAAAAGTGACGGTGGAATTATCAACATTGTGACCACCAGCAATATCAAGAAAAACAGCTTCGTCAGTTTTGGCGTCCGTGGCTCCTCAAAACCTGATGTGGGACCGTGGGTATCGTATGTGTGGGCCAACGAGAAGTGGTCGCTCAATTTGTATGCGGGCATGTGGTATTCTCTATGGAAAAGCAAAAGCGAGTCCACTGCGTTGCGACTGGTGGATGCTCCTGATGGAGGACTGGACACCGCCAATTATGGTTATGGTTACGGTCAGTCAAAAAGCCACAATATGCATTTCAACTTGAATTTCAATGGCTCTTACAAAATTGACAGCATGAACACGCTCAGTTTCTGGATGGGTGCTTATCCTAATTTCGGAAAGAGTCATTCCGAGTCGTTTACTTCAAGGGATGAATACCTTTTGCCTACAGGACGCGAATTGTTCAACTATACAACCCTCAACGACAATAAAAGTGTGGGCACGGGTAGTTATATGGGCATGTGGTACGAACATGAGTTCAATAAGAAAGGTCATAAGATTGAAGCCAATATAGGCGGAAGTTTCCATTTTAACAAAAATAATTCTTTCTTTGACCGTGATTATGCCGCTCAGAATTATATGGACAAAACAAAAAACGGTCTTACGAGAGGCTTGTCCTATAGTTTCGACGGCGGTGTCGATTATACAATTCCCTATCATGAAAATGGTGAGATCGGCATTGGTATAAGTGGAGATGTCGGTCGCTCAACCGACTTGAGGAAGTATGACACTCTGGTGCGGGGAACGGATTCGCAGTTTGCGCTGGATTCCTTGCGTTACTATGATGCGAACTCGATTGAAGGTGATTTTGACGCGTATGTCACCATCGAGCACAAATTTGGCGGCTTTACTATCAAAGGCGGTCTGCGTTCGCAGTATATCCATTACAATTTGAACATCCAGAATTCTCCGGCGGATAATGTGGTCAAGGGATATTGGAGCTTGTATCCTTCCATTCATTTGTCGTATCGGACGAAATCCATGCATAATTTCAAGCTGAGTTATACCCGCAGGGTCAGAAACCCTTCGTCGTCTCAAATAACCACTTTCCACAGTTATGACGAGGACGCTTTCTCTATGGGTAATCCTGATCTGCTGCCCACCTATACCCATTCGTTGGATGCCGGCTGGACCAAGTTCTTCCAGAAGTTCGGTAGCGTGGGACTGTCCGCTTATTTCCGTAACTCAAAGAACGAAATCAACACAATGACCGATGTGGTTTACGATCCCGTCTTTGGCCGTGTGGTGACGTTCACCCAGCCGTATAATTCGAGTGAAAGTTACTATACCGGAGGCGAATTGAATGTGACATGGAGGCCCAAACCCTTCATGAATGTCCGTATGTACGCCAATGTTTATTATAGCTATTCGACGTTCTTGTTCCGTGAAAATGAGACAAAGGTGGTTAAAAACCTGGGCTATAGCCTTCGCTTGAACCTTTCGTCGAAGTTATGGAAAATGCTGGAGGTACATGCTTCTCTCAGCTACCGGTCACCGAGAAAAACGCTGTTCAGTGTTACTTTGCCCACTTATTCTTTCGACTTTGGCTTGAACGCCGACTTCTTCAAGCGCAAATTGTCGGTTTATGTCAACGTGAACGACCTCTTCAACTGGAATGCCCGTCGTAGCGAGGAGAACAATCCCTATTATATCTCCACTAGCAACACCAAGTATGTGAGCCGTTCCATCAGCGTGGGCATCACTCTGCGTTTCGGCAAGATGGAACTCGAGTCGAAGGCCTCGCAAGGAAATTCCGATGCTGCCTCCCAGCCTGAATAACAGTCGTTAATTTTTTGTATATATTTATTGTGTATTTCTGTTTTTGGCACGAAAATTGCCAAAGATAGAATGTGTTTAAATGTTTGTTATTGCTAATAAATTAAAAATCAATATATTATGAAAGAGAAAGAGAATGAGATTCCGAATGAGGAAATGAATTCCGAACAGGAGTGTCAGCAAAAACATGACAATTTGTCGGGTGATTCTGACAATAATCAGGTGGAAAATGACACAGATTTGAGTGAAAATGACACTGAAAGCACTCAAACGGAACAAAATGACGCAAAAGAAGAGGAAAAGGCAGGGGAGAAGAAGAAAAACCGTTCTTTCTTCGGAAGAAAAAAGTCTGAGGAAGAAGAACTGAAAAAACAGTTGGAAGAGGCGGAAATTAAATATAAAGAATTGAATGATAGATTTTTACGTCTGTATTCAGAANNGCCAGTGATTGATGATTTTGAGAGAGCTATCGCCGCCAATGAGAAATCGGAGGAAGTGACGGCTATTAAGGAAGGCTTTGTGTTGATTTATAATAAATTGCAGCAGCTTCTGAAACGTTTTGACGTGGAAGAGATCAAAGCCAAGGGCGAGGATTTCAATACTGATTACCATGAAGCTATTACCCATTTTCCGGCACAGAAGGAAGAGGACAAGGGTAAGGTGATGGATGTGACGGAGAAAGGGTACAAAATTAAGGACAAAGTGATTCGTTACTCGAAAGTGGTGGTGGCGAATTAAGGATTGATGACGAAAACATTGGTCAATAAGGAAATGAAATAGCGAAGGGAGTTTGAAAACTGATTGAAAGTATGGAAAAAAGAGACTATTATGAAGTGCTGGGCGTGGAGAAAACCGCGACAGCAGACGAGATAAAAAAGGCATACCGAAAGAAAGCCATGCAGTATCACCCTGACCGTAATCCGGGTGACAAAGATGCGGAGGAGAAGTTCAAGGAGGCGGCCGAGGCATACGATGTGCTGAGCAATCCGGACAAGAAGGCCCGTTACGACCAGTTCGGTCATGCGGGCATGAGCGGGGCTGCTGGCGGTGGCTATAATGTTGATTTTGATTTGAATACCATCTTTGAACGTTTCGGTGATTTGTTCGGAGGTGGTTTCTCCAGTTTTTCGGGAGGCGGTTTTTCCGGCTTCTCGGGCTTTGGTGGCGGCGGTGGCCGCGGCCAAGCCAAACGGGTACGTCGCGGTACCAATATCCGTATCAAGGTGAAACTGACCCTGGAGGAAATCAATACCGGCGTTGAAAAGAAAATCAAGATTCAGAAGCTGATACCCTGTGAGCATTGCGGTGGTACGGGCGCTAAGGACAAAAGCGGTGTGACCACTTGTCCAACCTGTAAGGGTAGTGGCCAGGTGGTGTCGCAGCAGCGCACCATGTTCGGCGTGATGCAGCAGGTGACTGTTTGCGGTACCTGTGGTGGTACAGGTGAGGTGATCAAGGACAAGTGCCCGCATTGCGGCGGCAATGGTGTCGTCAAGGGCGAGGAAGTGGTGACCGTCAATATTCCGGCAGGTGTGGCCGAAGGCATGCAGCTGACTATGCGTGGCAAAGGCAACGCCGCTCCCAATGGCGGAGTCAACGGCGACTTGCTGGTGCTGATAGAGGAACAGGAACACGAACTCTTTGAACGTAACGGCAACAATATTTATTTAAACTATTATATCTCCTTCCCGCAGGCGGCACTGGGGGCTACGGTCGAAGTACCTACACTGACAGGCAAGGCACGAATCAAGATTGCTGCCGGTACGCAGAGTGGTCAGATTTTGAGATTGCAAGGCAAGGGCTTGCCTGAACTGAATAGCCGCATTATTGGTGACTTGATTGTCAATATCAATGTGTGGACACCTAAGTCCCTGACCAAGGACGAGAAGGCCGCCATCGAGAAACTGATGGATGCTGAGAACTTCAAACCGAAGCCAGGCAAGAGCGACCAAGGTTTCTTCAGCAGGGTAAAGCAGTTCTTCAATTAGCGTTAAGACGTGGAGACGTGGAGGCCCTCGTCTTCACGAGCGCACGCAGTGTGCGTCTTCACGAGTGCATGCAAAGCACGTCTAAACGTGGAAGTAGTGTCAGATTCCTAAAAATTTAGTACGTTATCTCATCAGCACATTTAAAAAAATTGTATATTTGCAGATTCAAATCAATGTGTGACGATGATACAAGTCCATCATGTGAATAAAAGCTTCGGCTCACTGAAGGTGCTGAAGGGAATTACGTTGGAGGTCCAAACCTCCCAGGTAGTGACCATTGTTGGCCCTTCTGGTGCGGGAAAGTCCACACTTTTGCATTTGATAGGCACACTTGACCGTCCCGATAAGGGCGAAATCATCATTGATGATGTCAAAATCCATACGCTGTCTGATGACCAGCTGTCGGATTTCCGCAGTGCCCATATCGGTTTTGTTTTTCAGTTTCATCATTTGCTGCCCGAATTTACCGCTGTAGAAAATGTGATGTTGCCTATGTTAATTGCCGGCAAGGCCAGACCTGAGGCTCAGCAACGGGCGCAGGAGTTGTTGAGTTTTTTGAAACTCGACGACAGGGTGGGGCATAAGCCTTCGGAATTGTCAGGGGGCGAGCAGCAGCGTGTGGCGGTGGCCCGTGCGCTGGCCAATAATCCCGACTTGATTTTGGCCGATGAACCTTCGGGCAACCTTGATACCGAAAATGCCCAGAAATTGCATCAGCTGTTCTTCGAACTCCGGGATCGCTTCCATCAAACTTTCATTATTGTAACTCATAACGAAGAATTGGCCAAATTGTCCGACCGCTGTATTGTGATGCGCGACGGGCAGATTTCAATGTAGAAGATTATTTCCAAAATTCTTAATATTAAAATTCAAAGAACTATGAACGAAGAAATCAAAAAATTGTATCCCAAACAGTTATGGGAAATCTTCAGCAACATTTGCTCCGTTCCTCATCCGTCAAAACATGAGAAACAATTAACTGAAGCCCTGAAAGAATGGGCTAAGAAAAATAACATCGATTGCAAGCAGGACAAAACCGGCAATCTGTTTTTCAGCGCTCCCGCTACCAAGGGTATGGAAAAATGTGTTCCTGTTATCTTGCAGGGCCACGTGGACATGGTGCCCCAAGCCAACAGCGACAAGAAACACGATTTTACCAAGGATCCTATTGAAACCCGCATTGACAAGGGTTGGGTGAGAGCTAACGGTACCACTCTGGGTGCTGACAATGGTGTGGGTGTTTCCGCAGCTTTGGCAGTTCTCGTTTCCAAGGATGTGGCTCACGGTCCTATCGAAGTGCTGGCCACTGTTGACGAGGAAACCGGTATGACGGGTGCTTTCGGCCTGAAATCAGGTGTGCTGAATGGCAAAATCCTGATCAACTTGGATTCCGAAACCGAAGGTGAACTCTATGTGGGTTGCGCCGGTGGTTTGGACGCCAACTTCACCATGAAGTACAAAGAAAAAGCCGTTCCCGCTGGCATGAAGGCTTTGCAGCTCTTCCTTACTGGCCTGAAGGGCGGTCACTCCGGCATGGACATCAACTTGGGCCGCGCCAACGCCAACAAGCTGATGACCCGCTTGCTGAAGAGCTCTATCGACAATTATGAAGCTCAGCTGTGCTGCGTGAACGGTGGTAGCTTGCGTAATGCTATCCCTCGCGAGGCTCTGGCCACTGTGGTGCTTCCCGAAGACAAAGTCGCCGCTTACAAACGCTTCGTGAAGAAATTTACGGATACCGTGAAAGCTGAATTTGCCGCTACCGAACCCGATATGGAATTGAAAGTGACCTCTGTGGATACTCCCAAGAAGATGATGGATGCCGATGCTCAGAAACGCATCGTGAACATGGTATTCGCTATTCCGAATGGCGTGCAGCGCATGAGCGATTCCATGAAGGACTTGGTGGAAACTTCCAACAACTTGGCTATCTTCCATGCTGAGAAGGGTGAACTCAGAGTTTGCTGCTTGCTCCGTAGCTCTGTCAACTCCGCTAAGGATGCCCTCGGACAGAAGATGGTGGCTATCGCCGAACTGGCAGGTGCCGACATCGAACTGACAGGTGCTTATCCTGGCTGGAAACCCAATATGGAATCCCCGATTCTGAAGACCTGTATGACTGTGTACAAGAAGAAATTTGCCAAGGATCCCGCTATCATGGCTATCCACGCCGGTCTCGAATGCGGTCTCTTCGGCTCACGCTATCCCGATTGGGATATGATTTCCTTCGGCCCGACCATCGAGCATCCCCATTCACCCGACGAAAGAGTGAACATCGATTCTGTGGGTAAGTTCTGGGACTTCCTCGTTGACGTTCTGAAAAACACCCCAAAGAAGAAATAATTTAGTAAATAGGAATTAGGGGTTAGGGAATAGGGTCCTTAGCCCCTAATTTTTTTAATTCAGAATTCAGAATTCAAAATTCAAAATCCAACTATCTACTAACCCCTATTCACTATTCACTATTCACTAATCACTATTCCCTATCCCCTATCCCCTAACCATGCGCTTAGACAAATACCTCGTTGACCAAGGCCTATGCTCCTCCCGCGAGCGCGCCCAGGATGCTATCAAGCTGAAAACTGTGTCAGTAAACGGCAAGATTGAAACCAAAGCCTCAAAAGACATTGCCGATACCGATGTGGTGGAATTGATAGATATATTCAACAAATATGTGAGTAGGGGAGGACTGAAGTTAGAAAAAGCCATAGAGGTTTTTAACCTGGATTTTCAAGGCCGTCAGGTTTTGGATGTGGGCAGCTCCACGGGCGGTTTTACTGATTGTGCCCTGCAACATGGAGCTGCTTTTGTTGTGGTAGATGTGGGCACGGACCAGCTGCACGATTCTTTGCGTCATCACGACAAGGTGCTGTCCATTGAAAACAAAGATTTTAGGGAATTGACATCCGAAGACGTGCAAGGTCGCACTTTCGATTGGATAGTGTCGGATGTTTCCTTTATCTCATTAACATATATTTTCCCCTATTTTAAGACATTCATGAAGCCCGCTGCCCAGCTGATGCTGCTCATCAAGCCGCAGTTCGAGGCGGGGCAGTCGTTCCTGAACCGCAGTGGCATCGTGACCGATGAGAAGGGGTATAAAGTGGCCATTCAGAAAGTGATGGCACAGGCCACTATTGATGGTTTCTACCTGAATAATATTGCGGTCTCCACCTTGTACGAGAAAAACAAGAATGTGGAGTTCCTGGCTCTGTTCTCCACCAAAGACACGGGCTTCCGCTACAAATTTGACACCCTCGCTGAGGAAATCAAACGGATGAAACAGTTGGTTAANNAATTGTTCCCCTTCCCAATAAAATTGTATATCTTTGCAGACAGAAATACAAAACTGAAATTATAACATATTGATGTTGTAGAGACGCAAAATTTTGCGTCTCTACATCGTTAATCTAAAGGAACAATAGTTGAAATTAGATATATTCCACAGAATAGACATAAAACCTCAAGAATATGAAGAAATTTTACTTTTGGTACTTACTGACACTCATTATTATAGCATTGTTGCCGCAGG
>LXOW01097324.1_pt1 | contig 10568 bp, 7 predicted proteins | sample 1368591 | NCBI WGS metagenome assembly LXOW01 (sample SAMN04884650, study PRJNA319009) | bovine gut metagenome | isolation source: Cow rumen | host: Bos taurus | place: Italy: Legnaro (PD) | collected 2014-07-09
GTGTATAAGAGACAGGTCGGCGGGAGTACGGTAGTAGATGTATACCGTGTAGTCGTTGTGGGTCTCGCGGTGGTCGCCTTCGAGGGGTGCGGTGCGTGAGCGATCGGCCGGCCATGCCGGTCCGCTGACCAACAGTTGGTAGGCGTAGTAGCCCTGTTTGAGCAGCATCCGTTTGGTGTAGGCACGGTACTGTGGGTTGTAGTCCATGCGGCTGATGGAGTCGAGCCGCCAGTCGGTTAGTGCGCCGACAATGTAGACGCTGCCGTCGAGCATGGGTTGCGCCATGGGTAGGCTGAAGTTGACCCACACGTAGTCGGCTTCGAGGCGCGAGTTGTTGCGGTCGGTGATGTTGATTTTCATGCCACCGTTGAGGTTGGTCTCGCTGAGGAAGTGTTTGCGCGAGCGGTCCTCTTCCGGCCGCAGCATTACGAAGGTTTCGCCGCCGTATTCCTCTACACGCAGCACGTTGTACATGGGTGTGTGCAGGTCGCTGCAGTCGAAGAAGCGGAAGGTGTTACCGCCATGAAAGATGTTGCACTGCCGGTTGCGGAAGGCGAAGGAGGGGCCGTCGTGGCCGCTGAATTCAAGGGTGTGTTCGTCGTCGAGGCGACCGTTCTGGCGTGCTATGACGGTGAAATACTGCGGGTTGGACACAATCGGCGGACGGGGGGTGACCAGTACGTCGAGTTCCTGACGTCGGTTTAGGTCGATGCCGTCGTAGGGGCGTGTCAGCGTAAGACCGGCCTTGACGGCCTGTTCACTTACGCAGAAGCGGCGGCGCAGCAGGATGTTATCTTCGGCATCGGCTACTTCGACGACATAGTTGCCTGAGTAGGTAAACACCGCCATGACATCGGGCAGCACAACACGGTAGTGTACATAGTCGGTAAGGGTGGTGAAGGAGAAGTCATAGGTGTCGATATTGCCCCTCTCGAAGCCACTGATGAACTCAATAGGTTCTAATCCGTCGGCCTGCCAGTCGCGGTTACAGTGTAGCAGTTGCCAGTGTAGCTCTTCGGGTTCGGGTCTCAGCACATCGAATTCGAGTACCAGCCGGCCGCGGCTCTCAGTGGAGAGCAGGGGAGGGTCGAACTCGGAACCGTTGCCATAGAGTTGGATGGTCTTAACATCGTCACGCAAGGCGGTATCATAGAGGGTTTGTGAGTGGAGAGTAGAGAGAGGAGAATGGAGAACGAAGAGCAGGCTGACGCATATCATCAGCAGTTTTGTTGCATTATTGAGATTGTGTTTCACGCTGCAAAATTACGTTTTTTTTCTGAGAATTAAACATTATTTCGTATTTTTGCAATTTATTTAAAACTTAGACTATTGGAGAAAATATATATAGAAACGTATGGTTGTCAGATGAATTTTGCCGATAGCGAGGTGGTGGGTTCCATCTTGACGACGGCGGGCTATGGCCTTGCCGATACGCCTGAGGAGGCAGGATTTGTGCTTATCAACACCTGCGCCATACGCGATAATGCAGAACAACGTGTGCGTCACCGTGTGCGTGAGTTGCGTGCTCTGCAGAACAGGAAGAAAGATCTACGTATTGGTATTCTCGGCTGCATGGCTGAACGGCTGCAGGACCGGCTGATGACTGAAGAGGACAACCTCTCGTTAGTCTGCGGCCCGGATGCCTACCGCAGGTTGCCCGAGCTCATTGCACAGGTGCGTCGGCAGAGTGGGGAGCAACAGGCGGCGGTGGAGTTGAGTACTACCGAGACCTATGCAGATATCGAGCCGGTGCGTCTGGGCAGCAATGGTATTACGGCTTATATCAGCATTATGCGTGGGTGTCAGAACTACTGCGCCTATTGTGTGGTGCCTTATACCCGCGGACGGGAGCGCAGCCGCGACCCGCAGACCATTGTAGACGAGGCCCGCACGTTGTTTGAGCGTGGCTACCGCGAGGTGACCTTGCTGGGGCAGAATGTGAATTCGTATTCTTGGGAAGAGCAAGGAGATACCTGTGATTTCCCGGAGTTGATGGCGAGGGTGGCCGGTATCGACCCGCGGCTGCGGGTGCGTTTCGCTACCTCGCATCCCAAAGATCTCAGCGACAAACTGCTTGAGGTGATGGCGGCACATCCCAACATCTGTCGTTGTATCCACCTGCCGGTGCAGAGCGGAAGCAACCGTATGTTGAAGTTGATGAACCGAAAATATACGGTAGAATGGTATCTCGACCGCGTCGACGCCATCCGCCGCTACCTGCCCGACTGCTCCATTACCACCGATGTGATTGCGGGCTTCAGCACCGAGACCGAGGAGGACCACCAGGCTACCCTCGACCTTTTCCGCCGTGTGCGCTATGACTACGCCTATATGTTCAAGTATTCGCTGCGTGAGGGGACCTACGCTTGGCGGCACCTGGCCGACGATATCCCCGATGAGGAGAAGACCCGCCGTCTGAATGAGATTATTGCCTTGCAGGGACAGATTGCCTTGGAGAATAACCGCTTGGAGCTGGGCCGCGAGTATGAGGTGCTGGTGGAAGGCGAGAGCCATCGCTCGAAGGAACGTCTCTTTGGCCGCAACAGCCAGAACAAAGTGCTGGTGTTTGACCGAATACCCGCTGCGGGAGGCCCCGCTGCAGAAGAGGGTACCTACCGCCGTGTGCGGGTTACCGACTGTACGGCTGCCACCCTCTTGGGCGAACTGGTGCAATAATTTTGTTGTTTTAGAGTTATAGAGTGTAAAGACATTGAGTTATGAAAGAAGAGAATATCTTGAAGAAATATCCATGGCTGCTGCACTTGTTGCTGATGCTTGGCGTATCGTTGGTGGTATTGGCCGTGGTGTTCTTCTTCCTCCGTATCTATGCCCGTCAGGGCGAGGAATATGAGTTGCCCGATGTGGTGGGAATGAATATTGCTGCCTTGCAGGATGACAATCCTATAGGTTTGCAGGTGGTGGTGATGGATTCGCTGTTTCATCCCGGAGAAGCGGGTGGACAGATACTTACGCAAGACCCCAAAGCTGGTACAATGGTGAAAAAAGGTCGCAAACTATATATCACCATGACGGCCTATACTCCCGAGGATGCTGTGCTACCAGAACTGGCAGGACTTACGGTTCGCCAGGCTGTCAATGAGTTGTATGCTTCGGGCCTTTCTGTGGGTAAACTACGTTTTGTCGACGATCCCTATAAAAACAATGTCATCGACCAAAGCAGCAAAGGTAAGACTCTCTACGCTGGTCAGCAGATAGAACGCGGTACGGTGGTGGATCTCACCGTGGGGCTGGGTGACGGCAGCGGACGCAGTGTAGTGCCTTTCACCCTCGGCAAGACTGCCGATCGGGCGCGGCGTGACATTGTGGCGGCATCGCTTAATGTGGGACGTGAGCATTTCAAGGACGTGAAACACCGTCAGACCGCCGTGGTGTATAAGCAAGAGCCTGAATATACCGGTGTGTCGCAGTATCCCTATGGCACAACAGTAGAATTATGGTATATTGATGCCGACGCCACCGATGTGGACCGTATGGTGCGCGAATTCAAGGTGGATTCGAGCAAGATAATGGTCGACGATCCTGAGTTTATCAATGACGGTCGTCCTACTTCTGACGAGATAGACAATAGAGAAGATTGGGCATGGTAAGGCGCGGACTTATAGTACTTCTGGCACTCTTTCCGTTGACGATGACGGCTCAGGAAGTATTGACTCCGTTGCAGCGCGTCGTGGTTCCCCAGCGGCGTACCATAAAAATGCAACCGGCGGTGCTTCAACTGCCTTTCTTCGATGACTTTGCTACAGGGACACTCTCTGCCGCACGTTGGCAACAGCAGGGCGGTGCCACTGCTACGTTTGATGTAAGGCCGTTGGCTCCTACGGTGGGAGTGCTTACTTTCGATGCGTTGGGTGACGACGGGTGCCTGTATCTTCACGCTTCGACCAACATCTTTTCTGCCGATACAGTTACGTCGTTGCCAATAGCCCTTGACAATCTGACACCGGCCGATTCTGTGGTATTGAGTTTTTACTACCTTCCTGGCGGCGGCATCGGTCAGCAATGGGAACTGGTAGGCATGGAACCCGACCCGCGCGATTCTCTTTTTCTCGACTTTTATCGTGCTGCCGATAGCAGTTGGTTTAATGTGTGGGCCGCCGGAGGCGAGAGTGTCGCCGATATGCGGGCTCGTACAGGGCGTGACTGGCAGTATGTGGCTGTGGCGGTGACCGATATCGGCTGTTTTGACAGTACGTTCCACTTCCGTTTTCGTAACCATGCTTCGCTTGAAATTACCACAAAGTCGGGGTTGGCGGGCAACTGCGACTACTGGCATGTCGACTATGTCGTTCTCGACAGTGGACGAACTGTGAGGATTGAGCCCGATGTGCGCGATATCGCTTTTGCTGCTCCAGCAGGCAGTTTCCTGCATTCTTACCGGGCCATGCCTTATAGCCAGTATTCGGCGGACGAGATGGCCGCCAATGCTGACATGACTATCACCAACCGTTATTCTTCAATGTTGGCTTCGCATTATGGCTATTCGGTGCTTGATGCCGACGGTAATGAGGTTTATAGTTATGATGGCGGTTATGAGAATGTTCCTCCGTTCATGCCGGGGGAGAATTATCAAACAGCTTCCGCGCATGCTCACCCCGCTATTAACTACTCTTTCCCTGTCATGACAACACCGACGGAATACACCATAGTGCATGTGGTGCGTGAAGGTGCAGGTGGTGATTTGTATTGCGACAATGATACGGTGCGTTTCTTACAGCGTTTTGGCGAATACTATGCTTATGACGACGGGAGTTCGGAGAATGGCTATAGCCTCGAATCTACTTCGTCGACAATGTATCTGGCATACCGTTTTGACTTGAATTCCGCCGACACGCTAACAGCGGTTGACCTCTTCTTTAATTCTACGCAGGATGCAGAGAATGAGACCGTCCCGTTCTACCTCACCGTGTGGAGCATGGGCGCCGATAGTTGTCCCTCGGAAGTGATATACAGGGATCCTACACGCCGTTATCCTCTTGCCGGAAGCTACCATCGCTATGTGCTTGACGAGTCGGTGGTGGTGAACGGCAGCATCTTTGTGGGTTTTGAACAGCGTAATAATGTTTTTATTAACTTGGGATTTGACAGGAGCCTCAATACGGCCGATAGAATCTTTTATCGTACAGATACCGCTTGGCGTAAGAGTTTTCTCAGCGGAAGCTTGATGCTCAGGCCCTGTTTTGGTGCCGCTGCTGCGGTGGGTATATCCGACCTCCAACTTCCGACCTCCGCCCTGAATATCTATCCCAACCCCGCCTCCGATCGCGTGTTTGTGGATGGCGAGGTGGAAAGAATTGAACTTTACGATATGCAGGGGCGTCGCCTGATGGCTACGTACGGCAACGAGCTTGGCGTTTCCCATATTCCCAACGGTTTCTATCTTTTGAGACTATACTCCAATACAGGGACTATCTATCATTCTTCACTTATCATTCATCATTGATTGTGGACGAGGAAATCGTTGACATAGAACAGGAACAGCAAGAGCTGTATGAGCACCATCGTTTTGTTGTGGACCGTGGGCAAGAGGCAATGCGTCTCGACCTCTACCTGCAGATGCACCTGACGGGTGTATCGCGTACCAAGGTACAGGCTGCCGCAAAAGCTGGATGCGTGCGAGTCAACGACAAAGAAACCAAGTCCAGTTACAAGGTAAAACCTCTGGATGTCATTACCGTCTTGTTGCCCGAACCGCCTCATGAGTTTGAACTGCTTCCCGAGAAAGTGGATTTCCCTGTGGTGTATGAGGACGATGATGTGCTGGTGGTTGACAAGCCTGCGGGGTTGGTGGTTCATCCCGGTGTGGGCAACTGGACGGGCACGCTTGTTAACGGATTACTGTATTATTTTGGCGAGAGCAGCGCTGCGCGTCCTTTCTTGGTACATCGTATTGACAAGGATACCTCTGGGTTGCTCTTGGTGGCCAAAACAGAGGAAGCGCAGGTGGTGCTGGCCAAGCAATTCTTCGACCATACGATAGAGCGTAAGTACAACGCTTTGGTGTGGGGTGATTTTGATGAGGATGATGGCACTATCATTGGGAACTTGGCTCGCTCTCCGCGTGACCGTCGTATTATGGATGTGTGCGACGAAGAGCATGGCAAGCATGCTGTCACCCATTGGCATGTGCTGGAACGTTTCGGATATGTCACCCTCGTGGAGTGTGTGCTTGAGACGGGACGTACACACCAGATTCGTGCCCACATGCGACATATAGGCCACCCTCTTTTCAGCGATGCTTCGTACGGAGGCGATGCCATCCTCAAAGGGACAACATTCTCTCGCTACCGTCAGTTTGTGGAGAACTGTTTCTCTCTTTGTCCGCGTCAGGCGTTGCATGCCCGCGTGCTTGGCTTCGAGCATCCACGCACGGGCAAACATATACATTTCGAGAGCCCTCTGCCCGCGGACATGGAACAGTTGCTTGACAAGTGGCGCAACTACGTCGCCAGTAAGTAAGATCTCAGGGGGGCTTAATATTCCCACATGTCGCTTTCAATATCGAAGACCTTGTCTTCAATACGGTCGCTTTCCAGAAGTGCGTCTTCACCGGTCAGATATTGACTGATGGTACGCATGTATACGTTGCTTTCGCGGGTGATGTAGGCATTGTAGTACTGGTTGACGAATACCCAGTCCCATGAAGGCTGCCCAACCAAGTTGTTGGGCGCTGTATAGGCTGTGGTTTGTGCCATCAAACGTCGCACTTCGGGGTGTTGCATAGGTACCCAGAACAAGGGCAGCAACCCCATGAATATCTCTTCTTCGGTATTGGCAAATTTGTGGTAGGAGGGTTTCATGGGTGCTAAGGCCAGACGACGGGAGTCCTGCCGGGTTTCTTGCTTGCCGATAAACCATGCTTCGCGTAAAGCGTAGTGTAGTATCTCCGACCCATCGAAGTCGTGAGGACGTATGATGGTCTGGTAGAGTTCGTTGTCGTCATCGTCATAGCCTATCTCCAACTGTATGGTATCGGGCTTAGTGTAGCGGCGTACAAATAACTCGTTGTCGATGGGAATGGTGAGGGCTGCATCCTCATAAATGGGTATTATATCGTCTGCAACGGCATCCCAAAGGGTGTAGGCTAGACTTTTCTTGCCTGATGGGTCTGGATTGTCGATAGGGAAGTAGAAGAACTGATTAAAGAGTTCGTGCAGGTCGATGGTCTTCCATAGCATTGTGCTCCACACGATGTCGCTTTCGCGAAGATGAGGATAGGCTATAGGCTCCTGTCTGTCGGTCATCCGGTGTAGATAAAAATCACCAGCAGGCTGTGCGTAGACACAGCCTGCCAGCGTAAGTATCGCTACTATGGGGATGGCTTTTAGTATTCCCACATGTCGTTTTCTATGTCGAAAATCTTGTCTTCGATCATCTGCGATTCGTAGATAGCGTCTTCACCAGTCAGATAATCTGAGATTTGACGGTTGTAGACGTTGCTCTCGCGGGTGATGTAACTATCAAAGTAGCGCTGGATGAAAATGTCGTCATACGAACGCTCAGCAATGTCGTTGTGGGGATCGTAGGCGTTGGCGTTAACCAGAACCTGGCGTACGCGCATGTCATCCATTGGAATCCAGAAGCTCCACTCGGGAACCTCTTCGCTTTCGCCCGAACGCAGGATGTTCTTGGTGAAGCGGAAAGCAAGACCAGTGATACGCACTTTCTGACGCGTGTCTTGCTTGTCGATATACCAATACTCTTTGAGTTTGAGCAGACGGGCGGTGGCGGGGTCGAAGTCTTCAGGAATGGTGTCGTTAAACACTTCCTGCTCGCCGAATTCGTCCTCTTCGCCGTAACGCAGTTTCAATTGACGTCCCTGCAGGTTGACCAGGGCTTTGCTCCACTCCTGAGGCACTTTCATATCATCGTCCTCGTAGATATCGAACTCTCCGTTTTGGGCGGCGTTCATGATAAGGTTAACGAGGTTGATACGGTTCTGCTCATTCTTACCCTGTTCGATGGGGTAGTAGAAGAACTGGTTGAAATTCTCATTGAGGTCTATTTGGCGCCAAATGGCCATTTTCCACACCACGTCGCTTTCACGCAAGAAGGCGTAGGGCATGGCTCGTTTGCCTACTACGATTCCCGACTGGTAGAAGTCGTTAGGGTTGTGTCCCTCTTCTGCATCGATGACGCTCTGTGCATTGGCACTGATGGCAAGGGCTGCCATGGCGAAGATGCTTAACAAAACCTTTTTCATATTGTTGTTTTTTTGAATTTGCTTGATTGGTTGCAGTATGTATTACTTATTGATGGTCAAGATACAACTGCTGGTCCGGGGTACTCCGTCGGGCATCATTACCTTGGCGTCGACATAAATCTTGTCGCCGCGGTTGGCACGCTTGATGGCTGACAGCAGGTCGGGTTCGAAGGTGTTGCCATTCATATTGAAGGGTTTGTTACCCACAAATACCTCGAGGCTCATCACGCGGATGCTGCCTTTGGGGATTTTGAAGGTGAACCCTTCGCCAGCGCGGGCCACAACGGTGGCACCGGAGGCGAGGCTGGAACGCGATACCTTGGCACCGTTGGTGAAGCCACCCACAGTGATAACGGGGTCGGGAATGGGCTTTACCTGGAAGGTGGGTTGTCCCATGCGCTGCGTACCCTTGTCGAGGGTGGCGTCGACACCGATGACCATCTTCTTCGAACCGGTAGATGGTTTGACAAGATATTTCCCATCGCCCTCGCTCTTGGTCATAGTACCTTGACCTTCGATGATGGAGGCTTTTATGTTACGGCTATCAACACCTGGTACCGAGACGGTGATGGGGTTGTCGATACCAGCGTAGAGTACCTGCATGTTGTCGAGCGATACAACGGCCACAGGTTTTGCAACGAAGTAGTTATCCTTGATAGGATATTCCTGCGTACCGCCGTCGGGGGTAGTGACATAGGCCGTGCCGGTGATGCGCTGGAGGCCTAAAGTGTTACATACCGTACGGTAGTGCACCGAGCCGCTGTCGGTCGAGTTGAGTTGCTGACCATTGATGGTGGCGGTGAAGTGCTGCTTTGAGTCATAAGCTGCCACATTGATATCAGTCTCGTATACACCGCCCTGGATGATATAGACCGACTTGGGGCGCGAAATCATGGCAATCTGATCGAACTTGAAGTCGCCCTTGTCCACTTGTTTGAAAAGCAGGTTTACTGCGTCGAACTCAGCATTCATTGTCTCGGCCTTCAAGCGGGTGAGAGTCACCAGAGCCGATCCGGACACCACTTCCGAGAAGCAGAGCACTTCCCAGTCCAGCAGCTCGTTGTCGGGGTTGAGCTCTTTCTGTTCCACGTTAAGGGCCATGTTTACATGGCTAGAGTCTTCTCCAAGGATTTCTTTTACCTTGTGCTTGTACTCAATAATCTTGTTTTTTAACTCAATACCGGCACCTCCGTCGATAAACATGCGCGAACTTTCGTGCAGCTCGTCCATCTTCAGCCAGCGGAAACCGGCTTCGTCAATAGCTTTCTTAATGCTGTCGAAGTTGGGCGATTTATCCTCGTTGACCACAGGAAATTTACGAGTCTTTTTGGGATTGCTGATATCAATAGGAACCTCGGCTGTGGGGCTGATTCTTGCCATCAGAGTATATTCGAGGCTGTCGATATAGTTGCCCATAGCGCGGGAGAGTTCACGCACTTGCTGAGCCTTGTCGTACTGCTCCTGCACTTTGTCGGGGCTGTTCTTCAAGGCCATATCAAAGTTAGTATATGTCTCGTCGAGTTTGACCTGAATATTCTCGTTCGACTTGGTCATGGCAGAACCGACGGTCTTAAAACCGTTGACCACCTCGGCAGAGACGTTCAGAGCCAACATGGCGGTGTACACGAGGTACATCATCGTAATCATCTTTTGTCTCGGGGTTTCCGGACAGTTTGTTGCACCCATTGTCTATTCCTTTCTTTTAGTTACACGTTTGGTTTTGGTTAGACGTGTGGTGGATTACAGACGGGTTTGCATGGCTGCCAGCATATTGCCGTAGACATTGTTCAGTTCGGCAACCTTGCGGGTGAGGGCGTCAACCTGCTCTTTGTACTTCATGATGCCGTCGGCGGAGTCGGTGAAGTTGGTCAGCATGGTGCCCATCTTCTCCTCGAATTCCTTGTTGAGGTTCATCTGAGTCGAGGCATTGTTGATTTGCATCTCGTACATGGCGTTGATGCTGCTCAGGCTGGCCGACATCTTCTTCATCTCTTCGACATAGCTTACCTCACCGCCCAGCGACTCTGCCGTCTCGCGGTAGATGCTGGAGAGAGTAGAGATGGCCTCGGGTGCACCCTGCATACTCTCAAGCAACTTACCGGCCTGTCCGGCAACACTGTCAAGATTGGTGACAAATTTGTCGGTGGCTGCAGTTACGTTGGCCATATTGTTCATCGAATTGGCACTATCAGCCAAGTTCTGCATGCCTTGTCCCAGACGGTCAATGAGTTCCGGACTTATATGAGCGTCTTCAAGCATCTTGTCTAGTTTGGCGGACAGCGGGTCTTTGCTGTCAACCAGTGTCTGTACGGGATTTCCGTTTTCATCGATGGGGAGCGGCTGGTCT